>VFSW01007557.1_pt1 | contig 15756 bp, 13 predicted proteins | sample 5358111 | NCBI WGS metagenome assembly VFSW01 (sample SAMN11554181, study PRJNA540505) | mine drainage metagenome | isolation source: sediment from site ElyBrook_90M | place: USA: Ely Copper Mine, Vershire, VT | collected 2017 | reverse complement strand
TGCCTATGAAACACCTGGCAGCAGTCGGCTTGCAATCATGCCTTATTTTCGTGATCCTGATACGGGTATTGATGTATTATATTTGCATGGCACCGATTGCAAATCGGCGCCAGCGGTGCTAGACACCTGTCCGGCAGCCGGCATGCAATCATGGCACCGATTGCAAATCGGCGCCAGCGATGCTATTACTCATCCTGAAAATTGCTAATTTTGCACCAGATTTAATAAAAGAGATGACCAAAGGCAGAGAGGCAAAACCTCATATCGGAATTTACGGACGCAGAAACAGCGGAAAAAGCAGCCTGATCAACTGTCTTGCAGGGCAGGATATTGCTATTGTATCAGGCCACGCCGGAACAACGACCGATCCCGTGAGAAAATCATTCGAGATCACGGGTTTCGGCCCGGTGATTCTCATCGATACCGCAGGGATAGATGATTCAGGCGATCCCGGCCAGAAAAGAGTTGACCGTACAATCAGAACACTTCAGACAGCAGATCTTGCAATGCTGATCGTAACAGGCAATGAATGGGGGGTTTATGAAGACAACCTCATCGGAAAATTCGGTGAGCTGGACCTGCCATATATTGTAATACACAGCAAGTCAGACATCGAAGAAGCAACTTCAGAATTCAGGAATAAGGTTCTCTCACTTACCGGCAGACCATTGTTTGATTTTTCATCTGTCGATAAACGGAACTTTGAAGAGCTCATTGACCTTATCCGTACAACGATTCCAGAGCAATCATATAAGACACCCGCCCTCCTGAGCGATCTCATCAGCTACGGAGATATCGTTCTTCTGATAACTCCTGTTGACGTTGAAGCTCCGGCAGGACGTCTTATCCTTCCCCAGGTACAGGCTATAAGAGACATCCTTGATAATGAAGCTGTTGCAATAATACTCAAGGAGAGGGAAGTTGACAGCTTCCTGAAAAAAACAAAGATAAGACCCGCCCTCGTAATCACTGATTCCCAGGTTTTTGCCAAGTCCGATGCATCAATTCCGCGCGACATCCCGCTGACCAGCTTCAGCATCATGCTGGCCAGGTTCAAAGGCGATTTTGACAACTACCTGAAAGGCACTCCAAAAATCTCTGAACTGAAAAACGGCGACAGGGTCCTTCTGCTTGAATCATGCACACATCATATAACATGCGACGATATAGGAAGAACAAAAATACCGAGATGGATAAGCAGCTTCACCGGGAAAAATATTGAATTCGATGTAGTTGCAGGTCACGATCCGCTGCCCAGACCTGTAACCGAGTACTCTCTTGTCATACAATGCGGAGGCTGTATGATTACAGCCAGAGAGCTCAGGGGCAGGCTTCAGACTGCCATTACGGCCGGGGTGCCGGTCACAAACTATGGCATGGCAATCGCCTGGGTACAGGGTATTTACGAAAGAGCAGTCGCTCCATTTTCAAAGGTGGAGATGAGCCCCGATATTTATCTATAATTAGGTTACCTGTCACCTTCAACTATCACCGGATCCGAAAGCAGCCCGAACGGGATCATGCAATAATCATCCCTCCAGATATTGGTACTGTCAGCCCCTTTCAGCCTGCGCTCATACCAGTCATTTTCACCCTTTCTCCCTGTCGTCCAGGTACTAACCCCGGTAAAGCTTTCAGGAGAGAGCGCTACAAGCTCACCTTCGGCATTATGATGCGGTCCTAAAAGATTCCTTAATGAATTTATCATTGTAACAGTAACAGAATTGGTTCCGGGCTTCAGCGCCCCGGTAATATCCACTTCCCAGGGCGACCAAGCCACGGGAGGCAGTTCCGTCCCGTTAAGACTGACTTTAATTACAATAGCTTCACTTAAAGGGAATTTCAGAAGATATTTTTTCGCATTGTCAATGGAGCTTATATCAAAGCTTTTCTCAAGACTAAAGCTTCCGTCATAAAAAGGATAACCCTGGGTAACGAGATCACCGTTGAACACCGATTTTTCATTTGTCAGACTGAATGAAGAAAAATGATGCACAGGCTTTGGTATAAGATAACCTCTCACATTGTGCTGCGATGGTTCGGAAGGCAGCGAAGATGTATCGGCCCTTACGGCAAATCCTCCCGTGAGGTATATACTTTCGATTTCGCTGCCATACCGTTCAAGGGGATTGCGGCTCTCCGGGATAGCTGCCCTGTAGTCAAGATGCAATGAAATGGTGTTCTTTCCGGAAACCAGCAGGTCGCCTATCCCGGTAGTCTTGAATGCAATGTCCCTGTAAAAAGAATTGCCGTCAAACATCACCCTCTTCCCGTTCACTTCTATTCCTGAATACATTTCAGGCTGTTCCAGGACAAGGTTGCAATCCCTGAAAATAGTGTCCGCATTAAAGTCAAAAGCAAGTATAAGAGAACCGTTATATTTTTTTTCAGTAAATCTCTCGTGAATTCCGATTACCGGTTCCGGCCTGGAGAATGTTTTCCCGTTGTCTGTCGAATAACGTGCAAAATCCAGAGTAAAGGCATTCACTTCCAGCCGTTTTCCTTTCCAGTCGCCGGAAAGGGTGAGCAATTCCCTCCGGTTTTCAGGAATGGAATACTGACCTGACACCACGGCGCCTGTTACCAGCTTTTCATCGGTGAGGATATAACTCTGAGCGGGATACAGCATCAGCTCATAATTATCCTGACTTTTGAAAGTATAGCATTTCCCGTAGGCCGGGTCAAGAAGCACAATATTTCCCGCTCCCGAGTTAAACTTAATTTTACACCTGAGGCTGTTTATTCTCGAGGTATTTGTAACCTGCAGGATATGTCTTCCACCGGAGGTCCTGTGGCTGATCCAGATCTCCCTTACGTTTTCACCCATAACGGTGACCTGAGGCTCAACTTCATTACCTATAATCCCGGGAAATTCTACAGGTCCGGTAAGTTTAATGATCTTCCTTAGTTCCCCAAGCCCTTTATCATCTTTCCTGCCATCAATATAGAGAGGCATTTCAAGTGCGATTATCCTGCCTCCGGAGGCTGCAAACCTCTTCAGCAGGTTGACGGTAGACTGTCTTATTGTAAGCATGTAAGGAAGTATTACCCCTTTATAGGTTTGTTTGCCCACAATGACAGAACCATTTTTCACCGAACCCGTCTCGGCCAGAACCTGCTCATCTCCAAGGTCATAATCGCGATGGTTTTCCTGAAGCATTTCCAGCACATTCAGATAATTTGTCTGCCTGTCTGACCAGGATTTCAGGTTAGTACCACCTTCTATATATTCGCTTTCCAGGGGATGAACAACCAGGAACTCGGCAGAATATTTTCCTACAGTACTGAGATAGCATAAACGGGCTACATAATCCTCCAGGAGTTTGTTGTACTGCCAGTATGGCTGCTGGGAACTCAGTGAAGGCGGGTAGTCTCTTTTCCTGGTACCTTTCATACTATACAGAGCCAGATGGGGACAGATGTGGTTTATTCCGTTCAGTGTATGCCATGAAGCGATCCAGGCACGGTCTTCAAAATTCATGTTCTGCCCGCTGATGCCATAGGCTTCGGATAATCTGCGTGTAATCCCATATTGATTTGATACGGATGAAATGTTCCTTGCTGCATTAAGTGCATTATCAATATGCAATCCCAGGTGATCCATTCCCGGCTGTTGCATATTCCGGAGCTGCATCATCAGATCTCCCACATTGTTTCGGATGCTTGTAAGCCCCTCTTCACCATTGAAATGGCCGGTAAACATCATGTTGTTTTCTTTACAATAATCTCCAATTTGTTTGCTGAAGCTGAGCTCCATCTGCCGGGAGAGGGTACGGTAATAATCGACCCTCACTTTTTCGTAGCCCTCAGGCGTTTCGAACAGGGCAGGAAGAACATCGACCAGATCATACCCGTTGTCAATCCTGAATTTCTCTATTATTACCGGAGAAAACGGTTGTACACCATCATTTTCAATGCCGTCAGTTACAGGGAAAAACTGCGGTTCATCTGTAAATATTCCCAAAGCTGTGTTCCCAAAATATTTTTTGTACCGGTCGGCGTAGGGTTTATAGCTTGATTCGATAAATTCTTTTACCGTAGCCGGGTTCAGCAGGTCAACATAACTGGTACCGTTGAACCAGGCGTTCCCGCTCCTGGCTTTGTACGACAGATAATACCAGTTACTGTCCTGTTTCAATACTGTGGCACCCTCAGGCAACTGTTTTTTCCTGTCAAGTCTCATCAGGCAATGCGCCTGGTACTCGTCGCCCTTCAACGGAACAATACCTCCTGCAAATCCGCTTGGCCACTTATCCTCGTCATAGAACCAGGCGTATATATCGTTTCTTTCGCAGGCGCTGACTCCGGCGTCCATAGCCTTCCACCAGTCCCTGCCAAGATATTCTGTAAGCAGACCGGTGCGACTGTGAAGATACACTCCTCCATAGCCCCCATTTGCAAACTGGGTGATCTGACGATCAAGCTCAGCTGAATCAAGAAGGTCGTTCAGGGAATAAAAGGGCACTGCCCTGTAATTCTTTGAAGGATTCTCAAATTCCCTGAAATCAATATTCTTTGATACTCCGGTATAGGTGTTGCTTTTCGAACACGACCAGACCATCAGCAGGAGAAGAGGCAAGAACTTGTTCATGGATATTAATATATTAGTAAAATTACCATTACTAAACGAATAATTGTGAAATTAATCCGGGATTCTTCATTTCACTACGTTCAGTGACTTCAGAATCTGAAATAAATAAATGGCATTACAACTGAACTCCTCATCTGGAACAACAGCACGGCAACTACCATTATGAACGCCATCTGTGTGGCCGGAGGTATTCTGATAAACAGTCCCCGGTATGCTTCCTTTACCCTTTCAGGGAGAAAATGAATCAAATATCCCACTGCAATAAGCAGAAAGGTACTACTATAAGCCGGAATGACAGTCATATATGATCCGGGAGAGAAATTTTCAGTAATCTGTTTTAACATTAATTTCACGCTGTCCAGATCAGGCGCACGGAAAAATATCCAGCAGAAGCTTACAAACTGAAATGTTATGAATACAGAGAGCGCCCTGCCCAGTCGTCCCGGCCTTACCCGGTCGCCCGCTATTGATTGCCAGAACTTATTTATCATCAGTCCGACGCCATGCAGGAATCCCCAGATGATAAACCTTATTGATGCACCGTGCCACAGACCTCCCAGCAGCATTGTTATCAGAAGATTAATGTACATTCTTACCTTTCCCTTCCTGTTGCCGCCCAATGGAATATAGAGATAGTCCTTAAGCCACCTTGAAAGGGATATATGCCACCTCTTCCAGAAATCGGCAATATCTGTCGCCTTGTATGGCGAGTTAAAATTTATAGGTAACCTGAAGCCAAGTATCAGGCCAAGTCCTATGGCAATATCAGTATAGCCGGAAAAATCACAGTAAATCTGCAGGCCGTAACCATAAACCGCCATGAGGTTTTCGAAGCCTGAATAGATTGATGGTGCATCGAATACCCTGTCGATCAGATTAACGGCAATAAAATCAGAAATGATGATCTTTTTGATCAGTCCCTTGGATATCAGGAACAAGGCATGGCTGAATTCCCGGTTAGTCAGCTGAAAATCATTGTAAAGCTGGGGAATGAACTCAGAAGCCCTGACAATGGGTCCTGCTACCAGCTGAGGGAAGAAGGATACATAAAAACCAAAATCGATGATATTCCTTACAGGCTGCATCTTTCGCCTGTACACATCTATCGTATAGCTGAGCGACTGAAATGTGAAGAATGAAATTCCAACAGGCAGCAGTATATTACTTATATTAAAAGAGGTGCCAAGAAATGAATTTGAAAAGGTAGCCAGGAAATCATTCACCTTTAAGTCAGTGCCCAGGAGATTATTTACTGTGCTGACAAAGAACCCCGTATATTTAAAGTAAGCGAGTATTCCAAGGTTCGAGATTATGCTTGTCAGGATAAAAAGACGGCGTACCGATCTCTTCTCCGAACTGCTTATAAGTATTGCACAGGTAAAATCGATAAGTGTGACAAGGATCAGCAGGAACAGGAACAACCCTCCTGATTTATAGTAAAAGAAAAGACTTACAAAAAAAAGGTAGGCATTTCTAACAAACAGCTTCTTATAAACCAGGCTATAGCCTGCAAGCACCAGGAGAAAAAAAAGCCAGAACGCAGGCGTGGTGAAGATCATCGGATTTGCCGGATCATACTTAAATAACCACGCGACCAGAAGAGACACAGAGCTTTTTTTCTCAGTGGCCGATGAAGATTTTGAAGCAGGCAAAACCGCAGGAGCACTTACTGTATCCGGTACTGCTTTGTCGGGATTCTGCCTGAGCGTATCGATGGATTTTCCCGTAAAAAGGGCACGGGTAAGAATTTTAGAAAGAGTGTCTGCACCGGGATAGGTGAGGTGAATAAAGTCCTTCTGGGCAAGCGGAGGACTCTTATCAGCCCATTTTATGATCGATGATTCCCCTCCCATAGACTGGTATGAATCCCAGAAAGCTTCTCCGGCCTTACTTGTTGCCTGCTTCTGTGCATTAATTATTGCCGGAATGTTCCGGTACGATCTAATGCTGTCGCCTTTCCTTTCAGCCATATCGGTAAGGCTGATAACCAGTATGGGTGTATAGGGAGATATAGCTTTGATCAGGGCGAGTTGTCTTTCCAGTCCTTTCTGAAAATAGGAATATTCCTCCCTGACATTTTTTACAATATTCAGTCCGTAGTGAAGAATCACCAGGTCGGGTTTGAGTTTCCCGTAGGCCTCGGAAAGATTATTCCTTCCAACCATCGTAAATTCAAGTCCCGCGCTTCCCCGCTGTGGAATATTATCGACTATGACCCCAGCTTTACTCTCTATGCTGATACCATAGATATCGGGACTAACGACCCCTTCAAACTCTATGGTTATCTCCTTTGCCCTGTGAAGGCCACACCCGGTCTCGTAATATCCGTTGCCTCTCTGCAGGGTACAGGCAAAGACTTCCTTTCGGTCGGCCCTGATCCTGAGATTAACCGTATCCGATACTTTACCATAGAAGATGCGCAGTTCATCATATTCAGAAGATGATGAGTCGGCGATGTTTGATGGGCGGATCCGGATATAAGCTTTTTCAGGAACCATGGTTTTTTCTCCTTCCGGCAGATAACGGCAGATAGCCATGAATGGTCCCAGGTCGCGGTGCGAGATTTCGCCGGATCTGAAAGAAAGATAATTATATTTCTTCCAGTTTGAGGAGGAACGAAGCCAGATTGTCTTTGTGTACATGACAGGCATAAGAGGCAGAAACAACCCCGGGCCCGTGCCTCCATGCCCATGCCTGAGACTCTGCCGCAGGTATGAAGTTATCCGGTCTCCCTCTATCTGGGAGTCGCCGTAATAAATTACCCTGACCTGTCCCCTTGAGTATTTCAGTGAATCGAGAAACCGGGTCAGAGGATTGACCGGTACGGTCCGGACTGCTGAAGAATCAGGTATTGAAGTGATTACCGTATCCGGAGATGCGATCTCCGGTACTTCAGGTTGAATCTCAACTGCCTTATCTTCAGATGCATCATCGCCCCGGAAGAGCTCTTTTGTCAGATTTGCAGGAACAAATTCATTGACAGAAGGGAATAACCGCTTTGCCGGGACAATATAATGGAGACCGGAAAAAGAGACTATAAAGATCAGTAACAGTAAGAATGATCTTAACGGGCGCATATTTTAGAAAAGAATCAGCTTTTCTTCTTGATCTTCAGCTTCTGTCCGACTTTTATCTTTTCAGGATCCGAGATATTATTCAATGACATTACCTCTGTTGTTGTCACATTATCGAACATCCTGACAATGTCCCAGATTGTATCACCGTACTGAACTGTATAAATAACAAATTCACCGTCGGTCTCTGCCTGAAACTGAGGGACAACTGAAGGTGATACCACAGGAATAGTATTCCCTGACCTGCTCTGCTTTTCATCAAAAGTCATAGTATTTATGTTCGAGAAATAATCAGCTTTTGCAGGATCGACATAAATTACCAGCCTCTGCCCTACCCTGATCGTGTTCCGGTAAATATTATTCCAGTATCTCAGATCTGATATAGAAACACGGTACCATTCGGATATGAATCCAAGATTATCTCCATCCTTAATTGTATAGAAGAGTTTTGTTTTGCCTTTCACGTCTGCAGGAGCGTTAGAAAAATGTTTTGGATCGGCAATTTGAGTCGCTTTATTCAGATAAACTTCAGGTTTATAGCTTCTTATAGTATCATTCAGGTCAATAAAGTCACTCAGGTGGTTCATGGGAAGAGTGAGAGCCATAGGTTTCGATGATCCGGGTACAAGACCGGTTTTGTACTGGGGATTCAGGGCCTTGAGTTCACCCAGGGGAATTCCCATTACCTCGGAGATCTGTGAGAGATGAATATCCTTATTCACCATAATTGTATCGGTGGAAACGGGAATATTCACCGGAAGAGGAACGAGGTTATGCTCAGCATAATAGTTAACTGAATATGCTGCAGCGATATATTGCGGTATATATCCTCTCGTTTCCCTTGGCAGCCGGTAGTAGATCTCCCAGTAATCCTTCTTGTTCCCTGATCTGCGTATGGCTTTGTTTACATTACCCGGTCCGCAGTCGTACGCAGCTATAACAAGCACCCAGTCGTGATAGATATTATACAGGTCCCTGATAAACCGGGCTGCAGCATGGGTTGATTTTACGGGATCCCTTCTCTCGTCAATAACTGAATTAATTGTCAGTCCGTAAAGCCGTCCGGTGCTATACATGAATTGCCATAATCCGGTTGCCCCGGAATGCCTGTTAACTGCATTCGGATTCAGGGCGGATTCGATTATCGCCAGATACTTGAATTCTGCAGGAAGCCCGTAGCTGTCAAAGATATTTTCGATCATCGGGAAATAATAATCTGTCAAACCGAGAACTGCACTGAATTTATCTCTCTGCCTGACTGTATAAACCTGGATATGGTTTTTTATTATATTATTGAATGGCAAGCTTATCACGGAATTTATTTTGCTCAGCCTGTCAACATATAATGTATCAGGATATTGTAATTCCACGGAGTCGTTTTGAAATCCGCCGGCAATGCTTTTATATGCCATTTTCACATACCAGCTGTTTACAAGGCTGTCGAGATCACGCGTGATTCTTTCTGTGCTGTCGTCCTATTTTATGATTATCGTATCATTATCGGGTGATGCATTTACTTTCAGAACGCCCAGGAAAACCGTGATAAGTAAAATTTTAAATCTCATAATTTATAAAAGGTTTAAAAGGTTAAAATGTCAATCTTAGATTTGCGGTAATGCCGGCCCCGGTGTAGCCCCCCGGAAGAGGCAATAACATCGGGGCAAGGGTAATATCAAGGTTGTTGCTTACGTCAAAGTTATACAGGCTGGCATCCACATTGGCGTCGAGGATAGAGAGCAGATACCACGCTGCGATACCTATATATGATAGATCGCGGTATCTTTTGTAATAATCCACCATACGCAGAAGGCCATCCTTATAATAAAGGGCACTTGAAGGATCATAAGACTCGGGATAAAGAACCGGGTCGTATGTCTTTGGATTGGCAGGAATAAGCGCCAGATAGCTGTTGGTCTCAGGAATAAGATCCGTAAAATCCTGGTAGGCTTTCACATATGTTGTATAACTATTGGAATTGAACCCGGCGCTGTAGAAAAGTGCACCAAAACCTGCATAGACCAGTGGAATCTTCCAGTATTTCCTGTTATAGACCTGACCCATACCCGGAAATGCCACCGCCAGCATGGTAGCCCTAAGTGGCTCAGCCTTAAACTTTTGCTTTTCAGGTTTGATATACGCTAATGTATCCTGTGCAGAGCTGAACTGTTGAAAGCAGATCAGCTGCAGTATTAAGAAAACCAGTATTTTTTGAGCTCTCTTCAAATTAAATCATCCCGTGCTTATCAACCTGATCTTTATTAATGGTGCGATAAAGATAATTATTTTCAGGAGTTAAGCCGGTCAAATACTCCTAAAATGCGCTCCATATCCTCAGGGGATTCAAAAGAGATGACAATCTTACCCTTTCCCTTTTCGTTTATTCTGAAGTTTACCTTTGTAGAAAATATCTTTTTTAGATGGTCTGAGAGCTGGGCGAAATCGGCATTGAGTTTCTTCTTTTTCTCGGTTTTTGCGGGATCCCTGCCCTTTTCGGACTGGAGCTGCCTTACCAGGTCCTCAGCCTGCCGTACCGAGAGTTCACCATCTATTATCCTGTAGTAAATATTTATCTGTTTTTTTGGATCTTCGATATTAACCAGGGTTCTGGCATGACCCATCATAAGGTGTTTATTTTTTATCCCGAGCTGTATTTCTGCCGGCAATCGCAGAAGCCGCAGGTAATTGGTGACGGTGGAGCGTTGCTTGCCGACCCGGTCACTGAGCTGCTCCTGTGTAAGCCTGCACTCCTCTATAAGCCGTTGAAAACTTATAGCTACCTCAACTGCATCCAGGTCTTCACGCTGAATATTTTCAACCAGGGCCAGTTCAAGCATTGCCTGGTCATCAGCCGTTCTGACGAAGGCAGGAATATGCGTCAGTCCGGCCAGCCTGGCAGCCCTGAGCCGCCTCTCCCCTGCAATAAGCTGATACCTCCCGTTGCCTGTTTCCCTGACAGTTAACGGCTGAACTATCCCCAGCTTTTTGATCGATGTTGCCAGTTCTTCCAGGGACTTTTCATCAAAGGTTGTCCTTGGCTGAAATGGATTGGCATCGATCGAATCGACAGAGATATCAAGATTTGCCTCAACTTTTTTTTCAAGTACCTCTTTCTCCACACCATCGATCAATGCACCAAGACCTCTTCCCAATGCATTCTTCTTTGTCATATTCATTGCTTTTTCCCGAAATAGATTAATTACAACTGATTCTGCCTGTACTCCTGCTTTTCAATCAACTCCCTGCCCAGGCTGAGATAATTGACAGTGCCCCTGGAATCTGCATCATAAAGAATTGCAGGCTGTCCGAAACTCGGGGCTTCGGAAAGTTTAATGTTTCTCTGGATTATCGTCTTGAAGACCATCTGCTGGAAATGCTTGTTAACCTCATCCGCTACCTGGTTGGATAACCTCAGACGTGCATCATACATAGTCAGGAGGAATCCCTCTATCTCAAGGGCGGGATTAAGATTGGACTGAATGATCTTAATTGTATTAAGCAGCTTTCCGAGCCCTTCCAGGGCAAAATATTCACACTGAACGGGAATTATAACGGAATCCGCCGCAGTAAGCGAGTTAACGGTCAGTAATCCGAGTGACGGGGAGCAGTCAATCAGAATATAGTCGTACCTGTCTCTTATTTTATTAAGGACCACCTTAAGTATCTTTTCCCTCTCAGGCCTGTCAAGCATCTCTATTTCAGCTCCGACAAGATCAATATTCGAGGGAATAATACTGAGATTCTCAACTTCACAACTCATTAATGCATCCCCGGGCTCTTTCCCGTCAATAAGACAATCATATATTGTAGACCTGATCTGCCGGGTATCAATTCCTATCCCTGAAGTAGCGTTTGCCTGCGGATCTGCATCAACAATCAGCACACTCTTCTCCAGAGCCGCCAGACTCGCCGCCAGGTTTATTGCTGTTGTTGTCTTCCCGACACCACCCTTCTGATTCGCTATCGCTATTATCCTTCCCATCTGCTCTTCTAATTTTTTAAGTATATTTTGAGTTTCAAATTTACTATTTAAGAACCACTGCTGCCGGTGGTAAAAGATGTAATTGTAAACATTTTTTTTGGGGTTTTCAACACTTTATTAACAAGACCTCTAAATTCATTTGCTTACCGACCAGACCCTACTGACAGGGTTTAAGAACTTAAATATCAACATTTAAAGCACTCCGCCTGGCCTCTGGCAGGATATAACATGACAACAGTATGAGCTGACCGGTTTCCGGGGGTCAGGAGAGAATGCTTTATAAAGTACAATCGGATCATTAGTTATTTCTTATCAGGCGAAACATAAGATATTAAATCGCTTTTTAGAAAAAGTAAGCCATTTATTTACATCTTTGTCTGCCATATATCAGAGCGACAGATGAAAAACATTTCCAGACAAAAGGAATGGCTGGTCATAGTAAACCCGAATGCCGGGAACGGGAAAGGAAAGAAAGACTGGGACAAAATCTCCGGATTTTTGAAAAAAGAGAATTTGTCTTTTAACGTTAAATTCACTGAGGCAAAAGAGCATGCCATTCAGCTTACTAATGAGGCAGTGGGAATGGGATCTAGGAATATAATCACCGTAGGCGGAGATGGCACCCTGAATGAAGTTGTTAACGGCATCTTTTCCGGGAATGCATCGCTTTCCACCGGGATTTCTCTTGCTCTCATACCAGTCGGAACCGGCAATGACTGGGGAAGGATGTTCGGGATCCCACTTGATTATGAAAAAGCAGCCAGGATAATCAGCGATGACAAGAGTATGCTCCACGATGTAGGACTGGTCAGTTATTTCAATGGGGAAAAAAGGGAACAGAGATATTTTATTAATATAGCAGGAATGGGGTTCGAGTCGGTCGTTGTCAGACGGACCAATTATCAGAAAGAGAAAGGATATGGCGGAAAAGCAATTTACTTCTATAATCTTCTGCTTAGCCTGCTTTCATACAAAAATACCAGGGCTGAGATCAAAGTCGACGGACAAAAAATAAGAGCGGATGTTTTTTCTTTAAATGTAGGCAACGGAAGATATTGCGGAGGTGGCATGCGACAGACACCTGATGCACTGCCGGACGACGGACTGCTGGATGTAACGGTAATAAGCGGGATGGGCAGGATCGAGATAATCAGAAACCTTAAAATACTATATGACGGAACGATACTGAGCCATCCAAAAATTGAGGGCTACAGGTGCAAAAACTTAAGTGTCAGTTCTGACTCTATTCTTTATATTGAAGCTGACGGAGAATCCCTCGGCCATTCCCCGGCTGAATTCAGTATAATACCCTCGGGAATAAATATAATTTACGGTTCAAAAACTACTGAGTAATCCTTATCTCAAACAGCTTTGGCCACCTCTTCCCTGTCACAAAGATCCTGTTGCCCACCTTATCGAAGGCAATGCCATTGAGTACATCGGTATCGGGACCTCTGTCCGATTCAGGCAGAATGCCTGCCATATTTATGTAACCCAGGACTTTTCCGCTCACAGGATCAATCCGTGCTATAAGATCACTCTGCCAGATATTAGCCCATATTTCCCCATTTATGTATTCAAGCTCATTCAGCGATTCAACTTTCTTCTCATTATCATACACTTCTATAGATGAGACCATTGTAAACATTTCAGGTTCATAATAGGCGAGTGTATTTGAACCATCGCTCATTACTATTTTATCTCCGACTGTTGTAAGTCCCCACCCCTGCGAAGAATAATAGAACTTATTAATTACGTCGAATGTTGCCTTGTCGTATACAAATCCGATTTTATTTTCCCATGTTACCTGATATATCCTGTTGTTATACAGTGTAATGCCTTCCCCGAACAATGACGGATCGAGATTATGCTGCCGGATCACCCTGCCTGTCTGGAGCTCCACCTCCCTCAGACTTGAGCCGGTCTTCTGTCCGGTACCTTCGTATAACACTCCGCCATCATAAAAAAGCCCCTGTGTAAATGCATCCTTATCATGAGGAAAAGTATGGACCACCCTGTAACCGTATTTTGCCGGCATCACATCCGAATAAACTACAATAAAACGGGTGACCGGCTTCTGTGGTTTCCCTTCCTTAAACGGGGTAACTTTTATTGATTTTCTCCCTGTGGTAACTGTATATGACTGAGATATTGAATATTCCCAGGGTGCCGATTTTAAAGAGGCAGTTCTCTTTCCCTCGAAAAATACCACAACCGAGTCAGGGGACTTACTCTCATTATTGAGACCAAGTACAACTTTAACCGGCTGATGCAGCTTGAATCCGGCATTCTCTTCCGGTGAGATCATTTTAATGAGTCTTCCGGCCGGATTTTCAACCGTTGCAGGATTGTCACGGATGACCCTTTCCGGTTTACTGCCGGAACCTCCCGAACAGGAGCTTGCCCATGTTACCTGAAGCAGAATTATGGGTATAATAAAACACTTTTTAAAATCTGTCCGCATTTGACCTTGTTTATCTCCTGAATAATTTATTTAAAATATTTACAGATGTTGAAGCAATTTTTTTTTCAGCTTCCTTCTGTTCAAGCTCAAAAGGATTAAGCATCTGCCATATCGCGCTCCAGCCCGGAAATCCTCCGATATTTTTATCATCTATAAAAATGTCGGCATCGAGCTTGCGGCTTACTGTATCATTTACAACTTCCTCCGGATAATTTTTGTTGACTGCATAAAATTCGATGCCGTTCTTTCTGCAGAACTCAACGGCATCATCAAGCTCCTGACCGGTACGTATGGTCCATAAAATCAGCCTCGCGCCCTTTTTGTGGAGTTCCCTCAATGTCAGAAAGGCAAATAGCTTCTCCTTCCCGATTTCGGGATACTCATGTTCAACTATTGTTCCGTCAAAATCGACAGCAATCTTAATCCCCGAAAGCTCATTCATCCATTTATAATTTATGCGATACAAATCTAATAATAAATGAGAAAAGTCCGATCTATTTTATCTATCCCACTGAATGAACAGTTACTGCAGGATATTTCCTGATATGACTTCCCCGGCCTGACCGGCAGGATTGCTTTATGACAGAGTCGCATAAATTGCAGTAAGTCTACGAAATTGAGGATATAAATTTGTCAGCTTAACTGAATTTTATCTTATTTTTGATCTCCTTCTGATCATAATTTCTTATAGTAATGCGACATATCCCCAACTTTATTACCTCCCTGAACCTGGCAGCCGGTTTTACAGCTTTGATCTTTGCGGCCAGTGGTGACCTCGTATCCGCATCATGGTTTATCCTGGCAGCAATGATATTCGATTTTTTCGATGGTTTTTCTGCCAGATTGCTTAAAGCTTATTCTCACATCGGAAAAGAGCTTGACAGCCTGGCCGATGTAGTAAGCTTCGGTGTAGCTCCCGGATTTATTATCTACAGCATGATTAATAAAACTTTTACCGATGGAGTAAACGGGAATATTTTCAACGGAGGCCTTATCACGGCTTTTATCATTATCGTAGCTGCAGCGATGCCTGTGTGCGCTGCAATACGCCTGGCCATATTCAATATTGACGAATCACAGTCCAGGACTTTTAAGGGCATGCCAACTCCGGCAAACGCGCTTGCAGTAATTTCTGTTGTTATCTCCCTCCGCTACGCACCATCACAATTTCTCCTTTCATTTTCACAGTCCGCGGTATTGCTGGCACTCTATTCAATTGCATTATCACTGATGATGGTTACCAGGATTCCGCTGCTCTCGCTTAAGTTGTCGGACCTGAAACTTAAAGGAAATGAGGGAAGGTATATACTTGCCGGATCAGTGCTGATCTCATTCCTGATTTTCGGGTTCCAGGCAGCTCCGTTTATTATACCTCTCTATATTTTATCCTCGTTGCTTTCACTGCTCTTCTGAATCCTCTCCCGGGAATTTTTTCTCATATGCAGATAACGCAATATTCACGGTTATCAGCGCCAGCAGGATAAATGCCGGCCAGATCAGGTATTGTAATATTCCGCTCAGGTACATATTCTGGTTTTTTGGTTTTTAATTCTTTAAGTCTTCAGGTTCTCCGCTCTTTGCTCTTTGCTCTTTGCTCTTTGCTCTGCGCCCTGAGCCCTGTGCCCTGTGCTCTGAGCTCTCCGCCCTC
>VFSW01007556.1_pt1 | contig 15757 bp, 14 predicted proteins | sample 5358111 | NCBI WGS metagenome assembly VFSW01 (sample SAMN11554181, study PRJNA540505) | mine drainage metagenome | isolation source: sediment from site ElyBrook_90M | place: USA: Ely Copper Mine, Vershire, VT | collected 2017 | reverse complement strand
TTTTTCTGGAACATGCCGACCAGCTTGCGCGCGGTCTGGTCGAACTCGAGTTTGTTCTGCCAGGTCTTTTGCGGATAGAGCAGGTGCGGCTCGACGCCGGCGAGCTGTGTCGGCACCGAGAAACCGAAATACGGATCGGTGCGGAATTTGGCGCTCTTGAGCGAACCGTTCAGCGCGGCGGTGAGCAGCGTCCGGGTCACCTTGATCGGCATGCGCCGGCCGACACCGTAAATGCCGCCGGTCCATCCGGTATTCACCAGCCAGCAATCGACTTCGTGCGCGCTGATCAATTCGCGCAGGAGATTGCCGTAGACGGAGGGATGGCGCGGCAGGAACGGCGCGCCGAAACAGGTGGAGAATTCCGGCTCCACGCCGACCAGGCCCTTCTCGGTGCCCGCGACCTTGGCGGTATAGCCTGACAGGAAATGATACATCGCCTGCGCCGGCGTCAGCTTGGCGATCGGCGGCATCACGCCGAAGGCGTCCGCGGTGAGCAGCACGATGTTCTTCGGCATCCCGGCGCGGCCGGTGCGCGAAGCGTTCGGAATGAATTCGAGCGGATAGGCCGCCCGGGTATTTTCCGTCTTCGACTCGTCGTCGAAATCGCAGACCCGGGTGTCGGGGTCGAACACCACGTTCTCCAGCACCGTGCCGAAGCGTTTCGTGGTGGCGTAAATCTCCGGCTCCGCCTCGGCGGAGAGCTTGATGCATTTGGCGTAACAGCCGCCCTCGAAATTGAACACGCCCTGCGGACCCCAGCCATGCTCGTCGTCGCCGATCAATGTGCGCTTGGGGTCGGCCGACAGCGTCGTTTTGCCGGTACCGGACAGACCAAAGAACAATGCGACATCGCCATCCGGGCCGACATTGGCCGAGCAGTGCATCGGCATCACGCTCTCGGCCGGCAAATAGTAGTTGAGCGTGGTGAACACCGATTTTTTCATCTCGCCGGCATAGGATGTACCGCCAATCAAAATAATCCGCCGGGTGAAGTCGAGCGCGATGACGGTCTCGCTGCGCACGCCGTGGCGTTTCGGATCGGCCTTGAAGGACGGCAGCGACAGGATGGTGAAATCCGGTACGTAGTGTGAAAGCTCGGCGCGGTCGGGCCTGATCAACAGCGCGCGGATGAACATCGAATGCCAGGCAAGCTCGTTATAGACGCGGGTCTTGATGCGGTAGCGCGGATCGGCGCCGCCGTAGAGGTCCTGCGCGAACAAGGTCTTGCCCCTGGCATGGGCAATGAAATCGTCGAACAGCAATTGGAATTTCTCTTGCGGCAGGCGGCCGTTCTTTTCCCACCACACGGATTTTTCCGTTTGGCCGTCGACGACCACGAACTTGTCTTTTGGGCTGCGGCCGGTGTGGGCGCCGGTTTCGGCGCAGAACGCTCCGCCCTGGACGAGGAAACCTTCGCGCCCGGCAACCGCGTGCTCGACCAACGCCGCATCGGGTAAATTCCAGTGAATCGCTGCGAGATTTTTCAGCCCGAATTTGTCAGCGCCGTGAGCGCTATTTCGCAGACCTGTTTCCTTCACCCTTGCCTCCGCAACTCGCCCTGCTACGCCGGCTTCGCCCGCATCGTGGAGCGTGCGACCCTATATCGGGCATCCTAGCACGTGCCAAGACCGACTCCCATCTCAAGCTTAACCATCGTAAATCGCGCACGTTCCGCGCTGCAGCGCAGCGAGGTTTGCATCGTAGCGCCCGGCAATGGCGTTGGACGTCTAGTTGGCGCGCGCCTTCTTGGCCAAATCCACCACCACTGTGCGTAGCTCCTCGGAACTGGCGACGCGTTGCGGGAATGGCAGGCGAAGCGTCGCGTCGCCGAGCGCAAGATCGAGGCCCTCCGGATCGAGCCCGGTAAGGCGCCATGCTCCATCTTCGGCGCCAAGCAGTTTCGTGGCATAAAGCCGGACGGCTTCGGCATGGTCGTTGTTGATATGCGCGATGGCGCTCGCTTCCGCCTCGACAAGGTCTTCCGCGTCCGTGAGGTCGGTCACTACGTCTGAAGCTTTTAGATCGGCAGCGCGGCCAAAGCCGCCATTAAGGTGGGCGGAAACGATTTCAAGGCGCCAAAACGAGAAATCGGCAAAGCCGGCGTAAAGTTCTGATTTCGGATGGCGCGCCAGGAACCGGCGGCGGAGACGGGAGTCCCGCGGATCCTGGCGCGCGACCGGCGTGAAGGTGCCGAGCACGGTCAGGCGTGGATAAGCGAGCGGATCGCCCCGGCCAACCGAGGCAAAGAGCAGCGACGCGCGGCCGTCGTTTTCAAGATTGGCGGTATGGGTCGAGAGCCGGGAAACTAAAATCAGCGGCGAGCCGTCGACATCGGTGGCGGCGTTAACCAATGACGCGAACGGATGCCCGGTATTGCGGTCGATGGTCGCAAGCGTACCCGCCCGCGTGCTGCGCAGCAGCGCCTTCGCGATCGCTCGCGCATCAAATTCCGGCGCCGGAGCGTTTTCAGGCAGCCGACTCGGCATAAAGCCCGGCAAGGGAGCAGCTTTATCGATTTCGGCCACTGTTAAGCTTCTCCCGCTCCAACGGCTGCCACGGCAATTGCCCCGATTCCGCCTTGTCTCGTCACACTTCCGCCCCTACATGGGTTTTCAAAGGCTTACGGGGCCGGGGCTAAGTGATGCTTGCGGCCGATTCATGATTAGAAGGCCGCCATGCCGACAATCGCTCTGGTCGATGACGATCGCAATATCCTGACCTCGGTGTCTATCGCGCTCGAGGCCGAAGGCTATCGCATCACGACCTATACCGACGGCGCCTCCGCGCTCGATGGCTTCAAAACCGCCCCGCCCGATCTCGCCATCCTCGACATCAAGATGCCGCGCATGGACGGCATGGAGACCTTGCGCCGGTTGCGGCAAAAATCCGACCTTCCGGTAATTTTCCTCACCTCAAAAGATGAGGAGATCGACGAATTGTTCGGCCTGAAAATGGGCGCCGACGACTTCATCCGCAAACCGTTTTCGCAGCGGCTCCTGGTCGAGCGGGTCAAGGCCGTACTGCGCCGCGCCTCGCCGAAGGATGGCATCGCACCGAAGGAAGCCGACAGCAAGGTTCTGGAACGCGGGCTGCTGCGTATGGACCCGGAACGCCATACCTGCACCTGGAAGAACGAGCCGGTGACGTTGACCGTCACCGAATTTCTCATTCTCCACGCCTTGGCGAGCCGGCCGGGCGTAGTAAAAAGCCGCAATGCGTTAATGGATGCCGCCTACGACGATCAAGTCTACGTCGACGACCGCACCATCGACAGCCACATCAAGCGGCTGCGCAAGAAGTTCAAGGCAAGTGATGTGGAATTCGACATGATCGAGACGCTGTACGGCGTCGGCTATCGTTTTAAGGAATAGGCGCAGCATTTGCGCGCAGGCCGTGGAGTACCGAAGTTAATCCATGGCCCAAGGACTAGCCCAAGGACTGAGCCCACAAGGACTTAGCCTACAAGGACTTGGACCTGACTGGGCGGCTGACGTGCGGTAGTAATATAGCGTCCGGCTCCCGCCGTAGGTGGGGGCGATCGGAACCCCGGCAGACGACGTGCTCGATCGAACCGCAGAAATCGTAGAGGCCGAAAGGAAGGCCCTGCCATCGACTCCGGTCGAAGGCCAAGTCGAGGCCGATGGCCTCGATGAGGCTCCGGCACGCGCCCATCCGCGCGGCCTCGCCAGAATTGCCAATTGGCTGCAGCACGCGTGGCAGTTTTTCGTCAACCAGAGCTTTTCGAGCCTCACCCGCCGCATCGTTTTTCTTAACGTCGCCGGGCTGCTGGCACTCTCCATCGGCATCACCGTTCTTTCTCAGTTCCGCGCCGGCCTGATCGACGCGCGGGTGCAGAGTCTCCTGGTACAGGGGCAAATCATCGCCGGCGCGATCGCAGCCTCGGCAACGGTCGAAACCGATTCATCGATCACGATCGATCCGGACAAACTGCTCGAACTCCATCCGGGGGAAAGCTACGGCCCGTCCGAAGACGCGCTCTACGGAATCAATTTTCCGATCAATCCGGAGCGCGTTGCGCCGGTATTGCGGCGTCTTGTTTCGCCGACAAAAACCCGTGCGCGCATCTATGATCGCGACGGCGTGCTTCTGGTCGACAGCCGCAATTTGTTTGGACGCGGCGATGTGTTGCGCTTCGACTTGCCGCCGCCGAACGCCGAGAAACCGAGCTTCTTCGAGCGCGCTTTTATTGCGGTGCGCATGTGGCTCGGACGAGGTGACCTACCGCTCTACCGGGAACTCCGCGCCGACAATGGCCGCGGCTATCCCGAGGTGGCGCAGGCCTTAAATGGTCAGAATGCCAGCATGGTGCGCATCAACGACCGCGGCGACGTCATCGTGTCGGTCGCGGTTCCGGTGCAGCGCTTCCGCGCCGTGCGCGGCGCGCTGATGCTGTCGACGCAAGGAGCCGACATCGACGACATGGTGGAGGCCGAGAGGCTTGCCATTCTCAAGGTCTTTTTTGTTGCCGCCGGCGTTATGGTCGTGCTCTCGATCCTGTTGGCCGGCACCATTGCCGAGCCGGTGCGACGGCTGGCCGACGCGGCGGAGAGCGTGCGCCGCCGCATCCGGTCGCGGGTTGAGATCCCGGATTTCACGCGGCGGCGCGATGAGATCGGACATCTCTCCGGCACGCTGCGCGATATGACCAGTGCGCTCTACAGCCGAATCGAAGCGATCGAAAGCTTTGCCGCCGACGTCGCGCACGAACTGAAAAATCCGCTGACGTCGCTGCGTTCGGCAGTCGAGACATTGCCGGTGGCAAAAACAGACGAGAGCCGCAGCCGCCTGCTCGCCATCATCCACCACGACGTCAAACGGCTCGATCGGCTGATCTCCGACATTTCCGACGCCAGCCGCCTGGACGCCGAACTGCAACGCCAGGAAGCGGCCCCGGTCGACATTGCGAAGCTCCTCAACACGGTGGTCACGGTCGCCAACGAAGTGAAGCGCGACGACGGTGTGCGCGTCACACTCCGTTTCGAAGGTGGCGGGGCGCGTGCATTTCAGGTGCCCGGCCGCGACTCCCGCCTCGGCCAGGTCGTCGACAATCTGATCGAGAATGCGCGCTCGTTCTCTCCGGCGGGAGGCACGGTGCGCGTCACCTGCCGGCGGCTGAAGGGCAATATCGAGATTTATGTCGATGATGACGGTCCCGGTGTGCGGCCCGACGCTTTCGAGAAGGTGTTTGAACGCTTCTATACCGATCGCCCGCAACACGGCTTTGGCCAGAACTCGGGCCTCGGGCTTTCGATCTCCAAGCAGATCGTGGACGCGCACGGCGGCGCCATCTGGGTAGAGAACAGAACCGGCGCGCCGGATGCAGACGGCAGTCTGACGGTTGCCGGCGCGCGCTTTATTGTGCGCCTGCCGGCGATGTGATGGCGGCTGATCTAGCGACTGTGCACGCCTCGGTCGTGCTCGTCGGTGCGCGAGCCGTACTGATCCGCGGACCTTCAGCATCCGGAAAATCGCAGCTCGCACTTGAACTTCTCGAAGCGGCACGCACCGGCACTTTGCGCTTTGCGAGGTTGGTCGCCGACGATCGCGTCCATCTCGAAGCCATCGGCGGACGCTTGCTGGCTCGCCCCCCCGAGGCGCTCGCCGGCCTGATCGAGGTGCGTGGCGTCGGACTTCTGCGCGTGGCCTACGAGCCGCGTGCCGTAATCGGACTCGTAGTCGATCTCGATGTGCCGGACGCCGAACGATTGCCGGCGCCTGACCAGCGACGCACCGAAATCAACGGTATCTGGTTACCGCGATTGCCCGTTGCAAAGCACTCGCCAGCCCGGCCCGGCGTGCTGGCGCTCCTCAATTCAAACGAAAACAATTGGAGTTAGTGGCGATACCGGGTTTGATTGAAGATTGGTTAACCCTAACCCCGCTAGACTCGGCCGGGCTCGCCTTCCGTGGTGGACCGTGCCGGAGCGGTCCCTGGCGGCACCATTAGTCTGAATCCGACTTTGCGATACCGCAATGCAGCAGCCGCAAGATTCCGCCGAAAATGCCTCTTGCGCTTGGGCTTCGGATGGTCAAGATGAGCACCCTTTCGTGCGGTGCAACCGGGACGCGCCCGCGGGGTGTTCCATGATTGGTCTTGTGCTTGTCACCCACGGGCGGTTGGCTGTCGAGTTCCGCGCAGCCTTGGAGCACGTGGTAGGCCCGCAGGACCAGATTGAAGCGGTCACCATCGGACCCGACGACGATGTTGAGGAACGCCGCAAGGACATCATCGAAGCGGTCAAGCGTGTCGACAGCGGCGATGGCGTCGCTATCCTGACCGATATGTTTGGCGGCACGCCGTCGAACCTCGCGATCTCGGTCATGAGCCGGCCGAAAGTCGAAGTGCTCGCCGGCATCAATCTTCCAATGCTGGTCAAACTCGCCAAGGTTCGCGATGAGTGTCCGCTCGCCGAGGCGGTCGCCGCCGCCCAGGACGCAGGACGGAAATATGTGACAATCGCCAGCCGGGTTCTGAGCGGAAAATGAGCGCGCCCGCTCAGCGCGGCAACGAGAACTTGCTCGATGAGCAGGCGTTTCGCGACGGCGCGATAATCCGCAAACTCTGCATCTGCAATCGCAAAGGGCTGCATGCGCGCGCCTCGGCCAAGTTCGTACAAACGGTGGAGAAATTCGACGCCGATGTCCGCGTCATCCGCGGCGGTGAAACCGTGGGCGGCACTTCGATCATGGGCCTGATGATGCTCGCGGCGTCGCCGGGAACTTCGATCACCGTGGAAGCAACAGGCCGACAAGCCGCCGAAGTCGTCGATGCATTGACGCGTCTCATCGAGACGCGTTTTGGCGAAGACGATTGACCCGGATCATTCAAGGAAACGATCGAGGGGAAAACTGATGGCAGATGAACAGACCAATCCAGCTGCGCCGGCGGGCACGCCGGCATCCGCAAGCCAACGGCAGCCAGCAACCATCCGGTACGTTGATCGCCCCGATATTCCGGAGACCTTTGCTGATTCGGTCAGCGGTCTCATTTTTGACGGCCAATCGCTGCGGATCGAATTCGGTGTGACGCGCCTCGATGAGGTAAAGCCCAATATGCCGATTACCGGCCGCCGTTATCCGGCCTGCCGTCTGGTGCTGCCGCCGGCCGCCGCGGCCGATCTGATCAACCGCATGCAACAGATCGGGGCGGCGCTCACGCAGGCCGGGGCGGCACGATCCGCAGCGCGGGTCGGGGAGACGCCGCCGAAGGACTAGCACTCCTGCGTCAAAAATTCGGCCACGGATTTTCTGACGCAGCGAGACTAAAGGACTTTGCGGATTCTTTCACGGAGAAGAAGGTCATTCGCGCGTTGTTCTATTGTCAGCGCCATGCTTGGCTTTCGCCCGCTGCAGTCGACGCTCATCGCCCAATTTGAGCAGCCGCTCTCGATCGTCGGGGTCCACCCGGCCGTATCGAGCCCGCCAGATTGCCCCATCTTCCTTCCAGGCAAATGGCGCTTTGACGGTCGTTCGCGGCGCTTTCGCCGTCTCGAACAGGCCGAGCGCCCGGCGCACGATCTCGCGCTGCATGTCGGCCCGCCAGGGATGACCACAGGGATTACCCAGCGGAAAATCCGTGAAATAGAACCGGGGAACACCGCAATGCTCCACCACGTCGAGCGCCGAACCGATGATGACGGTCGGAATACCATCCGCTTCGAGATGACGAGCCACCAGGCTGACGGTTTGGTGACAGACGGGGCAAAGGGGACAAAGGATTGCAGCCTCCGCTCCGTCTTCCCGAACACGCTCAAGTATTTCAGGAGCGTCCTCGGCCTCGGTCTTTCGTTGGCTGTACTCTGTCGGCACACCATGAAAACGCGCGGTCAATGCAGCGAACATTCCTTCGGCCGCTAATTCAGAAGCAGCCTCGATCGGCAAAAAGCTGGCTCGGTCATTGGTATGGGTCGATTCCTTGTCCCACGCGACATTGTCGGTAAAAAGTTTCTCGGGCGGCAGCGAGACGGCACCGGACCATACTCGCTTCACGCCGTCAAAATGTGCTGGACTGGCCGTAGTAATCAGTGCAACGCGCAATTTCGAGAGTGATTTGGCGGGTGGCGTGAAAGGCACATGATCGAAGGTCGCCCAGCGATAATCGGTCGTGTAGCCCAGTGCCCGGTAGTAGTGGCGCGTTCGCTCCATGTATCGAACAGGGGCATCCGCCTCCGCCATGATTTCATCTCCTGCAAATTGCTGCCAAGCCGCCTCGCTTGACGAGCCTTTCTTACGCCGTCCAGCATAAAGCACGATCGATCAACTCTTGGCGCCACTCACGATGAAAGCCGGACACGGAATTTTACCATTCCCCGCCGCCAAAGCTTTGGCAGCTTGATCGTTAATGGCCTGCTCAATTCGATATTGGATTTCCGCGGTCTGGCGCTCGTACAGATAGGTTGCGCGCACCATGCTCTTGCGCATCATATCGAACAGCTCGCTGGATGAAGCCGGCGCGAAAAAGCAGGGAATCTCTTCAACGCGCACATCCGTGAATTTCGCCGCTTCCATCAACGCCGTGAGGACCCAGGGGTCGCTTAACGTGAATGTCCCGGGACCGGGTGGAAGAGCTACCGAGCTGTCGGTCTGGCGCTGCACCGCCTCGGTTATCAAGGTCAGCACTTTCGCCTTTGCAGCTCCACACCACACGCTGAAGGCAAAGCGTCCCTTGGGACGGAGAACGCGATAGGCTTCCGCGACCGCCTTGCCCGGCTGCGGAAAGTGCAACATGCCGAATGCACACGTCACGGCATCGAAGCTTGCATCGCCGTAACCTAGATTTTCCGCGTCGGCGACCTCAAACCTTGCTTTTGCAAAGCGCCGCCGCGCTTCTTCGACCATGTCTCCCGCGATGTCGGTGCCGATTGCGTCGAAGCCGCGGCGTGTGGCTTCAGCTGCGACGTAGCCGGGTCCACTTGCCACGTCGAGCAACTTCACACCAGACCGGGCATTGACGGCGGCAAGCAGAGCGTCGACGGCCTGACGGGTCATTTGGCCGACGAGCGAATCGTAATGCTCAGCTTGTTTGGCCCAGCCGGTTCTCTCGAACTCCTTAAACGCTTGGCTTTGCTGCTCGCTGATGATCATTGCTCGCCCCCGAACCTCTTGAATAGCCACGCCGTCCCGCCGCGACGCCGGCGGCATCTCTACTACAGCAGGGATTTGCGAACGGCGAAATGGGGCCTGGTGGTCGTTTTTGCGGGGCGGCAATTCAGCCGCAACGGCCTGGTCCCCCGCCCCGTTTCAGGGCGTCAGCGTGAGCGCCTCGAGTTCTTTCCGTGCTGTACCGAAAGTGCCGAGCTGATAGACCGACGCGCCGGCCGGCGAGAACGTGAACGATGGAAATGGCTCCGCCAGCATGTTGTTCAAATATCTTTCGGTTCCGACGCCGATCGTCACATGCGGATTGAACCGTTTGCCTGCGGCGATCTTGACGAAGCGGGCGACGTACTCGATCAGCGATTTTTGAATGTCGCGTCCGCCTACCTCGCTGAAGAAGGCTGCCGGGGTCCCGGACTTCACAGTGTAGGGCTCGACGGCCGCAATGAGTTCATCTTGCAGCCGATGCAGGTCGTCGGTCGGTTCGGCCACAATTCCCGCGAGGCCAAACGGGGGGTCTGGAATGTAATAATACTTGAACGCCCTCAGCGTCCATGCCGTGGGCTTTTCCCTGACGATAGTCGCGTTTGCCGCGGCAAATATCTTGTCGAGGTCGTCGGTGCGGACGAACTGCTGCAAGATACTGACGTGCGGGTGGTGCGTCTCATCCAGCGCAAAGCCTTTGGGGAAGGACTTGAGCAGACGGGCGTTGGCGTCCTTGGCGTGCTGAACCATGGTCGCATCGGGCTCAAGCGCGATGTCGATCGCCGTCACCGGATTTTGTTGCGCGAAGACCCCTTGGGGAGACACGACAGCCGGCGCTGCCAGCATGCCCGCAATCAGCGTCCGGCGATCGATGCCGGATGATGTTGTCTGCCGTTTCATCGCACGACCCCTCCCTAAACTGCCGCCATCGTCACGAGTGTTGGACGCACTGCCCACCGCGACTACCCAAGACCGTCAATGAAGATGCCGATGTTATCGTGTGGAATAGCCGCCCGCGTCCATACCGCTTAGCTACGCGTTAATGAGAGTCCACATCCTAATCGCTAACCCGCCTCGCCGCGCACTGGCCGACGAGTACTTCCGGCAGCGGCTTTGAGGTCGGCGACAAGACTTCGATAGGCCGCATGCCGTTCGTCATCATCCTCGATGCGGAGCAGAGCTGACGGGTGGATGGTGACCACCAGTTTCGTCCCATCCGCCAAATCGAGCGGCTTGCCGCGTACCTCGCCGATGGTGACCGTGTGGCCCGTAAGGCTGCGGGCTGCGGTCACGCCGAGCGCGACAATTGTCGTCGGCTTCACCAGGCTGCGCTCGAAGTCGAGCCAGATTTTGCAGCGCTCTATCTCATAAGTGTCGGGGCGTTTGTGCAGTCGGCGTTTGCCGCGCATCTCATGCTTGAAATGCTTGACCGCGTTGGTGACGAAGGCTTGCTCTCGCGCGATGCCCGCGTCTTGCAGCGCCTGGTCAAGAAGCCGGCCGGCGGGCCCAACGAACGGCTTCCCGGCGAGGTCTTCTTTGTCGCCCGGTTGTTCGCCCACCAGCATGAAGGCGGCGCGGTTCGGGCCGTCGCCGGGAACCGCCTGGGTGGCGTCGCGATAGAGTGGACAGCGCGTGCATTCTTGTTCGGCCACCGCGAGCTCGCGGAGCGATTTGATGACCTCGTGCATGTCCGCCTTCGTGTTTGCGCCCTGTCGATCAAAATGGGATTGTTACTCCCACCCTCGGTATCACCGTGACGATCCAGCCCAGCACCAGGTTTCCGGTGTCGTCGGGGCGTATCGGCGCCTCGTCTTTCTTCGCGCTCGAAGGCAGCAGCCGAAGCGCATGCATCATTAAAAACATACAGACGCCCCAGCTTGAGACCCATCGCGAGTAGTCGTAGGCGACCACGAAGATCGCAACGTAGCCAAGCGATATGCCGGTCAACCACGCGACCGAAACAGTACGCAGAAACGGCGTGGGCAGTGCGACGATCATGGATTTGATGTAACGCGCAATCGGCCAATGCAGGGCGATCAATACCGCATAGACCGGCAGCCGGATCATGGTGATTCCGGCGTGATCCCAGGTAGACTTAACCTCCTGAGGAATGGTCGAATACCACATCCAAGTGTTCTGCGGATCGAGCGGAACCGACGCGCGGGCACTCACGTAGGCAAAAAACGCTTCATGCGGAACAGGCATGCCGCCGAAAAAGGCGGTTACGAAGAACACGCCCGATACCAGAGCAACGAGAACCAGGCCGTAAATGACCCTGCCGGTCGAAAGACCCATCAACACGCCGTAGCGCACGAACACGATGAAGCCGATCGTCGTCAGATACAGAAGAAAATGGAGATTGTGAATCAGGATCAAGCCGATGCAGCCGGCCGTAACGATCAGCGGATAAAACGCACCGACCGGGATCAGCAATGCGACAAGGCCCCAGATGCAGCCGAATATGTCAAAGTGTCCAAGTGAGATCGCAAAGTTCTTGAGGAAGAACGGCGAGCCAAACACAAAAACAAACAGCGAAAAATTCCTCTCGTTAAATCCGAATATTTTCCGGAACGCCGCGACGAACAATATCAGTGCGGCGATCCAGGCGGCGACGGTGATGGCGTGGAGATACCAGAACGGAACAACATCCGTGAACCCGGAGACAATCGTCCCAACGAGAGCACGCCTGGTGAAGCCGAAGTGATACGTCACCAGCAACTGCATGTAGGACGCCAAGCGCGGAGAATCGACAAAAATGGTGTAAAGAATGCCGCATATCGCGATGATGAAATCGATCGCGAGCATCCACCGCCACGGTTCGTTCGGGGATTTGGGTCGAAGACTAAACTTCACGGAAAATATTTTTCCCAATTGGGCGGCAGCCCGCTACTCTTTAAGACATTGCAGCGAAAAGACACAGATCTCGATTGCGCTTCGTTGCTCTTGCGCAGCCCGGAAGCCATCATAAGCAAAATAATTTGCCGGACCGCGGCCGGCGCCGCTGTTTGCCGATAGAATTTTTCTCACCACGCCGGACGCAATGCCGGTATGGTTCGGCGGCATCGGCCTCGACCATGGTTGAGGATAGACATAAAGGTATCTTTATGTCTTTAGTGCCGCCCGCTCGAGCGCGGCTGTGAGCGTCAGCCCAGCGGCTACTTCCCAGAGCGCTTTGGAATTACCAGAGAATCCGCCAAAAGGAGCATCATGAGCACCGCGACCAAGACCAAAGCTTCGCCTGCCGATTACGTCGTCAAGGACATCAGCCTCGCTGAATGGGGCCAAAAGGAACTCTCCATCGCCGAGACCGAAATGCCCGGCTTGATGGCGACTCGCGAGGAGTATGGTCCCGAGCAGCCGCTGCGCGGCGCGCGGATCGCCGGTTCGCTGCACATGACCATCCAGACCGCCGTGCTGATCGATACGCTCAAGGCGCTCGGCGCCGACGTCCGCTGGGCGTCCTGCAACATCTACTCGACGCAGGACCACGCTGCCGCGGCCGTTGCCGCGGGCGGCACGCCGGTATTCGCGGTCAAAGGCGAATCGCTGCGCGATTATTGGGAATACACTCACCGCATCTTCGAATGGTCCGATGGCGGCGCCCCGAACATGATCCTTGACGATGGCGGCGATGCCACGCTGCTTATGCATCTCGGCTCACAGGCGGAAATGACCCCGACCGTGCTGCATCATCCGAACAACGAGGAAGAAGAGGTGTTGTTTGCCGCGATCAAAGAGCGGCTGGTCAAGAAGCCCGGCTGGTACAGCAAGACCGCCAAGGAAATTCGCGGCGTCACCGAGGAAACCACCACGGGCGTGCATCGACTCTATCAGATGGAGAGGGAAGGCAAGCTCCTGTTCCCGGCCATCAACGTCAACGACAGCGTCACCAAATCGAAGTTCGACAATCTCTACGGCTGCCGCGAGTCGCTGGTCGACGGCATCCGCCGCGGCACCGACGTGATGATGGCGGGCAAGGTGGCGATGGTCGCCGGCTTCGGCGACGTCGGCAAGGGCTCGGCGGCGTCGCTGCGCCAGGCCGGCTGCCGGGTGCTGGTCTCCGAGATCGATCCGATCTGCGCGCTGCAGGCCGCGATGGAAGGCTATGAAGTGGTGACGATGGAAGAGGCGGCGCCGCGCGCCGACATCTTCTGCACCGCGACCGGCAATGTCGATGTCATCACCATCGATCACATGCGCAAGATGAAGCACCGCGCTATCGTCTGCAATATCGGCCATTTCGACAGCGAGATTCAGGTTGCGGCGCTGAAAAACATGAAATGGCAGAACATCAAACCGCAAGTTGACGAGATCGAGTTCCCCGACGGCAAGCGCATTATCCTCTTGTCGGAAGGCCGGCTGGTGAATCTCGGCAACGCCATGGGTCATCCGAGCTTCGTGATGTCGTCGTCGTTCACCAATCAGACGCTGGCGCAGATCGAGTTGTGGACCAATCCCGGCAAATACCAGAAGAAGGTCTACACGTTGCCGAAGCAACTCGACGAGAAAGTCGCGCGGCTGCATCTCGACAAGATCGGTGTGAAGCTCACCCAGCTGTCGCAAAAGCAGTCGACCTACATCGGCATTCCGGTCGCCGGTCCTTTCAAGACCGATCAATACCGTTATTGAGATTGCTCCGTGGTGCGCGCCGGCGCGGGAGCCGGCGCCACCACGGTGATTTCAAAATTCATCGGCTCGCCCGAGACGCCCAGGAAGCTGCGGGTCAGCATGGTATTCGCCGCGTGTCCGCCGGCGGCCGCAAGTTCCGCACCGGTCCTTCGGCACGGTTCATCGATACGGACGCAGACCACGACAAGTCCCTGAGCGCCGATCGCCGCGCGGCCTTCAGCCGATAATGGGGCGACCGTCAAAGGGCTGGCCTCGGGCAAATAGAATGGCAGCCCCGCGGTGATGTTTGGCGAGCCCCAGAACAGACGCACGGGCTGGCCTGCCAGGCGATCCGCGAGCCGTGCGACGTCGCGGAAATGGGCCCGGTATTGGTCGTCAGCCCGCGTCAGCCTGGCGTAAGCGACCACTGGCGACACAGCGATAGCAGCCAAAGTTACCGCCAGCGCCACGAGGCCGGCACGCGCGACCGTCCGTTCATCAACCATGATGTCGCGCGAAGCGTAGAGGATGACCGGCAGGAGAGCCCAGTTCGGATAGGTCCAGTCTGCGGTCAACCTGTAGGGAACGGCTAAATTAACCAGGGCCGGCAACACCAGCGGAACCAGGAACAACAACAACGCCTGCCGGCGATCATCGTCGCGCGGCCAAATCATTTCAGCGAGCGCCGCCTTGCTTGGCCGAAGCGCGGCGAGAAAAACAATCGGCACGATGGCGTAGGCGACGGAGTTGACGAGGTAGCGCGCCGAGCGCAGCAGAGCCGCACCGAATGACTGGCTGACCACGACGGTGTCGCGCATGAACGTATAACTGGTGCCGCCGCGCTCGTTCACGAACCACCAGACATGAGGCGCAATGACGATTGCGGCCCCCAGCGCCATGACGTAGGGCGCGGGCGAGCGCCAGAAGCGTCGCGTCCCCGGGCCGACAACTGAGGCGATAGCCATGCCGGCAACCAGAAAGAGCGCCCAGTACTTTCCGAAAACGGCGAGACTGGCGAAGGCTCCGGCGAGGAAGGCATCGAAGCCGCCGAGGCCGCGCCGAGCCCGCAGGTAAAACAACACCGCCGCCGCCCAAAATGGAATCATGACGGTGTTGGCGTTCAGGATCGCCGTCTTGATGTCGTAGAGCGGAATCAGAACCAGAGCGATCAGGCCAAGCAGTGCGCGGTTCCTGTCGAGATGATCGCGCAACAAGCGCCAGGTCACGCCGAGGCCGATCGCAACCACCATCACATTCAAAAGATCCGCTGCCCAGTCCTGGCGCGGAAAGACCGCAAACCACAGCATGAACAGCCAGGCCGTCATCGGCGGATGCTTGTAGCCGAAGGCAAAGTGCTGCGCCCAAAGCGCGGCTTCGCTCCAATCGGGATGCAAATCCACCGACGCCAGCGAGACGACGTCAAAGGCCATCCACAGCGCAACAAACGCGGCAAGCGCCGAAAGCACGATGGTGCCTTCGGCATGTTCCGCGACAAAACGGCGGCCCGGTCCGCTAAGCCGGTCGACGATACCGGCGAACCCCGAGGGTGTCCGGCCGGTGAGATCACGCCCGACGGTCGACATAATCACTCTCAACGAGCAGCCGTTATCGGCCGATCTGAAAAAGGAGGCGGAACTCGGCTCCGAAACTTGCGAAAGCTACTAGCGTGGGCCTGCGGATAGAGCAATAAAGGCGCGGAATCGGAGGCGAGCCGCATTGTCTGAATCGGCGATAAGCGAGATTCCCGTCGGAAGCGCAGCGGCGGCTGCGCGAGCGGAAACGACTGCGACGGTGCGCCCGGCGCCTGAACTCAGCATCGTCGTGCCGACTTTCAATGAGCGGGCCAATGTCCCGATCCTGGTCGAACGGCTGTCACGTCTTCTGGTCGCCTGCGACTGGGAGGTCGTGTTCGTCGACGACAATTCCCCCGATGGCACGGCCGCGGCCGCGCGCACCCTTGGCGAAACCGACAATAGGGTGCGCTGCATCCGCCGCATCGGCCGCCGCGGCCTCGCCGGCGCCTGCCTCGAAGGCATGCTCTCAAGCC
>VFSW01007555.1_pt1 | contig 15758 bp, 15 predicted proteins | sample 5358111 | NCBI WGS metagenome assembly VFSW01 (sample SAMN11554181, study PRJNA540505) | mine drainage metagenome | isolation source: sediment from site ElyBrook_90M | place: USA: Ely Copper Mine, Vershire, VT | collected 2017 | reverse complement strand
CCCGCCCACCTGACCTGCGTTACTCAAAATTGCACTTCATCCTTGAATTCGCCTCAGTATCCTGGCTGCTGAGACATATCTTAGCGGCTAAGCAAAAGTGAAGGAGAAATATAGTTGAAGACTGAAAATAGCCAGCGTTTTGTCGATAAGGAAGCGAGCATATCCATGCGATTCCTCGTTCCCGAGAACGAGTCGGAGCGCCTCCGTATTTTGCGTTCCTACGATATTGTCGATACTCCGGCAGAGCTGAGTTTTGATGCGTTGACACGGGTTGCAATGCACGCTTTGAATACCCCTGCTGCCGTGATCGGATTGATGGATGCTGACCGGCTATGGTTCAAGTCACAAATTGGACTTGGGGTGGCGCAACTTGATCGCCAAATTGCATTTTGTGCGCATGCCATCATGCGTCCCGACGAGCTACTCGTCGTAGAAGACCTGCAGCAGGATGCACGTTTTCGGGATAACCCGCTCGTGACTCAGGAGCCATATCTGCGCTTTTATGCGGGTGCCTCCCTCGTTGATTGTCATGGTTATGCGCTTGGTACCATTGCCGTTGTCGATACGCAGCCACGCAAGTTCAGCGAGGTACAGCGCACTTTACTGCGCGACCTGTCTGCGCTGGTGATCACTGCATTGGAAAACCGTACCGCCGCCAGCGAACTCGAACGCGTCAACGCCAAGCTCGAAGAAGATCGCACCCGGCTAGCCGAGCGCGTGCTGGAACGGACCGCCCAACTGCAATACGCCAACCATGCCAAAGATTCCTTTCTTGCCACCATGAGCCACGAGATCCGCACCCCATTGGGTGGGCTGCTCGGCATGATGGAGTTGCTCGGCCTATCGCGACTGGATCAGGAGCAAAACGAAATCCTCGCGGCGGCGCAGAAGTCAGGGAAAAGTCTGCTACGCATCGTCAATGACATCCTCGACTGGTCCAAAATCGAAGCCGGCAAGCTGGAACTCGCCCCGCGCGTGGCATCCCTCTCCGAGATGTTCAAGAGCGTGGCGGGCACCTATTTTCAAATCGCTTTCGAGAAGGATATCCAGCTCAAGCTCGAGATCGATCCCCAGCTGAGTGTTGCCCATCTCTTCGATCCGTTACGTATCTCCCAGATACTCAATAATTTCACCAGCAACGCTCTTAAGTTCACCGAACGTGGCAGTGTCACGCTCGGTGCGCACAGGTTAGCCCGGCACAACGGCAGCGAAACGATCCGTTTCAGCGTACAGGACAGCGGTGTGGGTATCGAACCGGAACAACAGCAACGTCTGTTCCAACAGTATGAACAGGCCAGTGCCGAGACCGCTCGCATGTATGGCGGGACCGGACTGGGGCTGGCGATCTGCCAGCGCCTGGCCGGGTTGATGGGTGGCCAGCTCAGTGTGGAGAGTATTGCCGGTATCGGCTCCACTTTCAGCTTCACCGTCGATCTGCCAGTGGCGAACCAGGTGGCGCAAGCGCACTTGCGGCAGCTCACCGAGCAGAATGGCAACGGTGAAATGGTACCGGATACCAGCCCGCTGGATACAACGGGGCAAGGCATCGGTATCCTCATCGTCGACGATCATCCGCTCAACCGCATGTTGCTCAAACAACAGTTGGGTATGTTAGGTGTGCAGGTAGAAGCCGCAGCGGATGGCGTCGGCGCGTTGTCGCTGTGGCAGAGCAAAGATCGGCACTTCGACCTGATCATCACAGACTGCCATATGCCGGTGATGGACGGTTACGAGTTGACCTATCGTATCCGTGATCTGGAACAACAAGCGGGAACTCAACGTATCCCGATCATCGCTTGGACGGCCAACGTGCTGGTTGACGAGGCGGAACACTGCCATGCGGCGGGGATGGATGACTTGCTGACCAAGCCGACCGAACTGGCTGATCTCAGGGCGATGCTGTTGAAGTGGTTGGTGAAGACGGGAGTGTTGCCGACATGATTTCTCGGTTCCGATAAACGGTTTTTTAAAATCGCGAGGAGCTGTACATCAGGGTTCGACTGAGGTAGGTCCTGCGCGATGGCAACAAGGATTTGTAATAGCCTTGAGTTTAAGTGCACAAACGTCCCGACAGAGCAATACAGCCATCTACCCATTTTATGGATAGATGGCACAAAAATAATCTGTTTAATTTATCGGGCTACTCTCTGTAGAGTCTAGGCATTCTTTTAACTAACCCGCGCCACAACAAATTGACGCAAATGCACGTGCTGCGCAAAGATTCTCTATAGGGTGTTCTGTCGGGTCTCGCCATCGCCGCAATTTTGGATGTTCGGCTGGTGCTTGGTGGGTAGCCCAAGGCTTGCTTTGGAAATTGGGTAGAGTGCTTTCGAAAAATGGAGAGATAAATGGCATGTGGATTTAAATTTTTGGGTTATGTCGGCACGCTGCTGTTAGCCCTGTTGACGAATCCGGCATTCGCCGCGCCGCTGAATACGCAGCCTGATGAACAGGTCAGGCGCGGGGAATACCTCGCTCATATGGGTGACTGCATCGCCTGCCACACGGCCAAGGAAGGCAAACTCATGGCGGGTGGACTGGAATTTAACACACCGTTCGGCGTCGTTCATTCCACTAATATCACACCCGATATCAAAACTGGGATCGGTAGTTATTCCTTCGAGCAATTCGAGCGTGCCATGCGCAAAGGCATTGCTGCGGATGGGCACAATCTATACCCGGCGATGCCTTATCCGTCGTTTGCCAAGACCAGCGCAAGCGATATGCACGCGTTGTACGCTTACCTGATGCATGGGGTCGAGCCGGTCAGCCAGCCCAACAAAGAGAACGATATGCAATGGCCTTTCAATATACGTTTAGGGTTGAAATTCTGGAACCTCGCATTTCTCGACGACGCCCCTTTCAAGGCCGATCCTGCCAAGTCACCGCTATGGAATCGTGGCGCCTACATCGTTCAGGGGTTGGGGCATTGCGGTTCCTGTCATACGCCGCGTGGAATTGCAATGCAAGAGAAGGCGATGAGCCAGGATGGCGATGCCGGACAATACTATCTCACCGGGTCTACCATAGAAGCCTGGCACGCAGTCAACCTTCGTAACCATTGGGAAAAATCCGAGATCGCTAAGTTCCTCAAGGTTGGCCATAACAGCCATGCGGCGGCTTATGGCACGATGTCCGAAGTTGTGCATTTCAGCACCCAGCATTTCAGCGACAGCGACCTCGCCGCGATCGCGGAATATTTAAGCGCACTGCCACCCAACGCAGAGTCAAATGTTATCAAGCCGAAGGCGGTGGCTCTCGCTCCGGACAACGAACTTTATAAGACCCGCGGCGGTTTGGGTTATGTGCAGTTTTGCTCTACCTGCCATCATGTCGACGGCCGCGGAATGGATCATTTTTTCCCGCCGCTGGCAAACAATTCGTCGGTGCAGTCCAAGGATCCTACATCGGTGATCCATGTGGTATTGAGCGGTTGGAAATCGGCCAAAACCGAGCAGGCCAAGCGCGCGTTCGGTATGCCGGGCTACAGCGGCCTGTCCGATCAGGAGCTTGCCGAGATTATTACCTTCGTGCGCACCCAATGGGGTAATCAGGGCGATCCGGTGAGCCCTGAAGAAATCAAGAAAGTGCGCGCTGAAATCGCGCTGAAACCGGTCGAGCCTTCCAAGTTCGCAGTGCCGCGTTTTGCCGCGATGCTGTCCAGTCCGGATGCCGACCAGCTGATTTACGGCATGCGGCTGATGACAGATACCAAGGCGCTTTTGCCAAAGAATGTCGGCGATGTCCTGGTTTGCAACAGCTGCCATCTGAATGGCGGTACGATGGAACACGCTGCGCCTTATGTCGGACTTTCAGCCCTGTTTCCATCTTATGCACCGCGTGCTGGCAAAATCATCGATTTCAAGGACAGGGTCAATGGCTGTTTGAGGCGCTCGATGAACGGGAAGCCGCTGGATAAGGATTCCAGGGAGATGTTGGCCATGATTGCATACATGGATAACATGAAAGGTAATACCAGGGCTGACGAACCTATCCCGGGTCGGGGAGTAGGCAAGATCGACAAATCGATTACCCCGAATGTGGACAACGGCAAAAAGATATACAAGGATCAGTGTGCTGTCTGCCATGGCGATAAAGGCGAAGGAATGAAGCAGGCGGACGGCAGTTATGTGTTCCCGCCGCTATGGGGTGACCAGTCTTTCAACATCGGAGCCGGTATTGCACGGACCTATACCGCTGCCGCCTTCGTCAAAAACAACATGCCGATATCGAATACCCTGAGTTTTCCTTTGGGGCAGGGCGGTTTGACCGACCAGGAAGCGGTCGATGTCGCGCAATATTTCACGCACATGCCGCGCCCGGATTTTGCGGATAAGCGCAAAGATTGGCCGAAAGGCGGCAAACCGGCGGACGCCCGGTATTGACCGACCATGTGCCGCTCATCATTCGAAGTTAAACGGAGGAAGTTCATGACTGTAGTTGACACAATTTTCAAGGCAACAAATGTAATTCTTCGCCGGGCAATCGCATCATCCCTGTCGGTGATCGCGGTGGGGGTGCTTGTGCCATTTGTTTCCGGATACCCCCTAGCCTACGCGTCCGGCCAGGATCTCGGGGTGTATCCACCTTGGAGTCATGGCGAGAACAACCCGGTTGAATCCAGGGGGCTGGAATTCACCGTACCTGAGGTCGACAACCTCCCGGACTTCCACGGCAATCCGATCAACCCCAAACTGTCGATTTTCGTTGGCGGTAATTATTTCTTTGCCATGGCTCCTTTGGTTCAGGCATTTGAAAAGAAGCATCCGGAGCTGAAGGGCAAGGTCTACTACGAAACCATCCCCCCAGGACTGCTCGCCGAGCAAATCAAACATGGCGGTACCATTACTGTCGGCAACATGACGTGGACTGTCCATGCCGATGTGTATGCCGCAGGCCTGAGACGGATCCGTAGTTCGATCAAGGAAGGGGATGCGACAGGGCCAGCCATTCCCTATGCGACCAATACGCTCGCCATCATGGTGCCCAAGGGCAATCCTGCCCGGATCGCCACCCTCAACGATCTGGGCAAACCCGGTGTGCGTCTGGTCATGCCCAATCCAGCATTCGAGGGCATCGGTCGCCAGATCAAGAACAGCCTGGCCAAGGCTGGCGGCGAAGAACTTGTGCGTGTGGTGTATGAAACCAAGGTCAAAAACGGCGAGACCCTGCTGACTCATATTCACCATCGTCAGTCTCCGCTTTACCTGATGCAGGGCAAGGCGGATGCCGGTGTCACCTGGCAGTCCGAGGCGATTTTTCAGGAACAGGTGGGCAATCCGATTGACCACGTGTCCATTGCCGACGACCAGAATGCTACCGGCATCTACGCCGTGGCGATGGTCAAGGGAGCACCTCATCGCGCCGCAGGAAAAAAGTGGATCGAGTTCTTGAAGTCGCCTGAAGCGCAAGAGATATTCGGGCACTTCGGATTCAAGTCATATCAGGGGGAGGCACCGCAATAATTCGGGGCAATCCAGGCATGCGAAGCCGGATCCCCAGTTGATTCGCCAGTCAGATTGCAACAGGCAGTTGATTTTTTAACGGTATGTTAACGAGGAGAAACACATGCAAGTTCATAACAGTTTGGTAGTGGCACTGATTGCATCCGCATGGACCTTTCTTGCGATTCCGCCCGCATCGGCTGCCGATGCGATGCCCGCTGCGTCCGCGCCGGTCGCTGCGGTAGAAGCTAAAGCCAGCGAATACGTAAAGCCGAACATCAAGCATGGTTCGTATGGAAAGGTGAATGTTGTTATTCCCCTGACCTCTGATGACAAAGGTATTCAGGGAATGAAGCTTCGCAACATCGCTAACGGCCTTAAGGCGGTCGAGTCATGGAAGGGCAAAATGAATGTCACCGTTGTGCTCTATGCCAAGGGTGTTACCTTGCTCAAGAACCCTGACTAGCAGACGCAAAAGAAACTGGATGAACTGAAGCAACAAGGTGTCCAAATCAAGGTGTGCGACAACACGTTGCGCGAACAAGGCATCGATTTCCATAGTCTTTACCATGTGACCGATGCCGATATCGTCCCGTCCGGATTCGCCGAGGTCGCGTATTTGCAAGCCCGGAAACATTTCGTCGTCGATCCGGTGAACTAACCGGAATATTGCGATCGCAATATTCCGCGACATCGCCCCGGTTTGCAAAGACCGGGCTGTACCTCTGCGGGGTGTTGAGCAAACGAGTAGTCACATGCTACTGGGGTGCGATGGGTGAAATTCCGATAACAGGCAAGGAGTAGCAGATGGTAGTCATTCTTTGGGGGTTTATCTTTGGGGCGCTTCTGCAATACGCGCGTCTGAATTGCTTCGATACCATCGCTGGCATGGCGGTGCTGCGGAACTTTACTGTTGCCAAGATGATTTCATTTACCATCGGTTTGGGTGCGTTACTGCTGCAAGCGGAGGTTTATTTCGGATGGGCGGAATATCATGTCAAGCCTTTGATCCTGGTTGGCATCGTTGTGGGAGGGTTGCTGTTCGGCATAGGCATGGCCATTCTCGGATATTGTCCAGGCACTGTCGTGATTTCGTTGGGGCAAGGTAACTTGGATGCATTGTTTGGAATTATCGGTGGCGTGTGTGGAGCACTGATATTTGCGGTGCTCTATCCTCATATGACACCGATGCTCGGTTCCGACTTGGGCGCGCTGTCGGTGCGCAGCCTGTTGCCAGACAACGCATGGTTCTGGACCGTGAGCGTGGCTCTGTCACTCGTCTTCATGGGTATCGCACTGTTCTTGCAGCACCTGCAACCGCAAGGCTGGAAATGGCTGCATGCGGCTATCGGGCTGAGCGTGCTCAACGTGGTGCTCAATTTACCCTCGGCCGCCGGGCACCCAATGGGTGCGTCCACGGCTTTCTCCTATGTGGCTATGTCGCTGACAGGTACGGGTGCTGAAACTTATTGGCACAAAATAGCGATTCCAGGCGCATGGGAATTGTGGTTCCTAGCCGGAGCCGGCCTAGCCGGGTTGGTGTTCGCACTACTCCAACGTACCTTTCGCATCACCAGCGTCCCCGATTTGTGGGCGCGTTATTACGGCTCCAATCCGGGTAAGCGCTTCTTCTGGGCGTTTGTCGGTGGGTTCTTGCTGCTCTTCGGCGCGCGCATGGCCGGCGGATGTACTTCCGGGCATATTATTTCCGGAGGGATGCAGCTCGCCGTCAGCAGCTTGTTATTCGCCATCGTCGTATTCGCGGCATTCCTGACGACCGGTCGTTATTTTTATCGTGGAGCAGTTCCAGCTTTACCATAGTTACCAACCACCCGGCCCGATGAGATGAAAGCCCGTTAAGCCAGGGCGAATCCAAACAGGTGCCGGGCGGGATTCAGGAGCACCAAAAAACAGCGGCCTCTCCAGCTAATGGAGAGGCCGCTGTCGTCGGGAGCGTGTAGTTTTATTCTTTAATGGCTTCGACCGGAATCGTCAGTGTCACTTCATCGCCCACGTAGGGCGCGAACTTGCCTGCGTTGAACTCGGTGCGTTTGATGGTAGTCGTGGCGGTTGCACCGCAGGCATCTTTCTTCAGCATCGGATGGGGCATGCACAGGAAAGACGTGACAGTCAGTGTGACGGGTTTGGTGATGCCTTTGATGGTCAGGTCGCCATTTACTGCCACCAGCTTGTCGCCGTTGAACTTAAAGTCATGCGACTTGAAGGTGATAGTGGGGAATTTTGCGGTGTCGAGCAAGCCTTCGCCCTGGATGTGCCCGTTGAACAATGTCGAGCCGGTGTTGACGGAGGTGGTGTCGATCACGATGTCTGCCGAGCCGGTCTTGGCCTCGCGGTCGAGGATGATCTTGCCGCTGGTCTTGTCAAAACGGCTGAGCTGCATGGAATAGCCGAGGTGATTATATTCAAAACGCGGCAGGGTATGGTTGGGGTCGAGGTTGTAGGTTTCCGGTGCGGCATAAGCGACCGAGGACAGCGCGGTGGCTAAGGCGATGGCGACGAGTTTTTGCATGGTGGTTCTCCTTGGGGTTGAAAAAAGTGCAACTACTTTTTACTGCTGGCTACAAAATGAAAAGTGATGCTGACTTCATTGGCGACGGTGGCGATGTCCGCCCACAATCCTTCCCCGACTGCGTAATCCAGGCGTTTTAGCTTGAATGAGCCGTCGAATATGGCGTTCGCGCCTTCCTGCCTGAAAGTGAACGGGGCAGTAACGTCCAGTGTTTTCCCTTTGATGGTCAACTTGCCCTGTGCCTCGTAACGGCCTCCGCCCAATGCTTTGATGTTGCTGGAAACGAATTGCCCGGTAGGGAATTGTTGGGTGTTGAACCACAACTTGCCCGGCATTTCCTCATCGGCATCGCTGTTGCCCGTGTCGATGCTGGACAGGTCTATGTCGATCCTGACCTGGGCAGCTGCGGGTTTCCCCGGATCGAAATGCGCCTGGATGACGAACTTGCTGAACGTGCCGGTGAGCGGCACATTCATTTGTCTGTAGCCGAACACTATGCTGCTCTTGGCAGTCTGGACTTCGTTGAATTCCTGCGCGTGAACGGGACTCGCGACGAGCAATAAAGCGAGCAACAAATAATGGCTTAATGCGCGCATCACGGCTTCCTTTCGAGGAAGGGGAGCATGCGCGAGAGCGTGTCATCGCGGTCGACGAACTGATGTTTCAACGCGGCGGCGATATGCAGGAGCACCAGGGCCAGCAGCGTGTAGTTCAGCGAAGCATGCAGAGTCTCCAGGACGTTTCCTAGGGCTTTGTTTTTGCCCACCAGGTCGGGCAATTTGAGCAAGCCGAGATACACCACCGGCACGCCCTTGGCCGAGCTCATCAACCAGCCGCTGACGGGGATCCCCAGCATCAGGACATAGAGCAGATGATGCAGGGCGTGCGCGGCACGCTGTTGCCAGGCGGCGATGCTGGCGGGCAAGGCGGGCGGGGTGTGGGTGGCGCGCCAGACGAGGCGTACCAACACCAGCAGGAAGATCGTCACGCCCAGCCATTTGTGATAACTGACGAGCTGTAGTTTCAGCGGCGAGAGCTTCAGGTCGGACATATACAAGCCCAGCGGGAAGGCGCAGAAAATCAGGGCGGCGACCATCCAGTGCAGCGCGATAGCCGATGTCGTGTAGCGGTGGGGGGTTGCCATGTAGACTTACTCCAAGGTGTTGCGGGCTTTGCCGAATGCGGCGCGCAAGCTGCACAGATGGGCGGTGAGCGCGGTGATCTCTGCCGTTTTGAGTTGCGCAAACACCGGCTGCAAATGCGCCAGATGCTCGGGAAAGATACGCGCGAACAGATGGTCGCCTTGTCTGGTGAGTTTGATGGTCTGGCAACGCCCGTCGCTGGCTGAGGCGGTGCGCGACACCAAATCTTTCTCGATCAGTCTGTCCACCACGCCGGTCAGCGTGCCTTTGGTGATGAGCGTCTTGTCGCCCAGTTCTTTGGGCGACATGCCCTGCGTGTTGCCAAGCGTGGCGACGATGTCGAATTGCGGCGGGGTCAGGCCGATAGAGCGTATGTGTATCGCCGAATATGTTTCGAATGCCCGGTAGGTGTCGGACAGTTCGCGCAACAGGGGCAGGAATTTTGTGCTTAACATGGATCTATCCATATAGTTCTAGTTAGAACTATATTAGTCCTAACTAGAACAACCTGTCAAGCGCCACTTAGATTTCGATGCGCGTGCCCATTTCGATGACACGATTAGCGGGGATTTTGAAGAAATCCGCCGCGTTCATGGCGTTTTTCGACAAAGCGAGGAACAACAGGCCGCGCCATCTTGCCATGCCGGGCTTGTCGCCGATCACGATTAGGGCGCGGGAAGTAAAGAACGAGGTGAACATCATGTCGAACGGCAGCCCATTTTGTCCGCATAGTTCCAACGCCGCCGGGATGTCGGGTGTCCCCATGAAACCGTAGAATAATTTTACACGATAAAAACCGTTGCCCAGCTCCTTGATTAACAGCCGGTTCTCATTGGTCACATAAGGCCTGTCTTCGACGATGACGGTCAGCATGATGTTGCGTTCATGCAGCACTTTATTGTGTTTCAGATTGTGCATCAGGGCGGAAGGCGTGCCTTCGTTCTCACCAACCAGAAACACCGCTGTGCCCTGGATTCTTGGGGTGTCGACCGTGCCGTTTATCATGACTTCCAGGGGGATGCTTAGCCGCTTCACTTCATTCAGCAATAATTGCCTGCCGCGCCGCCAGGTGGTGAGTACGGTGAAGGACAAAGCGGCAATAGCCAGCGGAAACCAGCCGCCCTGTGGGACCTTGATGATGTTGGCGGCGAAGTAGGTGAGGTCGATGACGAGCAGGGCGGCGATCAAGGGAACGGCTTTGATCAGCGGCCAACGCCAGCCCAATATCATCACAAAACCGATCAGGACGGTGGTGATGGACATCGTGCCAGTGACGGCGATGCCGTACGCGGCGGCCAGATTGCTGGAGCTTTGGAAGGTGAATACCAGATAGATGACGGCAACATAAAGCGTCCAGTTGGTGAACGGCACATAGATCTGCCCGCGTGTCAGCCCCGATGTCTGGATGATGGGCATGCGCGGCAAAAAGCCCATCTGTACCGATTGGTGGGCGACCGAGAACGCACCGGAGATTACCGCCTGCGAGGCGATCACCGTGGCTGCGGTGGCCAGTAATACCAAGGGTATGAGCGCCCAGGACGGCGCGAGCAGATAGAAGGGATTCTCGATAGCTGCCGGATTGTGCAACAGCAACGCGCCCTGCCCGAAATAATTCAGCACCAGTGCCGGCAGCACGAAAGAGAACCAGCCCAGCCGGATCGGCGATTTGCCGAAGTGGCCCATGTCGGCATACAGGGCTTCACCGCCCGTGATGGCCAGCACGATGCCGCCCAAAGCCAAAAATGACACCAGCCAATCGGCGGTGAGAAAGCGGTAGGCATACACCGGATTGAGTGCCGCCAACACTTGCGGTGCTTGCGCGATGGCCATGCCGCCGAGTACCGCCAGACTGATAAACCAGATCACCATGATAGGCCCAAAGGCCAGACCGACTACGGCTGTGCCGCGTTTTTGCAGCCAGAACAACAAGGTGATGACGATGATGGTGATGGGGATGACATAGGTCTTGAAATGCGGCGCAACGACCTCCAAACCTTCCACTGCCGACAAGACCGAGATGGCCGGCGTAATCATCCCGTCGCCGTAGAACAACGCGGCGGCAAAGATGCCCAGCGCGGTGATAAACCATTTGGTTCGGGGATAGTTCTTGATGAGCTTGGTGACCATGGCGAGTAACGCCAACACGCCGCCTTCACCCCGATTGTCCGCGCGCATCACGATGACCACGTATTTGAGCGAGATCAGCAGCATGATGGTCCAGAACATCACGGAGAGGACGCCGAGGACGCTGGCTTCTCTCACGAGCAAGGGGTGTGCGCCAGCAAAGGTTTCTTTCAGCGCGTATAGCGGACTCGTCCCGATATCGCCAAACACCACGCCGATCGCGCCCAGTATCAGCGTGGATGTTTTTTGCTTGTTGCTGGTGTCGCTCATGTCAATCATTCACCCGCGAAAAATCGGGCACTCTACGCCTGAACTTTTAACTAGGCAATTGCTAATCACGCTTGTGATTGGGATAGCGGGTGTGATAGGGGTGTCCTGGGCTAGGATAGTTCGCGTATCGCGGCGTAACATTCCCCCACCAAGGCGGGGCCGCGATAGACCAGGCCGCTGTATATCTGCACCAGGCTCGCTCCGGCCAGTATCTTTTCCACCGCATCCGCCCCGCTCAAGATGCCGCCTACTCCGATGATGGGCAACGGAGTGCCTAGCCCTTGCCCTGCACAGGCGTGCATTTCGGCGCTGAGTTGGCGGATAACGGCGGTAGATGGGTCGCGCAGCGGCGCGCCGCTCAGGCCGCCATTCTCGTCGCCGTGCGGCAGGTGTGCCACGCCTACTCTTGACAAGGTGGTGTTGGTGGCGATCACGCCGTCGATGCGATGCCGCATCAGCAGGCGCGAGATTTTGGCGATCTGCCCGGCTTCCATATCCGGCGCGATTTTCAACGCGATGGGCACATATTTACTGTGCGTGTCGGTGAGCTTCTGTTGCTCGGCTTTGAGCAATGCGAGCAAATTATCCAGCGTATCATCGTTCTGTAACTGGCGCAGGTTCTTGGTGTTGGGCGAGGATATGTTGATGGTGATGTAGCTTGCGTGGGCATAGACTTTGCGCAAACAGATCAGATAATCATCGGCGGCATTTTCTATCGGGGTGAGCGCGTTTTTGCCGATGTTGATGCCCAGAATGCCGCGATAATCCGCCTGCTGCACGTTCGCAATGAGCGTATCCACGCCCTCGTTGTTGAAGCCCATGCGGTTGATGATCGCCTGCGCCTCGGGCAGGCGGAACAATCGCGGCTTGGGGTTGCCCGGTTGGGCACGCGGTGTGATGGTGCCGATCTCGATGCTGCCGAAACCGAGAGCGGACAAGCCGTCGATGCAGTCGCCATTCTTGTCCAGACCCGCCGCGAGCCCGACCGGATTGGGGAAAGTCAGCCCCATCACGGTACGCGGCTGAGCGTCGATGCGCGCGGCGAGCAGACCGCTCCCCCCCAGTTTATAAGCCGCGTCGAGGCTGGCTAGCGTGAAATGGTGAGCGGTCTCGGGGTTGAGTTGGAACAGCGCGGGGCGCAGGTATGGATACATGTGAGCTTTCTATAAACCCCCGCCATGCTCGCCGGGCAGATGGTTGTACCCGTTATTTTTAACGACCACAGGGATGAGGGGCTTCTTGGTCGGAAAAATGCCGCCGCGTTTTTTGCCTCGCCATTCTTCCGCCAGCATATCGGCAAGCTGTATGCACAGCAGACCGAACAGCAATAAACCCAACGGCTTGAACTGCGTGTCCTGGATGACGAGTAATCCACCATTACTTTGGTACGCGAACAACACAAAGTTGCCGGTGATGAGTCCTGCCACTCCGGAGCAGATCATCCTGCCATAGTCGCCCGATTTCAGTCCAGAGAAGATCGTGTTCTCGTGCCACAACAATTGCAGGGCGGTCAGGAGCAGCAGCGGCGCAAGCCATAACAACGGATGGAGTTGAGCCGGCCACCCCGCGCCACCCGCCAGTCCGAGTGCAGCCAGGAGGAGCAGCGCATAAGCCAGCTTTTCCGGGGCGGGCGGGGCAAAAGTGCGGTGGCTATGCAAGCGTTGCAATACGCCGGGCAGGGCGGCGATGAAAGCACGCGTGCACAGCACGGCGGGGGCGAGCGTGGCGAATAGCGGGGTGTAGAGCAAAGCCTGCAACAGTGGATTGCCAATTTGCGTCGTCCAACTCGCGACATAGAGATTCAAATACGCCAGCAACCAGCCCAACACCGCGCTCGCCGCCGCGATGCGTAGCAAGTATGAGGACTGCCCTTGGAAAGGCCGGTTGCCGCTGATCAATTGATTCAGATGATTGATGAAAATAATGTAACCGGCCATCATCAGCGTGGTGAGCAAGGTGGAAGGCGGATTGATGATCGCCGCATCGCCGGTCAAACCGCGCAGCACCAGATCGCCACATCCGGCCCCGCTTAACCACAGGCCTGCGACAGGCAATAACAGCAAGCCCAAGATAAAAATGACTAGGCGAGTCTTCATGGCGTATCCTGAGCGAATGTTTGCCAAACCCCGTCGATCAAGCCTTGCGCGGGGCGGTATTGGGTCTTGTAGGCCATCTTGCGGCTGTTCTTGATCCAATAGCCGAGATAGACAAAATCCAGTCCCAGTTGACGACACAGATCGAGCTGCCACAGCACGTTATATATCCCGAAGCTGGTGCCGGGCAGGTCGGGTTCGAAGAAGGTGTACACAGAGGACAGGCCGTCGCCCAGCAAGTCGATCACGCTGACCATGCGCAAGGTTCCCGGCTCGTTTTCAATAACCGGCTCGCGGAATTCGACCAGCAGCGTATCGACATGGCTTTGCAACAAAAAATTCCGATACGACTCGGGGTCGTCGTTGTCCATGCCGCCGTTCTTATGTCGCGCGGTTTGATAGCGTTGATAAAGCGCGTAATACTCGGATTTATCCTGCAACTCGTGCAGCGTGGCTTGTAGATTCTGATGCTTTGCCCAAGTGCGGCGTTGCGAGCGCGACAGGGTGAATGTCTGTGCCGCGACGCGCAACGGCACACAGGCGCGACAGGTATCGCAACGGGGACGATAGGTGTACGTTCCGCTGCGCCGGAAGCCGTGTTGTACCAGTTCCGAATAGACTTGCGGGTTGATCAGCGGACTGGGCGACGCGACCTGCGAGCGCGCCTGCAAATCGGGCAGATAGCTGCACTGATAAGGCGCGGTCAGATAGAAGTGCAGCGTGGATAGCGGAATGTCGTTTAACAAGCTCATCGCAAAAGGTCGGCATCGAACTGCCAGTGAGGAATCGGCGCACAGTTTACCAATTCTTGCAGCTTTGCAATAAATTCTCCGCGCGGTATTTCGCGTGCGCCCAGCGACGCCAGATGCGGGGTGTTCATTTGGCAATCGATCATGCCGAACCGCCAGCGATCCAGCTGTCGGGTGAGATGGGCGAGGGCGATCTTGGAGCCGTTCGGCACCGCGCTGAACATAGACTCGCCATAGAACATGCGGCCGATCGCGATGCCATATAAACCGCCGACCAACATGTCATCCCGCCAGACTTCTACCGAGTGCGCGTAACCCAGCGCGTGTAACGCACTGTAGGCGGCGATCATGTCTTCGTGTATCCATGTGCCACGCTGACCATTGCGCGGTGCGGCACAGGCGCGCATGACCTGCTCGAACGCGCTGTCGAAGCGCGCTTCGTAAGCGGTGTCGCGCAAGGATTTCGCCAAAGAACGGGAAACTCTGAATTCGCCCGGAATCAGCACCATGCGCGGGTCGGGGCTCCACCACAATATCGGTTCACCGGCATTGAACCAGGGAAATATTCCCGAGCGGTATGCGGTCAAGATGCGCCGTGGCGACAACTCCGCTCCGGCGGCAAGCAGGCCGTTGGGCGCACGCATCGCCTGTTCCAGCGGCGGGAAAGGCGTCTCTATGTCTAGCCAGGTCAACAATTATCTAGTCCTTTAGCGCGATATTCATTTGTGTGGTTTTGTGGTTATATGCGGAAAATAAAAACACAAATTTTCGCATTCCGTGACGAGGCTGTGCATGTTATCAAGATTATTAGGGAAAAAGCCCGATCATCCGATGGCGGATATGAAATCCGCTCTGGCCTTGCTGGACGATCTGCCCAAGAACGATTCGATCAAATCGCTGATGGAACTAACGGATTGGATGGAATCGGTGGCTGGCAATAGTGAGTTCAAGCTCGAGCATCAGTTCGCCGTCGTTCGCATGCTAGATGAGGCTGCCTATGCGCACGCCAGAAAATTATCCCGTGGATATTTTGCCGCCCAGGAGTTGTCGAAATTCCAGGAGAATCGTTTGTGGTTGGTATTGGGCGGTTGGTATCGCAACGTATTCAATGCGTATTTCGTCGTGTTCAACCGCTACGGCGAGGGTGAAAAAGGCAGCGCTAGCATCAAAGGGTCCGAACCTTTGCTGGCGGCGCGCATCGTTCGCGCTATGACCGCCAGTTTGAAGTTTTCCTGCGTGCATTACGGTCCGGTAGACAACAATATTTGGATATGCCTGGGGCGTTTGTACAGGCATGCGGAACGTGGGCAATATCTGGATACGCAGGTGAGTTTGTATACGGCACTGCCTCGCAGCACATCGGTGAAGCTGGAGGTAGGACATCTGTTGGGCTGGTACGGTTGCGG
>VFSW01007554.1_pt1 | contig 15758 bp, 10 predicted proteins | sample 5358111 | NCBI WGS metagenome assembly VFSW01 (sample SAMN11554181, study PRJNA540505) | mine drainage metagenome | isolation source: sediment from site ElyBrook_90M | place: USA: Ely Copper Mine, Vershire, VT | collected 2017 | reverse complement strand
TGAAGGACGGCGAGGTGATCATCGTGGACACCTTCACCGGGCGCATGATGCCGGGCCGCCGCTGGTCGGACGGGCTGCACCAGTCGATCGAGGCCAAGGAAGGCGTCAACATCCGCAAGGAAGACCAGACGATGGCCACCATCACCTTCCAGAACTACTTCCGGCTGTATCAGAAGCTGAGCGGCATGACCGGCACTGCCGAGACCGAAGCGGCCGAGTTCGAGAAGATCTACAAGCTGGAGATTGTGGTGATTCCCACCAACAAGCCGCTCCTGCGCCTGGAAAATCCGGACGTGGTCTACCGCACGGAGAAGGAAAAATTCAAGGCGGTGGCCGAGGAGATTGCGCGGCTGCACGAGCTGAAGCAGCCGGTGCTGGTGGGCACCACCTCGATCGAGAAGAGCGAACGGCTCTCGGCCATTCTGCAGCGCCAGGGAGTGAAGCACGTGGTGCTGAACGCCAAGTTCCACGAGCGCGAGGCGGAGTACGTGGCCCAGGCCGGGCGCTATGCGGCGGTGACCATCTCCACCAACATGGCCGGCCGCGGCACGGATATTCTGCTGGGCGGCAACTCGGAGTTCATGGCCCGCCAGGAGCTGGTGAAGAAGGGCCGGGCGCGGGCCATCAGCGTGGCCGAGGGCGCCATCAGCCCCATGGCCCCGGCCGGTTTCCTGCGTTTCTATTACCAAGGCCAGGAGTTCGAGGTTGCCGAGCCGGAGTGGGCCGAAGTGCACCAGGGACACGCCGCAACCGCGCAGGCCGATCACGATCAGGTGATCGCGGCCGGCGGACTGTTCATCCTGGGCACGGAGCGGCATGAGTCACGGCGGGTGGACAATCAGTTGCGCGGGCGCGCCGGCCGTCAGGGCGATCCCGGCGCATCGCGCTTCTTCCTCTCGCTCGAAGACGACCTGATGCGCATCTTCGCCAAGCAGTGGATCAGCACGCTGCTGGAGCGGCTGGGCATGGAAGAAGGCGTGCCCATCGAGTCCAAGATGATCTCCAAGCGCATCGAGGGCGCGCAAAAAGCAGTGGAAGCGCAGAACTTCGAAAGCCGCAAGCACCTGCTGGAATACGACGACGTGATGAACAAGCAGCGCGAGGCGGTCTACGGACTGCGCCGCCAACTGCTGGAGGGCTTCGAACAGAAGGAGCTGATCCTGGAGGATTATGTCGGCGGGGTTCTCAGCGGACTGCTGGACGAATTCGCCGGCGAGAAGGTGCGTCCGGACCAGTGGAACCTGAAGGGACTGGAAGAGAAGCTCATCGACCACTTCGGGCTGCAGATGCCGGCGTCGGAGATTGAGCCTCTGCAGCTCAGCCGGCACGAACTCGGCGAGAAGATCTTCGACAAGCTGAAGGAGCACTACGAGTCCAAGGAAAAGATTCTCAGCGCGGAGACCATGCGCTACCACGAGCGGATGGTGATGCTGAGCGTGATCGACGGGCTGTGGAAGGACCATCTGCTGGGGATGGACCACCTGAAAGAGGGCATCGGACTGCGCGGGTATGCGCAACTGGACCCGCTGGTGGAGTACAAGCGCGAGTCCTACGACATGTTCGAAGCCATGATGCTGAAGTTCCAGGAGGACACGGTCCGCTACCTCTTCCGGATGCAGATTCTGGGCCCCGACGGCCAGCCGGTGGAGGCGGCCCCGCGGATCACCCGCACCGTGCCTGCCGCGCCGCCAGTGGCATCGAGCGCGCATCCGGTGATGATGGACGGAGCCGAGTCGTCGGGTCCGCGCGGCGAGGTTTCCATTGCCACACGCCAGGCCACTACCACCATCGACGCCTTGGAAAAGGAGTTCCACCGCAAGAAGCAGCGGGAGCTGGAAGCGGCCACCCGCGCCGGCGCGGGAGAAGCCAGCCAGCCCACGCAGCGCCGCACCGGAGAGAAGGTTGGGCGCAACGACCCCTGCCCCTGCGGCTCAGGCAAGAAGTACAAAAAATGTCACGGGGTGGAAAAGTAGGGTTATCCTTCTTCGGTGGCTGGTTCACGCAGCGGCTTGACGGAAGCGGCGCTGCTTTTACGGAACCAGGAGAAGCCTTTTTTCTTTTCCGCCACGGCGGGCAGGCCACAGGCGGTGCGGGCCATCTGGCGGATCACTCTGGAGATGGGCGAGTCTTCCAGCGCCACCGGAGTGGCCGTGTTGCGGGTGCGGCGGGCCGCGGCGAAGTCGTCGGGGACCTTCCAGTCCGCCGGCCGGGTAAGGGCTTTGTCGATCTGCCGTTCGTCAAACAGCAGCGCGTGCGGCGTATACCGGTTGAGCACGATCTGCAGCTTTTGGCTGCGCGCGGAGAAGAATTGCGAGACCATGCGGTTGGCGTTGCGCAGTTCCGTAACACCGACCTGCGCGATCAGGTAAAGGCTGGCGGATTCGTCGAACAGCGCCGTCTCCCGCAGGTCAATTCTGGAACCGGCATCGACGACCACATAATCGAAGGACTTGCGCGCCACGGCCAGCAGCTTGTCGATGGCATCATTCGAGATGTCGGCGGGCGAGAATTCGCCGGGCGCCGCCAGCACGCTCAGTCCCGAGCTGTGCCGGGACAGCAGCGAGTTGAGGAAGTTTGTATCCAGCCGGCCGACATCCTGAAAAGCATTGGCAGTGGAGTACTCGGTGACTATGCCGAGGTTGAGCGCCGCGTCTCCGAGCGGCAGTCCTAAGTCGATCAGCAGGGTTCTCTGACCTGACTCCTGGGCCAGCGCCACGGAAAAATTGGAGGCGATAGTGGTGACTCCGCAACCGCCTTTTGCGCCCAGGAAGACGAACAGCTTTCTGGATGTCTTTCTGGCGTGGCGAGCGGGCGAGCGGCGGATCGAAACCCGTGCCAGTGCGCCGATAATATCGGCGCGGAGAAGGGGCAAGGTGAGAAACTCGCGCGCTCCGGCGCGCATGAAGCGAATGGCCTGATCCAGATCGCTCTGTGCTGAATAGACCATCACGGTGGTCGCGTTGCTGGCGCACAGCCCCTCCACGACGTCGAAGGCGCTTTCCGGGTCGCTGTCCAACCCGATCAGAACGGCATCGTAACTGCGCTCCAGCATCTTGGGCAGGTCTTCGATGTCGGGAGGAAAGGCAGAATACTCTCGAACCGTAGTGCCCAGAAACGCCGCCAGCGAGTCGACTACTTCCCTGCGGCACTGATCATCGGGATCAATGAGCGCAATGGAGAGCGCCGCCGCGCCTGTGGCTTCGGAGGTCTGGGCAGGTACCGGCATGGCATATGTTGCTCCTGTTTTCCCGCGCTCCGCCTGGCTAATCCCTGAATCCGACGGAATGCTGGAGTTTTCTTCAAAAATCACTGGACTCTCGCGATGCGTAAATCGTTTCTCTCCGTACCGTACAAACGCCGGAAAGCAAAGTTGTGCAAAACATTATGAAATCCTCAAACTTGTCCCGGTCTGGGACGCTGATCAGACACCCGCTTACTCGCCAAGATCGAAATTCAGCGCAACTTCCACCACGGAGATGGCGGGGCCGGGCTCGAACTGCCATCTGTGAACCGCACTTTGAGCAGCCATGGACAGCATACTGTTGCCGCTGATCGCCTTCACATTGGTGACCTTGCCTTCCGGGCTCACGGTGACTTCCAATCTGACTTCGCCCGTAATTCTCATGCGCTTGGCCAGCTCGGGATACACCGGCGCAACCCGCGATTTCACAGCTCTCTCGTCGGCGCCATGGGCCGGCAAAGCCAAGGCCACTACCAAGGCCAGAGCGGCAGCCTGCATCATTCGCATACCCGCTCGCCGAAATTTTTTGGAACGAATCGTGAAACAATCCTTGTTCATTGATCCTCCTGAACTTTCTTTCTTTCCATGGAGGTTATCGGCGTTGAGGAGGGCGTCCGTTAACGTATTTTCAGAATTTAATTACTGCGGGAACCGGGAACGCTCCGCGGATGGTCTGGAAAGTATTAGAAATAAACGGATTGGTCTTCATCGTTTGGGGATTTTTGAAAACTTGCGGAGAGCGCAGAAATCTGCCAGGAAAGGAGGCCCCGCATTGCAGCTACTGCGCGGCGCCGGCTTGGGCGACGGCGGCGAAAGTCAGGTCTTGGGCAGCGGAGTGATGCTGCTCCCGCCAGAGATCGAAAAGGCGTCCGTAACTCAGCGTGATGTACAGCGCCGGGTCAACGCCGATGCGGGCGGCGGCGCGATCAATCCACTCCGCCGAGCCCTCCAGTTCGGCATAGTCGCCGATGGGGGTCTCGTCCACCACGCAATGGCCCTCGCCGTCGGACCACTCGGCGCGCCACTTTTCATAGCGGAAGGCAGGGACCAAGCCGAGCGAAAGAAAGATCTGCTCGATGGCCGCGCCGTCGGCGACTTCGGTCTCGGTTTCGATGCGGTGCTTGTGGGTGTCTTCTCCGGGCCCGCTGTCGGGCAGGCGTTTGTGCGTCACCATCCAGCGGCCGGCATAGCCGCGGATACGCAGAATCTCTGTCCGGGCGCGCATCCGGCGGTCGGGCGTGTCGTAGAGCACGTTGCTCTCGAAGGCGCGCGGGGTTTGCAGGGTAAAGCCGCCAGCCTGCAGGCGCTGGGCCAGTCCGTCAAGGTCATCCACACGGAATTTGATTTCGGTTTCGATAGGCATCGGGCTGGAGAGAGTATACAGGCAGGTGGCGGACCTGCTCACGCTGGGGTCGGCTGTCTTTTATAAGCGCGCCCGAAGCGCGGGTTCGATCAAATCACCGCATTGTTCAAAAACTGGCCGCTTGTAGCACTGTTACATCATCATCGCCGCGCCAGCCATAATAAAAAACTGGTCATCCGTGACCGACCTGCCTGGGTATAAGAACTTCCGGACCGCGTCGGCAGCCTCGACTCCGGACGATTCGGCTACCTTCTGCTCGTCGTTCTGGAGCGAGCCGTTGAGCGCAACTTTCGTCTTGAGCTTGGTGACTTCCTGGTGATTTTTTCTCAGGAAAAAGTGGATCTCGATGTTCGCGGATCCGGCCTGAAACTTGCCGTCCATCTCGCGGCCTTCCTGGACCGACACGAACATACCTTCCAAAACAATGAAACGGCGCATCCCGCCATGGGAGTCTTTGGTGTCGTTTACGGGCGCTCCCTCTTCGACAGTCTTTTTGGCAACATTGAGTCTCTGCATCTCGGCTAGAAAACTCGAGTAGAAATGCTTTGAGAAATTCGGCGATAGCTGAACTCCCCCGGCAATGGTGAAATGTTTGACTTCGATGGACTTGAAACCCGGCTTTGAAACTGGCTTTACATCCTGGGCGGCCAGTGTCAACGGCCAGAGAAGGATGTTTGCCAGAGCGATGTACAACGAAAAACGGCGCATGAGAATATCCTTCTTCGATGCCTGCTGTCACATTCAGTCTGATGAGCCGATTTCGACGGATGTGCCGTTGTAATCAGGAGCGGCGACTGGCCGGACGCGCGCTCGGCTCGCGGAACAGGGAGAAACCGGCTCCGCGGAACAAGCGTTGACCGTGGATTCAGTCTTGCCGGCGAGTCTATGCTTGCTGCCAGCCTGGCGTCAAGCGTGAGTAAGGGGCAGGTGGCGGGCTGCGCGGCAACAGGCGACAATGGTAAAGATGAAGACGCTGCGATTGGTTGTGGACCCGGCTCATCTGGATACGGCTGAGGCTCAGGAAACTTTGGAGCGCGCCGCTGAGATCCTGCGCTCTGGCGGAACCGTGGCGCTGCCTACTGAGACGGTCTACGGTTTGGGTGCAAATGCGCTGGACGCGACGGCGGTGGAACGGATATTTGCCGCCAAGCAGCGTCCGGCCTGGGACCCGGTGATTGTCCACATCGCCGACGCCGCCATGCTCCAAAACCTGGTGAAGGATGTTCCCGATGCGGCGCGCAAGTTAATGAAGGCCTTCTGGCCGGGTCCGCTGACGCTGCTATTGCCGCGCACGGCTGCGGTGCCTGACGCGGTGACGGCGGGCCGTCGGCTGGTGGGAGTACGGATGCCGGCGCATCCGGTGGCGCTTGAACTCATCCGTCGCGCCGGGGTTCCGGTGGCCGCACCCAGCGCCAATCGCTTCGGTCACACCAGCCCGACGACAGCCGCGCATGTGCTGGCGGACCTGGACGGGCGCATCGATGCCGTCGTGGACGCAGGGCCAACCGAGCATGGGGTGGAGTCCACAGTGCTCGATCCCTGCCAGAGTCCGATGCTGATCTACCGGCCCGGAGCGGTGACAAGTGTCCAGATTCGAGACACTGCCGGCGCAGTCGAGATCTTCCAACCCTCGGGCGCGCTGCCAGAGACGCCGCCCCAGGCGCTGCCCTCGCCGGGAGTGGGGCTGCGCCATTATGCGCCCAGGGCGCGGCTAATCTTGGTGGATACGGTGCTGATCGAGGGGGGATCGGCAGAGCTGAACGCTCTGCTGGCCGAAACGGCGCACAGGCTTGCCGGAGAGCAGATCGGGGTGATGCTGCCGGCCGAGATTGCCGCGCCTCCCGGAGTTGCGGCAGTCTTCGCCTGGGGGCGCTGGGCGGCTCCCGACGAGATGGCGCGCGATCTCTACGCCGGACTGCGCGCGCTGGACGCCGCAGGCTGCACGGTGATTCTCTGTCCGCTGCCGCCGGCCGGCGGAATCGGCGCTGCCATCCGCGACCGGCTGATGAAAGCGGGAACGCGCTAGTCCCTGATCCCCACACTCCCGCTGTCGCCCTGCTTGTACATGTACTTGATGGCGGATTTGTAGACCAGCGTCTTCTGGCGGCCGCGAATCTTGAGGACGTTGTGATCGAACCATTCGATGCAGCCCTCGATCCGCTCGCCGTCTTCCAGCACCACGACCATGGGGGTCTGCGCCTGGATCTGCTTTTGCAGGTAGAAGAGCTCCGCCTGCCGCAGGCGAGGCTCGTCGTCCAACTGGTGCGTGGTGAGGCGGAAGTCAGCGACCGCCGCTGACCTGGTGAAGGTCTGGGAGCGGGAGCGCGACAGGCCACGGGCAATGGGCGCCGCGGCTCCCTTGTCCGTGCCGGGCTGCGTGGGCTTGATGCTCATAAAACGGCCTCCTCCTGATTTCTCCGCCGCATGGCGCTGCGATGCGCACTCCAAACGTTGCTAGAGCGGTTCTCCAATTCATGTGCCCCGTACGGCACGGTGCAGGGTTGCTTTTTCTTGAGGAAAAAGCAACTTCAGGGCACGGGCTTCAGCGTACACCCGTTGGAGAACCGCTATAGTCGCGCGCGAGACTGACGGCCATGGCGTCCAGCGAGAGCGAGCGCAGCAGGTTGCGGCGCATGCCCTGCTCCACCTGACCGAGAGCGTGCGCGGCGGAGTCTATCCAATCTATACTCACCCCCTGCGCAAAGCGAGTGAGTTCGGCTCCGATGTCCAGGTTGCGGATCAACTGCGACGCGCCGGCCACGATCAGCAGCAGGTCTTCGATGAGGCTGCCCAGGGCGCGCAGCAGATTGATGGTCTTCTCCTGGCCATCGGCGCCGGCGCGGTACTTCTCGGTGGCCTGGAAGAGCTGGGTGAAATCGGGCTCACGCAGCGCGGCGCGCAGCACGGTCAAAGCGTCTTGCCGGCTGGCCAGATACACGTTCAGGTCGATGGTCAGCGCCCGGCCCACGGCGCCCTCGGCCAGCCGTGCGGCCAAGGCGCGGTCCGCGGATTTGAGCAGCGGGCGACGCCGCCCCAGCAGGGCTTCCAGATCCGCGGCGGGCAGCGCTCCCAGCCTGTGGATCACGGCGCGGGAGCGGATGGTGGGCAGCATCTCCTGCGGGTTTTCCGTGAGCAGAATCAGCGAGGTGTGCGTGGGCGGCTCTTCCAGCAGCTTGAGCAGCGAGTTGGCCGCCTCTTTCATGAAAGCTGACGAGGTGAAGATGGTAAACGTGCGCCGCGCCTCAACCGGCGGACGATAGTAGGCCACGTGAATGGCCTGGCGCACCTGGCCCAGCTTGATGAGCAGTTGTGGCGGATCGGGCGGAATGACCAGCACATCCGGGTGGGTCTGAATCAGGATGCGCGTCTCGCGCTTGTCGGTGTCGCGCATCAGTTCGCGAGCTTCGACGGCCTCGGCCACGCGAGCTTCCAGGTCCGCCGAGTCGTTGATGCGGGTGCAGTTCGAACATGTGCCGCAGAAGTCGGGAAGGCCGTCTGATTCCGTGGGCTGCAGGCAGTTGACGGCCTTGGCCAGCATCAGCGCCAGAGTGTATTTGCCCGCTCCGCGCGGCCCGGCCAGGATCAGCGACTGTGGAAAGCGCCCCGCCCCGATGCTCTCCCGGAACCGGGTCACCGCGGCCGCATTGCCCAGAAAATCCTCAAAGCCCATGGGTCAAGTCTAGTGCATTTTGGGGTGCAGCCAAAGCCGTTTACTCCACTCAGCCTGGTTCCACGATGTTGGCTGCCTCATCTTCGGCGGATTTTGATCCTATTGAACACTGCATAGATAATGCAGTGCAGCAAATATCCCCGGCAAAACTCGGAGAACCGTCTATCCGAGCAAGCCAAGAGACCATCTGTTGAATAGATGATTCAGCCATGGTTCGCAGGTTCCGCGCATGATTGGCATTTTTGTTCTTTAGGAACTGTAGGTAGTATCATAGGTGGGATAATGACTTGTAGTCGGCAGTGCACTTACATTTTGCACTGGACGGAGCGATCCTTCGCTGGTCGAAATGCCGGGCTTTTCGCAGAATAGCCTGGACAGGCAAGCGAGACGGCAAGATGGGGTAGGAACTGTGCATCGAAAGCCAACCATGAGCGACGTTGCCCGTTTGGCTGGCGTCGGAACCATGACCGTCTCACGCGTACTGAACGGAACCGTTCGTGTCTCGGAAGAAACCGCCCAGCGCGTACACATTGCGATTGACCAGCTCAAGTACCGTCCCAATGAACTGGCGCGTGCGTTTCGTGGTCATCGCAGCCGGAGCATCGGTCTTATCATCCCATACCTTTACGATCCATTTTTCGGCAACTGCGCGCATGCTGTGACTACCGTAGCCAAGGAACACGGTTATTCCGTAATCATCACGACTTCCGGCGAGGATCCGGACACGGAATACAACGAAGCGGAGCAGATGTTGCAGCGCCGCGTGGATGGCCTGGTAGTGATACCAGCCAGCTTTCGTCAGTCGCGGCTTACGCGGGCCTTGTTTGGAAAGACGCCCGTGGTGGCTTTTGACCGCCCGGTTTCCGACCCGGCACTGGATGTTGTGCTGGTGCAAAACACCGCCGGATCGCGCCGCGTTGTTGAACATCTGATAGAACACGGACATCAGCGTATCGGATTCATGGGACTCAGCCGGAGCCTGTTTACCATCAATGCGCGATTTCTGGGTTATCGCCGGGCCATGCAGGACGCAGGCTTGCAGGAGGATTCGTTCTTCGGCTGCGACTCCCAGGAAGACACCCTGCAGGCAGTGCAGGAAAAACTGCATAAAGCCAACGCGCCTACTGCTTTCTTTACGGCAAATACCTTGGCGACCCGCTATGTTCTAGGATCGCTTCTCAACCTGGGGGTGAAGATGCCGAACGATCTTGCCCTGGTTGGCTTTGACGACTTCGATCTGGCGGATCTAACTTCGCCGCCGCTCACCGTGGTGCGTCAGCCGGCACAGGAGATGGGCAGGGTGGCGACCAATCTGCTGTTTGATCGCATTGCGCGCGGTGAGCTTCCGCAGACCGGAAACCGAGTAATATTGCCGGTCGAGATTGTGCTGCGCCGCTCCTGCGGATGCAAGCATCGGACACCGGTAGTGATCCACTGACCGCACTACCGGCTCCACAAGCTGCTCGCAGGATTTGCGCCCCCTTCGGAAAATTCAGAGCGATTCATTTTTACTCTTCCTCAAAAGCCGCAAAGCTGTGCGCAGCCACGGCGATGTGGAATTGCGTCCGCGGAGGCCCGCCCTGGCGGTTGTGCGCAGCCGCCGGGGCGCTCACCGCAGCCGCTGCATCCACCACCTCACCTGTCGCCAGATTGCGCAGCCGCGTGGCCGGCCCCAGCGTTGAAACCGTCAACTGCGCCGGCGTGTCCAGGTACGACTCCACCACAAAAGTGCGGTTGTCATAGGCAAACAGGCTCACCCTGCTGGGCGCGTCCATCTGCACCGGGAAATCGCGCATCAGGTATTGCTTGATCGCGGTCAGCGTCGGCTGCGGCAGCGCATACAGATCGTTGGCGTTCGCCGGAATGGTGAGCCCGTACAGAATGCCCTTCGAGTAGCGATGCATGAGCAGCAGCGGCGCGCCGCGGCCATTGGCCGTGCCGCGCACCACCGGCCAGGCGTCGTTGGTTTGGAATGAAATCTCCGGTACCAGCAGATCCGCCGTCGAGCCCAGGTCGGCGCCGTCGCCTGCTCCGGAGTTCCCCCAGTATTTCTGAATCTGGAGAACGTTGCCGGTCGCGCGAATCTCGGCAATCCGCCCGATCCCCTCATCCTGAATTCCCTTGTCCTGCAACGCTTTCAGCAGTCCAGATGTGATCACCACGTTGCCGCCCTGGCGTAGATGCGCCTCGATCTTGGCGACGATTTGCGGGTCGAATTTCGCGTCCTCGGTCAGCAAAACCGTCTTCGCGCTCTCGGGAAACTCTGGGTGCAGATCGATGGGGATGCCGATCATGCCCAGGTAATTGTGCAGAAAGTCCTCGCCCTCGGACTGATAGGGCCTGTAGCTGGCAATGCCGATCGGCGTGCCCAGCTTGCCCACCACGGCGTTGACCGTGTTCAGGGCGTAGCCGGCGACGGAGCCGTAACTGACCGGCGCGGCGGAGCCGGAAGCCGCGTGCCACTTCTCCAGCCCGGCCGCGGTAAAGCTGGTGGCGCGATCCGCCCACGCCTGCCGCTCACCCAGCGGAGCCGGCTTCAGCAGGCCGCTGTACTCAAACAGCATGATCTCCGGCGCCTTGGCCAGCATGGTGTCCCACAACTGCTCGGCGTAGCGGTCTACATACCGGATGGAGTACGTGTCTACCCAGCCGCCGCCGTTGCGCCCCGGCGCCACGTTGTCGAAGTAGCGGACAATCTGGTAGCTCTCGTACTGCTGCAGGTGCTGGTCGGTGGTGACCGGATCGCGCGTCTCGGTGCCGGTGTAGATGGAGGCAAAGACCTTCGGCTCCTTGTCCAGGTCGTAGCCGTTGGCCTGAAAATGCTCATACCAGTTGGGGAATTTGATGATGATCTTGACCTTGGGGTTGACCGCCCGCGCCGGCCCCACCACCAGATCGCGCGACACCTCGTCCATCAGTTTGAGGCGGAAATCGCTCCAACTGGCGTTCCCCTTGGCGGCGATGTCAGAATCCCGCTTGGTGTTGTTGAAGAAGAAATCATCCAGGATAATTTCGTTGAAATGCTGAGCGGTGAATGCGGAGACGTGCTTGACGTACGCCCGTGACTTGGGGTCAGTGTAGGAAAACGAGATAAACTGCCCATCCCCCGGATGCGTCTCCGCTCCGGCCATGTCGCCGCCCGCCGAAAAGGCAATGCCGCCGGCCACCTGTACCCCGTGCGCCTGGAAGAAGCTCTTCACCGTCTCCAGCAGCGCCGCATCGGCCAGAACTCCGCTGCGATAGCTCTCGATGTACACCTTGTCCACATGCACCTGGCTGCTGATCTGCTCCCAGGACTGCTGGAGCCAGGCCGGGTCCTTCATGCGCTCCACCACGGCAACCGGAATGTAGACGGCGACGTGGAACTGGTCGTGAGCCGGGGGCGCGGCCGGAATCGAAGCAGCGGCGAAGCTGAGGCTGGAGGTGGAAAGAAGGAAAACAAACAGCAGACGGAGTTGCAAACGCACGATGGAATCTCCTCGAAAATCGCGCTCAAATGATAGCGCTCAAAATGAAATGCGGGATCTATAGACCAGGAAGATCTCCAGCCCAGGGTCGAAGCAAGTATATGCGCTGGATGGTCTGTGGGGAAACCGTGCGCGCAGGGGATAAGAGCAGGATGGACACGGAGTTTCCAGGAAACCGCTGTCAAACGGCAAAGGGGACGGACCGAAGCCCATCCCCTCTGGCATTTCATCTGTCCAGCCGCTCAGATTTCCAGAATCACCGGCATGATCATCGGCCGGCGTCCGGTGTTTTTCTGCACCAGGCGCTTCAGCTCGGCGCGAACCTTTTCCTTGACCAGGCCGTAGTCGGATTTCTGCTCGGCGCTGAGGCTGTCCAGGGTTTTGAGAACCAGATCACGCGCCTGATCAGTGATGTCCGCGCCGCCAAAGCCGCGCATGATCACCTCGGGCTGCTGCTGAACCTTGCCGGTATGCTTGTTGATGGCCAGCAGGACAATCACAATGCCGTCTTCCGACAGAATGCGGCGGTCGCGCAGCACCAGATCCTCGACCACATCGGTTGAGGAGCCGGAGTCGATCAGCACCCGTCCGGCGGTGACCTTGTCCTTCTTGCGGGCTTCCTTCTTGTCCAGTTCCAGGACGTCGCCGTCCTCGATGACAATGGCCTGCCCCACAGCGCCGGTTTCCATGGCCAACTGCGCGTGCTTGCGCAGGTTGCCATAGTTGGCGTGGACGGGAATGAAGTACTTGGGCCGCAGCAGGTTGATCAGCAGGCGCATCTCCTCTTGCGAGCCGTGGCCGCTGACGTGAATCAGCCCGTTCGAGCCATTGTCGTAGATGACGTTGGCGTCGCGGCGATAGAGGTGATCGATGACCCGGAAGATGCCCTTTTCATTGCCGGGAATCACGCGCGAACTGAGCAGCACGGTGTCTCCCGGCTCAATGCGGGCGTGCTTGTGATTGTCCACGGCGGCGCGGCTCAGGGCGCTCATCGGCTCGCCCTGCGTACCGCTGATCATGATCAGCAACTGCTCGGGCCGGTAGTCGCGCATCTGGCTGGGGTTGATGACCAGCCCCTGGGGAATCTCAATGTAGCCCAGGTCCTGCGCAATCTCGGTCGACTCCATCATGGAGCGGCCGATCAAGGCCACCTTGCGGCCATGTTGCCGCGCCAGATCGAGTGCGATGCGAATACGGAAGATGGACGAAGAGAAACAACTGAAGAAGAGCTTCTTCTTGGTGCGCGAAAAGATTTCGTCCAGGCGCGGAATGACGGCCACCTCGGCAGGTGTGTAACCGGGGCGGTCCACGTTGGTCGAGTCCTGCAAGAGGGCCAGCACGCCGCGCTTGCCGTACTCGGCAAAGGTGTGCAGATCAAAGGCCTTGCCGTCCAGCGGAGCCAGATCGATCTTGAAGTCGCCGGTGTGGATGACTACGCCGACCGGAGTGTCGATGGCCAGGGCCACGCAGTCCACCAGCGAGTGGGTTACGTGGATCGGCTCAATGGTGAACGGGCCGATGGTGAATTTTTCCTTGGCGACAATCTCGATCAGTTCGGTCTCGTCGAGTAATTGGTTTTCTTCCAGATTGCCTTCGACGTATGCCAGCGTGAACTCGGTGGCGTAGACCGGAACCTTGAGTTCGCTGAGCAGCCAGGAGAGGCCGCCGATATGGTCCATGTGACCATGGGTAAGGATGATTGCGCGGACATGCGCTTTGTTTTCAACCAGGTAGGTGATATCTGGAACCACGATATCCACACCCAGCAACTCCGACTCCGGGAACATCAGCCCGGCGTCGATCACGATAATGTCGTCTTCCCAACGGATTGCCAGGCAGTTCATACCGAACTCGCCCAAACCGCCCAGGGGAATGATCTTCAGTTTTTTCGTTTGCATCTGTCAACTTCCATGTTAGCACCCGCCACCTGCGGTGAGGCCAGCGGGCGCTTGCGCGCCATGGAGTTCGTGGTCTCCCAGGTCTCAAGATCGACACCTGGGGCACCCTGGCAGTTGGCCGCACCGCAGGCGCCTCGCTGTTCGCTCGCAGCCCGACGCCACCCGCCGGGGTAGCGTGAACAGGCCCTAGGCCAGCTCCACTTCGATCTTCTTGGTCTCCGCATCCAGGCTGGTGATTTTGAAGGTGCGGATTTGGCCGGCGGCGAGCGGCTCGGCTTGGGCCTGGGGCGCGGGGGTGTTGCCTTTCCAGCGACTCTTCAACTGCGAGGAGAGCGAGGAGAGGTCGAGCTTAGCTTCAGCTTTCGAGGCTGGCGAGGCGGCTGTGGCGGCGGCTAAACGCTGGGAGTTGGGGCCGGTGATAATGCGGCAGATGCCGCGGATGCCGTCGCCGAGTTCGACGTGAATGAGGCTTGGCGATTGATCGAGGACGCGGCCAGAGACTACGTCGCCGACTTTGTGTTCGGCGATGTACTCGTCGATGCCGGTGGGGATGAGCTGCTTGATGCTGAGCTTGATCTGGCGCTTTTCGGTATCGATGGCCAGCACCTGGGCCTGGACCACTTGCCCCGCGCGGAGCAGGTCGGAGGGGTGGTTAAGGCGGCGGTCGGCGGCGATCTCGCTGATGTGGACCAGGCCCTCGACGCCGTCGGCGAGCTGCACGAAGGCTCCAAAGTTCATGATCTTGGTGACGGGGCCGGTAATGGCGGAGCCGACCGGGAAGCTGCGCTGGACTTCGGTCCAGGGATCGACGAGGGTCTGCTTCAGTCCGAGCGAAATGCGCCTCTCTTCCGGCTTGATGGCCAGCACGACGGCATCCACGCGGTCGCCCTGCTTGAGCATGTCCGAGGGGTGGCGCAGCTTTTTGCCGTAGGACATCTCCGAGATGTGGATGAGGCCTTCGATGCCCGGCTCGATCTCGACAAATGCGCCGAAGTCAGCCAGGCGGGTGACGACGCCGGTGACGCGCTGGCCGGGGACGAGGCTCATGGTTTGCCAGGGTTCGGCCTGAAGCTGCTTGAGGCCGAGGGAGATTTTTTTGGTGTCGGGATCGATTTTGAGGATGCGGAGCTGGAGTTCCTGGCCTACGGTCAAAACGTCTTCGGCTTTGCTGACGCGCGCGTGCGCAATGTCGGAGATGTGCAGCAGCCCGTCGATGCCGCCCAGGTCCACAAACGCGCCGTAGGGCATGAGGGTGCGGACAGCGCCGGAGACGGTGTCGCCTTCCTTCATGGCGCCGCGGCGCATCTCGGTCAGCCCGCGTGCCTCTGCTTCCAGCACCACGCGGCGATCCACGACGACATCTTCCTCGGTGACGTCGAGCTTGGTAATGCGGCAGGTGATCTCCGTGCCGACCAGCTTTTCCAGTTCCGCCGCGTCGCGCGTGCCGCTGCGGCTGGCGGGCATGAAGGCGCGCACGCCAATGTCGACGGTCAGGCCTCCCTTGCGTACTTCCAGAACGGTGCCGACCACGGCCAGCTTCTCGGCGAAGGCGGCTTCCAGAGCCGACCAGTCGCGCGGCAGGGCCACTTTGAAGCGCGAAAGCTGGTAGTAACCCTCCTCGTTCCGGCCGGTGACCGAGACGGGAAAGCTGTCGCCGGGCTTGACGCCGTCGGCGTTGTTGTCGAAGGCGGAGCGGGGCAGAACGCCCTCGGTCTTGTAGCCGATGTCCAGAAAAACCTGCTCGGCGGAGAGCGAGACGACGACCCCCTGAAGCTGGCGCTGGCCGGGATCGCCTTTATGCGAGTGGCTGCGCTCGAAGGCGTTGAGCAGGTCGGCGAAAGATTCCAGAGATTCCAGAGACTCGGAAGACGCAGAGGGCTCGTTGATTGCGGGCGACGGCGCGGGCGCGGGCACAGGCGCGGCGATAGCTTCGGGTGCGGCTGCGACCGCTGGGGCCGAGGCCTGGGCGGCTGCGGCGGCGGCTTCCGGGGCGGACTCCGGCGTGATTTCGGGGGTGGGCAGGGATTCTTCCATATGATCGTTTGTCATGGCGGCGTTCTCCTCCATTCTCCCATGCTTGGGTGGCAGATGGAGTGGCCTCGGATTGGATACACTGATT
>VFSW01007553.1_pt1 | contig 15758 bp, 14 predicted proteins | sample 5358111 | NCBI WGS metagenome assembly VFSW01 (sample SAMN11554181, study PRJNA540505) | mine drainage metagenome | isolation source: sediment from site ElyBrook_90M | place: USA: Ely Copper Mine, Vershire, VT | collected 2017 | reverse complement strand
CGCTTTCTGCGGACGGCACCTCGATAATCGATCGCATCAATTACACGCAGAATAAAGATGCCATCGATCGTCTCACGCTCGTGATACAGGCAACCCGCAACATCGGCCTCGCGATTATCGCTCTGTTTGCCATCGCCTCGATTCTTATCGCCTTCGCGACCATCCGTCTCGCGATTTACACAGCCAAAGACGAAATCATAGTGATGCGTCTCGTGGGCGCGAGTAACGCGTATATCCAAGGGCCGTTCGTAGTCACCGGCATCATAACCGGCGTTGTCGCGGCGGCGATTGTCCTGCTCCTTTTGTGGCCGGCGACATGGTACGTGGGACTGAAGACCGCGGGGTGGTTTGGTGGGTTCGACGTCGCGGCGTATTACGGCAGCCACTTCGCGCTCATTCTCCTCATCCTCATGGGTTCTGGCATCATGCTTGGAGCGATTGCGTCAGTGTTCGCTATCCGTAAATATCTGAAAGCGTAGGTATGGCGAAAGAGGATCACAAGTACATATTCGTTTTGGGCGGCGTGATGAGCGGCGTCGGGAAAGGGGTCGTCACGAGTTCTCTCGGCCTCCTGCTCCAGCAGAAAGGATATCCGGTGAACCTCATAAAGGTCGATCCGTATCTGAACGTCGATGCGGGCACGATGAATCCGACCGAGCACGGTGAGACCTTTGTGCTGCGAAGCGGGCTCGAGACCGACCAGGATATGGGGAACTACGAGCGCTTTCTCGGGCGCGATCTCAGCAACGCGGATTACATGACGAGCGGCATGATCTACCAGACGGTCATTGCGCGCGAGCGCGCACTTGAGTACGGCGGCAAATGCGTGGAGGCGATTCCCTACGTGCGCGACGAGATTCTACGGCGCATCGAAGAGGCTGCGGCCGAGAACGGCAGTCGCGTGTCGGTAATCGAGATCGGGGGCACGATCGGCGACTTCCAAAACGCGCTCTTCATCGAGGCAGCACGCGTGCTGAAGATGAAGCGTCCGGAGGACGTGCTTTTCTTAATGGTGTCGTACCTGCCGACGCCAGGCACCCTGGGAGAAATGAAGACAAAGCCGACCCAGACAGCGGTGCGCGATTTAAACAGCTTCGGCGTGCAGCCGGATTTCATCATTGCGCGTTCGAAGGAGCTGATGGACGCGAAGCGGCGCGAGAAGCTCGCCATCTGGTGCAACGTGCGCCCCGAACGCGTCGTCTCGGCTCCCGATATCAAGAGCATTTACGAAGCGCCGCTGAACTTTGAGCGCGAGAAACTCGGCGAGGCAGTCCTTGACGCGCTGAAGCTTCCGGCAAAACGTAAAGCGTCGCTTGCCGCATGGAAGAAGTTCTCGGACGCGGTCAGCGACGAAAAGGCGCCGGAAGTGAACATTGCAATCGTCGGGAAGTATTTCGATACGGGCGATTTCGTACTGTCCGACGCCTATCTTTCGGTCATCGAGGCTATTAAGTTTTCTGCTGCGAAACTCGGCCGTCACGCGCGGATAAACTGGATCAATTCCAAACATCTTGAGAAGGGCGGCGCGAAAGTACTTTCACCACTCGCGAAGTATGACGGCATCATCGTCCCGGGCGGCTTCGGCGAGAGCGGCATCGAAGGGAAGATACAAGCGATACGATTCGCACGCGAGAAAAAGATCCCCTATCTCGGCCTCTGCTATGGCATGCAGCTCATGGTCATCGAGTATGCGCGCAATGTGCTCGGCTTGAAAGATGCGAATACGACGGAGGTCAAGAAGAGCGCAGCTGATCCGGTCGTCGACGTAATGCTCGAGCAGAAGAAGCATATCGCCGCCAATAAATACGGCGGCACGATGCGGCTCGGCGTCTATCCGGCCTACCTGAAGAAGGGAACGATGGCGCGCGCTGCGTATAAGAAAGAATTGGTCGAGGAGCGCCACCGCCATCGCTACGAGATAAATCCGGCGTATGTGAAGCGACTTGAGGATGCCGGCCTCGTCTTCTCGGGCACCTCGCCCGATGGCGTCTTGATGGAGATCGCGGAGCTCCCGCGTTCCGTGCATCCTTTCATGCTCGGTACACAATTCCATCCCGAGCTCCAGGCGCGCCCACTCGCTCCGCACCCCTTGTTTACTGAATTCCTCCGCGCCGCCATCACACGCAAGAAGAAATAGATTGAAGGGAAGCCTCGTTGTGCCGGCCAATCCTTTATCCACAGTGGAACGGGTGCTATGATATGCACATGAACCGAAGTGGTTTGGCGGGGCTACTTGTACTTGGCATCGCCCTTATCGCAATCGCCTGTATCGGAGGTTACTTCGCAGGGAGACAATCCGTAGTATCAGCGGTACAAATCCAACAAACTCTCTTATCTACGAGTACTTCATCGACCGCTACCACAACCTCTACGGCTACAACCACTTCGTCATTTAGTACCTTTAACTATCTTAGTCGTGACAACTCACGTGATCCTGATGGGGTTTCCTTTAAATATCCATCTAATATGGATATACATTATTTTACTCACGATTATTATATTCCAGATTCTTCAGCAGCGGATATCGAGCTCATATCCCCAGCTGTTTGGATTAATGTAGAAAGTTTGGGAAATAGCACTACTACAAACCTTGATACCTATCTCAAGAATAAATTCGGATCAGGAGTTACATATGCAACTACAACAATTGCTGGCTTTAAGGCTGCCTATTTTAGATCAACCGGTAGCCCCCAAGTTTATGACAGCGATACGTATTATTTTATTACCAATCTAGGACAAGTTTATGATATTGATTTTTCCTATCACAATGGGGAAACGTATTCATCTCGCGTAACGGATCCACAAATATACACAATCAGAGACATAATGCTAAAAAGCTTTTCTTTCAACAACGTGTTTTGAATTTCACAGGAATGTGAACGGGGGACAAGATCGTCGAGGAGTGGTAAATACACGTGTATAATTACAGCAACATGGCTAATATCATTGAGGTGAAAAATCTCACCAAGAAATTCGGCGATTTCACGGCAGTGAAGGATGTGTCGTTCTCAGTCGAGGATGGCGGCGTCTTCGCGTTTCTCGGCCCCAACGGCGCCGGGAAGTCCACGACGATAAAAATGCTTACGACCCTGCTGCGCCCCACGTCGGGGAGTATCCGCATTAACGGTCACGACCCCGTCACCGACTCCGATCTCGCGCGTCATTCTTTCGGCATCGTTTTCCAGGACCCCTCGCTTGACGATGACCTCACCGCGCTTGAGAATCTTCAATTGCATGGCGCGCTCTATCGTGTGCCGAAAGACACACTGGCCAAGCGCGTCGACGAGTTGCTTACGCTCGTCGAGCTCTCGGATCGCCGCAACGACTTCGTGCGGGATTTCTCTGGCGGTATGAAGCGGCGTCTTGAGATTGCGCGCGGGCTTCTGCACCACCCGAGGATCATATTCCTCGACGAGCCGACCCTTGGTCTCGATCCGCAGACGCGCAATCACCTCTGGAGCTATGTGCAGAAACTGAACGCCGACGAGGGCATCACCGTCTTCTTCACGACGCACTACATGGAAGAGGCCGACCGCGTCGCGAAGACGGTCGCCGTCATCGACCATGGCGTTATCATTGCGCAAGGAAGCGGCGAGGAATTAAAAAAGCAGACGGGTAAAACTACTCTTGAAGACGCGTTCCTTGCGCTCACGGGAAGCGCCATTCGAGACGAAGCGGGCAGCTCGACGGACCGGATGCGGACTCATTATCAGATGAGACGTGGCGGCCGATAATTAATACTGTATATGCAAGCTGTCTACATCATGTGGCTGCGAGAGGTGAAGCGGTTCGTCCGCTCCAAGAGCCGAATTGTGGGCGCTCTCGGCCAGCCGCTCCTTTTTCTCATCGCACTCGGCTACGGGCTCGGGCCGGTGTTTGCGAAGGCGGGACAGGGGAATTACCTCCAGTTCATCGCGCCGGGCATCATCGGTATGTCGATCATTTTCACCGCCATCTTCAATGGCATGCAAGTTATCTGGGATCGGCAGTTCGGATTTTTAAAAGAGACGATGGTCGCGCCGGTCTCGCGGCTCTCGATCATGTTCGGCAGGACGCTCGGAGGCGCCACGGTATCGACCGCGCAGGGCGTGCTCGTGCTTATTATCGCGACGATTGCCGGCTTCCGCCCCGCCTCGTTGCTCGGTATTGTGCCCGCATTCGTCGTTATGCTCCTCATTGCGCTTCTTTTTAGCGCGCTCGGTATCATGGTTGCCTCAAAGCTGAAGGATATGCAAGGATTCCAGCTCATAATGAACTTCCTCGTGATGCCGCTCTTCTTCCTTTCGGGCGCGCTGTTTCCCCTGAATAACGTCCCGTCCGCACTTCTGCTTGTCGCGCGTTTTGACCCGCTCTCCTACGGCGTCGACGCGTTGCGGTATTTCCTCATCGGCACCGCGACGTTCCCGCTCGCGATCGACTTCGGCATTCTCCTCGCCGTGACGGCGGTCTTTCTTGTGCTCGGGTCGTATTTCTTCTCCAGGATAGAGATTTAAGAAAGAGTGCGGAGATGTTCGGTAAGCGCGTCTACTTCCTTGTAGAAGCGCTCGCTGCGCGTGTCGCGCGGCCGCGGAAATTCGACGGCGAGCGTCTTCTCCACGTGTCCCGGGCGTGCGCCCATGACTATGATCTGATCGGAAAGCTCGACGGCGTCCGGAATAAGGTGATTTACCATAAGAACGGTCATGCCGTAGGCGCGCCATATCTTCATGAGGTCAGTCTTGAGCGCCTCGGCGGTGATGGTGTCTAGATTTGAGAACGGTTCGTCCATGATGAGGAGGTCGGGTGAAATCGCGAGTGCGCGGGCAAGGCCGACTCTCTGGCGCTGGCCGCCCGAGAGCGCGCTCGGATAATGGTTTTCAAGATGCCCGAGACCGACCTCTTTTAATTTCTCCCGCGCAACGCGCTCGCGTTCGTGCCGCGATACCCGTTCCATATGCAGTCCGAAGGCGGCGTTGTCGAGCGCGGAGAGCCAAGGGAAGATGGCGTAGTTTTGAAACACCATCGCGCTTCGGGAGAAATTCCGTACGATGGTACCACCCTCGCGCGGCATAAGCCCAAGGATGACGCGCATCAGAGTCGTCTTTCCTGCGCCGGACGGTCCGATAATCGACACGAACGAACCCTTGGGGATGGAGAGGGAAATATCTTTAAGTATCGGAACGCCTCCTTTTTTTGCGTCGTCGAAATTCGCGCTCACGCGCGAGAGAACGAGTGCCATGCGTGAAGACTCATTCGGCATAGCGTTTGCTGCTCGCGCTCAAGAGCGGCGTCCAGACGAGACGGTTCACGACGAACACGATGACGAGGATCGCAAGCATGCCGGCGACCGCGACCTGGTTCACCCCCGTGGTGCTCACAGTCTTGATAAACGCGCCGAATCCGCCGGCGTTCGCGATTATTTCGGCGCCGATGACTGATTCCCAGCCGATGGCGATACCGACGATCGAGCCGGTGAGCATGGCGGGGAAGGAGAGCGGGGCGAGGTAGTAGGGAATGCGCCGGAATCCGCGTGCGCCGAAGATGGTCGCCGCGTCGTTCAAGTCCGTGTGGGCGTTCTTGACGGCGGCAAGGATGGCGAAGAGGATCGGCCAGACGATAGAACTCACAGCGAAAAGAATGATCATTTGGTCGGTGTAGCCGAGGAAATAGATGAAGATCGGGATAATCGCGAATGAGGGAATGTTCTGCAAGATATCGAAAACAGGGAAGAGTGCGTCGATGAACGGACTCCAGCTGACGAGAAGCGCAATGGAGACGCCGAAGGTAAGCGAGATGCCATAGGCGAGGGCGAGCCGATACGTGGTGCGCAAGACAGCCTCGATGAGTGTGGGCCACGCCACCGAACTGAAATAACCGGAAGCCCCGAAGAGTAGAGCGACGGCGATGACGCCCGCCATAATCAGCCACGACCGACGGTGGCGCTCCACGTGGGCGCGGTGCCAAGCGCGGGTTTGAGTATGCGCGACGCTGCGGATCATGCGTATAGTCTAGCGCACTTGGGCAGTCTCTTCGCGCACCGCCTTGTTACTATTCCATGCTGCGGCAAGAAACCCTCCGGCCGCTCGGTAGATTGATTGGCGAGGCGGTTGAATAAATGGCATTTTTCAAGTATCGTGCAACCACGTCGCGCGTGGCGCGAGTGTCACACGCGAAGTATTGCCAGATCGTCTAATGGTAGGACCTCAGACTCTGAATCTGAGTATCTTGGTTCGAATCCAAGTCTGGCAGCACTCTTGGATTATTGGAGTAGAGTTCTCCAAAATCCCTTGCATTCTCTGCGTTTCCTTTCGGTTCTAACGTAGCGGGAATATCGCGTATGGCTTCTGCGATGTTTTGTATCGGGAACAGTAAATCATCCAAGGGAATGGTGAGTTTTCCGTTCAACAGCGTGTAGTTCGAACCTAGAGCTGTAAATATCTCCCTGCAAGCCTCAAAGTCTCCGTCTTTCGCCGCCTTGGCGAATACGGCAGGTGCTTTCTCCGCGAAGTTGAAACCTCGCTCGGCTATCTCAAGCCAGTTCTCTACGCGCCTGTCGGTATCCTGCAAGAGTGCCTGCGCACGCTCCTTGTCGGCGAGAGCTGCGGTCTTCCTGCTCCTGAACTCTTGCTCATCAAGCTCGCCATTCGCCCGCATATCAATCAGGTTGTCTATCTTACGAACGGACGCATCGTACTCCTTGCGCTGACTGCCGTATATGGCCTCGCGGTCGGTAATCTCTTTTGCGTTCTGCTCCTTGAGCCGCGCCACGGCCCATTTTGTGAACTCGGGCGGTATCTTGAGTTTCGCAAGTTCCTTGGCGATTTGCTTCTCAAGTTCTGCTTTTTCGATGGAGCGCTGCGAGCAGTTCGGGTCTTTATGCTTGGTGCAGTGGTAGTAGGTGTAGTTGGCAGTCCCGCCTTTGGCGAGCTTCTTCATTTTGTCCTCGGCAGTAATTGCTGCGGTACATTCGCCGCACTTTATCGGGCCGCGATAGGCCATATCTTTATGCTCCTTCGGTCGCGGGTTGCCTTTGCGCCCGAGTAGGAACTGGATGCGGTCATACTCGTCGCGCGTAATCATCGGTTCGTGGTCGCCTTTGTACCGAATGCGGCATTGGAGCATGTGGAATATCTCCATACTGACCTCACAGACCCATCTGAGGCCATCGCAAGACTCTTGAGAGAACATATTGTCGGAGGCACTACTATCTCCTGGTATAAGCCATACGAGACTCGAATTGACCGCGAGATCGGAGAACGACTCCCTGAATACCGTGACTTCTTTGAGCGCGTGAACAGCACAATGTACGATCTCCGGGATATCTTCACCGCCCAGCACTACGTACACAAGGATTTCCGCGGGAAGACGTCAATCAAGAAGGTCCTACCTGTTTTAGCGCCGGAGTTGAAATACACCGATCTTGAGATTCAAGAAGGTGCGACAGCCTCGAAACTCTGGTGGGAAATGGTTGAACCAGGTACCGAGGAGTCAAAACGAAAGTTCATAGAGGAGAACCTCAAGAAATACTGTGGGCTTGATACCTACGCCATGGTAGCCATCTGGAGGCATCTGATCTCGTTGTGAAATCCCCGCGATCACGAATTTATTTCGCAAAGTTCTTTGCCTGCGAATAACCGATACAGGAAATCACGAGTTAAAGAAACTTTTGGAGAAAAGAAAAGGCCTGAAGTGCTTGTGGCACAGTCAGGCCTTGATGGTGGGAACATGACAAACATCTCTTACTCGTTTGCGAAGTAGTCGATGTGCATAGCCTTGCGTACTTCTTCGAGAGTTCCCGCAGCAACTTTGCGAGCTGCTTCGGTCCCTTCTTTTAGCATACGCATCACGGCAGCCGGATCTTTGGCAATCTCTTCGCGGCGAGCGCGGATCGGATTGAGTTCCGCCAAAAGAACTTCCAGAAGTCGCTGCTTGACCTTGCCGTCACCAAGGCCGCCGTGGCGGTAGTGATCCTTCATCGCTTCCAGAGTCTCCTTGTCCGGATCAAAGGCATCCAAGTACGCGAATACCGGGTTACCTTCTACCGTACCAGGGTCCTCCACGCGAAGATGCTTCGGGTCGGTATACATCATTTTTACCTTCTGACGTACCTCATCGGCACTATCGGAAAGCGAAATGACGTTACCAAGCGACTTTGACATCTTGCTTGTGCCGTCGGTTCCAGGGAGACGTGAGACGTTGGAAAGTAGCGCCTTCGCTTCCACAAGAACCGAAGATTGGTAGACGCGGTTGAAGTTGCGCACGATCTCGTTGGTCTGCTCAATCATCGGCAACTGATCTTCACCCACAGGCACCATATCCGCCTTGAAAGCGGTGATGTCTGCCGCCTGGCTCACTGGATAGACCAAAAAGCCAGCTGGAATACTCGTACCAAACTCGCGTTGCTGGATCTCGTCTTTGACGGTCGGATTGCGCTGCAAGCGCGAAACTGTCAACAGATTGAGATAGTACATCGTGAGTTCAGCAAGCTCCGGCACGAGCGATTGGATGAAGATGGTCGTTACCTTCGGATCGATGCCGACAGCAAGATAATCCAACGCCACCTCAAGGATGTTCTTGCGAACCTTCTCTGGGTTTTTCGCATTGTCCGTGAGCGCCTGCGCATCAGCGATAATAATGAACTGCTTGTGGGTGTGTTGAAGTTCTACTCGCCGACGCAACGAGCCAGCGTAGTGGCCCAAATGCAAAGGGCCCGTTGGTCGGTCGCCGGTCAAGATGACGTGCTTCTTTTTTTCGGTTTCTTTGCTCATGTTTTTGTTCCTTTCCTGTATCGTGACTCTTACAAGTTACGAATGTTGAGTTTTGCCGCTCTTTTGACACCTCGTGTTCCTTTTTGCGAATTGTCAAAGTGCATAGTGTTGTCCCGAAACCATTTTCGGAACTCTATTGCAGTATAGATTGTCTTTAACTTCTTGTCAATATCCCCGTGAAAATCATTCCACTTTAGGATACAATATAAACACAGTGCAATTGCATCTACAACTATCTCGCATATGAAAAATGGCATAGAAAAACCTAACGTACATAATAGGAGCGAGTCTCTAGAGACAGACAAGCGAGTAAAGGATTTAGAGGACATAGCCTCCTTTCTTAGGCGAGATGCGCTTGAAACAATTGTTACTGCAAATAATGGGCATATAGGCGGTAGCCTTTCTTCCGTCGAGCTTTTGACCGCGATGTATTTTGGCGGGATATTCCAGTTTGATACCAATGATTCCAAGAATCCCAATCGCGATAAAATATTAATTCGTGGACACGAGGGTCCTATCAGGTACCCTATTTTTTCATTGATGGGCTATATAAAAAGGGATGAATTAGCTACTTATCGTAAGTTAGGTTCTCGACTGCAGGGACATGAAGACATGCATGAGACCCCTGGTGTTGATGTTACGCCAAGCGGATCTCTCGGGATGCTGCTGTCCTATGGAGTTGGATCTGCAATTGAATCAAAAAACAAAGGGCTGCACAATAAAATAATAGTTTTTCTTGGTGACGGTGAGGAGCAAGAAGGAAATGTCAGTGAAGCAGCGAGACATGGGGCTTCATTGGGTTTGGAAAATTTAATATGCATAATTGATAAAAACGGTAAGCAACTATCTCGACCAACGAAGGATTTCAACTCTACATCAGATCTCGAAACTATTTGGAAAGGTTATGGTTGGGACGTGCAAGTTATAAAAAACGGCCACGACATCAACGAGATATTACAGGTCTACGGCAAGCTAAGAGATATAAAAAAGCCAACACTGGTGATCGCAAACACGGTAAAGGGATACGGCGTGGAAGGTAGCGAGGAGCACTTCAGCGGGTACCATACATTAAGTTCTGTTCAGGATAAGAGTGTCGTAGATGCTGCGATTGTAAAATTAACAAAGGAACTTGAAGAAAAAGGGGTCACTGTTGAATCTGCCACTCAAACAGCCAGAAATCATGTGAAATCGCCACAGCGACCGGAACCCTCAACACCGAAAGATGCGAGTGATATATATCGGATAAAACATAGTGAATCGTCTGGAGCTAATTTGGAAGAAGGCCAGTCTCGTTACTTTTCCGAGTTAAAAGAGAGGATCCTAAATAATCCGGAAAGCACATCCTTTTATATAATTACTCCTGACTTGCTCAGAAAGGACATAGTTTTAAAGGAGGGAATGGAAAAGTTCGCACGTTTTATTGATACTGGGATTCGTGAGCAGCATGCAATTGCGATGGCTCATGGCATTTCAGTTGAAAGCCCTGAATCGCGTATATACGTGTGCTATGGAGATGCGTTTCTGTATCGCGCAATGGATCAAATAAATGCAGCAGCTCAAGGGAAAAGTAATATATTACTAAACGGCGAAAACGCAGGAATATTCCAGGGTCAGAACGGGAAAACCCATCAATCTGTTGGCCAACCCGGTGCCTTACTCCACATGCCGGGAGTAAAAGTTTATGAACCGGCGGATACAGTCGACCTGTATAACGTTTACTCCAAGGCCTTGTCTGAGAACGTGGGGCTTAGCTACGTTCGCCTTCATAGAGGTGCGGTTAAACTTGAAAGAAATGATTCCGACAAAGAATCAACGGACGCCTATTACGTCCATAAGCCTGATGGCACTCCTAAATTTACGATAATCGCGAGTGGTTTTATGTTGGAAAACGCGGTTGAAGCCGCAAAACAAATGGAAGCAACCTATAAGATCCCAGCCGCCGTAATAAATGTAGTTAACCAAAGATCCCTTTCTAAAACCTTGCCGAGCCTACTTGAAACTAGTACCCCGATACTGACTGTTTACAATGGTAACCCTGACGTCCTTAAAAACTCTGTTAGCGGAGCAATCTTAGAAAACCCTGATATCCCAAAACCACAAATCGTCGCCGGACATGGATTCATGGAAGGAACGTCGGGGCCTGTGAGCGATTTGATAAAGCACTATAAGCTCGACAAAGATGGAATCGTTGATATTGCATTGAGCACCATTAAGAAGACCAAATAGGATGGAAAAGCACCACCTAATAATACTTGGCGGGAATAGTCAAGGAAACAAGAAATGGGTGCAGGAAATGAACAATTGTTTGAAGCTAAGTTACCCGACATCAGGGTTTTATTACTCTCACTGGGAGACGGAGAATAGCGATATAGATTTTGGAAAAGAGATTAGACGGCTGTCTAAAGTAATAGAAAACAAGAATGTACGGAATTATTCGCTGGTGGCAAAATCTGCTGGATTTGTCTTGGCTCTCCAGGGTACGGCTAACGGTGAGTTACGACCAAGGACAATAGTAGGGTACGGTTTGCCGATCGAATATGCTAGGTACAGAGGTATAGATTTAAAAAATCTGATTGAGCGTTCCGCCAAAGCCGCAAGTGTTATGTGTGTCCAAGCTCACGGAGATCCTCAAGGAAGTTTGGTAGATACTGAAAAGCTCGTAGCTGATATGTTTCCCGTCTTAGGCATTGAGGGCCAAACCCATGATTATAGTCAGTTTGAAGGCATGTCAAATATTGCTAACGCGTTCGTGTCAATGCATCAGCCGCATTGTGAACATAAGATTGAAAAAGTGAATGGAAAGTCACTGCAAGACGCAGTTAATATGGTTGCCCAAGATCCTAGAAAATATGCTTTCAAAAACAATTGGCTTTTCAATCCCGAAAGCAAACTGTGTGTTTTTAGATTTGAGAATAAAAAATATGTATTAAAGCGAGGATCACTGTCACGAATACACAAGGAAAAAGAGAACTCGATAAGACTTGATGCTCTAATCAAGAAAACAATAATCGGTAAGAAGGAACTCGTTGTTGTGGTCCCTGATGTCTACGCCATTAATTCAAAGGAAGGAGGTACTCTTTCGGAATATGTTGGGCCGGACTGTAACGAGTTGTTTTATCTTGGTAGGAAGAATGTACTTCCCTGGCAGGAAGTTAGCGATGCACAAAAAAAGCTATGCGAATTTTCAGTCCTGCATAAAAATCTTTTACCACGCAATACCATAGTCGTTAGAGATAAAATATATTTGATTGATTTAGAAGACATTGTCTTCAATGCAAGGTCATCAGATTATGATCTCCCGCTGGTAACTTCCATGCTTGTTGGATGGAGAAATGTCAGTGGAGTCGATGTCGACGATGCTCGATCTGCTTTTCCAATACATACGCAACACACAGATCACGAAGATCTCAATGAATATGAAAGTGCTTTTAAAGGCATGGTAGGCTCAGCGGATGACGATGGTTATGAGATAAGAAAACTTACTTGCGAAAATATCATCACAGCAACAATGTGTGCACATAATGCTTCGTTGTTAAAGATTGATGACGTTCTTCACTATTTGTCTGATGCCCTGCCCGTCGAGGTGGAAGTACTCGTTGACCTACTTCTAAGCAGCGAGTACAGGAAAGAAACAGATTCCCTGTATAGAAAGTTATCCAATGTTGTTAAAATAGCCTGGTTGCAGAATTCAATAAATGCGAGCGGCGAAGACGCATACAACTTCCTTCTTTCGCAAGTAAGAAATATTCTCCTTATAAAAATGGCTTCTGAGTATCCTGGGCAAGGAATTAATGACTCGGTAAGACTAATGATAAAGGACGGAAATTCGAAGTTTGAACCGACCCTGAGCTATCTCTTGAAGGTACATAATCATTTGAGTCCAGAGGTATGAAGTTATACTTATCATCTCAGAAATTCGGTAGCGATACAGAAAAACTAATCTCTCTATGTGGAGAGAACAAGAATGTTGCCGTCATAGCTAATGGGCTAGATGACAAGCCTGATGACTATAGGAAAGACAGGGTTCAGGCAGAGATTGAAAACTTGAGATTGCTCGGATTTACCGCCGAGGAGTTGGACTTGAGGGATTTTTTCTTAAATCCAAATGCACTGAAGAATTACCTAGATGAAAAATCTATGGTTTGGATCCGTGGTGGCAGCGCTTTCATTTTAAATCGTGCAATGATCGAATCCGGCTTCAATACTGTTGGGGTAGAAATGGTTAAGAATTCAAAATTGGTATATGCAGGATATTCAGCTGCATTAATTGTTGCCACAGCCAATCTTTCCGGAACAGAGATAGTAGACGACGCAACAGTTATACCTAGCGGGTATTCGAAAGTGACGAATCCATTCATCGGCCTAGGTCTAATAGATTTTTACCTAATCCCACACATAGACAGTAAGGAGGAGTGGGCTAGAGAAATACCGCTCTGTGTAAAAACACTTCGAGAAGGAGGGGCGACGATTGTGACGCTCAAGGACGGAGAAGTGTTTGTCAAGGACGATTAAGCTTATTGTGAAATTGTATAGCAAATAAATCATTGGCTAATCTTATGAAGGATACGTGGCAGATCTCGGCACGAAAGATAGCCTTATGAGGGAAGATTCTCTGCGTCAATATCGAAAAGTGACACGAGCGAGACACTCTTTCCTGTGTCACTTTTGTCACTTTTTGAAGTGCTCGAGACGCGTCGTTTGGAAACGGCTCGCGCTAGCCAAACGGACCAACCCGGGCTTTGCCGACCACGGTTCTAACCCGAGACGGTCAGCTCGTCATTATTTTGCCGCATAACTTCAGAACGCTAAGCACAAAAAGAACAGCTCAACGGTGTTACGCGTTGAGCTGTTGGCACTCGGGAAAGGACATTTACGACTTCGTGCGCAAGCGGGTGATTGACAAACCGTGTTTTTGAAGTGGCTTGTTGAGTTCATATTCTCCACCTTCTTGCATTGTGAGTATTCGATAATCACAATTACCGAGATTTCCAAAAGATTCGAAGAGTTCTTCATCCCACCCCATGATAATCATGAGCAGGACTCTGAATTCGAACCCGTGAGAGAAAACGACGACATCATGTCCCACATCTCTCTGTATCCCGAAAATTTTTTCTTTAAAGATCGTTAGTCTGCTGATCATACTCTCAGCACTTTCTCCGGTCGGAAACGTATACCGCAGGACGCCCGCCTCGTATCGTTCGGCTTCAATCCCAGGTCTATTTTCGGCCGTGATGGTACCCCAGTTCTGCTTGACGATAAGAGGTTCAACCTCGACATTGATATTGGTTCCATTACCGAGTTGTGGGAGGACGATTTTGAGGGTCTGTACGTTACGAACACCCGGAGAAGTGTAAAATCGGACATACCCGCTACCCTTCAGTAGTTGGGCCAGAACCGCGCCGAAATTATGAGCCTGTCCAGCTCCCTTCTCGGTGAGTGGAATTTCAAGATCGCTTAGCACATCGTAGACGTTATTATCCACCTCTTCGAGGGATTCAGCATGACGACAGATAATTATTCTCGGACGTTTCATCACCTATCCCCTTCAAGTTGGTTTTCCGCAGTTTTACAGTACACTAGACTTCAATGAACGCTTCAAACGCCAGAAAAGGCGATGAAATTCTACTTGTGACCCGTGACAAGGATATCTTCCCAGATGCGCCGGATGTACCGAACATCGTCTGGAAGGATCGGCCTACAGGCAAAGTTGTTCTCTTTAATGAGAACGGTGAGATTGCGTTGATAGCTAACAAGGTGAACAACTTTTTCCTATTGCCCGGTGGTGGCATAGAGGCAAATGAATCGATCCTTGAGGGAATACGACGCGAGTGCCGGGAAGAAACCGGTTGTGAGATCGAGATTCAGGATGCACTCGGCGTAACCGAAGATTTTCGATCAAGAGATAGTAAACACTGCATCAGTTACGGGTATACCGCAAAAGCTATTTCCTATAGCACACCAAATCTCACTGAGAGTGAGATTGACATTGGCGCGTACGTGAAATGGCTCCCATTATCCGAAGCAATAGAGCAGCTCAGACTTCAGGAGGAAAAAGTACGAGCAGGTGAGGTAAAATTCTACAACACCTGCTTCAATACGATTCGCGATTTCCTGTTTATTCGCCGTGCCCAAGAATTGAGACAGAAATAACGAAGATTACAATCCTTTTATTCTCTCAATGATTTTGCCAGTAGATACGTCTTCTTCAGAGTAACGAGGCAGGAATCGAATCTTGGTACTCGGGGAAGAACTTGCGAGGTTTTGCATTCGAGACTGTCGTTTCTCGGCCTTGTTGCCTTCTTCACTGAAGACAACACTGTCCGGTTTGAGCAATTGCAGTGTTTCCACGCTGCTTGGACTCACGTCTGATATGTAGACGAAATCCACGTATCGGATACTTGCAATCATTTTCGCCCTCTGTGTTTGACTGATTATCGGCCGTTGCGAATCCTTATATCCTCGGACATATACGTCGGAGAGTACCGCAACTAGAAGAATATCTTCAAGCGAGGCGGCATACTCAAGCAAATGCAAATGTCCGACATGAATAAGGTCGAAGCATCCTCCAACCAGCGCTATCGTTTTGCCTTGTGGCAAGACGGCTTTCACTTCCGCAGCATTCTGGAATATATTGTTCACCTCAAACTCCTTCCTGTAAAAGTACAATTGAACTTGATAAATACTATGCCATAATTTAGAAAAAATCAATATGCATTCTAAATGGCAGCATCAACTAAAGAGGTAAAAACATCGTCCCAGACAGCTAATATGCGAAGTGCGATTTACCTCAGTTTTATGTTCGAAGGTCGATCAACATCCGCAGCCAAAGAAAGTCAAAGTAACTTTTCCGCTTCTTCTAGTAACCCAAAGATTTTCAAATCTTTTAACAGCTCAGCGCCACTGGTTGGTCGGTGAAATCCATTTTCAAAATACAGTACGTTCTCTCCAGATTTGGTTGAATCCAAACATTCCCCGCCCCTCTGGGGCGGGGTTCCATAGCCGAAAGTCTGA
>VFSW01007552.1_pt1 | contig 15759 bp, 19 predicted proteins | sample 5358111 | NCBI WGS metagenome assembly VFSW01 (sample SAMN11554181, study PRJNA540505) | mine drainage metagenome | isolation source: sediment from site ElyBrook_90M | place: USA: Ely Copper Mine, Vershire, VT | collected 2017 | reverse complement strand
TGAATAACTGGACCAGAACCAGTTGTGTTGCCAATTACACCACCCCCGAAGGGCTCGAAAATCCTACCCGACATTCGAAAGAAGCTGCCAACGCCTCGAGTTCGGTCAGTCGAACCACGAACTCAATCGCCCGTAGCCGAAGATGCGACCGAGGCCAACCTCAAAGGTCTCCTTGGCGTAGTACTTCCATAACGAATGCTTAACAGTCGGTGAATTGCGAACCGGCGACGGAAACGGCGTGAGTCCCTGTGACGAGGAGATCGCCATGGCGCGGTCCTCGTGGAAGGGGTCGGTGACCGTGAGGACGGTCTTGATGTGACGTGCTTTGAGTTTTGGCAGCACCGTCGCGACGTTCTGCCACGTATTGGTGCCCGAACCCGTGATGATCTGAGACGCGGGCACACCCTTTCCTCGCAGGTACGCCGCCGACACGCCAGCCTCGGTGAAGTGGTCACCGGGTCGCTTCCCACCGGTGACCGCGATCCACGGCGCGCGGCCCTTGTGCCACAACACCAGCGCCTGATCGAGGCGAGCTTGTAGTTCCGGTGACGGCGTCCCATTGTCCTCGGTCGTGCCAAAGACGAGGATCGCCTGCGCGTGGCGCGTCGAATGATCGTGACCCGTCAGCCATATCTGCACGAAGGTCACCGCGAAGTAGATGATCACGATGGTGATGAGCGTCGAGATGATCCGAAGTATCAGCTTGAAGGGTCCGAAGATCACGCGACGGCACGATCCAACGCGTCACGAAGGCGCTCGAGCACCTTCTCTCGACCCAGCAGCTCCATGGACTCAAAAAGCGGCGGTCCCACTGACGTACCAGTCACCGCACATCGAATCGGAGCCTGACTCTTTCGCAGGCTCATGCCGAGAGGTTCACCGAGCTCCAGCGTCGCCTCGTGCAGGGCGTCGGCGTTCCACGCCACGGTCGCGAAGCGCTCGATCGCCGCGCGGAGCAACGTGTGTGCCGCTACGTCGTGGCGGATGACCTTGTCGAACGCCGCGTCGTCATAGGCGACGTCCTCGACGAAGAAGAAGCCCACCATCGCCGGGATCTCCCCTAACGTCGCGACGCGCTCCTGAACGAGGTGCGCCACCTTCGCGAAGAGTGACTCGTCGAACTGCTCGCGCGACCAGGGCACCTCGCGGTCGCTCGGTCGCCACTCGCTCGACCACGGAGCGACCCACGGCGTCGCGGCGGCGATGAACTCGTCGAGAGCGAGCGCGCGGATGTATTCGCCATTCATGTGCGTCAACTTCTTCACGTCAAAGAAGGCCGGCGAGTGCGAGACATCTTCCAGCCGGAACTGTGCAACGAGGGTCTCGCGTGGCACGACCTCCTCGTCACCGCGCGGACTCCACCCGAGCAACGCCAAGTAGTTGACGAACGCTGACGCTAGGTAACCCTGGTCGCGGTAAGACTCGACAGCGACCGGGTCCCTTCGCTTCGAGAGCTTCTTGCGCTGCTCGTTGACGAGCATGGGCAAGTGGGCGTAGAGCGGATGAGCGACGAAGGCGACCTCGGGACAGTGGTTGAGCGCCTCCCACATCATCACCTGTTTGGGGGTCGTCGGCAGCAGGTCCTCGCCGCGGATGATGTGCGTGATCTCGTCGCTGCGGTCGTCGACCATGTTGGCTAGCGGGTACAGCACTCCCCCGTTCGAGCGCACCACGATGAAGTCCTCGTAGCTGTCGTGCGGGAACGACACGTCGCCACGAACGACGTCGTGCACGACGGTCACACCTTCGTCGGGCACTCGAAAGCGCAGTACGGTCGCGTCGGAGCGTTCGAGGTGACGGTCGCGGCAGTAGCCGTCGTACCCGGGCTTCGCGTTGCCCTTGATGCGCTCGTCGATCTGTTCGCGCGTGCAGTCACAGGCGTAGAGGTAGCCGTTCGCGTAGAGGGCGTCCGCACTCGCCACATGATCGGCGTGCAACTCACTCTGGAAAAAAGGGCCGGCGTCGAAGTCCAGACCGAGCCACGTCATGGCGCTCACGATCCCTTCGCTCGCCTCGTCGAGGTTGCGCGCGGCGTCGGTGTCCTCGATGCGCAAGATGAAGAAGCCACCGCTCTGGTGCGCGAAGAGCCAGTTGAAGAGTGCCGTGCGCGCAGAACCCACGTGGAAGAAACCCGTAGGGGAAGGCGCCATGCGGACCCGCGGTCCGGTCACCGGTTACTCCTCAAGAGAGAGTGCGCCGTTGGGACAACTCGCCACGGCCTCGCGAAGTCGCTCGTCGAACTCCGGTCCCGGGTTCTCGTTCAGCACGTACATGAAGCCGTCGTCGCGAACTTCGAAGATCTCGGGCGCGATGCCCATGCAAACCGCGTTGCTGGAGCACGCGTCGTAGTCAACCACAACCTTCATAGGGACTCCTTCAAGTGACGAACACCACCAGCGTACTCAGGCCGAAATCGCCGTGCGACTGCCTACACTCTGTTTCGTCAAAGGAGGACCGTGGAGAAGCGAGCACTCGGATCACTGCAGGTGTCGGTCGTGGGCGTGGGTTGCAACAACTTCGGCAGCCGACTCGACCAGGCCGGCACGAATGACGTCGTGAGCGCCGCCATCGACGCGGGCATCAACTTCTTCGACACCGCCGACATCTACGGCGCGACCAAATCCGAAGAGATGCTCGGCGTCGCGCTCGGCAACACGCGCGACGAGTTCGTCATCGCGACGAAGTTCGGCATGCCGATCGATGACACGCGTTTCGGCGCCAGCGCGGCGTACGTGCGTAGCGCCTGCGAAGCGTCACTTCGTCGACTCGGCACCGATCACATCGACCTCTATCAACTGCACTACCCCGACGACACCGTGGCGTTCGAGGAGACCCTCGGCGCGCTCGGCGAACTCGTCGAGGAGGGCAAGGTGCGAGAGATCGGGTGTTCGAATTTCAACGCCGTGCAACTGCGCGACGCAAAGCGGGCAGCCGGCGATGGACCGTCGTTCGTGTCGGTCCAGAACCAGTACTCGCTGCTCGAGCGCGGCCCCGAGCGTGACGGCGTGCTCGAGGCCTGCGCCGAACTCGGTCTCGGTTTCCTGCCCTTCTATCCGCTCGCGAACGGACTCCTCACCGGCAAGATCCGACCCGGAGAACCCCTGCCGGAGAACTCCCGTCTCGCCAAGATGGCGCCCGAGCGAAGCGTGCATTGGCTCGGCGACGAACTACAAGGCAAGGTCGCCGGGCTCCTGGACTACGCCGAGGAGGTCCAGATGTCGATCCTCACCCTGGCGTTCTCATGGCTGCTCAGTCACGCGGCGGTGTCGAGCGTCATCGCGGGTGCGTCCAACGCCGACCAGGTCCGCGCGAACGCGGCCGCGCCTACCGCGCTCAGCGGCGACATCGTGGCTCGGTTGAACGAATTGACGAACTAGTTCGCCTTGACCGCCGCCACCATCTTGGTGAGCGTGTCCTTGGCGTCACCGAAGACCAACGTCGTCTTGGGGTTGTAGAGCAGCTCGTTCTCGATACCGGCGAAACCGGGGCGCATCGATCGCTTGAGGAAGACCACGTTCTCCGCCAAGTCGGCGTGGATGATCGGCATCCCGTAGATCGGCGAACTCTTGTCGTCCGTCGCGGCGGGGTTCACGGTGTCGTTCGCCCCCACGACGAGCGCGACGTCGGCGGTCGCCAACTCGGAGTTCGCCTCGTCCATCTCCAGGAGTTGTTCGTAGGGCACGTTGGCCTCGGCGAGCAACACATTCATGTGACCGGGCATGCGCCCAGCGACCGGGTGGATGGCGTAGAAGACCTCGATGCCCTTGGCTTCGAGCAGCTCAGCCAACTCGCGTAGTACGTGCTGGCCCTGGGCCACGGCGAGGCCATACCCCGGGATGATGACGACGCGACTCGCGAAGCCGAGCAGGATGCCGATGTCCTCGGGCGTACCCGAGCGCACACTTCGCCCATCGTCACGCGTCGTGGCACCGCTCGCGGTCACGACCGATCCAAAGGCGGAGAAGAGCACGTTGGCGAGACTGCGACCCATGGCCTTGCTCATGAGGCGCGTGAGCAGGATGCCCGACGCACCGACGAGTACACCGGCGACGATGAGCAGGTTCGATCCGAGGGTGAAGCCCGAGGCCGCGACGGCGAGGCCCGTGAAGGCGTTCAGCAGCGAGATCAACACGGGCACGTCCGCGCCACCGATGGGTAAGACGAAGATCACGCCGAGCACGAAGGCGAGTGCGAGGAGCACCCAGAGCAGGGCGGTCGACGCGTTGACCAGGATGGTGACGATCACCACGAGCGCCGCGAGTCCGACGATCGCGTTGATGACCTGCTGGCCCGGGTAGGTCACGGGGCGGCCAGTCATGAGTTCTTGGAGTTTCGCGAAGGCAATCGCCGAACCGGCGAAGGAGACGGTGCCGATCAGGACACCCAAGAGCACTTCAAGGATCACGTAGGTCGCGGGGTGCGTCGACTTCACGTGGATGAACTCGGTCAACGACACGAGCGACGCCGCGCCACCGCCGACCCCGTTGAAGATCGCCACGAGCTGTGGCATCGCGGTCATCTTCACGAACCGCGCCGTCGGCACCGCGATGATCAGTCCGATGAACATCGCGAGCAGGATCAACCACACGTGATGCAGCGAGTGGCCATCGACGTACTTGAAGAATGTCGCCACGATTGCCACGAGCATCCCGAAGGCGGCGATCATGTTGCCCTTGCGCGCGTGCTTGGGACTTCCGAGGCCCTTGAGTGCGATGATGAACGTCGTCGCCGAGAACAGGTACAGCAGGTCAATCAGGGTTTCACGACTCACGTGGCGACCTCATCACTCTTGGGAGTCGTCGGCTTGGTGCGAGGCTTGAACATCTCGAGCATGCGGTCGGTGACGACGAAGCCGCCCACGACATTGAGCGTCGCGAGGATGACCGCGAGGAACCCGAGGACCTCTTGGAGATTGGTGGTCGCTCCCCCGAGGATGAGCATCGAACCCACCAGGATGACGCCGTGGATCGCGTTCGAGCCACTCATCAAGGGGGTGTGCAAGATGCTCGGCACCTTCGCGATGATCTCGGTGCCGACGAACGCCGTCAGGATCAGCACCGTCAGGTACTGCAGTAACACGTTGCCCATTAGGCGATCTCCTTGGCGACCGGCGTGATCGCTACGTGCGCCACACCGAGTGCCTCGGCCGTCGGCGCGTGATTGACCTCGCCGTCACGCGCGACCGTGACACCGATCACGACCTCGTCGTTCCAGTCCGTCGCCAGTTGACCCTTCGTGCCAAAGAGCGCCAACAGTTTCAACACGTTGTTCGCGTACATGAAACTGGCGCTCGCGCCCATCTGCGCCGGCGGGTTCGACATGCCGACGATGCGCACGCCCTTCACGTCGATGACCTCGCCGACCTTGGTGAGTTCACAGTTGCCGCCGCCATCTGCGGCCATGTCGATGATGATCGAACCTTCGCTCATCGCGTCGACCATCGCCGCGGTGACGAGGATCGGGGACTTGCGGCCCGGCACGGCGGCGGTCGTGATCACGACGTCGGAGTTCGCGACCTCGCTGACCAGCGCCGCCTGTTGGGCCAGACGCTCCTCCTCGGTCAACTCTCGTGCATAGCCACCAGCGGCGTCGGCCGTCACGGCGAGCTTCACGAACACGGCACCGGCCGATTCGGCCTCTTCCTTCGCGGCCGATCGAACGTCGTAGGCGCGGACCTTCGCGCCGAGGCGCTTCGAAGTGGAGATGGCTTGGAGTCCGGCGACGCCCACACCCATCACCAACACTTTGGCGGGGCGGATCGTGCCCGCCGCGGTCGTGAGGAGCGGGAAGAAGCGGTCAAAGTAGTGCGCGCCAGCGAGCGCGGCGCGGTAGCCCGAGACCGTCGCCTGCGACGACAGGGCGTCCATGTACTGGGCCCGCGAAATACGCGGCAGGAGGTCGAACGAGAGGACCGTGATGCGCCGGTCGTTGAGCGCTCGCACGATGTCGAGCGCCAGCAACGGCGAGAGGAAGGAGAGATGGACCGAACCCTCGGGGAGCCGTGCGACCTCGTCGAGCGTCGGCGGGTTGACGCGAAGGTTGATGTCGCCACTGGGCGCATCGCTCAGCGTGGCGCCCGCGCTCACGTAGGCGTCGTCACTGAAGTGCGCCAACGTGCCCGCACCGTGCTGTACTGCGACTTCCCAACCTTCGTTCACGAGCGTCTTTACTGCGTCGGGTGTCAGTGCGACCCGCGTTTCGCCCGCGCGCGACTCCTTAAAGAGCGCAATTTTCATATCCTGTTTCTACCATCCCTATCCGCCGCCCAAGCAGGGTCAAAGTACCCTACGACCTGACGTGGGTCGCCGACAAGTCGACGTCACCACGTTCGGCGGTGGCGACCATTGTGTGACACATCTCAACTAGAAGAGAGCCATGAGACCTTTCATTGTGAACGTCAAATCACCGGTCGGCGTGTGGAGCGTCATGGGCACCGACGACGGTGTCCAGCACGTCCACCTGCCCCACGAGAAGTTGCCACCATCCAAAGGCGTCGCGCCCAAGGCGGTCGCCGACGCCGCGCGACAACTGGGCGAGTACTTCGCGGGCACTCGGCGCACCTTCAAGGTCAAACTCGTCGACTTTCCGGCGACGAACTTCCAACGCGATGTCTGGAACGCGCTTCGGGCGATTCCCTACGGGCAGGTACGTACCTACGGCGAGGTCGCCGAGGCGGTGCACCGTCCACGGGCGCACCGCGCCGTCGGCAACGCGAACCACGTGAATCCATGGCCGATCATCGTGCCCTGTCACCGCGTGGTCGCGTCAGGGGGACTCGGTGGTTACGGCGGTGGCGACCAGGTCAAGCGCTACCTCCTCGACCTCGAAGGCGTGCACTACGACTGAGTTATGAGGTGACGGCGACGGGCGCCTTCAGCGCGGCGAACATGGCCAGTGCCCCGCCGGCGAGGTGCTCACGCTCGTCATCGTTCAGCACGTTGAAGTAGTCGGCCATCATCTCAGAGGTCCGGCGCTCCGCGGCGACTTTCCTTTCCTCGGTCTCGGGCGTCACGTCGGGCCTTTCGCTCTCCTCGTAGCCGTGGAGCGTGAAGATCATCGGATCGTGCAAGTAGCAGGCCTCGACGGGCGAGAGGCCCGCTTCGCGGACGGCATCGATGTGCACGCATCCGCGCAACTCGCGCAGCAAGATCGAACCCAGGTAGGCGGCGTGCACCGGATTGGTCGGCACCTCGTACTGTCGGTAGCCGTCGACGAGGCGGTGATGACCGTGCTCGACCGACGCCGCGACCTTGTGTGCCGCCGCGGCGAAATCGGCGAGGACCTTCTCGTCAAGAGCGCCGAAGGTTCTATCGGCGAACTCGTACGCCGCTCGCACGTACTGCGCCGCGATCGCGACCGGATCGGCCTTTGACTTCGCGTACATGCGCTCGAGCAGACGGGGGTGAAAGAACGTGAACGCTTCGACCACGTCGTCGAGCTCGACGTCGCCCATGGTCCCCGCGCGACCGAGGCCGTAGAACTCGTAGATGTTGACACCGTTCTCCTTGGCGCGCGCGCCGGTCAGTGGGTCAAAGTAGAACGACATGCCGACCACCTGGATCGGGTCGGCGCTCAGGTTGGCGAGTTCGAGAGAGTCCATAGCGCGCACTCTACGCACTCAGCGCACACCAATGGTTCGTGGCAGGTTCGCCCGCCCGTCGCGACGCACCCGTAGTTCGATCTTCGAGCCGGTCTCGACTTCGATGAACCGAACCGATCCCCCGTGACGCACGACGATCTCACTCACGATCGCGAGACCGAGTCCGGTCCCGCCCGAGTGGCGACTCCGGGCCCGGTCCGCACGCACGAAGCGGGCGAAGAGCTGCGCGCTCTGCGCCACGGCGACGCCTTCGCCGTCGTCGGCGACCGTGACGACGGCCTCCTCACCCTCGTAGTGCGAGTCGAATCGAAGTTCGCTCGTCGCGTACCGAGTCGCGTTGTCCACGACGTTGCGGATCATCCGTTTCATCATCGCCCGGTCACCGGTCACCCTGGTCGGTTGGATCATGGTCGTGTCGACGTCGAGGGCGCTCAACAAGGACACGCGCTGACTCTCTTCGTAGAGAAGGTCGTCAAGGTCGACGTCGGCACTCTGGACCGCCGCGCGATGTTCGTCATGTCGCGCCAACCACGAGAGGTCGTCGATCAACGTCTCGAGTCGTCGACCCTCACGCAACACCACCTCGCCAACCTGACGCCAGTCCGCGTGCTCGGGGTCGTGTTGGGCGCGCTCGGTCGTGACGAGGAGCGTCGTCAGGGGGCTGCGCAACTCGTGACTGGCGTTCGAGACGAACTCCTGCTCGAACAACGACGCCGCCTCGAGTCGATCCAACATCGCGTTGACCGTCTTGGCCATGCGCGCGATCTCGTCGTCGCCTTCGGTCTGGGGGACGCGCTTGGTGAGGTCCGAGGCCGCGATCGCGTCCACTCGGCGACGAATCGCCTCGATGGGTGCGAGCGCGAGACCCATGCCGAAGTAGATGAGAACGCCCGCCAAGACGAGCAGTAGAGGGAAGGAGACCGACAGACTGGCGAGCAGGACGCGCACGTTGGCGGCGATGCCCTTCTCGTAGACGAAGCCGAAGACGAGGCCCGTGCAGCGTGTGGTGACGATCGTGGCGACCTCACCGGAGCCGACGTCAGACTCGGTAGCGCTCAACTGGCGCGAGCGCACCATCGCAACGCCGAGGCCGTTGATGGCCGACGGTCGACGAGTGGCGTGCGCGAGGATCGGATCGCCCGTGATCACTGAACTCGCGCCCCAGATCTTCGTCCCTTGAAGGTTCGTGACCTGCAGTACGACGTTGCCGTGCGTCGCGAGCACCAGTGGCTTGGTGGACGAACCCATTTGGTGCGCGAAAATGTGCTCGGCGCGCTCGAGCGCCACGGGCACCTCGTTCTTCGCGTCCGCCTCGAGGGAGTGGTGCACGAGATTGACCAGCGCCACACCGATGAAGGTGAGGATGAGCGCGATGGCCAGCACGAAGATCATCGTCAGGCGGGCGCGGATCGAGAAGTGCTTTCTCGTCGCCATCAGTTGGCTTTGACGCAGTACCCCACACCGCGAACGGTGCGGATCATCGACTGGTTGGGTGCGAGGTCGATCTTGCGTCGCAGGTAACCCACGTAGACCTCGACGATGTTCGGGTCCCCGTCGAAGGCGCTCCCCCACACCGCATTGAGGATCTCGGATTTGGCGAGCGTCTCGTCCTCGTGACTCATGAGGTACTCGAGCAGCGTGAACTCACGAGGGGTGAGCGACACGTCGCGTCCGAAGCTCACGACACTTCGGTGCAGCGGGTCGAGTTGCACCGAGCCGACCTGCAAGGGCTTGGGCCGCCCGCGTTCGTGGCGGCGCAAGAGCGCGTGGATCCGGGCCAGCAGGATCGAGTTCTCGAAGGGCTTGTGGAGGTAGTCGTCGGCGCCGACGTCGAGTCCCTCCACCTCGTCGAGCTCACCGTCCTTGGCGGTCAAGATCATGAGCGGCGTGTCGACGCGGGCACTTCGCAGGTCTTGGCAGACACTGAAGCCATTGCGTTTCGGCAACATGAGGTCGAGCACGATGACGTGATACTCGCCCTTCAGGCCCTCGGCGAGACCCGACTCACCGTCGCTTCGTCGCTCGACCTCGAATCCCTCATCCTCGAGGAGGTCGCTGATCGCCCGCGCCAGATCGTCGTCGTCTTCGATGATCAGCACGCGCCGACGTTCTTCGCTCATTGCAGGTAGAGGTTACCGTTGCTCTCTTCGACGACTTTGAGCTTGGTGAGCCCGTGCGGCGCTGGACCATTGATCACGTCGCCGGTCGTCACGTTGAACTGCGACCCGTGACAGGGACAGACGATCAGACTGTTCTGGGCCGCCCACCCGACCGTGCAGCCGGCGTGGGGACAGACGGCGTCGTAGGCGTAGAAGGCGCCACTCGTGTTGATGACGATGCCGGGATCGCCCGAGGACGGCACGGTAAAGGTCGCCGCCTCGCCCGCCGGCACGTCCTTCGCCGGACCGAGCAAGGTGCCGGTCGTCGACCCACCCGAGGGCGTGGTCGACGTGGAACCCGGCTGGGTCGTCGGCGTGGAGAGTGGGTGTGACGTGTCCTTGGGCGCGTGGGCACCGCCGATCAGTCGTCCCGCTTCGGCGACCGCTCCGCCCAAGAGCAACGTCGCGGCACCGACACCGGCGGCGACGGTGCCGCCGACGACGAGCGTCCGACGATCCAGCGTGTCGATCTGCACGCGCGTCGCGATCGGAGCGCGCTCGCCGAGCAGTACCGGACAGACGGCGGCGTCGCAGGGAAGGCCCTTGCGCGCCGCGCACTTGGCGTTGCGATAGTGCCCGCACAACGTCTGCACCGTGGCGAAAGGGATTGCCACGAGCTCGGGCGACGCCACACCTTCGAGTGTGGCCGCGCGATTCGCGATCCGGGCGTCGAGGGAGAGACGCGTCCCACCCCCGGCGAGGATGAAGGGGATCCAGGCGAAGAAAAAGACGATGTCGGCGCCGGTGAAGTAGGGCGAGGCATGGAAGCTCACGGTGAGGAACAAGGTGAGCGACAAGATTGCGCCACCGAGTGCGGCGACGCGAGTCCAGAGCCCGAGCAGCACGCCCACACCGATCGCCAGCTCCGAGAACGCGATGATGATGCCGATCGGCGTCGCGAACTGGATCAGGTGCACGAGGAGCGCGCGTAAGGGACTCGTGTGCGAGGACGCGATGAGTTGCGCCTGAATCGAGATCGGGCTGGCAGACCGGAAGAAGTTCGGGTTCGCGAGTTTCTGCAGTGCCGCGTAGACGAAGGTGACCCCGAGGAAAAGGCGCAGCGGCAGGAGCGCCCATTCCGCCATCGCCCACGCGCGGACCGGTGCAGCGAAGGGCAATCGACGCTGGCGCGGGGCGTTTCTCGCCGGCGCAGCTGTTCGTTGGGGCATGACACCATCGTGTCACAGCCCATTTCATCGGAAAACCGACTCGTCCGATGTTTTAGCGAAGGTTTATCAACGAGAATGGACGAGTGCAGTCCGCCACCGTCGTCTCCTACCTTCTCCACGAGATCCACAAACTCCCCACGGGGCTGACCTACGCGCTCGTGACCATCCTCGTCTTTGGCGAGGCGGCGCTCTTCATTGGCTTCGTGTTGCCGGGCGAGACCGCCGTACTCGTCGCGGGCGTCGCCGCCAGCCAGGGCCACGTCAACATCGTGGTCGTCTGTCTGCTCGTGGTGGCGGCCGCCATCGTCGGCGACTCGGTCGGTTTCGCGATTGGCCACCGCTACGGCGATGAACTCATGCGTCTCAGGGTGCTCCGGCGCCGGCGCCCGGCCCTGGAGCGGGCCCTCGAGGGACTACGCCGACGTGGTCCGGTCTACGTCTTCGTGGGACGATTTACCGCGTTCTTGCGTGCGGTCATGCCGGGACTCGCCGGTATGAGTCGCATGAACTACCGACGGTTCCTCATCGCGAACGCGGCCGGCGGCCTCCTGTGGGGCGTCACCTTCACGTTGCTCGGCTACTTCGCGGGCACCGCCCTCACCAAGATCGAGAAGTACGCCAGTTGGATGGGTCTCGCGGTCCTCATCGTCATGGTGCTGTTCTTCATCATCTATCACTTCGTGAAGAAGAGCCGCGAAACGAGCGAGGACGTCGAATGGCTCGCCGAGCACGGCGACGACGACTCAGCGCAGAGCGTCGAGTAGTTCCTCTGGCGCGATGACGCGCCAACCATCGGACCCTTTGGCGAGAAGTCCGAACGGTGACTGCGTCGGACCACGACCCTTGACCTGTGAACGAAGGTAGACCTCGTCCAGGTGGGGGGCGTCTCGAAGCGACGCCGCCACGTCGTGCGCGGGACGTGCGAGCGACAGGGTCCGCGACGAACCAACGATCCTTGGTCCCACGATCGGGTCCTCGCGCACCGAGGCGAGGATCGCGTCGATCTGTGCCCGCGCGAACGTCGCGTCCGTCCGGGCCGCTCGTCGCCACGGTGGGGACGATGACTCCACGAACCCGCCCGGCACGAGCGCGTCCACACTCGCGAACACGACGACACCATCAAGCGAGGCGAGTGCGGTCACTACCCGTCGGGTCTGTTCGAGCACGTGGGGCACGACCCACGGCAACAGCCAGGCTTCGAGACCCAACCAGGAGGGCCACGCGGCGTCGACGATGACGACCGTCACCCAGAGGCCGAGCGCGGTGGCGTAGCGCGCGACCTGCGCGTAGCGCTCCAGGGCACCGGCGTCGACCTCGCCGCGGCGCGGTTCCACGCGCGCCCACTCCACGCTAAGGCGCACCCCGTCGATGCCCAACGCGGCCGCGAGATCGAGGACCTGCTCGTAGTCGAGCCACAGACAGGCCGCGTCCCCGGGACCGGCGTGACGTCCGAGCGCGATCGTCGGGCGATAACAGGTCGAGGGTTGGGAGGGCCCGTCGAGACCACCTTCGACGGCGTAGCCCTCAAGGGTGACGAGACGACGCGCTCTTGAGTCCACGCGACAGTTTCGCACGCCCACCCACGAGCAGTTCCGGTAGCGTCGGGCACGGTGCCCCGCGGGGCCGTCAAGAGGAGAGCCATGGCCGACGAACTACTGCGCGAACGGCGCGGACACGTTGAGATACTCACGATCAACCGACCCGAGGCGCGCAACGCCATCAATCACGCCACCGCGGTCGCGCTCGGCGACGCCCTCGATGACTGCGAACGCGACGACGACGTCTGGGTCGTCGTACTCACCGCAGCGGACGACAAGGCCTTCTCCGCTGGCATGGATTTGAAGGCGTTCGCGAAGGGGGAGTTCCCCATCACCGAGAACGGCTTCGCCGGCATCACCGAACGCGACTTTCCCAAGCCGTTGATCGCCGCGGCCAACGGCTCGGCCCTCGCGGGCGGCGTCGAGATCCTCATCAGCTGTGACATGGTGGTCGCCGCGGACCCCGCGAAGTTCGGCATTCCCGAAGCGGCCCGCGGGCTGGTGGCGGGTGGCGGCGGTCTGATTCGACTGCCCAAACTCGTACCCCTCGCCGTTGCCTACGAGATGGCGCTCACCGCCGAGCCGATCTCGGCGCAGCGCGCCTATGAGCTCGGACTCGTGAACCTCGTCGTGCCGGGCGAGCGGGTCCTCGACGAGGCGCTCGCACTCGCGGAGCGAATCGCGAAGAACGCGCCACTCGCGGTGCGCACCAGCAAAGAGGTGATGAAGAAGGCGCGCGAACTGAATGAGGCGGAGAGCTGGAAGGTCAACAACGACGCCTTTGGCATGATCGGGCGAAGCGCCGACGCCCTCGAGGGCGCGATCGCCTTCGCCGAGAAGCGCGAAGCGAACTGGCAAGGCAAGTAAGTGCACGCCGTTCTGCTCGCGGATCAGACGTCGCTCGCGAGCGGCGTCACCATCGTTCGGCTTTCACTGCACGTGTTGGCGGCGTCCATCTGGGTCGGCGGCCAGTTCGTACTCGCCGGACTGTTGCCGACCGTGCGCGGACTCGGCGACAGCGCACCACGACAGATCGCCAACGCCTTCGCGAAACTCAGTTGGCCGGCCTTCTGGGTCCTCGTCGCCACTGGCTTCTGGAACTACGCCGCCGTCAGCGCGTCGCACGCGACGTCGAGTTGGAAGGTCGTGTTCATGATCAAGATGGTGTGCGTCCTCTTGGCCGGGGTCGGTACGGTCGTGCACGCGCGAGCGACGGCGCCGAGGACCAAGGGCATCTACGCCGGCGTCGCGTCGTTGGCGTCGGTCGCGGCACTCGTGCTCGGCGTCGCGCTCGCCGGTTAACCGAGGTGCAGGTGGTACACCAGCGCTGAGGTGGCGGCCGCGCCGATGACCACGACGGGGAACGGCGCCTTCGCGAACAGTGCGGCGAGCGCCACGGCAAGTCCGGCGAGACGGTGATCGAGCACGATGCGGGTCTTCACGACGAGTCCCTCCGTCACCACCAAGGCGCTCAAAAGACAGATGGGGATCAACGCGTTGATGCGTTGGAGCCGTGCGTTCGAGAGCCACGATTGGGGCACGAGGTGGCCGAGCAGCTTCAAGGCGAAACAGAGGGCACTCGTCGCGCCCATCACGATCCACATCGTGGCGGTCGTCACCGCGCGCGCCACCCGAGTGCGACCGCTATGACGGTGGTGGCGATGATCGGTACCCCCGCCGGGAGCCACGACGTCACCAACAGCGCGAAGCCCATCGCGACGACCGCGACACCACGCAGGAAGTTGCTCGTCAGTCGGGGCCAGATAAGTCCGAGGAACGCCGCGGGCACGGCGGCATCGAGCCCGTAGGACGCGGGATTGCCGAGCGCCTTGGCGCCGAGTGCGCCGGCCAGCGTGAAGAGGTTCCAAAAGAGGAACACGCCGGTGCCCGTCAACCAGAATCCTTGGCGCATCGCCCAAACGCCGCGCGGCGCCTGGGACAGCGCGACCGCGGTCGACTCGTCGATCGTGATCTGCGCGGCGGCCAGTCGCTTCACGCCCTTCACCTCGAGGAGCGGTGACATTTGGAGGGCGTAGAGGGCGTTTCGAGTCCCGAGCAGCGCGGCGGTCGCGATTGCACTAGCCGCGACCCCGCCCGAAGCGACGACGCCGACGGCGGCGAACTGACTGGCGCCCGAGAAGGTGAGGAGCGAGAAGAGGCAGGTTTGCAACACCGAGAACCCTCCGGCCACGCCGGCCGCCCCAAAGGCGGTCCCGTAGGCGCCGACCGTCAACGCGACGCTCAACGAATCGCGGACGGTCCCTCTGGTCAGGTTCGACATCTGAACATTCTTGCTGAATCGAAGAACGAGACGAAATGGGTAGGCGCCTTCGCGAACGGTCGCGAAGGGCACTACTCTGGATATAAGGACGTCAAAGGAGAAGGCAATGTTCTTAGGCGAGATATTCGGGCCCGATCTCTTGATCGTCGTCATCGTGGTGGCGGTCCTCGTCTTTGGTGGCGCCGCCATTCCAAAGTTGGCCCGCAACCTCGGCTCGGCGAAGACCGAGTTCGAGAAGGGTCTCAAGTCGGCAAAGACGACGGATGCGAGCAACGACGCGTCCGGCACCACGACCGAGACCAAGGCACCCGAGGCCTAGAAGTAGACCGACCCAGACGGAGCCGTCTCGTACGGTGCCCGCAGGTGTCGCGCTCGCGACCGACCCCAGGGTTTCTCGACGTCGCCGACCAAGTCGATTGTCGATTATTGACTAGTCTCTGAATCGTGGAATCACCTACCCTGCCCCCTCAGGGTGCAACAAAACGCGCAGGACGGTGGCGTCGCGTCCGGCGTTTCGCTGCACTGCCCCTTGCCGCCCTGGCCCTCTCGGGATGCACCGTGCCCGCCTTTGGCGCACACGCGGGTGCCACGACCTCTTCGAAGTCGGTCTTTCACCTTTGGCAAGGCTTCTCGATCGGCGCCGTCGTCATCGGTGGGTTCGTCGTCATCTTGTTCGTGTACGCGATCCTTCGCTTTCGACGTAAGGGCGACACCATCCCGCGTCAGAGCCAGTACCACCTCCCCGCCGAGGTCCTCTATACGGTGATCCCGATCCTCGTCGTCTTCGGACTGTTCGCCGCGACCCTCGTGGTAGAGAACAAGGAAGTCGCCAACCCCAAGACGAACGTCACGGTCGACGTCAACGCGTTCCAGTGGGGCTGGAAGTTCACGTACCCGGGCACCTCGACCACGGTCATCGGCCAGACGACCCAGGCGCCCACGATGGTGATCCCCGTTGACACCAACGTCCACATCAACCTGACCTCGACCGACGTCATCCACGGCTTCTACG
>VFSW01007551.1_pt1 | contig 15760 bp, 17 predicted proteins | sample 5358111 | NCBI WGS metagenome assembly VFSW01 (sample SAMN11554181, study PRJNA540505) | mine drainage metagenome | isolation source: sediment from site ElyBrook_90M | place: USA: Ely Copper Mine, Vershire, VT | collected 2017 | reverse complement strand
CTTGCCGCCCCGCCTGCAGCCCATTTACTTGGCCAAGTTGCTGGGAGAAGTCGAAGCTGCAGCGTCGCTTGATGCGCGGGCTCGGGGATCACGATTCCGGGTCTCGCCCGTTGTTGAGGACATTCAGGTCATTGCCGACACGGAGATGCTAGCGGCGACGGTCGGCAACCTGCTGCATAACGCGTTTAAGTTTACGATTCGCCACACCGAGGTCTGGCTTCGCGGCACAGCGTCCGGAAATCGTGTCTCGATTGAAGTCGAGGATCATTGTGGCGGTCTTCCTGAGGGAGCGGCCGAAAAACTGATGCTGCCCTTCGTTCAAGCCGGCACTGATCGCTCGGGGCTTGGACTGGGCCTTGACATTTGTAGGCGCAGTCTCGAAGCAATGAAGGGTGAACTGACAATCCGTGATTTGCCCGGTTCCGGTTGTATCTTCACGATTCATTTGCCGCGACATACCGGTACCTATTGAGAATTGCGTAAATGCGTGACACTTTTCCCCGCTCTTGCGGCCCAATTACCTCGGACGGCTACAATCGAGGTACGGATGAGACTTACATTCCGCACATCGACCGATGCATTTCCGCGTAATTTCCGCCGGCCGCGGCGGGTCTGAGGCTACTTCGGCGTCGCAAGTTCAATCAGGTTCAGCGTCCGTGGCGGGCCGCGGGGTCACGCGTTTAACATAATATACATTATGCGAAGTGTGCGCGCTGCAGAGGCTGCAACGACCAAGCCGCCGTTGGGCTACCTTCTCCGGTCTCTTTGCTCACTTAATCATTTTGACGCTGCTTTTGTGCCGCCTCGCAGCTGCTGCGAGTTCTCGATCTGCAGTGAGTAATGTAAGGGTCTCGGCGGTTGCCGCCGACAAATGGAGTGCGTCCAACGTGTGCAATTTGACGTCCACGGACGCGATCAATTGGCGCGCCTTGAGGTAGTGTTCGGCTGTCAACACCATACGGCGATAAAATCCCTCAGAGACATGTGTAGCGAAGAGATCAAGAACTTCCTTTGCCTGACGTTGGTTCAACTCCTTCAGTCTTCGCTTCTTGGCAATTAGGGAGCAAAACTCTACCTCGCTCAGGATACTGATGACGGGCGCTTCGATACAGCGGAGTGCATCTTCGGCCGCTGAACTCAATGGCTCGGGACAATAGTAAGCCCCCAAAACACTGGTATCGATATAAGCACTCTCATTGAGCATCGCGTTCCTCGCGCAATAATTGCACGGAAGAACTTCCGAGCTGGCCCAGTCCTCGGCGGAAATCTGCAAGGGATGGCAGGGGCTTCAGCGTTTTCGGTGCGGATACGAGTTGTGCCACGGCTTTGCCTTGACGTGTGATGACAATCTCCTCACCTGCCTCCACTCGATCGATTAGGTCCGGCAGTTGTTGGCGGGCTTGCTTGATTCCGACTTGCTTCATGACGGATCTCCATAGTGTACACTTGTAGTGTACACTTAATGAAGTGCCCGTCAAAGTAAACCTGTGCTAGTCTTGATTCGCATGAACGGGCGAATCGATCCCACCACCGAGCAAGCTCTGCAGCGCTTCATGGCGCGTGTCTCGCAGCACTACCGCACCCGTGGGGCCATCCTCTACGCTTCCCGTGCACGCGGCGATCACCACCCCGAGAGCGACGCCGACCTCCTGGTGCTGCTGGATGGCGAGCACCAGCGGTTCGTGCCGACGAAGCTTGCCATGACGGATCTCGCTTACGATGTCCTATTGGAGACCGGTCTCTACATCTCCCCGCTGCCGGTATGGAGCGATGAGTGGGAGCATCCCGAAGCATGGTCCAACCCGGATTTGCTCCGCAACATTGCTCGCGAAGGGATTCACCTGTGAACACCGACGAACTCTGGAGCAAGGCGCGCTCGACACCGAGCTTGCGGGCGATCGGTCGGCACGTCGTCGAGGACGCCGTGATCGAGCGCTACCGCGCGGGGCGGCTCTCGCACCGGCAGGTCGGCGAGGCCTTGGGGCTCAATTACTGGCAGGCGGAGGCCTTCCTCAAGGAGCGCGGCGTGCCGCTCAATTACTCCGTCACTGACCTGGAGGCGGACGCCGTGACGCTCGAGAAGATTCTGCCGCGTCTCACTCAACCACGCCATTTATAGTTCGCCCTTTGAAAGCTGGAGGCAGATACTTTATGACCGAATCGGACCTTTTGGCACGAATCACCGTGAACCCGAAAATCTACGGGGGAAAGCCCATCATTCGCGGCCGGCGCATCGCTGTAGAGCATGTGTTGGGCATGCTCGCCGCCGGCGACACGGCTCCTGACATCGTCGCCGCTTATCCTTATCTTCAGCTTGAGGATATCCAGGCCTGCCTGGTGTTCGCGCGCCGGCTGGTGGGACGCGAGCGAGTGGAGCCCGCCATCGACGCGGCATGAGGCTTTTGCTCGACACGTGCGTGTGGCCTGGGGTGGTGGCCGAGCTCACCGCCCAGGGTCACGACGTGCTTTGGGTCGGCGATTGGCCAAGCGATCCAGGGGACGAGGAAATTCTGGCATTTGCACTCAAGGAAGGCCGTACGGTCGTGACGCTCGACAAGGATTTTGGGGAGCTCGCCGTAGCATTCGGTCATGCGCACTCCGGCATCATTCGACTGGTCAATTTTCAAGTTTCAAAACATTCCGCTGTATGCCTAAGCGCAATCGAGCAGCACGGCGCAGAACTCGCCCAGGGAGCCATCGTGACCGCGGAGCCTGGCAGATTGCGTCTGCGCCCAGCATCCTCTGCAGCAGAGGAGTGAGTGCTCTATGGCGAGCGCTATCGCTTTGAATTTGTCATCAACTGAGGCATGAAAGCGGCATGACGCCGTCTGAAGCCTGGCCCTTCACCGCAGCGCCTTGCAAGAGCCCCTGCGACGCTATGCCTTGGCGCGGCCGTACGTGCGGCGCGCTGCTGACACTCTTTCTTCGACACGGACAATACGGGCTTGAATGAACCCTCATCTCCCCTGGCTGCTCGCCCTCGTGGCCCCCGGGGGCTTCGTCCGTCAAGTCCTCGGGCGGGAGCTGGCACTCGCATGAGTAAAATGTCCGAGAGCTCGAGCGCGGCGAAGTCGAGGGGAACCCTTCTCCCCGCGCGCCGCTCGGCGCCGGCGCCGAGCTCGCGCGCCCTCACCGCGCCGGAATTCCATGAGCTTGCGCAGGTCCCGCCGGCGACCGAGTGGTTTGCCAACATCGACAATCCCAACACCCGCCGCGCGTACCGCAATGACCTCACGGAGTTCATGACTTTCATCGGCATCGCGACGCCGGCGGAGCTGCGGCTCGTCACCCGCGCACATATCCTCGCCTGGCGCAAGGATCTGGAGCGGCGCGAGCTCGCGGGCTCCACGGTGCGGCGCAAGTTGGCCGCACTCTCCTCCCTGTTTGAATACCTATGCGATCAGAACTCGGTGCCGATGAATCCGATCAAGGGCGTGAAGCGGCCCAAGGTCGAGAGCTATGAAGGCAAGACACCGGCGCTCGGGGATTCCCAGGCGCAGCATCTTTTGAAGCTTCCCGTCGGCGATCACCTCAAGGCCGTGCGTGATCGCGCCCTCCTCTCCCTCCTCCTCCATCACGGACTTAGGCGCGAGGAGCTCGCCCGGCTTAAGGTGCATGACATCCATTTACGCCGCGGCGTGCCGCACCTGCGCATTCACGGCAAAGGGGGAAACTTCGCCACATCCCGCTACACCCGGGCACGCAGGGACTGCTCGCCGACTACTTAGAGGCCTCCGGCCACGCCGGCGAGAAGACCGCCGCCCTCTTCCGCCCGATCCGCAACAACCGCACCGGCGAGCTCGGCCAGGCGCTCTCGACGGACGGGATTTACAAACTCGTCCGTGGCTATGCACAGAAGCTCGGCGTCACGATCGGCGCGCACGCGCTGCGCGCCACCGCGGCGACCAACGCCCTCGAGCACGAGGCCGATATTACGAAGGTGCAGGAATGGTTGGGTCACGCGAACATCGCGACCACGCGCCTCTACGATCGGCGCAAGAATCGGCCGGAAGACTCGCCGACGTTCAAAGTCAGCTATTAACGCAGCCATCCGAAAAAACGACCGCATTGGAAGCTCCAGGCGCCGAGATCTCGGGAGGACCTGATGCCTAGCACCCCCCTCCCCGCAGAAAAATAGCAAAATAGCGCCCTCGAAAAGCGACATCGCGGCGCGGCGGGCGGAGCGCGATGAGCGGCAGGCATCGATCGATGACTTGACCAAGCGCGGCGCCAAGATGAAGACCATCGGGTGTGGGCCGAAAAGCCGCGTCTGGGCGTGCTCGTCGAGCGCGCGGCCGGCACGTTTGGCGTCGCGGGAAACAAGGACGATGTGTACATGATTGTCAAGGGGTATTGAGTCAGTGAGCGAGGCACCACGGGATCGTCCTTGGCAGATCATGCTCACCGGTCCCGGTCTTGAGAAAATCGATGCGGGAACGCGCCAGGCGCTTGCGCAGATTCTCGAACTCCCTTCACGTGCGGCCACTTGCCGCGCGTCCAGTGGATCGTCAAGACGCTCAGCGTCCGGTTCCGTCATCTCCCTCGCCATAGCCGGGCCGGCGCAATCCGTCAAGTCCAGTAGCCGGTGGGACGTTTACGATCATTGCGACATCAAGCCATATCCGGTGTAATTGGTGAGCGTCCCATCTGACAGGCCGCACGCGGACAGGGCGCCGGTCGTCTGATCGACGGTGCAATGGTAAATGTCGGTGCCAGTTGTCACGTAGGCATCCGTGTTAAGGATAGTGATGTCATACGTGTACCCGCCCACAGCATAGGCAGTGCAATTGGCTAGTGTGCCGTCGTTGGCGATCGCGCAACTGGTAATGCCTCCATTACCGCTCGCGTACAGGTAGCCACCGTATATTTTTATCGGTCCCGCGCCCGCCAATGCACTGTTGGTGATGGCGGTGCAGTTATTGAGCGTTCCGTCCGTAGGCGATACGGCACACACATAATTGGTGCCATAAGTGGTGAGATAGCCAAAGTTTGCGGTCACGGCAACACCGTACAAATTGAAACCCACCGCGGAGGCCGTGCAATTGCTGAGGCTACCAGCGGCTCCGATGGTGCACACATAGATACCACTATAGTAATCGTCGATGTATAGGTAGTCGCCATAGGTCGCAATACCGTAGACCGCCTGGGTGAATCCTAATCCTGGATCCGCACACGCATCCAGCGTTCCGTCGTTTTCCAGCGTACAGATATAAATGTTGTTGTTATTGCCTGGCAAGTACGCATACGTGCCGCTGATCGCTCCTGGACCAAATGTGTCGATGTTGGTGTTGGCACTCGTCGCGGTCACCGGGCAAGAACTCAAGGTTCCGTCTGCGATGATCGTGCAGATATTCGTATTGGTTCCGAGCGCGTAGAGGTGCGGATTCGAATACGCCAGAGTGGCGCTGCCGGTTTTCGACGTGGAGGCGCTGTCTGTGTAGCTGAAATTGATCGTGATCGTACCCGTTGCATTCGTGACAGGCGCATAGGTCAAGATGAGCTCGCATCCCGTCCCGCTATTTACCGCGCTGCAAGTAAGGCCGTTGGTGCCGCTCCAGCCCGCTGAGAGCGTCGTCAAGTCGGAGGTCACTGAGAACGCGGTCGCCGTATTACCGTCATTCGTGGTGAAAATCACCGGAACTTGTTTGCTCGCACCCACTTTGACGCGCGTGATTCCGGCCGGCGCGGGTGCCCCGAGCACAGTGTTATGACTGGTTGATACGTAGGCGATGTTGACTGTCCCGGTCTTGGCAGTCCCGGCATTGTCCGTGTAACCGTAGCCGAGGCTCAGCGTGCCGGTGGCAGTCGCCGTGGGCGTGAACGTCAAACCGAGTTGGCAGCCGGTACCGGTGCTGATCGTATTGCAGGTGAAGGTACCCACACCGCTCGACCAGCCCAGGGGCAACGCGCTCAAACTCGACGTCAGAGAGAGCGCGGTGGCGGGGTTACCGTCATCGGTAGTGAAGGTAATGCTCACCGCATGGCCCGCATCCCCGATCGCTCCACTGATCTGTCCCGACGGCAAGACGGCGCTTACCACATTGTCATGCACAGTCGCCGAATACGGGATGCTGACCGCGCCGGTTTTGGCTGTGCCAGCATTGTCGGTATACGCATACTGAATAGCCAGTGTGCCGGACCCCACCACGGTGGGAGCATACGTCAACGACAGCTGACAGGTGCTGCCGGAACTGACTTGCACACAGGTGAAGGAGTGAGCGCTGCTGGTCCATCCACTCGGGAGCGAATTAAGGTTCGACGTGACCGAGAACCCGCTCGCGAGATTGCCGTCATCCGTATCGAACGTGATCTGCACGGCCTGTGTACCGTTCGGGGCTAACACAGCGACTTGCCCGGAGGGCGCTGCAGTACCGACCACGTTGTCATGGATCGTGCCCGCGTACGGGATGTTGACGGAGCCGGTCTTGGCGTGTCCACCGACGTCGATGTAAGTGTAGGTTAGCGCGACCGTACCGCTTGTGACCGTCTGCGGTGCGAAGCCCAAAGGCAATTGACAGCCGTTACCGGTACTGACGCGGGCACAGGTAAGACCCGACACGGTGCTGCTCCACCCGGCCGGCAGGCCTGCCAGACTCGAAGTCAGCGTCAGCGCAGTCGCCGTATTGCCGTCATCGGTGGTAAAGGTAACCGTAACCGCTTGGGCACCGGTGCCGATGATGCTCACGACTTGTCCGGATGGTGCTACCGTGCCGACGACGTTATCGCTCTTGGTGCCGACATAGGCGATGACAACGGTTCCCGTTTTGGTGTCACCCGAATTGTCCTTATAACTGTAGCCCAAGGTGAGCGTCCCGCTCGCAAGCGCGGGAGGCGCGTAGGTCAGGGGCAACTGGCAGCCATTACCGGTGCTCACGGTGGTGCAGGTAAAGCTCTTGGCCGTACTCGACCAGCCGCTCGGCAGCGAGGCAAAGTTCGTGGTGAGCGTGAGGGCTGAGGCTGGATTGCCGTCATCGGTCGTGAATGTAACATTCACCGCCTGACTGCCTTGACCCACGGTGGCGATGATTTGGCCTGCGGGGGATGCGGTGCCGACGACATTATTATTCGTGGTGCCCGTGTAGTTCACCTCCACTTTGCCAGTCTGGGCGGCACCGGCGCCATCAGTATAGCTGTAGCCGATCGTGATCGTACCGGAGCCCACCGCGGTGGGTGCGTAGGCGAGGTTCAGTAAGCAGCCACTGCCGGTGGCGACTGTGGCGCAGGTAAAGCTCGCTGGACCGCTCCAGCCCGCTGGCATCGGGGACAAACCATTCGTTACCGTGAGGTTGGTCAGGGTCGCTGTGCCGGTCGAATTGAAGCTCAAGCTCACGGTCTGTCGACCGCCCCCGACCACAGCGGCGACCGAAACCGTTGGGCTGACCGCAATCGTGTCCGTGACGCTGTTCAAGGTCGAGACGGAGGCGGAGTCGTCCGCGGAACAGGCCGCCATGCCCAACAGGCTCAACACGCTGGCAAGAGTGCCGATGCGACGAACGACTTTTCCCACATTCATAAGGCTGACATCCGCAGGTTAAATTAGGTCTACCGCGACAGAAAGCGCACGGCACCGGGGGGGGGCGTGGATCGCATTTGACAGCAGTGAACCGACGACGGACGCGATCAACTTCACATAAGGCGGTACCCGAAAGATCTTAACGAGTCCTTTCAGGGAATCCCTTAAAGCAGGCAAAGGACCATGGACACCGCCAAGTAGCCGGGGACGGTTACCCGTCCCCGAGCAGTGGATTGCCATCTCACCCTGCAGGAGCACGGCGCCGTCGACGAACGGCTCCTCGCCCATCTCTCTCCGCTACCCTGGGAACATATCCATCTGACCGGCGATTATCACTGGCACGCCAACAAACGTGTCGCCAAGGGCGGCTTCCGGCCCGCTTCCAGCAAAAATCGAGAGTAACGGAACCTCAGCGTGCTAAAAAATCCCTTTCTTGAGGTGGCCCCAGTCATGACTCCCTTACGAAACAACAGGGCATGATTGTACGCCCGGCGACGGCCGCACGCCGATCGCATCCGGAAAATGGAAGGACGGGCGGATGAGTCGTGGCGGCTCAGAACCATTCGCTGCGGCGCTCAGGAGGGCACCAGCACGGCAGCCCCCTGCAGCCGGCCATTGCGCAAGTCATCCAAGGCCTCGTTTGCCCGAGTATCCCCGCGTGCCGCCGAGCTCTCCATACGGATTGGTCGGTCCTCGGGTCGGCCGTGGAGCGCGACGCCGGCTTCTAGGCGCGGCTCATTCCCGCGCCATGACGTAGCGCGCATCGTTTCTCGACCATGTCCCCGCAACCGGCGTCGCTTCGCAGGTGTAGTCCGCGGCGACGTTCGTGGCGGCCACATTGAGTGCAATCCTGCACTGCTCCAGGCTCGGATAGGCGGCCACGGTCTGGGTTCCCCCCGCGTGCAATTGAGCCACCAAAATGAACAGCATGGACTTCATACGGGCACCTCCATCATTGACCTCGTGCTCGTGGACGTTTGGCTAAATCCGTCGCAAGCGCCGCAACTCCGGATGAACGATGGTCCTGCCCTCTTCGCTTCGTGGCAACGCTGCAACGCCAAAAGCACCTGGCATTTCGCAGCCTGCAACACGCTATGTCACATGCAGCGCCTACTGCGGCTAGCTCGGCGAGTTGGGGAGTTTTCGGGCATGGGCTCGACCGTGACTCAGCCCGGCCACCTCGTGGCCCGCGGCAAATCGAGCATTTGGCTCAGAATCGCCGATCTCCTCATGCCGAAACCCCGCCCGTCTCCCGCAGGCGCGCAATCTCCGCCCGCGGGGGTGCGCCGAACAGACGCCGATATTCACGCGTGAACTGCGAGGCGCTTTCATAGCCGACCCGGTGCCCCGCCGCTGAGCATTCGACGCCGCCGGCGAACATGAGCCGCCGTGCTTCGTGCAGCCTCAAGTGCTTCTGATATTGCAGCGGCGACATCGCGGTCACCGCCTTGAAGCGGTGGTGCAGCGCCGACGGACTCATATGCACGGCAGCGGCGAGTTCCTCGATGCGCAGCGGTGCCGCGTAGCGTTGCTTCAGCCACTCGATCGCGCGCACGATGCGATGGTTGGCACCCCCGCCCTGCGCCACATCGACCAGCCGATGGCCGAGGTCGCCGCGCAGCACGCGATAATGGATCTCGCGCTGCACGACCGGCGCGAGGACGGCGATGTCGTCCGGTGTATCGAGCAGCCTCACCATCCTCAATACCGCGTCGAGCAGCGGCTCGTCCATGCGCGCGACGAACAGTCCGCGATCGGTGTCCACCGGTGTCGGCGGCCCACGGTCGCCCAGTTCCAGCAGCAAGCCGCCTATTTGCTCGAGGTCGAGGTTCAGGCGCAGGCAAAGATAGGGCCGCTCGATGCTGGCTTCGAGCAGTTGACCCATCGCCGGCAGGGTGACGGAAACCACCAGATAATTCAGCGCGTCGTAGTGGAAGACCTCGTCGTTGAGCAGCGCGCGTTTGCGACCCTGCACCACGATCGCCAGACAGGGCTGATAAACCGTCGGGGTGCAGACCGTCGTGACGCTGCTGCGGATCAGCGACAGTGCCGCGACGGCAGATTGATGCGTGCCGTCCACGGGCGCAAATCGGGCAACCCGCGCCGCCAGCTCCCGGTGTCGCGCGGAAATCGCCTCGATTTCCTGAATTCTCTGCAAGCTACTGTCGAACATGGATATTTCTCGATATTCCAGGGATCGTCACATGGTAATCGAGTGCCCTGCCATACGATACCCACGGGGCGCTCGATTGCAGGATTGGGCAAGAACTGTGTAGAAATGGTCTAGCGCGCGGAGGACCGGAGTGCCTAGCATGCAGGGCACGGGTCACCTGCAGGGCTTCCACCATGGGCATGAAATTTCCGCGTCGCCAGCTCGGCCACCAGGGTTTGGAGGTCTCGGCCATCGGCTTGGGCTGCATGGGCATGTCCGACTTCTATGGACCGTCGGACGAAGCCACCAACCTGCGCGTGCTGAACGCGGCAATCGATATCGGCATCGATTTTCTCGACACCGCCGACATGTATGGCGTCGGCGCCAACGAACGACTGCTCGGAAAGGTCTTGAAGGCGCGCCGCCAAGAAGTCGTGCTCGCCACGAAGTTCGGCTACCGGCGCGGTCCCAACGGCGCCGTCTTGGGCGTCGACGGAACGCCTGAGTACGTGCGCAGCGCCTGCGACGCCAGCCTCGAGCGTCTCGGCGTCGACCATATCGATCTGTACTATCAGCATCGCGTCGATCCGGCCGTGGCCATCGAGGAGACGGTGGGCGCCATGGCGGATCTGGTCAAGGCCGGCAAGGTGCGCTACCTGGGGCTGTCCGAGGCATCGGCGCGCACCATCCGGCGAGCCGCCCAGGTGCACCCCATCGCCGCCTTGCAGAGCGAATACTCGCTCTGGACTCGCGATCCGGAGGCCGCCATCCTGCCGGTCTGCGAAGAGCTTGGCATCGGCCTCGTTGCCTACAGTCCGCTCGGCCGCGGCTTCCTGACGGGCGCCTTCAATAAGCCGGAGGATCTCGACGGCGCCGACTACCGGCGTGACAATCCGCGCTTTTCACCGGAGAACTTCGCGAGCAATCTGCAGCTGGTGGAGTTCGTGTCGCAGATCGCGCGCGAGGAAGGCTACACGCCTGCGCAGATCGCGCTCGCCTGGCTGCTCGACTGCGCTCCCTACATCGTGCCCATTCCCGGAACGCGCAACATCAGGCGTCTGAAGGAAAACGCGCTGTCGGTCATGGTGCGGCTCGGCGATGCGCAGCTCGAGCGGCTGTATGGACTGCTGCGCGAGCGCCCGGTGAGCGGGGCTCGCTACGGCGCCGCCTCCATGGCGACCATCGACGCGTGAGGAGTCCGAGCCGGGCGTCGGACCGCATGCATGTTGATCTCCTGTTGCGGGCAATATAGGGTCCGGTATGCCAATTTAAAGGTGCGAGTTTTGAGTGATCCCCTGCCGGTGGCGCTGCTGATCGAGGACGAGCGGCAAATTCGGCGCTTCGTGCGCGCGGCGCTCGAGGCGCAATCCTGGACGGTGCATGAAGCCGAAACCTTGCGCCAGGGCCTGACGGATGCGAGTACGCGAAGACCCGATCTGATCATTCTGGATTTGGGGCTGCCTGACGGCGACGGCATCGATTTGTTGCGCGATCTGCGCCGCTGGTCGAAGGTACCGGTCATCGTCCTGTCGGCCCGCGTCGATGAGCACGACAAAATCGAGGCGCTGGATGAGGGAGCGGACGACTATCTGACGAAGCCGTTCGGGGTCGGGGAATTGCTTGCCAGAGTCCGCGCCGCCACCCGTCGCCGCCACGATCCGGGATCGAACCCCAACCTGCCCTTCGAGTTCGGCGACGTGAGCGTCGATCTCGGCACGCGCACCGTGCGCAAGGCCGGTGCGGCAGTCCATCTGACGCCCATCGAATACCGCCTGCTCTGCTTGTTGATCGCCAATGAGGGCCGCGTGCTCACCCATCGCCAGATCCTGAGCGACGTCTGGGGCCCCTCGCACGCGACCGATGGACACTACCTCAGGGTGTACATGGGCCACTTGCGCCAGAAAATGGAAAACGATCCAGCCCGTCCGCGACACATTCTTACGGAAACGGCGGTTGGCTACCGGCTGCTACAGAAGCCCACAGGCTGACGCGGGTCGGTCGGCCGCTCGCCGCTGCGCGGCCAGGATGCGCGCCCGGCCGCTTTTTATGATTTCTTTACGCGCCGCCGAATAATACCAACATCATTTTTACATGCCCCTCCCTAGCATGCGTATCGGCGGATGGTTACCCCGTCGATTCGTTGGAAGGGAGTGGCCTCGATGAACCTGCGCTCGCATCCGATCGGCCGATCGATCGGAATCGGCTTGCTATCTCTGGCGGCATGCATTGCCCATGCCGCAGATTCGCCGCCAACGGTATTGGCGATCGCGTCCTCCCCCGCCTCCGCCCCGGCGCCGCCTGCGCCATCCGCGGCATCCGCGCCGCCGGCGTCCGCCGGCACGGCCCCGAGCGGCCCGGTCCAGGGCTGCCCCAATGGGTCCGCGGCGGCCGGCTTCTGGAAGCGCCTGAGCGACAGTTACCAGAAGCACCTGTTTCCGGACGATCAGCCCGCGGCGCCCGCGCCGGATCCCAGCGCCCCATTCGATGAGCAGTCGGCCGGCTACCGACGGGATCTTGCGCCCCCGCCGGTATCGAACCCGCCGTGGCCGTACGCGGTGTGGAACGAGGGCGGGACGGAGCTGATCGGCTACGAGAATCGCTACAGCAGCGCACTGATGGACGCCCTGTACTGCGGCGAGCACGGCAAGGCCTGGCAGGACAGCCGCTTCACCATTTACGGTTGGATCGAGCCGGGTGCGAACATCAGCACCTCGAACCTCGGCTTCAACAAGCTGTCCGGCACCGGCGGCAATTATCCGGCCGCCTATTCCTACGCGCCGGACACCCTGCAGCTGGACCAGGCGGCGCTCTACCTCGAGCGCACGGCGGATGAGATCCAGCGCGACCACTTCGACTGGGGCTTTCGGCTGGCGATGCTCTATGGAACGGACTACAAGTACACCTTCGCCAACGGCATTCTGAGCTCGCAGTACACCCATGACGAGCGCCTGTACGGCTTCGATCCGGTGATGTACTACCTGGATTTCTACTTCCCGCATTTCTTCCAGGGAGAGAACGTGCGCGTCGGGCGCTACATCTCGATTCCCGACATCGAGGCACAGCTCGCGCCGAACAACATCACCTACAGCCACTCGCTCCTCTACACCTACGATCCCTACACGCAAAACGGCATCGTCTCGACCACGATGCTCGACAAGAATTGGAAAGTGCAGCTGGAGGTCTCGGGCGGCAACGATATCTCGCCCGCCGACAAGCACTTGCGGCAGCTCACGCCCGCGGCCTGCATCATCTATACGACCGATTCGGGCCGTGACGCGTTCTATCCCTGCATGAACGGGCTGAACAATCAGCAGTTCGGCTGGAATAACATTCAGCACGCCGTCGCCACCTGGTACCACAAATTCGACGAGCATTGGCACATCGATACCGAGGCCTGGTACATGTGGCAGAATCACACCCCTGATGTCTCCAACCCGCAGGGAGCGGCGATTCTGGCCTCGATGTTCCCGGCGCCTGAATACAACATCGGTGCGCCGGCGGGTGCTCAATGCAACAATACGGCGCTGATCTATTGCGCATCGCATGAATGGGCGATGGTCAATTACATAAACTATACCCATGACCCGCACAACATCTGGACCTGGCGCACCGACTACCTCAACGACAGCACCGGCCAGCGTACCGGTTTCAAGGGCGCGTTCGCGGAGTTCGATCTGGGATACACCCACTGGGTGGGCGATGTGCTGGAGCTGCGCCCCGAAGCTCGCTATGAGCGTCAGCTGTCGGCACCCAACGCCGCGCTTACGGGCTATGCCTACGACAATCCGTGCTACGCGCCGGCGGTCGCGGGCGTACCGCGCTGCACCTTCAGCAGCGGCGGGCGAAGCCTGTCGTTCGAGCAGAACGGCGGCAAGCGCTCGCAGGCCATGCTCGCCATGGATGCCATTTTTCATTTTTGAGGCGCGATCCGGGATGGCGCGAACAACGGTCGGAAAGGAATGAGCGAATCGCAGGACGAATCGGGTCCGGGCGACCCGGACACCGAATCCGCGAGCCGGGCGTCCATCGAGCGGCGCGCATGGTCGCCCGCGCGCCAGTGGCAGATGACGGCGCTCGCCGCCGTCGGCTTGGCGGTCGCCGTGCTGGCCGCGTGGCTCGGCGGCAGAGTATTCGGCTCCCAGGAGCAGGCGCCCGCCCCGCCGCCGGCTTCGCCCGGCACTTTCCGGCCCACCGCGCAGCAGCTGAAGACACTCACCGTCGCACCGGTGGGTCAGCATGCCTTCGTCAGCGAGGAGCTGACCGAAGGCAGGATCGCGATCGATGCCGACCGCTCGACGCCGGTGTTTTCCCCCTATTCGGGCCGGGTTACCCGGGTGATCGCCGCGCTCGGTGCCCGCGTGACGGCGGGCGCGCCACTCGCCACCATCGATGCCTCCGAGTTCGTTCAGGCCCAAAACGACCTGCGTACCGCCGCCGCGCAGGCCGCGCTCGCACGCATCAACGAGACCCGCAAGCAGGCGCTGTACGAGGCCAAGGGCGGGAGCCTCCAGGACTGGCAGCAGTCGCAGACCGACCTGGCGACCGCCGAGGTCGCGCTCAGCGCGGTGCGCAACCGCCTGCACATATTGGGCATCCCGCAGCAGCTCATCGACACCTTGGAGCATGCCAAGCAGATCGAGCCCCTGGCCAGGCTCAGGGCGCCGATTGCCGGCGTCGTGGTGGATCGGCAGGTCGGGCCGGGACAATATCTCCAATCCGGCAGCGCCACACCGCAGTTCACCATCGCCGACCCGTCCACGGTGTGGCTGATCGCCAACGTCCGCGAGGCCGACGCCGGGAGCGTGCGGCCGGGTCAGCCGGTCGAAGTTCACGTTCTGGCCTATCCCACGCGCATCTACAAGGCGCGCATCAGCTACGTGAGTCCGGTGATCGACCCGCTCACGCACCGGCTGCCCGTGCGTGCCGAGATCGACAACCGGGATGGGGCGCTCAAGCCCGACATGTTCGCGAATTTCCGCATTCTCACCGGCAGCGCCTCGGAATCGCCCGCCGTCCCCGAGGACGCCGTGGTCTACGAAGGCGAGGCCGCGCATGTCTGGATGGCTCTGGCGGACGGCACCCTCAGCTATCGGGCCATCCGCACCGGGCGCCGCAATGACGGCCTGGTCGAGGTGCTCGAGGGGCTCAAGCCCGGGGATCGGGTGGTGACCAAGGGGAGTCTGTTCATCGATCAAGCGGCGGCCCCCTCCTCCTCATGAACGCGATCGTCGGCTTTGCCCTCAGGCAGCGCGTACTGATCGTCGTGCTGCTGGTGCTGGTGCTCGGCGCCGGAATCGCGAGCTTTCTCACGCTCAACATCGAAGCCTACCCCGATCCGGTGCCACCGCTGGTCGATGTGGTCACGCAGAGCACCGGCCAATCGGCCGAAGAAATCGAGCGCTACATCACCATTCCGCTGGAAATCCAGATGGCGGGAATCCCCAACGTGCAGGCCATCCGCACCATCTCGCTGTTCGGACTGTCCGACGTCAAGGTGCAGTTCACCTATGACTTCACCTACTACCAGGCCGAACAATGGGTGACCAATCGACTCTCGCAGCTCGGCACGCTGCCGAACGGTGCGCAGCCGCAGATCTCCCCCACCAGTCCGATCGGAGAGATCTACCGCTACCGGGTGGCAGGACCCCCCAATTACTCGGTCACGGATTTGAAGACCCTGGAGGACTGGGTGCTCGAGCGCCGATTCAAGGCGGTGCCCGGCGTCATCGACGTGACCGGCTGGGGCGGCAAGACCAAGACCTACGACATCGCGATCGATCAGCGCAAGCTCGTCGGCTACGGTCTGTCCGTACCGCAGGTGCTGCAGGCTCTCGCGAACGCCAACATCAACGTCGGCGGGCAGACGGTGAACTTCGGACCGCAGTCGGCCGTGGTGCGCGGCGTCGGGCTGATCCATTCGGCACAGGAAATCCGCCAGACCCTGATCACCAACAATCAAGGGGCGCCGGTGGTTCTCGGGGACGTGGCCGAAGTGACCATCGGGAATCTACCCCGCTTGGGGATCGCCGGCTACGACCATGTGGACGACATCGTCCAGGGCATCGTGCTCATGCGCCGCGGCGCGCAAAGCATCC
>VFSW01007550.1_pt1 | contig 15761 bp, 15 predicted proteins | sample 5358111 | NCBI WGS metagenome assembly VFSW01 (sample SAMN11554181, study PRJNA540505) | mine drainage metagenome | isolation source: sediment from site ElyBrook_90M | place: USA: Ely Copper Mine, Vershire, VT | collected 2017 | reverse complement strand
TGAAGGTGCCGGACCCGAAATTCTCCTCGCAGACCAAGGACAAGCTGGTCAGCTCCGAGGTGCAGCCGGTGGTGCACGCCGCCACCGCCGACGCGATCGCGCACTGGTTCGAAACCCATCCGAAGGAGGCGAAGTCCATCATCCAGAAGGTGATGGACGCGGCGGCGGCACGCGAGGCGGCACGCAAGGCGCGCGAGCTGACCAGGCGCAAGGGGGTGCTGGATGTCTCCACGCTGCCCGGCAAGCTCGCCGACTGCCAGGAGCGCGACCCGGCGAAGTGCGAGATCTTCATTGTCGAGGGTGACAGCGCCGGCGGCTCCGCCAAGCAGGGGCGCGACCGCAAGTTCCAGGCGATCCTGCCGCTGAAGGGCAAGATCCTGAACGTCGAGCGCGCCCGCTTCGATCGCATGCTGGGCAGCGCCGAGATCGGCACGCTGATCACCGCGCTGGGCACCGGCATCGGCCGCGGCGAGCCGGAGCAGGGCGGCTTCGCCGTCGCCAAGCTGCGCTACCACCGTATCGTCATCATGACGGATGCGGATGTGGACGGCTCGCACATCCGCACCCTGCTGCTGACCTTCTTTTTCCGCCAGATGCCGGAGCTGATCGAGCGCGGCCATCTGTTCATCGCCCAGCCGCCGCTGTATCGCGCCAAGCGCGGCAACGACGAACGCTATCTGAAAGACGACGAGGCGCTGGAGAGCTTCCTGCTGGACAAGGCGCTGGCCGGGGCGCGGCTTGCCTACGCCGACGGCAGCGCCTTCGAAGACGAGGAGCTGCGCGCCGAGGTCCGCTGGCTGCGCGAGGCGACGCTGCAGCTGCGCCGCCTGTCGACCGCCGCGCCGGTGGCGCTGCTCGAGCAGGCGGCGATCGCCGGCGCCCTGACGCCGGATGCGGTGCGCGCAACCGCCGCCGCGCCCGCGCTGGCGGCACGGCTGAACGCGATATCGCTGCCGACGGAGCGCGGCTGGGTGGTCGGCGCCGACGGCGGATTGACGGTGTCGCGCATGGTTCGCGGCGTGGCGGAGCGGCACACGCTGGACACCGCGTCGTTGCGCAGCGCCGAGGCCCGCTGGCTCGACCAGCGCGCGGCGGCGCTGGCCGGCAAGTTCGCGGAGCCGGCGACGCTGAAGCTGGATTCGCAGGAATCGCGAGTGGCCGGGCCTGCCAGCACGTTCGACCGGATCATTGCGCATGGCCGCCGCGGCCTGACGATCCAGCGGTTCAAGGGCCTCGGCGAAATGAATCCCGACCAGTTGTGGCACACCACGCTCGATCCCTCCGTGCGCACCCTGCTGCAGGTAAAGGTTGGCGACGTGGAGGAGGCCGCGCTGGTGTTCAGCACGCTGATGGGCGACGTGGTCGAGCCGCGCCGCGAATTCATCGTCAGCAACGCGCTGAAGGTGGCGAACCTGGACGTGTAGCCGCGGCTGTCAGGCTGGCCGATCGATGCGGCGCTCCGCCTCCGCCAGCAGATCGACGATGTCGGCGCCCAGCCTGACATTGCACTCTTCGTCACGCCGGCCGGAGACAATGTTCGCGATCAACCGGGCGGCGACCCGCCTGAACGCATCAAGGCGCGCGAGCTCCGGACTGGGCAGCAGCAGATCGCGCGTCGCGGAAGTAAATCGATAGTCGTTTGCAACGTCGTCCGGAGCGGCGTACAGCGTAAGCGACACATCCGCCGTCCGGCCATGTTCGTGCAGGGTTCGGATAATGACACCGTGATCCTGCGCGGCTGCAGCCGCTATGGTGACCACAGGTCCGAGCATCGGGATCAGCACCGACAGCACATGCGGCCCGATGTCCCATAGCGTACCGATCGGCCCCTGCCGCCACGCGGAGTTCCGGTACGGGCTGTCCGTCACCATCACCGACGAATGCACGCGCACATCCGCATGGTCCCAGGCATGATCGCGTTCGGCTGCGATCGCCGCTGCTATCTCCGGCACGAAGCGGCGGATGAAAAACACGAGGTTGGCGACCTTCGCCGTCTCGACGGCCGCCATGACAGCGCGCCCCGCCACGGCGTCCCTCGCAAGCGGCTTCTCCAGAATGACGTGCTTGCCCGCCTTCGCTGCCGCCACGGCGATGTCGGGCTGTGCCTGCGGCTGCACCGCGATGCTGAGCGCATCGACCGCATCGAGCATATCGTCCAGCCGGGCGAAGGCGCGAATGCCGTACCGGGCAGCGATCTGCTCGACGGCCGAGGCCGTTCTTCCCCACAGCCCCACGAGGTCTGCGTTCACTGTCGCGAGAAGTCCGGGAATGTGGATTTCACGCGCCCAGAAACCCGTTCCCACAACACCAAATCGAATTGCCATCGGACTACCCCACGATGCCGCTATTCGGACGAAACGGCACAGCGCCCGCTGCTTCCAGGCCGTCGATCCGTTGCATCTTGCACGACGCTTGGTAGCACGTAGGATGGGTCGGGCGAAGCGAAACCTACCGGATACGGCGCTGCTCGCGCGCATCGCCAATCACGCTGAAAATGCTCTACAGCCGTGCCGCGCTGGACGCATCGAACAGCGAGTAGCAGAACAGCATTATCAGGATCGCCGGCTCCGTGCAGCGGTCCATCGAAATCAATGTCGCGTTCCAGCTTCCAGGGCAATCGGGCGAACGGCGGAAAGCCGGATGGAGCACGCGGTTCGCTGTCATTGCGAGTTGACCACCGGCCGGCGCGGCCGACCCGCCCTGGATGAAAATGAGACCGATCGGTGCGTGACGTGCCCCCCTGTCATTGCGAGGAGCGAAGCGACGAAGCAATCCCGAGCGGATGGACGCATGGACCGTGCGTCCACTCGCTGGAGATTGCTTCGTCGGCTTCGCCTCCTCGCAATGACAGGGGAACGCTGGCCGGTTTGCCCCTATTTTCTTGTTAGGAGGCGAAGCGGTGGCGACTTGATCCGGCCAAGCACCCCCCCCGCGAGGGTACGCAAGGATGCACATCCGCCGGGGATTGCTTCGCTACGCTCGCATTGACAGCGAAAGGTAATTTCGCCCGATTGCCCTGTTCCAGCTTCCGGAAATCCTGCCGATCCGCCGCCGGCGATGATATGGTCACAGCTCTTCCGCACCGCGCCTGCCCGCGATCAGGCGCCGCATCGGGCCAGATAGTCTTCATCAAAGACGATCCCGTGTCCACGGACATCGCAGCGCGGCGTGAAGACGCCGCCCGCGACCGGCGTCGGTGTCGCCAGGCAAAGCAGATCGGTGAACGAGCCGCCCTCGACATCCTCGAGAATGTGGCCGTTCGGCAGGCAGCACAGCAATTGCGCACTCAGCTCCATGACGAAATGCGGCGCCAGCGGAATGCCATGCGCGCGGGCCAATGCGGCGATGTCGAGATAGGGCGTGATGCCGCCGACGCGGCAAACATCCGCCTGGACGAAATCGACCGCACCGCGCGAAAGATACTGGCTCCACTGATGCAGCGTGTAGACATTCTCCCCGACGCCGATCGGGGTGCGGACCAGCTGGCGCAGCCGTCCGTGGCCATCGATGTCGTCGGCCGGCATCGGTTCCTCGACCCAGTAGAGCGACAGATGCTGATAGGCGTTGATCCGCCGCACCGCGTCGCCGATGTCCCAGCCCTGGTTGGCATCGACCATCAGCGGCAGCGTGCCGACGATTTCACGAATCTTGCTCAGCCGCTCGATGTCTTCCGCCACGTCCGGCTTGCCGACCTTCACCTTGAACGCGGTGTAGCCCTTCGCCTTCCAGTTGCGAACCTGGTCCAGCAGCTCATCCAGCGGCCGATTCAGATTGATGCCGCTGGCATAGGCGCGGATATCGGGACGAACCAGCCCAAGATAATCGACCAGCGACCTGTTCGCTTGCTTGGCCGCGATGTCCCACAATGCGATATCGACGGCCGCAAGCGCCATGGTGGTGAAACCGCCCGCGCCCAGGTCGCGAAGATGCCGCCATCCCGTGTGCCAGACAGGCCGCGGCGCAGCGTCCAGCCCGACGACGTGCGGCCCCAGTTCCACATCCAGCACATGCTTGATGGTAGCGCCGCCGACGCCCGACGTGTGCGTGAAGCCCACGCCACGCAGTCCGCTATCCGTCGCCACCTCGGTGATGCAATACTCGATGTGCGTGACATGATGAAACGTATCACCCCAGTGCGGCCCCTGGATCGGCAGCCGGGCGAGCCGGGTGGTCACCGAGGCAATCTTCACGTCGACCTCCAAGGTTCCTGCGTTGTCACCGGGCCGCCGCAGGACGCAGAAAATCCACCAGCGTATCGGCCTGCCCTTCGATCATGGCCGTGCCGGCGATCGTCCGGCATCCGCTGGCGGCAGCGAACCGCAGGAACGCTGTGGGACTCGGCGGCGTAACGATATCGGCGACGGTCACCGACGCGCTCAGATGCTCGAACGGCGCGGGAAGTCCGTCGCCGGCCCGCATACCGACCGGCGTGGCATTCACGATCAGTTCGTAGCCGCTCGCGCCGGGCGCGCCCGGGCGACAGACGCATGCGGGTCGGAAGGACGGGACGCGCTCCGCCAGTTGTGCGCTTCGCGCCGGATCGATATCGAACACGGTGATCGCGCGCGCACCGTGCGCGGCGAAGGCCAGCGCGATGGCGCGCCCGGCGCCGCCGGCGCCCAGCAGCAGCACGTTCGCCTGGCGCAGTTCGCAGCCGGCGTCCGTCACGGCACGCGCAAGACCTTCGCCGTCGAAGCTCTCGCCGAACCAGTTGCCCGCGGCGTCGCGCCGCATGGCGTTGACGGCGCCGGCCGCCCTGGCGAACTCGCCCACCGAGTCGCAGAGCGCCAAGGCCTGCTCCTTGAACGGCACGGTGATCACCAGGCCTGTCAGATTCGCCAGACGCATCAGCCCGCGCATGCCATCGGCAAATTCCGCGCGCGGCAGATGCATCGGCACCATGACCGCGTTGATGCCTGCGCGCTGAAACCGCGGATTCAGCGCCTGCGGCGATCGCACCTGGCCGATCGGGTCGCCGACGATGCCGATCAGCGCGGTATTGCCGTCGATGATATGACCCGCCGGTGATGTCATGGCGATACGGTGCTCCAGGGACCGGCATTGAGCTCAGTCTTTGTCAGGGCGAACTGCAGGCGGTAGAGGCCGCGCTCGATGTCTCCGGTGACGCCGCCGCCGCCGCGCAGCGCCGGTTCCGAAACGCTTCCCCCGCGCAGCCGCTGCCGGTGGGACGCTTCCACGGCCTCGATCAGCAGCACCCAGGCGGCGATCCGATCCGGCTGCCCCCGCAGGGTTTTTTCCGTGGTGTCGGCGCCGCTCAAACCCTCTTCGCCGCGCAGCAGATGCACGCCCACCACGCCGGGTTCCGCTGCCGCCGCCGTCAGCACGCCGCTGCCCAGCCGCTGGCGCAATTCGTCGGGCGCCAGAGCGGTCTGAAAACGCAACGTCTCGATCCACGCGCCCTCGCCGCAACCGAGGCTCGACGCAACCGTACAGACGGTGCGGATGGTATCGGTGAAGCGCGCCACCACCCGCCGCGTCCAGGGCGTCGGGTCGTTCAGTCGCGCATGATACGCCGGCGAAACCAGCGTCATCGTCGACTCTGTTTCGTAGAAGTTGAAGTACGGCGGATGGCCATCGACGGCGACGTAGCGGCGCCCGCGCAGAAATCCCGGCACGCCGACCCGCTCGGGGATATGTTCACCGATGTGCCAGGCCTCGAAATCCGCGGCAGCCCCTTCCGCGATGCCGTTCCAGATGGCCAACACGCCATGTCCCAGCAATGCCATGACCTTGGTTCCTCATGCGTCAGCGGTTGATCGATCCGTGTCCGACTTCAGGTTCTTTGCCCAGCGCATGATGTGCTCGGCGACCGCCACCAGCTCACCATGCTGATTTTTCACCTCGACCTTGGCAATGCTGCGCTCGCGCACGCGGTCGACCGAGGCAACCGTATACGCGACATTGACGGTATCGCCCAGGCGCACCGGCTTCAGGTATCGAAGCCGGTCGTGGCCGGCCGAGACGGGAAAGTCGTCCAGCCCTTCCTGATGGATGATGTGCGCAATGCTGATCGTGGAGGCGGTGGACATGAAACCCACCAGCAGCGCACCGTGGGCGATCCGCCCACCGAGATTGGATCGCTCGCGTACGTATTGTTCGTTGATGTGCGTGTCGCTGAAGTCGCCGGTGATGCCGGCGAACAGCACCACATCGGCCTCCGTGACGGTCTTGGCGAAGCGGAATGTCTCGCCGACCTTCACCATGTCCAGGCCGGATTTCGTCATGCGTCCCTCCTTGCGTCGGCCGCCGGTCCCATCGGTTCGGGGCGAAACAGCCGCGCATCCACGCGGCGCGGACCGGGCGCGATGCGCGGCTGAAAATCCATGTGCGCCAGCACGTCCCGTTCCACGTCGATCCCCGCAACAATCCCGATCAGCTCCAGCCCGGCCGCGATGACCACCCGCATCGGTTCGAATTCACTTCACCCCGCGATTGCCGGATCCGAATGCGCACGCCGCCATGTAATCGGTTCCATGGATCGGGGCAACCTGTCGGACCGGCTGGGCAATCGGGCGAACGGCGGAAAGCCGGCTGGAGCGCGCGGTTTCCTGTCATTGCGAGTGCAGCGAAGCAATCCCCCGCGAGGGCACGCAAGGACGCGCAACCGCCCGGGGATTGCTTCGCTGCGCTCGCAATGACAGGGAAATATGGCTTAACCCGATTGCCCCGATTGGACCGACGTTGCCCGGAAGACTCGATGCGTGAGCACAAGTATCGGCGCTTCATCGGGCGGAGCCTTCGTACTGATGATTGTGACAGATTCGGACAAGTATGCTATCGTTGCTCGGGGAAAAATGGAATCAGGCGCGTCTTGCAGTGGTGTCCGGGAGGGACGAAAAATGGACGACCAGACCTTCGATTATATCGTGGTGGGCGCCGGATCCGCGGGATCGGTGCTCGCCAACCGGCTGAGCGCCGATCCCAAGCACAGGGTGCTGGTGCTGGAAGCCGGGCGGGAAAGCCATCCCTGGTCGCGCATCCCGGTCGGATTCGCCAGGCTGATCGAAAACCCCGCAGCCAACTGGCTGTATTCGTCGGAACCCGACGAGAGCACCGGCCAGCGCCGCATTCCCGTCCCGCGCGGCAAGCTGCTGGGCGGTTCCTCGTCCATCAACGGCATGGTCTTCGTGCGCGGCCAGTCGCAGGACTACGATACCTGGGCGCAGCTCGGCAATCGCGGCTGGAGCTACCGGGAGGTGCTGCCGATCTTCCGCGACATGGAAAGCTACCAGGGCGACGGGGACGAGGAATACCGCGGCCGCAACGGCCCGCTGAAGGTCAGCGAAAATTTCGAGAGCGGCCCGCTCTACGACGCGCTGATCAAGGCCGCCGGCGAAGTCGGCATCGCCTACACCAAGGACTATAACGGCGCGCAGCAGGACGGCATCGGCATGACCCAGACGACGATACGCGCCGGCCGCCGGATGAGCACCGCCTTCTGCTATCTCGACCCCGCGCGCGGGCGGCCGAACCTGACGATACAGGCCAACGCCCTCACCGAATGCCTGCTCATCGAAGGCAAGCGCTGCGTCGGCGTCCGATACAATGTCGACGGAAAGCAACGCGAGGCCCGCGCGAACCGCGAGGTCATCGTCAGCGCCGGTTCGATCAATTCGCCGCAGCTTCTGGAGCTGTCGGGAATCGGCCAGCCGGAGCTGCTGCAAAGTCTCGGCATCGAGGTGCGCCATGCGCTCAAGGGCGTCGGCGAGAACCTGCGCGATCATTACTCGCCGCGGATGAAATGGACGATACCGGCCTCGCTCGGCATGACCTACAACGCCAGGGCGCGCGGTGTCGGCATGGTCTGGCAGGCGCTGAAATACGCGTTCACCAGCAAGGGCCTGCTTGGCCTGCCCGCGTCGCCGATCCGCGCCTATGTCCGCACCCGCGCCGGGCTGGACGCGCCGGACGCGGCGATCTCCTGGATTCCCTTCCTGGCCACCCCGAACTTCAAGCTCGCGAAACAGTCCGGCATCACCGCAATCACCAACATCCTGCGCTCCGAAAGTACCGGCAGCATTCATGTTTCCTCGAACGCACCGAACAAGCCGCCGGCGATCCGCTTCAACTTCCTGAGCGCCCAGTTGGACCGGGATGTGACGCTGGAAGCGATGCGCATCACCCGGCGCATCATGACCGCACCCGCCATGCAGGGCATCGCCACCGACGAGATCGCGCCCGGCGTGAACATCCAGGCCGACGACGAATTGCTCGACTGTGTCAGGAAGAATTCCGAAACCACCTACCATCCGGTCGGCACCTGCAAGATGGGATCGGACCCGATGGCCGTGGTGGATGACCAACTGCGCGTGCATGGCATGCAAGGACTGCGCGTCGCCGACGCCTCGATCATGCCCACGCTGACCTCCGGCAACACCAATGCGCCGTCGATCATGATCGGCGAGAAGGCCGCCCGGATGATACTGTCCGCGGCCGCGTGAAGCGGCCACCGATACACGGCGTACCCCTCGGGAGTTCCGCCCATGCTCACCAAATTCACCTTCCTCAAGCGTCGCACCGACCTGACCCAGGAACAGTTCGCGCATCACTGGCGGACCATCCATGCCAAGGTGCTCGTCGAACAGGGCGGTCACCAGCGGCACAACCGGCGCTATGTGCAGAATCTCTTCATCCACGACACCGCGCTTCGCTTCTGCTCCACCGCGTTCGATGGCGCGGCGCAGATGACCCCGCAGAGCGCCGGCGCGGTGACCAGCGGCTTCCAGGAGGATCCGCTCTATCTGAAAGTCGTCCGCCCCGACGAAGACCGGTTCCTCGACGTCGCCCGATGCGCGGTGCTCTATTGCGATGGAAAAACTTTTTACCAGCCCCCCGAAAGCGGCGCCTACAAGCTCCTGGCGCTGCTGAAGCGAAAGCCCGATCACACGCGCGAGCAGTTCATCGCCTATTGGCGCGACCGCCATGCGCCGCTGGTCCGAAGCGTGCCGGAATTCTGGCGCCACGTGCGCGGCTACACGCAGCACTACGTCATCCCCGAAGCGACACGCGGCATGGCCGCCGGCGAAAAGGATATCGAGGCCTCGGGTTACGACGGCGTGGCCGAACTGCGGTTCGACAGCCTGGCCGAGCTGGAGACCGCGTTCACCGCGCCGCGCTACCTCGAGGAGATCCGCCCCGACGAGGCAACGTTCATCGGCAAGGGCGCGGCGGCGTTCGTCGCGCGCGAGGAGCTGATCTACGATCTGAACTGAGTGCGTGACCGTGGCACAGGCAACCACTTATTCATATCTTTGTGGTGAACGTTTGCGTAAACGGTAAAGGGATCGCCATGACCCTCGACAACACGACCGACAAACGCCACCCAGGCCGAAAGGCCGTGCTCAAGGGCGCCCGGCTCATCTTTCAGGACACCGCATTTGACTGCGTGGTGCTGAACATCTCGACCAAGGGGGCGCGGGTCCGCACCAAGGTCATGGTGCCCGTGCCCGAGCAGGCCGCCCTGTCGTTGTGTGACGGCACCATCATTCCCACGCTGCGCCGCTGGGCACGGGGAACCGAAATCGGCCTCGAGTTCGCGGGTACCATGGCCTTCGCGGCAGAGCGAGCGGTACGGGCGCGCACGCTTCTGGAAATCCTGCGCACCGATGGCCTGCATGTCGCGGTCGAACGCCTTCGCGCCGAGAAATTCCTGGATGATCCTGAGCTGACCGAAGTGGCTGAGCAGATCGACGCGGCGCGGGCCCGGCTGGAAGCCGTGCTGGCGGCCCGCGCGGGTGACGACGGCTGAAATCGTCGTGGCGCGCCAGCAGGTAGCATGGGTTGACCCGCGATCTTGAGCCGCGGGGAAACCCATCGCAACCGCCGAGGTCAGCCGCCTGCCGCCGTTCAGACCGACCCGCTATCGGCCCAGCCCCGCCCGGAACCGCCGCGCCAGATCGCGATACACCACCGCGTTGCGGTCGAATTTCGTCCGTTCTTCATCGCTCATCACGCGCAGCAGCTTCGCCGGCGTGCCGGCCCACAGCTCGTTCCGACCGATCACCTTTCCCGGCGTCAGCAACCCGCCGGCGGCCAGCATGCCGCCCTCCTCGATCACCGCGCCATCCAGCACGGCAGCAGAAATCCCGACAAACGCCCGGTGCTTCAGCGTGCACGCATGCACCACCGCGTTGTGCCCCACCGTCACATCGTCGCCGATGTGCGTAGCAAAGCCGCCCGAATCGACGTGAATGATCGCACCGTCCTGGATGTTGGTGCGCGCGCCGATGCGGATGATGTTCATGTCGCCGCGCACCAGGCAGTGGAACCACACGCCGGTCTCGGAACCGATCTCCACGTCGCCGATCACCGCCGCCGTGGGCGCGATGAACGCATCCGGCGCCACCTTCGGCGTGACCCCGTCCAGCGTGTAGATCGGGCCGGGCCCGGCGTCCGCCTCACGCATCCGCCTTCTCCCGCCGCGCCGCGCCGACCGTCAGCCCCAGCATCAGCCGGAGATTCTGCACCGCCGCACCCGAGGCGCCCTTGCCCAGGTTGTCCAGCCGCGCCACCAGCACCGCCTGGCGGTGCCTCTCGTTGGCATGCACGGAGAGTTCGAGGATGTTCGTCTCGTTCAGCCCCTCGGGCTCGAGCTTGCCATCCACCGCCGGCGGCACCACGCGCACATACTCGCAACCGCGATAGCGCGCCTCCAGCACGGCACGCAGATCGGCGCCGCTCGGCCTGCCGTGCAGCGTGTCGAGATGCAGCGGCACCGAGACCAGCATGCCCTGGCGATAATGCCCGACCGAAGGGACGAAGACCGGCCGGCGGCTCAGACCGCCATAAAGCTGCGTCTCCGGCACGTGCTTGTGTTCGAGCCCCAGCGCGTACAGCTCGAACGCCGGCCCGCCGTCGCGATCGTGCGCCTCGATCATCGAGCGGCCGCCGCCGGAATAGCCGCTGACCGCGTTGATGGCGATCGGATAGTCGGGCGCGATAAAGCCGGCATCCACCAGCGGCCGGATCAGGCCGATCGCTCCGGTGGGGTAGCAGCCCGGATTGGCCACCTTGCGCGCAGCGGCGATGCGCGCTTCCTGGCCCGGGCACAGTTCCGGAAAGCCGTAGGTCCAGTCCGCATGCACGCGGTGCGCCGTGCTGGCATCCAGCAGCTTCGGCGCGCCATCGCCGAGCCCGTCGGCCAGCGCCGTCGCTTCACGCGCGGCATCGTCCGGCAGGCACAGCACCACAAGGTCCACCTCGGCCATGATGTCGCGGCGCGCGGCCTGATCGCGGCGGCGGTCGGCGGACAGGCTCTTCAGGTCGATGTCCCGCAGCGCGCGCAGACGGTCGCGGATACCAAGCCCCGTGGTGCCAGCCTCGCCGTCGATGAACACGCTTGGCTTGTCGGCCATTTCGCTTCTCCGCATCGCTCTTCGCCCGCAGGATACGATACCTGCCGGCGAGTGGCGAGCAACCTATTACCCAGGATCGCTGAACAGCGAAACGTCCACATGTCATTGCGAGTTGACCACCGGCCCGCGGCGCCCGACTCGCCCTGAATGAAAAAAATCCGCTCACCCCGGCTATTGGAGCAAATCCTTCCTTTTTTTCGCCGCGCTACGACCGGCTTTCCAGCCAGCGCCGCGCGCCGGCCAGCGACTGGTTTATCACCTGGTCCATGTCCAGGTACTGATACGTGCCGCATCGTCCGATGAACGCCATGCCGGAAAGCTGCTCGGCCAGTGCCCGGTAGTGGCGATAGAGTTTCTGGTAGCGCTGATCGGCGGTTCTGACCGGATAGTAGCGCTCGTTCGCGTTGTCGCGATAATCGCAGGGTTCCTCCACCGTTACCGTCCTGCGCCCGGTCTCCTCGACCAGATGGCCGGGCAGGCAGTGCCACCAGGTCTCGCGGGTGAACGGACCCGTATCGGTGTAGTTCCGCACGCTCCAAGGCAGCGTGTCCCATTCGGTGGCGTTGCGATGATGGAAGCGCAGCGACCGGTACGGCAGTTCGCCCAGGCAGCAGTCGAAGAACTCGTCGATCGCCATGCTGTTGAAGCAGAAGCCGTGGTCGCGCTCCATGCCGGGAACGAATGAAATGCCGGTCTCCACCGTTATCGCCGGATGCCGCAATATCTGCTCGACCACCGCGGTATAGCCGTCGCGCGGCAGGAACTGGAAGCTGTCGTCCGGGAAGTAGGCGTCGCTGCGGTCGAGCCGGATCGGCAGCCGCTTGACCACGCTTGCATCCATGTCCTCCAGCTCCAGCCCCCACATCTTCTTCGTATAGGGCCGGAAGAACAGGTCGGTCAGCACATCGCCGATGCGCGACCGAAGGTGCTCGCCCGCGTTGCGGGGATCGGCAATGCGCGTCGAGACCTTTTGCAGGAACGCCTCCGCCTCGGCCGCATCCTGCAGGCTCTCGCCGAACACCGCATTGATCGTATCGAGATTGACCGGAAGCGGCACCAGGCGGCCGTCCGGAAGCCGCGCCCGCACGCGATGCCGATAGGGCACCCATTCGCCGAAGCGCCGCAGCCACGCGAAGACATGCTCCGCGTTGGTGTGAAACAGATGCGGCCCGTACCGATGCACGCGCACGCCGTCGCCGTCCGCTTCATCCGCGGCATTGCCCGCGACATGATCCCGCCGGTCGATCACGTGCACCGTCAGTCCGGCCTCGGCCAGCGTGCGCGCGTAGGTCGCGCCGGCAAAGCCCGCGCCGACCACCAGGATTGCCGATGCCGGCATGCGCAGCCCCCGGTCCGTACGTTGACCCCGCGCAGCGTAGCGAACCGCGCTCTCTGTCGGTCCGCCCGGCGCACGGTGGAGGTCGCAAGCATCGCGTAGACTTCTTGACAGGAGATTTACCGCAGCGACGTCGAACGCATGGAGAAACGAGCGATCGGACCCGCCCGGGAAATTTATCAGCTCAGCCGGCCGACACGCGATATCCGGCCAGGTGGTCCGGCAGCGACCAGGCCACCTGCGGGTCCGGCATGTGCTTCAGTGGCCGAGCCGTCCCGCGCCAGGCGACGCCCATGATCTGCACCGTCTGATAGATCATCGTGTTCCAGCCCTGATCGCGCAGGTAGTCGAGCCCTTCCGTAACCTCGGGCGACATCAGGTCATGGAACAGCACCAACGCATCGGCTGCGGCGACCTGATGCACGGCGATCGCATCGTGCAGCGGACCAGGCCGGTCGTGGTTGCCGTCGACGAAGATGCACCCCCAGCGCCGTGCCTCGGTCCGGTGCAGCCGCAGCACCGCCTCGGGGCTGCGGTCGGCAAGCAGCCGCACCTTTTGGGCCACCCCGGCCGCGGCGCGCGATGTTCGCACGCTGTTGAACACATCGGGATGCGCGAGCAATGGATCGATCACGTCGAGCACCACCCCGGCCAGCGCCAGATGGCAGGCCGACCAGCCCATCCAGCAGCCGATCTCCAGCGCCGGCGCGCCCCGGCACGCCAGCGCGGAGTTGTAAAGGATGTGCGCCTCGTCACGGCTGACGAAGCCGATGAACGGCGAGCGGCGATCGGAGCGGAAGTTGTGCGGCACCGAGCGCCGGAAGTATGGCCACGTGATCGTGCTGCGGTCCTGCACAATCGCCATGAACGGGAAGCACGCGTCCGGCTTAACCCGGCGCAGCCCCGGCGCGACATAGTCGCCAGGGGGAAACTCGATATCGTTGCCTGCTTCCGGGTTCATTGCCTAGCCGAACGCCGTGATGGCCTCGTGCAAGGCGGCGTCGAACAGCGCCGTCACGCGCTGTTCGGAGAACCGCCGTGCCACCACCCGGCCGGCCGCGGTGAGGCGCGCGCGCAACGAGGAGCTTTCGATCAGCATGCGCAGATACCAGGCGAGCATTTCCACATCGCCCACCGGATGGATCAAGGCGTTGAGCCCGTGGCGCCAGACTCCGTCGTAGCAATCAAGATCGGCCAGCACGACCGGCACGCCATGCGACGCCGCCTCCAAAGGCGCGATGGGCATGCACTCATCGGCTGACGGCAGACAGAACACGTCGCTTGACCGGTACCAGGCCTGCACTGCCTCCGGCTGCAGCCCGCCGGTCAGCACGAAGCGGGCCGGGTCGGCGCGAATGAGTTCGTCGGCGGGCGGGTCAAGGGCGACATGGTCGCCGATCAGCACGCATTCCAACGGCGCGCCGTGCAGCATGGAAACCGCCCGCACCAGATCGACCTGCCGCTTGCGCGGATAGAGCGTGCCGACACAAACCACGCGGGCGCGGCCGGGTTGACGCGCCACCGCCTCACCATGAGGTGGTGGCGCAACCGATGGCGGGATGACCTCCACCCGGCCCGGCGGCAGGTTGGCAAGCAGCGGCGTCCAGATCCGCTCCACCACGCCTCGGCTGGGAAAGATCAGTTTTCCCACGCGCATCAATGTTTGCATCGCCGGCGGTCGGCCGATCACGGCGTGCAGCCCGGCCCGGCCCTCATGGATCCACCATACGGTCGGCATCCGCCCCGCCAGCTGCTCGAGGACCTCGGCCGCGAACACCGTGCAGCCGACGGCCACATCGTGTTGGTCCACGCTGAGCGTGTTGACGATCTCTGCGCCGGTTTCGCGGAACGGCGCTTCGAGAGCAGCGGCGGCACCGGTCAGCGGCGGCGTGGCAATGGTAACGCTGTCGCCACGGGCGCGCATGTGGCGCACCTGTTGCAGCAACGCGGTAACGGCGCCATTCAGGGCGAGTTCGTGGATGCTGAAGACGACGCGCATCGACGGACCATAGCTGCGGGACCGGCCGGTGGGAAGCGGGAACGCGCGCGTTTCACCGCCGCGCGGTCTATCCCAGACGCCGCCGATACAGCGCGACCAGCCGCTCCCAGTGGCGCTCCGCGGCCGGTTTGTCGTAGCACCAGCGCTGCGGGAAGGCGAAGCCGTGATGCACGCCGGGATACAGCTCGATCTCCCCCGGCGATCCGGCGCGGGCGAACAGGCCGCGCAGTTCCTCGACCATCGGCAGCGGTGCAAGTTCGTCGTGTTCCGCGCAGCCGATGTAGAGCTCGCCTTTCACCTTGCCCAACGACAGATGCGGGCTTTCCTCCGCGTCGCTGACCAGCCAGGTGCCGTAGAACGAAGCGGCGGCGGCAACGCGATCGGGATAGCGCGCGGCGGCGGCCAGCGCGTAGGGGCCGCTCATGCAATAGCCATGCACGCCGACCGGTCCGCGTTTCGCCGCCTGCTGGGCGTCGAGGAACCCCAGCATCGCGCCGATATCGTCCATCACCGGCGGTATGGTCATCTTGGTACGCACGGCGCGCATGCGCTCGCGCTCCGCGCTGCCCTGATCGAGCACGTCGGGACCGAAGATCGTATCGCGGCCGGCGCGGTAATACAGATTGGGCAGCAGCACATAATAGCCGATCGTGCCCAGCCGGCGCGCCATGTCGCGCAGTTCCTCGCGGATGCCGGGGGCGTCCATCAGCAGGAACACCGCGGGGAACGGGCCGCCGCGCTCGGGATGGCAGATGAAGGTCTCCATCGCACCATCCTTGGTGGCGATGTCCAGGGTGTGTTCGATCATTGGCGCATTCCGATGTTGCGGATGGGATCAGGCAGTCGCCGACGGCGGCATGGCGGCAGCATCCGCCTTCGCCGCCGCGCCGGCAAGTTGACAGGCACTGCCGCCCGCGGCGCTAATCAGGCCGCATCATTGTCACGGGCAGCCGCATGAACTTCGCCTCGCCGGACAAACCGGACCCTGTCGCGCGCGCGCGCGAGCTGGGGCCTTCGATCGCCGCCGCCGCGGATGCGGTCGAGCGCACGC
>VFSW01007549.1_pt1 | contig 15761 bp, 16 predicted proteins | sample 5358111 | NCBI WGS metagenome assembly VFSW01 (sample SAMN11554181, study PRJNA540505) | mine drainage metagenome | isolation source: sediment from site ElyBrook_90M | place: USA: Ely Copper Mine, Vershire, VT | collected 2017 | reverse complement strand
GTGGAACTACACTATCTCACCCAATCTGTGAAGTTGTTTTTGCGTCAGCCCTTAGAAGAATCATGTCGGAGATGGGCCACTGGGGAGGCCACCAGAACGGAAGGCGCGCGCGCCGCGAGGCCGGCGTTCCAGCAAGCCACGAAATTGAGTTGACGGGGGAATCGAATGGACCTCGAGAAGACTCTATCGGAATTGCGCCAGGAACGAAATCAACTTGACGAGGCGATCCTGAGTGTCGAACGCTTGGCCAACCGAAGGCCGTTATAACTGCGTTCCGTGCCGTACGGAGGATCGTTGAGAATCAAGAGACAATTCATGGCAATTCCTGCTCTGTGCGGGAGTCCTCAAGCCAATACCGTTTTCAGGTCCGTCACAACCGCTTCAATTTCCTCTTCCGTCGTCGTGCGGCCCAGGTTGAACCGGATCGCGCCCATGCCCGTCTCTGGAGCTACTCGCATCGCCCTCAGAACCGCGACAACTCGACGGAACCGCAGTGGCAGGCAGAACCCGTCGAGGCCGCCACGCCATCCAAGCCGCGTAGAATCTCCGCACCAACCGGGGAAACTGCCGTTCAGGGTGTTCGGCAAGCGCTCCGTCGGATGCCCGTTGAGAACCACATTGCCGTCCAACTCTTCGGTCAACCCCGGCGCCAGAACAGCTCTCCTTCTTGCACCTACCACCCGAAATCCATCGACGGCAGATCGTGCCGAATGCGTGCCAGGTAGTATTGTTCAAATGTCAGTTTCAAATATCTGGCCCACTTACCCCGTTTCACAATCACCTTGTTGCGCGGAGGCAGGAACGGGTCGGCAAACATGTAAAACGCTGTATCGCCGGCGTCGGCGATGCAAGTGGAAGGCAGCGTCATCCCGTCGACTTTCGCGCCGCCGGTGAATTCGGCTGCGACATTGCGAGCCGCCGCCCGAGCCATCAGCTCCGTCATGTGCCCCGTCTTAGGCACAGCCACAGGAACCGGCGTGGGACCCGGTGGAGCGATTGCCACCGCAACGCCCACCGCGGAGATATTCGGGATTGTCGTGCTCGCCAGTTGCGGAGTGACCATGATGAACCCCTTCGGATTCGCCATTCCGTCCACCGCGCGAACAAAAGGGCTACCGAGAAACGCCGGGATAACCAGCGAAAAGTCGAACGGATATTCGGATCCATCCGCCAGAATCAGCCGACCAGGAGCAGCACTGGCGATTCGAGCATTCACGACGGACTCGATGTGACGCTCCGCAAACTCATCTTGCACCATGCCGGGCGATGCGCCGATGCCTCCAACGCCGAAATGCCCCAGAAACGGCTCTGGCGTGACGAATGTAAGCGAGAAGCGATGGCGTTTTCGGAATTTCTTCAGCACGGTGTCGATCATCATCACGATTTCGTATGCCGGACCAACGCAACTCGCACCCGCGGCAGCGCCGATGACGATGCGCCCTTCATCGGCGGCAAGTACCTTCGCAAGAGCATCCCTCGCCGCCATCGCCTCAGTGGCCGTGAAGGTGGAGTAGGTATGTCCTGCTTCAGGACCCAAGCCCGGCACGGCGGCATAATCGAGTTCCGCGCCGGAAGCGATGACGAGAGCGTCGTAGGGATGCGCCTGACTTGCCGTACGAATCTCACACTTCTGAGGATCGAGTTCCTTGACCTCGCCGTGAACGAAACGGATTCTCCGCCGTTGGAGTGGAGCATCCAGACGAACTTGGAGACGCGACGGATCGCGCCAGCCCATGATCACCCAAGGCAGCGAGGGGATGAACGTAAAGTCCGCATCGCGCGAAATCACCGTGATCTCGGCGTCTCGCGGAAGCCGCCGGCGGAGTTCGTAGGCCGCATTGACGCCTCCGAACGAACCGCCCACAACGACAACTCTTTCGTGGCTTTTCATCTCGGCGCCTCACCCACCGTAACGGGGAAGCCCTCCGCGCGCCACTCCGGCACACCCAGCTCCATGCGAACGGCTCGAAAGCCTCTCGCTCGCAATAGCTTCACGGCCTTGACGGCAAGCACGCAGTAGGGGCCGCGGCAGTAAGCCACGATTTCCCGGCCGCGAGGGAGCTTGGAAAGGTGGCTCCGCAACTCCTTCAGCGGAATCGAGACAGCGCCGGGAATATGGCCGGCGCGATATTCTTCCGGCGGGCGCACGTCAAGCACACTGACTTCCGCGCGGCGCACCCGCTCTAGAAGCGCCCGCTTCTTGACCGCTTCCATCGACTCGCGGCCGTCATTGAACTGCCGGACGATCGCCTCGATCTCAGCGAGGCGGCTCTCGGCGAGTGTGCGTAGCGCCCGGTAAAACTCGCAGACCTGCTGGTCCGCGAGGCGGTACGTGACGAAAAGGCCTTCTTTGCGGGCATCCACCAGTCGCGCCGCATGCAGGACTCGGAGATGCTGCGAGGTATTGGCCACGCTCAAACCGGCTTCCCGCGCGAGCGCCTCCACGGTCCGCGGCCCCTGGCACAGGAGATCGAGCAGCTCCAGCCTCGGCGAACTCGCCACCGCCTTCCCGATCCGGGCGAGTTGTCCATAAACGGCCTTCTTCAGGCTTGCTTCGGCCATAAGCATTCAACTGCTTTCTTGATTATACGGCGGCTGCAGCTATCAATCAATAGAACATTTGAATACTGGCGGATGCCTCTGTTATACCGGAAGATGCATGGGCCAATCTCCACTTCCCTTGCTGGATCACCCGCTGGAGCAGGCGTCCGCATTTAGGCCCGAAGCGCTGATCACAGCGGTTCGGGTTGAACGCGGTCTGCCGGCCGCGCCAGTGCCTCCCATCTGCGTACTCGATTTCGACGGCGACCTGACAGACTGGCTCGTCGCGACGGGCTTGGTCCGGCCATGCCCACAGTGGGCGTGTTTCCACACTTGCATGCACGCACTGGAAGTCGACGGCATCGCCTGCGGGATGGTTCCTCGAACTATTGGTGGGCCGTACGCAGTATTGGTCGCCGAGCAAATGGCCGCCTCAGGTGCCCGCATCGTCTTCGGATTGACGTCCGCTGGCCGCGTGGCCCCCTCGCTGCCGGTCCCCAGCTTGGTCGTAGCGACTCGGGCCATACGCGATGAAGGCACCTCGTATCACTACTTGCCGCCTGGTGGTAGGGTTGAGTCTCACGCTGGTGTCGCCGAAGCCCTCTTGGGCGAAGTGTGCGTGGCCGGACTACCGGTGTCAGCCGGCCTTGTTTGGACCACGGATGCCCCGTATCGAGAAACGCTGAAGCAACTCGCACTGCACGCCGAAGCCGGGGCCCTGGCCGTGGAGATGCAGGCCGCCTCGCTCTTTGCTTTCGGCGCAGCGCGGAATTTTCCGGTCGGAGTGATTGCACACGTAACGAACGCAGTCGGCCACACCGAAGAACAGTTCGACAAGGGCGGCGCCCGACTGGGCCACGAAATTCTGAAAGCAATTTGCCGGGCAGGCCGGCGGATGTTGACGGTCCCGGCGCGCGGCCAAGAGATGTCCATGTTTTGAAACGCAGGGGGCGACCAGCCAAAATAGAAGCTGCGGAGGAGAGTCGGCCACAAGCGGGGTTTCCGGCCCCTGCAGGCGTGCTTAGGGTTAGCTTCGGCAAGTCTCCGCTGCGGCATTATCAGGCATTATCGCTTGGCTATGCTCTGTTTCGCGCCGTCGACGATTCAACCAACGACTGGCGGCCGTGCGATGCCTGCTGGCCTCTGAGGCCGCGGACGCACGACTGCTTAGCCCTTTTTAGCCCTGCACACGTCAACCGATTTAGAGCCGAGCCTTGGCACCGATAATTCCAGGGAAGGCAGAATCTTGGCAGATGGGTATCGTGAATTGGAAAGCCGCACCGCGTCCCCGTTCCGATTCCACCCAAATGCGTCCACCGCGACGTTCGACCATCTTCTTACAAAGTGCGAGTCCAATGCCGGTGCCGGGAATTTCGTCTCCGTGGAGGCGTTTGAACATGCCGAAGACGAACTCAGAGTCTTCGGGAGCCACGCCGACGCCGTTATCGCGCACCGAGAACACCCACTCTTGGGCCGTTCTGGCCGCGCTGACGTGGATTCCGGGCGCCGCCTCGCTCCGGTACTTGATCGAATTGCTAACCAGGTTCTGGAAGACCTGCACCAGCATGACTTCTTCGGCTACCACGACCGGCAGCGAATCCGAGGTCACCGTGGCGCCGCTCTCCTGAATCTTGGTTTGAAGGTTTTGCAGGGCCTGGGCCAGGGCGTGGTTGCTGTCTACGGGCGCTAAGCACTGTGCGCCGCGCTCGGTAACATCCCAGTAATTGAGTAACGCGTTGAGGAGGGCTTCAATTCTAAGAGCACCCTCGACGGCATAGGAGATATATTTGTCCGCGTCTTCGCCCAGCTTTCCCTGGTTCTCGCGTCCCAGCAGTTCGGTGAAGTTGACCACCATACGCAGCGGCTCCTGAAGGTCGTGGGTCACGGCAAAGGCGAAGCTGCGCAGTTCGGCGTTGGTCCTCTCGACCGCCTCGGCGGCGCGCTGACGCTCGGTAATGTCGACGAACGCGCCCACGGCGCCGCGCGACCGCTGGGTTTCGTCGAATAGGGGCACGGCGTTACCGAGCCAGCGCCGGGAGGCGCCATCCTGGAACACCATCTCAAACTCGTAGTCATTCACGGGCCGGCAGGTGCGCGCGGCGGTCTGCATGGGCAACTCCCCGGCCGGGATGTCTTTGCCGTCCTTGATTTCGCGCCAGGTTTTGGACTTCTCGAGGTCCACCGCAGGACTTGAGACACCGGGCGCGGAGGGCATACGCAATAGTTTGTAGGCCATGCGATTGCCCACGATCCGGCGGCACTCGGCATCCTGGGCAATGAAGATGGCCGCGGGGACGGCCTCCATGAGGGCGACCATTTCCTCATAGCGTTTCTGCGCGCTCAAGTCCGTGACGATGAGGCAAAGACGCTCGGCTCCGTCCAAGACCACGTTCTGAACTGAGAAGTAGGCCGGCACGAGCGCCGCGCTGTCCGTTCTCACGCGCACTTCGGCTTTCCTGCCGGCGCCTTCGCGGAGGAGCCTGGAGACCAGACCGGCATCTTCCGGGGCGACGAGATCTTGAATGCGGGCGCCAATCACACGTTCGAGAGGACTACCGAGGATGGCGGCGAACTGGGTGTTGGAGAAGAGGATCAGGCCATCCATGGTAAGAGTCAAGGCGCCTTCCGCCATGCCCTGCACGATGACCCTGTAGGCTTCATCGGCTCCGGTGAGGGTGTAGACCCGGTCGCCGTCCGGGCCTGAAGCGACGATAGCGTCGACCTCGCCGCTTCGAATCGCGCGGAGGGTCTCGGTGGCTTCATCGAGGCGTTGCTGAAGGTCTCGAATGCGCTCCAGCAGATCTTTCCGCGTATCAGCCATGTTGGTTCTCCGGTGCCCTGGCAGAAGCTAACGAGGGACAATATCCAGGCCGACCAGCACGCGCTCTTTGTCGGACAGGTCCCCGATGATCTTGCGGAACGGGAGCGGCAGTGTCTTGACGAGCGTCGGGGCAACGATAATCTGTTCGGACCTGACCTGCTCGGGGTGCTGATAGATATCGATCACATCGAGATGGTAGCGGCCATGCAGCTTTTCCTCGCAAATGGCGCGAATGTTCTGGATGGCGCGAGCGGACCTGGGGGTGGTTCCGGCGAAGCACGTAATGCGCACCAACAAGCTGGGCGGCGAGCGCTTGCTCGAACGCCTTGGTTTCGTCAGCAGCGGTTTTGCGCTTCACAGCGCCTCCTCCGGTCCGCGGGGCCGCAGGTCGAGGCCGACCAGCACGCGCTCCGTATTGGACAGGTCGCCGATGATCTTCTTGACCGGCTCCGGAAGCTTGCGCACAAGCGTTGGAAGAGCGAGGATCTGGTCGCCCCTGGCCAGTTGCGGGCTCATCTGCAGGTCGATGATTTCGATGCGATACTCACCGGCGAGATTTTCCTCGCAGATCCGTTTCAGGTTGGCGAACGCCTGCAGGGATTTGGCGGTCTGTCCCGCGACATACAAGCGCAGCTCCCACTTAGCGGAAGGGGAGGCGCCGGAGGGCGGCGGCGATGGGGTCTGCATTTTATTTTCGGCCTTCCCGCGGATGCCTGGTGACCAGGCGGCTCCGGGCCATCTCGCCCCGGTCCCGCTCGAGTTTCTTCAGTTTCAGCTCCTCTTGCGCGATGAGCTGCCGGGATTCCTGCACCTCGGTTTCCAGCTCCAGTTGGAGGGCGGCCATCTGCGCGTCCAGCGCCTTTCGCTTGCGCGCGAGCAGGAGCTGCTTGCGTTCAATTTCGAGGCGCGCCAACTGCGCCGCGGAGGAGTCCCTGGCTTCCTGGGTCACCCGGGCGGAGCCGGTGAGCAGACCCGCGTCACCCAGGTAAACCTCGCGAAGCTCGACGCCGTGATCGGTCAGGAGGAATTCGCGGATCTGGTTGGAGTGTTTAATGCCGCGGGCCTTGAGAATGTAAATGCCCCGGTTGCGCTCGCCTCCACTTTCGATATCGCGCAGCAGCAGCCAGGTGTCCACCAGGGAGGAGATCTCGACCTCGGTTTGCTCCAGGGAGTCCGCCCCGCTGGTCAAGGTGGTCATCAAGCCGGTGATCTGTTTTTCCTTGAGAAAATCGACCAGGCGCAGCAGCATGCTGCGGGTCTCGGAGATGGCGCCGGACTGGAGCAGCGCGGTAACCGGGTCCACCACCACGATGCTAGGGTCGATTTCCTTGATGATCTTGTGTATTTTGACCAGATGCATTTCCAGGCCATAGGTGGTGGGGCGGGCGGCCTGAAAGTGGAGCAGGCCCTTAGGGACCCAACGCGCGAGATCGATGCCAATGGACCGCATATTGCGGATGATCTGGCTGGCGGACTCCTCGAAGGAGAAAAAAACGCAGCGCTCTCCGCGAGCGCAGGCGGCGTCGACGAAATGGGCGGTCAGGCTGGTTTTCCCGGTGCCGGCGGTTCCGGAAATCAGAATGCTGCTACCGCGAAAGTAGCCCTGGCCGCCGAACATGGCATCCAATGCGGGAACGCCGGTGGAAACGCGCTCATGGGAGACGGCATGCTTCATCTCCATGGAGGTCACCGGGAGCACGGAAATGCCGTCGCTTTCGATGAGGAAAGGATACTCGTTGGTCCCGTGCGTGGAGCCGCGGTACTTGACGACGCGAAGGCGGCGCGTGAGAACCGTTTCGGTAATGTGGTGGTCAAGCAGGATGACGCAGTCCGAGATGTACTCTTCCAGGCCGTGGCGGGTGAGGCTGCCCTGGCCTCGTTCCCCGGTGACGATGGCGGTGAGCCCCTTGTCCTTGAGCCACCGGAAGAGGCGCCGCAGTTCAGAGCGCAGCACCGATTCTTTATCGAGACCGGCGAAGAGAGCCTCGACGCTGTCGAGGAGCACGCGCCTGGCGCCAATCGAATCCACGGCGTGGCCCACGCGCACAAACAGGGCCTCCAGGTCGTACTCGCCGGCTTCCTCGATCAGGCTCCGTTCGATGTCGATGTGATCGATGACCAGCTTCTTCCGGGCGACCAGGGCAGCCAAGTCGAACCCAAGAGAGGCCGCGTTGCTGGTGAGTTCGCCGGCGGTCTCTTCGAAGGAGAGGCAGACGCCGGGTTCATCGAAGTCGCTTGCCCCACGGACGAGGAATTCCATGCCGAGCAGCGTCTTCCCGCAGCCGGCGGCACCGCAGACCAGGGTGGTCCGCCCACGGGGCAGGCCGCCGAGGGTGACCTCGTCGAGCCCGTGGATTCCAGTCGGGCATTTTGGAAGACCGCCCGGAAGGAGTTCCGGCTTCACCGCCTTAGTTCTTGAGGATCGCATTTCCCCTTACTCGCGCCGAGCGCTCAAGGGCCTCGCGGCAAAATTATAGCACCGCCTACCCCTGTCCGGGAAATGGCTCCTGAGAGGACTGTGAGAGGATGGTTCCCGAAGACCACTGGAGACCGTTTCTGTCGTTCTTTCCATCCCGAGCGACTCGCCGGTCGCTGGCTGCGGTGGGCGGGCTGCTACTCGCCATCACCGTGCTATCGACATGGCTCCCGGCTCGGCATCCGGCGACGGTGGAATCCGGGCGCGGCACTGCGGGCCGAGTGACGAGCCGAAGTGCTGAGGGGACCCGGCGGACAGCGGCCTTATTCGTTAATATCGGTGGCGGAGTGTGGCCGAAACGGATTCAGGCCGACGTTCTCTCCAGTAGGACACATGGATAACGAGTTCGTCGTCGGGGCCGCCGGCGGCACAAGCTGGTTCAGGGTCTAGGCGCTCCTCCCACTCGAACCAATCTTCGTCGCCCGGTCCTGGCGGTAGCTGTCGAACAGTGGCGACGTGCCGTGGTCCGCGGTAGTCGTCGGGCAGCGTCTTCAGATAGCCGTACTGAACTATAATGCGGCGGCGACCCGACCTTTGGGCGGCGGCCGCTCATTCGTTTGGCGATACGCCACGGTCTCCATTGCCAAGCCCGGACGCGAGCGATGAGGGGGTGCCGCCATGGCCATTGCAGCAGGATTCGCGAACTATCAATCGAACGCTGCAGAAGGCGGCGAACCTCTCCGAGCACTGATCTCCTTTTGCCGCGTTTCCCTGTCCACCCGCGCCAGCAGGTCGTCGATGTAGGCCGGCGGCATCTCCTGGATCGCGTCTCCGTCGCGCGTTGCCAGGAAGCGGTCGTATCGCTCGTTCCAATGCTGGAACCAAGCCTCGGAATGCGGGACGAAACCACTCCGATCCGTCATGATCGCTTCCAGTCTCTTGAGCCGCCGCAGGAGATTCGACATGGCGTTATTTCCGATAGCTCTTGCTCTCTTCGGCCGCGCGCTCCAGTTCCGAGACGCGGGCTTCCACGTCTTCGATCTCGATGGCCTTGGCCCCGTGGGTTAGCACCACTTCGGCGGCCCGGAGCTTGGTGGACGGCGGCGCGTGCTGATCCACCATGATTTTCAGGATGGAGGTGACCGCGGCGCCGGACGCCTGCTGGAGCCGCGCGGCGCCTTGCCCGAAGGCATCCCGGCGCGCCTTCCGGTAGGCTTTGTCGAACACCGGCTCGTTCTGCCACCGCAGCAAGGTTTTGGGGGACACCCCGGCGCTTTTCGCGGCCTCTTCGGTATTCCGGGCCGTGAGCAGGGCAAGGATCGCCTGCTCCATCTTGCGCCCCAATTTGGCCCCGTGGCCGGTCATCTGAGGACACCTGAGGACATCTGGACGGCACCATCGCCAGTCCTTCGCCAGCGTCGATTTAAAGCAGAATCCCCTTGCCTTTCAAGCGCTTCCGAGTGATCGATGTGATGACCGCGAAGATCGCGGCGCCAAGGAGAACGATTATGACGACATTCACCATCAACGAAACGAACGAAATCGTGGCGTTTGCTACCCCGGAAGAGGCCGCCACCACCACCGCCACCCCCTTCGACAGCTTCAGCACGGAGCAGGAACTGGCCGAACTGGCCGCCGGCTGGCCCACGGACCGCCTGGTAGCGATCCTGAACAGCCTGGCTGGCGAGAAGCCGGTGAAAAAGCTGAAGGACCCCAAGGCGGCCATCAGCCGGATCTGGGCGCGCATCCAGGGTCTGGGCGAAGCCGCCAAGCCGGAGCCGGCCGCAAAGGCGAAGGCCGCGCAGAAGGCCAAAGGTGGCGCACAGGCCGCCAAGGGTGCGCCGGACAAGGCCAAGTCGACCAAGCAGGCCACGGTCGCCAAAGGCGCACCCAAGGGCCAGAAAAAGGCCGCCACGAAGGCCGCCGGGCCGCGCGAGGGCAGCAAGACCGCCCAGGTGGTGGCGATGCTGCAACGGAAGAACGGAGCCAGCATCGACGAGATCATGAAGACCATGGGGTGGCAGCGGCACACCGTGCGCGGCTTCATGGCCGGCGCGATGAAGAAGGCCGGGTACGCCGTCGAGAGCTTCAAGCCCGAGGGCGGTGAGCGGAGCTATCGGCTGCCTAAGTAGCATCACGCGCCCTCCCCTGCGCCCGCCCGGCTCCGGCCGCGGCGGGCGTTTCTTGCTTTGGGGGCCAGTTTCCGGCGGTGGTCCCACCCTGCCAGGTGGCGTGATCCGGGCGAACGTGGGCCAACAGGGGCGCGCGGGCGGCTACTGGGGGACGCCCTGTCGAATGAGCCGCAACTCCGCAGACCAGTCGGCCAGTGCCAGGCACAGTCCTTGCAGGTCCGGATGGCCCGCCCGAATCTCCGCTGCGATGGCTGCGATCTCCGCGCGGCAACGCTCGATTCATGCAGCCTCCTGGCGGCGTCCTTGGGCAACCTCGTCGAACGTGCGCCCGTCGCCATCGAGTACCGCCCGCTTCCCCACGTATTCCTGATAGCGCCGGCAGATCACGTCGGCGTAGCGTGGGTCGAGTTCCATCAGGCGTGCTTTGCGGTTGCGGCGTTCGCAGGCGATCAGCGTGGAACCCGAGCCCCCGAAGAAATCCGCGACCAGGTCGCCGGCCTTGCTGCTGTTCAGCAACGCCCGCTCGATCAGTTCCACCGGCTTCATGGTGGGGTGCAGCCGATTCGCCGCAGGCTTGTCTTCCTCCCACAGCGTGCTCTGACTCTTGTCGCCGTACCAGGCATCGCTCTGCCCGGCGACGTGCGCGTAGAAGATCGGCTCGTGACGGAACTTGTACCTGCCGAATCCCCACGCGAAGGTGTTCTTGGCCCAGATGATCTGGCAACGGATCGCGAATCCGGCGGTCTCCAACGCGTTCTGAAACTCGCGCTGCCAGGAGGATGGATGGCAGACGTACAGCGAGGCGCCCGGCTTCACGATGCGGCGGTAATTGCCGAAAGTGGTCGCCAGGAACTTGCCGAACTGCTCGGCAGTCATCCGGTCGCCCTGGATCGTCAGCCGGTCTTCGGTGTAACCCTCGTAATCCACGTTGTACGGCGGGTCGGTGAAGACCAGGTCGGAGGCCTCGCCGTTCATCAGCCGCGCAACGTCGGCCTCGTTGCTGGCGTCGCCCACCAGCAGGAGGTGCGGACCCAGCCGCCACCGATCCCCCGCAACGCTGATGGGCGTCACGGGGACTTCGGGTACAGCGTCTTCGTCGGTCAGGCCCGTGGTGGCGTCTTCCGCCGCCAGCAGCCGCGCTAATTCTTCATCGTCGAAGCCGACCAGGCTCAAATCGAAGTCGGCTTCCTGGAGGGCCTGCAATTCGATGCGGAGGGTATCCTCGTCCCAACCGGCATTCAGGGCCAGTTGATTGTCGGCGATCACGAGCGCGCGCCGCTGCGCCTCAGTCAGGTGGCCAAGCTGGATCACCGGCACCTCGCTCATGCCGAGTTGCCGCGCCGCAGCGACGCGTGCGTGCCCTGCGAGAATATCGTTGTCGGCACCGACCAGTATCGGATTGGTCCAGCCGAATTCTTTCATGGATGCGGTCACTTGCGCGATCTGCTCGGGCGTATGCGTGCGCGGATTGGTGACGCGAGGAATCAGCCGGCTGATGGGCCATCGTTCGACCTTCATGTTGATACGGATCTTCATGGTTCAACCCGCCTTCCGTTTGCTACCGTAGAACGGGGCCGGCCCGTGGTGTTGAATGCGGCGCGCGTCCCGCAGCCGTGGATTCTTGACCTGCTCCATCGGCACGCCGCGCTCGATGGCCACCACTGCCATGCTCTGGCCGCTTTCCGCCAGCAGTGGTTCCTCGCCCGTAAGGTTCGCAATCCTACGCACAGCCACATCGCAATACGCTGGGCTGATTTCGATGCCGTAGCCCACGCGATCCAAGACCGCCGCAGCGGCGATGGTGCTCGCGCTACCGAGGAACGGATCGAATGCGACGTCCCCCGGGTCGCAGAACGCCTTGAGGAAAAACTCCACCAGTGCGCGAGGGAACGGCGCAGAATGCGATCCCTGGCTGGACTCCGATTTCACCTCGATCACGTTGCTGGGCCGGGCGATGCCGGCGAAGCGCCCCTCGTCATCCGCGGCTCCCCTCTTTCCGGCCGCAGCGCCACGCGCGCCGGTGCCGAGCAGACCACTGCCCGAGTTGGATTTCGGATTGTTAGGCGAGTAATCGAAGCAATCCGGCGAGACGTGCCCGACCGCCTTCGGCCGGAACTTGATTTCCGGTTGGCGGCAGAAGTGGTACACCGGCTCCCAGGCGTTCTTAAACCGGTTGCCCCACCCACCAGGCACGCCATTGTCGGTCTTGCGCCAGCACAGCTCGTCTACCCAGCGCCAGTTCCACTGTTCTACATGCGCGATCAGGAGTTTCTTGACGTAGAGGCTGCGCTGGCCTTCGTCGGCGTGCTCTTTCAGATTGAGGAGGTACGATCCATCCGGCGCGAGGACCGCCGCGATGTTGGCGGCCACCGGACGGAACCAATCTGAGTACTCTTCCGGCGGCACCGGTGTGAAGCCGCTGGAGGGATCGTACTCGCGCTGCGTGGCGTATGGCGGGCTGGTGATGACGACGTTGGCGCGGGCGCCGTCGAGCAGGCGCGCGACGATCCCGGAGTCGCGGCAGTCGCCGCAGATCAGGCGATGCTTGCCGACGAGCCATATATCGCCGGCCCGAGTGACCGGCTCGGCGGGCGCCTCGGGAATCTCTTCCTCCGCATCGGCGTCGGTTACCGGGCTCTCGGCATCGGCCAGCAGCACGGCGAGTTCGTCCTCGTCGAAGCCGAGTGCTCCCAGATCAACCTCGGCGTCTCGCAGGTCAGCCAGTTCCGCGCGGAGCAGGTCGTCGTCGAAGGACGAGAGTTCCGCAAGCTTGTTGTCGGCCAGGATGTATGCGCGCTTCTCGGTCTCGGACAGGTGGTCGAGCACGACCACCGGCACCGTCTCCAAGCCCAGCTTAAGTGAGGCGAGATATCTGCCGTGACCCGCCAGCATTCCGCCTTTTGCATCCACCAGAATCGGCGCGTTGAATCCGAACTGCGCAATGCTGCCCGCGATCTGTGCGATTTGCGCGTCGGAGTGCTGCCGGGGGTTCCTGGGATATGGGGTGAGCTCGGAAAGCTTCCTGTGCTCGATCCGTTGCGCCATTTGCTGCGAGAGCATATTCTCCTCCGGAGATCTTCCGGAGGGTGCGCTTTGCGCTCGCCTGCGCGAACCGAACTCTGGTTTCATGATAATCTCTTCCCGGTGCTCCTGTCCACCGTCGCCAAGCATTCTGGCCCTGGTTTGTTTGATCCGCAGGTGTTGCGAATTCGGTGGTTTCCGCGCGGTCATTCGGCGATTTCCATGGTGAACGGCAGCCCGCCGCGGACCTCCAGTACCCGGATCTCGCCGGCATCAATGCCGCGGATGAGGCCGAATAACTGCGCGATCTGGTCCTTCAATTCGAAGTCGCCGGACCGGTCGTCTGGCTGATTCGGTGCCGGGGTTCCGAACTTGACGCTGCGGACGGCTGTCGGCGCTGGCTCCAGAACGAACTCGCCGCACCGGATTCGCAGAGATTCGAACCGCCCGTAGCCCAGTCGTTGCATCGCAGCGAGGAAGCGTCGTTCTGACAGGCGCAGATCGCGTGTCGATGTAGGGGGCCCGTTACTCACGGCTTCGCCTCCCGACGCCCGGATTCGGTCGTCTGCGCTGGCGGCGAACAGTACGGGCAGCACGCTGCGCAGTACCGGCCCGCCGCCCGGATCGGCGTGTGCAGGATGGCCGGCGTGCCGCCGCAGGTTTCGCAAGGGCGCGCGTTCCCGCCCGTGCGCATGCAGCTCCTCGGGCCGGGTGTCTCCGGATAGGACTTCGGCTCGGCTTTCGTTTTGGACATCAGTTCCCTTTTACCTGCGGGTTGCTTCCGGCGGTCAGGCTATTCTGCCAATCGCATCCGCCGCATCCACCACCCTAAAGGGTGGTGGCGGACTGGCGGATAGGCCAATCCGCCGCATCCGCCGATGGGGGTGGCGGACTGGCGGATAGCTTGTTTTCATGGGTTTGCAGGGATTCTTCGGACCGTATCCGCCGAATCCGCCACCTAAAGTGGCGGATAGGTCAAAAAATGAGTGGCGGCGGATAGGTTGAAGCGGGGTTCGAACATCCCTTAATCCAGCCTCCCTTGGGGGTCAGAATCAGGTCCTGCGTCAGAGCCGCGCCAGAAATGGTGGCGCTTGCGTCCCTCCGTCTGGACCCGGATTGTCCCGTTGTGGCAACCGTCTTTGAGGAAGTCGCGCGCCCTATTCCTTCCGAGTGCGCGCTCCTGCGCCAAGTCCCCAAACGGCCCTGTCAGGATGCCGGGGTTGGCTTTCAGGAGTTCCACCAACTGTTCGGTGACCGGCTTGCTCGGTACGCTATCCTCCACGCGGAGCATCTTGCCGGCGGCGTACAGGTATTCGACGCGGCCGGAGAGACCGTAGCGGCTCTTCTCGCATTCCAGGGTAAGAGTGTCCAGTAGGCGCCCGCCATCCCGATCATAGTTGCTCACCAGGAACGCCTGGTCGCTGGCCGGCTTGAAGTCACTGGAACCGCGGGTTTGGCCTTGCCGGTTCGTATGATGAATGACTATTACCGTGGCGCCCAGTTTTGTCAGCGCGCGGCAGCGGTTGAAAACTGCTCGCATGTCCACCGCGGAGTTCTCGTCCTCATCACCCTCGAAGAAGCTGACGAGCGAATCGACAATCACCAACGGCGACTTCCCTGTTGCCGCCGTCATGCGCCTCACCCAGTCTGTGATGATCGGATGGTCGGGTTCCGGGGCCTCTTCCTCTTGTTCACAATCCCAAACTCGCAAGAACTCGCTGTCGGATCGAATGCCCAACCGCTCAAAGCGGTCACAAATCCGGTCACGCGGGTTTTTGTCGCGGTCGAGGATCAGAACCGCATGTCCCTGGCTGAGAACGTTTCGCGCCCAGGCGCACGCCAAGGTGGTCTTGCCACTCTCTGAATCGCCCGTCAGGCAGACAACGGCTTTGACTGGCAGTTCCGGCTTTATCAGGTACTCGACGGGTGAGCGATGGGCAAAGATGGATTCCAGATCCTCGACGCGCTGGATCTTCCCTCCGTTTTTGGTCGCAGCACTCAGCGCCTCGATCTCAGCCAGGTGGCCAGCCAGGATCTCGGTCGGGTCTGCGGTTTCGAGCGAGCACTCGCCCATGAATTTCTGCGATGCGAAGATGGCCCGCCGGAAAACGCTCTTTTTCCGGACAATGCGGACGTAGCTATCGAGATGCGGAAGCCGCGGCATGCCCTCATCGAGCGATACAAGGTAACTCAGACCCTCCGGCCCGAGCTGGTCGTGTTGGACGAGTTCCTCGGTAACCGTAATGCGGTCGATGTGCTCGCCTCTGGCGTGCAGATCCTGCATGCGCGAGAAGATGCGCTGGTGCGTTTCCAGGGAGAAGTCGTCCGGCTCAAGCGCGGCGACCTCGTCGAACCGGGAACCGTCCAGAAGGACGGAGCCCAACACGAAGCGTTCAGCGTCCAGATTTGATGGGAGGCCTTTCTCCGTGAGATCCACCAGTTTGGCTATAGGCTGGACTTTGGCTCTCACGCCAACCTGCTCGCGGCCGGATCTATTCTTTGGATTTCGCACTTTGGTTCCTATAAGCGAAAGGCCCGCCGGCTAATTGCCGAACGGGCCTCGATTCACGTGATTTCTGATTATTGTTGACTGACTAGAGAATTACCGGCTCAGAGCCCCATTAAGTTGTCGCTAGATCGGCAGCGGACGTGTGCACATCGACTGTAGTGGTTCTGTAGTGGTTCCTGGATAAGTGTGCGCTATCCTGGCATTACATCGCGGTATTTAAGGTGTACAGAGGATAAGGTTCTTCGCCCTCACTTACCCTATGTCTTGGATTTTGAGTCCCGTGCGTCTGCCAGTTCCGCCACTCCAGCCGGCTAAACTCCT
>VFSW01007548.1_pt1 | contig 15765 bp, 22 predicted proteins | sample 5358111 | NCBI WGS metagenome assembly VFSW01 (sample SAMN11554181, study PRJNA540505) | mine drainage metagenome | isolation source: sediment from site ElyBrook_90M | place: USA: Ely Copper Mine, Vershire, VT | collected 2017 | reverse complement strand
GAGGTCAAGACCCTCCACGCCAAGATCGGCGAGTTGACGCTAGAGAATGATTTTTGTGCGTCCAGCAAAAGCTGGTGTATTCAGTGGGAGGAACAGACCCGCCGGGGCAAGAGTCAGAACCCCGTAGCTTGGATGGCAGCGTGCTCGCGAAATCGGGACGCTGAAGCCCATCGACAGACTCATCTATAGGATGAGTGCGAGTCAGCAGGCCGTAACGCAAGTGAACGGAGATGTGGCCTCGAAAATCTCAAACTCCGAAGGTCGAGCCCTCAAAAATCGGGCGAAGACAACAAGGGGTAGCGCAATCTGACTGATACGCTCTCCCTCTTCGGCGGGGTGAAACCGACGGCATGCTGACAAGGATGCACTAAGCAACTGGAGAAGCCCTCCTCGTCCCGCCAGGAAACTGACGGAAGCAACGCCGATCGTATAACCGGCAACACCGGGAAGTCGATTGGAGACGAGAGGGTGTCGGAGGGGTGCGAAGTACCGATGAAGCCGGGTAATTCCGGTCGAGGGAAGGCGCCCTGCTGTGAATAGCGCTTCTGACATAGGGGAGGCAAGGGTGAAATGAGAAAAGCATCCATCAGTTTGCAGGACCTGAGAAAGAAGCTATATGTCAAGGCGAAGGCTGAACCTGGCTGGCGCTTTTGGGGAATGTACATTCACGTCTGCAAAATGGAGACCTTGCGCGTTGCTTACGAGATGGCCAAGCAAAATCACGGGGCACCTGGAGTCGATGGTGTAACGTTTGCAGCTATTGAGGAGCAAGGAGTCGAGTTTTTCCTGCAGCAGATACAGGATGAACTGAAGCAGCGCACCTATGTACCATTGCCACTGCGAAAGAAGGAAATTCCGAAGGACGGGGGCAGCAAAGTCCGCGTCCTTTCGATTCCGACGATCCGGGACCGGGTGGTGCAAGGGGCGCTGAAGCTGATTATGGAACCGGTTTTCGAAGCCGATTTCCAATCCGGGTCTTACGGATACCGACCGAAACGCACAGCACATCAGGCTGTGGAGCGGGTGATGCGAGGTATTCTTCTGGGCAAACTGGATGTCATTGATTTGGATTTGCGCGCCTACTTCGACGGAGTTCGGCATGACCGACTTCTGAACAAAGTGGCATCGCGAATACAGGACAACGACATGATGGCATTGCTTAAGAAGATCTTGAAATCATCTGGTTCAGTCGGAGTTCCACAGGGAGGTGTGATCTCACCGCTGCTCAGTAACATTTACCTGAATGAGGTGGATCGGATGCTGGAGCAGGCGTCGAAAGTGACGCAGAGGGGTCGCTTTCACTATGTGGAATACGCGCGCTTTGCTGATGATCTTGTGGTCCTGATCGACAGTAGTTACGGGCCTCCGGGACTTCATAGCAAAGTGATCCGTCGACTACGAGAGGAATTTGCACGGCTCGGTGTTGAGATTAACGAAGAGAAAAGCAAATGCATCGATCTCCGAAAAGGGGAGAGCTTTGGCTTCCTTGGATTCGATTTTCGTCGAATTCGAGCGCGCACAGGCAACTGGCGCGTGAAGTTTACGCCCAAGCTGAAAAAGCGAACGGCGCTACTACAGAAGTTGAAGGAAGTCTTCAGGAGGTACAAGTCGCAACCGGTGGGACGGGTAATTGGCATCATCAACCCAATTCTGCGCGGCTGGGTGAACTACTTCTCTGTGGGACATTCAAGCAATTGCTTTCGATTCGTTCAACGCTGGGTCGAACTGAAAGTTCGGCGACATATGACGCGAGCCCGGAATCGCCGCGGCTTCGGCTGGCAAGTGTGGAGTACGCGATGGCTGTATGAGAAGGTGGGGTTATTCAACTCCTACGGGCTCAGACGGTTTATGCCGAAAGCACAGCCAGCATGATAGGCATATAACCTTGCCATGAAAGTCACAGGAAAGCGGAGTGCGGGAAATCCGCACGCTCCGTTTGATGAGGCGGGGGCTGGAGACAAAACCACGGCAGCCGGAATGAGGCCCAACGCGAAAGCAATGGAGTAGCCACCGGAGCCTACCGTTCATGCGCCAGTCCTCGACCCTACTAGAAGGCGCGCTCACCAAGGCGGGATTGCTGAGTGTAAAACGATGATCGACCCGGAGCACGACCTATCAAGCAACAGGCCAAGGTACTGGAGATCAGCCGCAGCACGGTCTATTATGAGCCGCGTCACCGCCTTTGTCGAGCGGGTGTGGAAGTCGATCAGAAATGATAGTGCCCGATAGTTTTGGCAGGCATGAGTCAAACCGGATTTACGGATCCGAGGAGGCCTATGAGCAGCACCTCCGTTGTGAAGGATTCCCTTGTGTAGCATGGAGATAAAACGGCTACCGCCCCGAACAAACCAAGTACCACGGGCAGACATGTCATTTCTGAAGCTCCAGTTGCGAAGAGAAGTTTGATCATAATCCTGCGCAATACCTGAACAAGTCCGCGGCGAAGCCAAAGAGTGGCCATTGCTGTTGCGCCTGTGCAGATATGGGGATAGTGAACGATTGGATGATATGAGCCTGACAGGGCTCCGCTTTCTCTCGCTGCTCCTGAGGAGGTTTTGTGAACGGATACAACATGGGGATGAACGGCTGGAATAATGGCTGGATGTGGATAGTCGGGTTGGTGCTGATCGTCGCGCTGGTACTGATCTTCCGGACACGTAGGTGAACTCTGTGTATTCCGCCTGGGGAAACTGTTCATCGCTTGCAAAGCTGGCGGCGAAATCACCGAAGAAGAATGCAAGAGGGCACGTAGGCTTGGTGCGTTGACGTTCGTGCATTTTGACAACATTTAGAAGCAGGCAGCATTTCAAAGAAAGGGTAGCGTGATCTACCAGAAATCATCGAAGCACTCGCCACAGGAAATTGAGCAGAGCCTTCGCGAAGCTGCGCAGCGGCATAAATTCGGCGTTCTTCACATTTTGGATCTTAAGAGCACTCTGCATGACAAGGGGATCGATCTGGACAACGAAGTCCAAATCTACGATGTCTGCAACCCGCTGGCAGCATCGCATGCTCTGCACCAGGACTTGGCCACTGCGACCGTGCTGCCGTGCCGGATCGCCGTCTACAGCAATGCCGGTGGCAGTACGATTGCCACGGTGAAACCGACGGATCTCTTCGCTGCGACCGGCCTTCAGTATGCGGATACTCTGGCGCAGGACGTTGAACGAGAACTTCTCGCGATCATTGACGAAGCGGCAGCGTGAAGAAGTGGGAACCACCGTCCGAGGATCTTGCTTCGAAGAAGGCTCTCCATTTGAGAGGATCGCACGCTCACTCTTGTCCAAGATAGCATTTCGATCTCTGGCGACACTCTCCTATACAGCGAAGTCAGCGGGATCGCACTACTTGGAATCGGATAGCTCAACTCGCGGCAGAGCTCTTGTCCCCACCCCGTATCCTTCATCCTTGGCCCAGCGTTCGTTTCGCCGTCAAACACCCAAGGTGGGAGCCCGGTGCGTGAATCACGGCCGCCGGGATCTTTGCGGGGAGTGCGCAGAAATGCGCATCCCTACCGCGATAAGATTTGCGCTGGGATTTACGCATATATCGCCTTGGGAAAGCTGGGCCGTCAGCAGAGATGTTCTCTGGCATCCAGCGGACTTGGGACATCGCAGGGCAGGTCATCTCACCATGGATGGCCGACCGCCGTCCGGGACAGCGGTCGGCATCGGCAGCTGTTACATGGGCATGCCGGCCGGCATGTCGGAACCTGCTTCGTGAATAGAGCTGACCGTGATGGTGTTGCCCTTTACGCTTCCCTCAACCTTCACATGTTTGCCGGCAAAGGGCGCGATGGTTTGCGGCTTCGCGGCGAGGGTATAGACATTGTCGCCCACCACGAGCGCATAGCTGGTCTTGCCCTTCAGGCACTCGGCGATGCACTCGGCGTCTGTTTTGCCCTGCAGCATGTGTTTCTTGCCACACATGGTATCGCTGATGACTCCTTCGATGGGTTGGGACGCGGCATGAGCCTGCTGGATTGCAGGTATCAGGGCGGCGGACAGAAGAGCGAGGGCGACGATCGGTGTTTTTCTCATGGTTTTCTCCGTTAATGTTGAGATGAATGTGAAGTAACTCTCAAAAAGTGGGGTAGACTGCGACATGCACAGTTCTTGCTATCGGCGGCACATAGCTCTCGTATCCTTCGCCTCGCGTCGAACATCGAAGGATTTGTCGACCGGCATATCCAACGACCCATGCCATTTCGCAAAAAAAGCTGGATGTCCGGTTCTCTTCCTAACTCTCATGTGGCACGTAGCATGCCAAATGGTTGCTGTGGGATACTGACCGATAAATCGTGAATATCCAAGCAAAACAGGCTTTCTTGCGACTCGCGAATTCATTAAGACTGCCGCAAATCCGGCACCTCCTGCCGCATTTCGGGCGAGGTCCCTGCGGCTTGGTCAGTGAATCATGATCTCGGAACCTCAGTAGGCTCTGGTCGCGGGTAAAAACCGCACTGCTCCAGCTCGCTTCACGTCCGATCAAATTCCGACCATAGAAAACAGGCCGCCAAAGCCAATTGCGAGTTCCTTCAACGGCGTGCGGCTCCCGCGCCGGGACGCGATCTGGCAAGTGTCTCCCCTCATATAGCGGAACAACTTTCCAGCGCCGAGCGGTCTGTGACGGTCAGGATCGCACCGCGCACGTCCACGATCTGCCGGCGCCGGAAGTCACTCAAGACGCGCGTGACTGTTTCGCGGGAGGCGCCGATACATTCGGCGATCTCTCCGTGCGTGAGTGCGATGTGGATTCGAGCGCCGAGTTCCGTCTGTTTTCCATTGGCGCACCACTCCAACAGCAGCCGGCCAACCTTCGCCGAGGCACAGTGCGTTAGGCCAATCGTTCGCAGTCGCGCGAAGGCCTGGTCCTGGTGCAGGCTCAACTCCCGCGCCACACCCTGGTAGGCGGCCGGATACCGTAGGAGGAAGTCCAAAAAGTCCGAGCGCCGAACCGACGTGACGATGCACGGGTAGAGCGTCTCGGCGGTCATCTGATATGGATGGCCAGTGAAAACGGAAGACAGTCCGAGGACTTCACCCGGTTTGGCAATGCGCAGAATAAAGCGTCTGCTGTCGGCCGAATTGGTGTAGAGCTTTACTTGCCCATCGTGCGCAATGAAGATGTTCGCAGGTGTCTGTTGTTCGACAAACAGGTCGGTATCAGACGGATATGAAGACAGCGTTGCGATAGATTCAAAGTCTTTCAGCGCTTCGGTCGTCAAAGAATTGAAGAATTCGCCAGTGCTCGACGATTGGCTAATTGCGGTCACCGGAGAGATAGTTTCGCTCATAGTAAATGCCCCTTATTTTCTGTTCAGAGTTCGTCTCAGCACCGTATCCAATGCTGCCTTAGCTTCGCTGTACTCCTCGGGTCTGAGCGTGCCGGAGAGTTCGTCGTTCTCCAGCACGAACAACTCTTCTTTCAGTGCGCTCAGAAGTGCCGCTTTCCGGGCTCCCGGAGTCATTGCGGGTTCAAAGACGGGCGAAGCCGTCTCGATGGAATTCATGGCGCCGGTCGCAACTGCAGCGGACACTCCGGCCGGCTTGCGCAGCAGAAAGGCCGCAGATGCAGACAGCAACAGCGCGAGCGCGCCGAGAATCCACCACTTGTACTTGCTTAGCGGGTCGGGTGTGTTGATGGGCTCGCCAATGCCGCCGCCAGGCTGGGTGCCGGGGGCCGCGCCTACCTGTCCTCCTCCGTTGTCGGCCTGCGTCTCGCGCGGGATGGAGCCGCTACCGGAGACGGTGAATGCCAGCACCTTGCCGGGAACGGCGTTCTTGGCGACGAACGTCTGTACGGTCGGGTCTTCGGGCACGGACTGGAAGACAGACCCGGAACCCGCCACGAACTTCATACTCTTGGGCAGCAGCACGCCCACGCTCTGCGTGGGCAAGGAGACCTGTGTGTGGAACGTGTATGAACCGCTGATGTAGGGCAGCGTGTATTCGACTTGAACGAGCGTATCCTTATTGCCTTCGTCCGGCTGAATGGGAAAGTTGATGGTGTAATGCCCCTTTGGCCCTCTGGGTGTGAGATTGACGCTGGTCGGTAGGCCGGCGGGTCGCTGTGCTGATGTACCCGCAATTACTGCTTCCGGCGGCAGAGCTACTTCGAAAGTTCGCGGGCTCCACTGCGTTCGAGGCGGGGAACTGGTGTTATGAAGAAAGTAACGCTCGATCACGCGGAGTTGGCCGTTCTCGGTCTCGGCTTCGAACACATCGGCCTCGATGACAACGCCATCGACCCTGGCGGCTACATCGTAGACCGGGAAGTCGCCTGGTGCGCTGCCCAGAGGTGCGGCAATAAAGTAACCAGCGCCCTGGTGAGTGACGCGAATCAGGTAAGGGCCGTTGCCGGAAAGATTCAGCGTATAGTGGCCGTTGGCGTCGATCGTGGCATGTGCCACTTCACGCATGGCAGCCTGCACGTCCACCAATGCCACGGGGTCACCTGCAGCGGGCTTGCCGGTGGTCTTGTTCGTCACAGTACCGGTGACCGCGGTGGCCTGGGCAAGTGCGCCTGTAAGTAAGAGGCTCACAGCTGTTGAATACAAAAGAAGCCTGATCGATCTCATATTCGTGATGGGAATCCTTATCCCATGGGTCAAGCGGCACGTCGGTTCAGGCCTGCGGGAAGTAGTCAATATTCGACCAGCAATTGAGCCGTCTATTTCTTTTCCTCCCGAGCACGGCCGATAGGATGGGCTGAAAAGAATCTCCTCCTCCGGCATTCTCAATCAAGAAACTTCGTAGGACGTGTTCGGCACCTCTTCCTGACGACCGCATTGGGTGGCTAGCGCACTGCGAGAAACGCTCACCAGCGGACCCCGATCGTGAGTGGAATGACCGTTGTATTCAGGTGGCTTGTGAATCCCTTGAAGTAGCGGGCCTCAACGAAGAGCTTCGCTCTCTTCCAGGGCGAGGGCATATTGAGACCGCCGCCGACATCGAAACCTCCTGAGTTATCGATGATCGAGCCAGCGGAGGCGTATCCAGGCATCAGCATGAACGGCATATGCGTACTTGAGAGCCCGACAAGAATCGGCTTTTGGAAATGAAGGTCACGGCCGACATAGCCACCGCCCGCAAGCGCGTACGCAACGAAACCACGCCGCTGCGGCAACCGCACCGTCGGGTCGGCGGTCACGGCATAAACTCTTGCGAATCCGGCGGGTTCATTGAGCGCATCAAGAGCGGATCTCGTGATCCCCGACTCGCTGAACATAAAGTTCCCGGTCATGCCGAGGTACCGATTGAAAAAATGTCCACCGTTCAACTCAAAGTTGCCCCCGTTTTGGATATCGCCGGCAATGGCGCCCGTCCTCGTTGTGAAGCCCGCTCCGACGCTTAGCGTCAGGTGATTGGCGGGCGCCTCGCTTTGGCCCAGCAGCAAACTCGGAAGCCCAATCGCAATGAATTCAAGCGCGTTGCGAATGATATGACGCATCATGGCGGCCTCCATGCCCATTTGTCTCTGCGACAAATAGGGCACATCGAAACGATGCACGCTGCTAGCCAATCTCCGACGTCACATAAGAATTCCTCAGCGGTACGCTCTCCAAGACCTCAGCGGTGTTCCTGAAAGAACGCGTGACTTGCTGTTCTGTCCGCTGGCCCGGTTGATTTCACCGCGGAGGATTTTTGGGCGAAAAGTGTGTTGCCGCTCTCGGAATGACTCTGGGAGGCGCATGTCCGGCAACTCATGGAATCCAAACCGGCCCCGTAACCGCCTGATTTCTATCGCTCTTTGGTCGATGTGGATGTACCGCACCTCTAGAGAAGCAGAGCCGGCCAGGCAGCGGTTGGGTGGGCGACCCTTCGACAGGCTCAGGGCGAGTTCTTGGGCAACTGCCGAGGCTCTTCCTCAGTGAAGTCAGGGGCCCGGCGCTGCACTATATCCGTCTAACGAGTCTTGTTCATTTCCGTCTCCGCCGTTCAGTTTTCGTTGGTACTGCACACGGACGCATCGCGCTCTCTGGTTGAAATGCGCCAGTGGGTGCCGGATTTACGGCACTTGGAGCGAACCGGGCGAGCGCCACGGAGCCCGTACTTTAGGGATCTTTTTGGCCCAAACCTCGTCAAAATCCATCACTGGGACAAATGGCACGCAGGATGCTGACAAGAATAAGCAGGAGCACAACAATTGCCAGAATTCGACAATCATCCAGGAACCCCACCGGCCGCCCGCTCGACCTTTGTGCCGGTCATGCCTGCGAGAGGTGGCGAGTTTGTGCTGGTTCAGCCCGGATTGACCCAAAGAGGAGTCCCGGATCTAATTCTGTTCAACGATTCCCGAACCGGAACCACGCTGGTTCGGGACGTAAATGCGACTCCCGTCTCGGGGCAGAGAGTCCTGGAAAGTCTTGTACGTTGCCACTCTGCGTGTAGAGAGTTCCGACGAGGACAGTTACTCGAGCAGCGCAAAGCTACTCGCGACGGAATGGAGGGTGCGATGGGAATTCTGGTCGAGAAAATCCAGCACGGCTGGGGTTACGACCCAGCCGGTCGCTGGCATCAAGAAACGGCAGAGGTGGTGCCAGTTCGCGAAGAAAGCGATCCAGACCGTGACGGCTCTGGCACGATGCGGGGGCTTCTGTCCTGCGCCATCCACTGGCTGCTAATTGGGGCGGCAGCAGTTCTGTGGTGGACGGGAAACCACTGAGATGACGCCTGCCTTTCTTTCAGATACCGAACCGGCCGGTACGAGAGTGTGACGCTAACTGGGACAGGTTCACAGTCTCGCTATCCAAGCGAACCTGCACTGGTGGTTCCGTCCCACGACTATCGCGTCCATCTCCTGGCGGACTTCCGGCACTGGTTGGCCCAAATGAGGCGGTACGGGTGAGGCCTGGCAGCGGCCGACTCGGTCTAAGAAGAGAAACCTCATTGATAAATCAAGTTGTTACTGACAAATTACGATTCCGAGAATTGTGGCATATGACATGCATTCTCTAAAGACGGTTCATAGGAAGGAGTTGTTCCATGAAGATGCACATTGGATTGATTGCCACGTTTCTGGTGTTCGCCACAGCGCCATTTGCACTCGCGCAGCACGGGGGAGCGCAATTCTTGGATGCCGGGATTGTTTATGCCGGACACAACTCAACGAAGCTCGATTCTGGGCGAGCTCTTCTCATGGAGGCCACAGGTATTCAACGCGAGGCTTTTGCTTACTGCATGACAGCAACGGAAGCAGCTCGCAAGACGGGCCGATCAATGGGAAGCAACAGTTATTGGAACGCAAGACATGGTATTTACGACCTCAGTGCTGTTTACAGAGGCGAGCCTCAGTTGCAGACGGCCTTGACCGACATGGCAACAGCGCACGAGCAGTTTCTGAAGGTACTAAGCCAGGACCAGGACACGACACTCGAGCCCAATCTCAGCAAGCTTGAACACCTGCAAACTGGCCTGAATTTAGAGATGTCACAACTCAATGAAGAGCTGACGGCTGTCAGGCCGGACAAGTTCCGTGTCTCCACCGGTGTTTACGAAATCGGGAAAACGCTCGACAAGTGGCATTCCGAGCACAAGAGGATTGCGAAGAAACTGAGCATCTCGAAACCGTAAGGCGAATATGGGTAATGCATATCATAGACACCCAGCGGCACCGAGGCCAGCGCAATGGACAGCATCGCATGGCGAACAGGAAACAGTATCTTCCGGAAGCAACCCAAATTGATTCGCTCTGGCTGAAGAGTCTGGCTCACTTGCAATGACAGTTTTGCAGCGAGGAACAACGCGGTTGAATTCGCTTCCTCGGTCCTCAGAACCCTGCATGAAGAGAGGGCACAATGCAGACGAAAAGCCCGCGATGGTGATTACAGCCTTGATGCAGGTTGCGGTGGGTGGTACCGTTCCCCTGTCCAACCTCGACTGGCGGGAAGTGCCATGCGGCCAATCCGCCTCGCTCGAATTGTCACCTGTGATGCTCAAAGCACTTTATTTTCTTCCGCTGACTAGACGTGCAGAGTTTGAACTATGCCTCGGCACTATCCAGAGTTGAGGCGGGGAATTCGGCGATGTTCGGTCAAGCGCTTCAAGGAACAGTGTAAAGGGTCCACAGAAAGGACAGACTCCACTGTGGCAAGCCGATTGCAGTATTACTCTCAGGACCGCTGGGACGCCAAAAATCCTAAGCAATCTCTAATCCTACGTTTGCAGCAAACGTCCTTCGTGGGCAGAAAGACCCCAACATGGTTCGACTGGACTATATCTCCTGCGCCTTGACTATTAGTTCTACTATCCTGGTGGGAAGGAAACGCTGGGAGGGATGGTTGGTCGCAGGTGTCAACAGCGCCCTGATCTGTATCATTGCGGTGAACACATCACAATTTGGATTCATTCCAGCCAATTTGTTTTGCCTTGCCTTATACGCTTACAACGTCAGGGGGTGGCGCAAGGCTCTCAGTGTGCAAAAGGAGCACGACGAGCTTGGGGCTGAAACTCAATCTCTCACCGTGCTGAGTGCGCATCAAATACGAATTTGATGCGGGTGTTGGAAACTTCTTCCCGCCCCAATTTCTGCTATGAATCATGCCGCTTCCGTTTGATGTCTGTCATCTCGGGCTCGATTTGTCGCGGTTGCGAACGATCTCCACCACAGTGCTCAAGATGACCGGCTTGACAGCGGGCTGCTAAGCCGCAATGGGGTCCATCGAAATCGGGACGTCGCCTTCGTGTGTGAAAAGCGGACCAACTGGCTCCTGCTGCATTTTCCAACCCGGAACCAAGTGCGATTTCATCGGAGCCGGATTACTGCTTCTCCAGATCGATGCTTTCGTACTCGTGGCGCGCGATCGCACTGCGAATCTGTGCTGGTGTCTTTCCCAGCTTGGTCTGCTGGTAGGCGAAGAGGCCCTCTTTGGCGCAAGTAGAGCACTCAGTGCCGTGCACAGTCTCGTAGCAACTTCGCAGGCTGGTGTGGCCCAGATCCCGGTCGCAGCGGCAGTTGCAGGGCAATTGGTAGAGCACATTCCCCACCTTGGCCGCTTGCTGGTAAACATGGACTTGCCACGGATAACGAAAATTCTCGCCCGATAGCTTGGCGCCGGCCAGAATGGGTGGCAAGGCGCTGACTTTAAGAGGGGCGGAAGGATGATAAGCAGCAACATCCTCGGCAGGGCTCGACCACTGCGCATAACTGGCTGCAGTCACGGTAGCGACTGCCAAACCGGCAAACAAGCTACGCTTGAACTTATTTTTCATGAAACAATCTCCTAATTTGACACCCCGGCATGGAAACACAAGGTGCGGGTTGACATATCCATCCACTAACCGGCGTGAGAGCCATTGTTAATGGCCTTTCTTTCCATGGAGCGTGGGTTACATGAGGATGGCTCTCCACGTTTGGGCATTCCTATGGCGCATTGGTAAGGATTGCCATGAAGCGAACGCACAACGCAAACTGCGCCGCGTACAGCAAACGAAGCGGACCCCTCTCAAGCCGCAGACCTGGTTCTAGCCGCAGACCGGGGCTCCATTCGAGCGCGGGTGCGCGCTTCCATGGACACGGATTCCAGGCGGAATGCGTTCTTGCCCTCCGGAATCATTGCCAGACGAACCGGGGTTCGATCGCGGGTTCTGTGCATGTGCCTGGTTTCGAGCCAGAGGCAAAGCCGGGGATCGTAAATCTCAGGCTGGCCTTCCCAGAAGTCAGGCGTCAGTCCACACTGGATAGAGAGGTGATCCAACTGCAATTCGACAAACGGGATGTCCTTGGAGAAATACCGCCGCACATTCTCGGTGCCGACATATAGACCACTGATACCACAGCCTCGGCTTTGCGCTCTGACGATCATAGACACCTGCCCCTCAACGCTGGATCAGATTGGGTGGCCCGCCGACGAGAGCGGGCCGCTTGGCGCGTCCTACTTCAACGTGCGGAAATAGGCGACGACTTCCTTGACCTGTTCGTCGGTGAGTCCTGCGATCGGCTTCATTTTGCCTTTGCCGTTCTTGACTGCGGCAATCATTTGGTCCGCAGTCAGTTTCTTGATCTCCGGATCGGAGACCGGCTTCACGCCCATCGCCTTGGCGATGCCCGGGCTCGGCGTGCCGGTTGCACCATGGCACGTCTGACACTTGGTCTTGTAAGTCGCTGCGCCCGAAGATTGGGCGAAGCCCATGGAGCCGGCCATGCATACTGCTGCGGCCAGCACCGCCAGGGATCGAATCGTCTTTTTCATTGCGTAACTCCTTGGTTTCCGACTTCCTGTAACAACTCCATTGAGAATTCAGCGACGCCAGATGCTGCCAGGCCGTATTTGGGCGCCTCCGGCTCCCAGGCGATGCGTTCTTCCTGGCGCCGGTATGCGGCAATGAGCAACTCCTTGCGGGAGCCGAAAAGGCTGGGGGTAAGGTTAAGCTGCGCAACGAGGCGTACCAGAGTGTCGTCGTGAGATTCAAGGTCTCCTGTATCGAGTATGTGTTGGACGGAGCAGCCGTTCGCAACCAGGCACCGTGAGAGGAGGATGGTACGATGGCAGTCCAGGTGGTCTTTCTCCGCACACATGAGCGCGACTCGGCGTGAGACAGCGAGTGTTTGAACCTGGGCGATCGCGCGTGTAAAAGGCTCGGATTTCGCTACCTCGGAGAAAGACACTCGGCCATCGACGATGCAGTTGGGGTCTCTGGTGCGGGCCCCCAGCGCGGCGCCAAGAAAGAGATACTGGATGCCGTGTTTGCGCAACGAGAATCCGAGTTCCTCCCGATGAAACTGTGGATTGGCTTTGCTATAAGGCACACTGCGCACGTCGCAAACAACCTCAATCGCGTGTTGCGAGAGCAGTCTTACGAACTGCCAGATCGAATGGTTCGAGTGGCCGATGGTGAAAAGAAGTGGCCTCCCATGACCTCTTCGGAGTGCAGTTGTGAAATTCCGACTTCCCATAACGCCTCTACTCATTTGCCGTGATTCCGCTTTGATGTCCCGTAAAGTTACCTGTTTCCTGTGGCGCAGTTGACTTGCCTCCATGTATCCGCGCAACTCATGCGACCTGATCAGGGGCACTTCTTCATCATCTGAGCCATGGCCTGCTCATGCTGGGCGTTTGCATCCGCCAGTTCCTTCAACGCTTCGCGGTGTGTAACAAAGGCCAGCCCGATGGACATCGTGGCTTCAATGTTGGGGTTGTTCGGTTGATCGTTGGTCTGTTCGAACGTATCGAAGGACTCGACGACATCGTAGAGCACACCCTTCATCTTTTGCTGGTGCTCAGCCATGGCGTCCTGTTCCTTATTGCTCACCCCACATTGGTGTTCATAGTCAATAAGAAAAAGCTTGTGGTCGCGCACGGCGTCCCGCAACGCCTTGATATTGGCTTCGTGGGCTTTGAGCGGAGCTTTATCCTGGACGTACCCTTTTACGTCCCTGGCATCGGCGATGGCTTGGAAACTCTCATCCAGTTTCGCGACCAGGGTCCGCATTTCCTTCTGGTGATTCACCATCGCCCATTCGACGTCGCGAGACTTCTGGTCTTTCTGGTCTTGGCTCGGCTGGGATGCGGATGGCATTTGCACCCCAGGCATCTGCTTGGCGGATAGCGGCGTCCTGCCAAGCCCCAGAAGAACAACTACGGCGATAACAAGAACTGGTTTGCGTGACATCTTCGTCTCCTTTCCCGGTGGTACGGTTAAGTCTGGCCGCCCTGGCGGCGGATAGCACGTGGCGTTTCAGATCTGATGTTGCCCCGCACCTCGTGTATTGAGGTAACCATGAGGGTGTTTCCCTTTCTCCTTGGAGGTCCTGTAAAGTTACCTCGCCCCTGCGGCGCTTCTGATTTGTCTCCATGTCTCTTCAAAGTTTATGCGGCTTGGTCAGGAGCATGTCCTCATCATCTGTGCCATGGCCAGCTCATGCTGAGTGAGGACATCGGCCACTTCCTTCATCGCTTCGCGGTGCAAGTCGAGGATATGCTCCGCAGTTTGAGAGGCTTCGCTGGAAGGACGATTCACGATTTGATAAAGGTCGAATGTGTCGACGACATCATAAAGCGCAGCCTTCAACTGCTGCTGAAGCTGCATGATGTGGTCATGCTGCCTGCTGTCTGCTCCACACTTGAGTTCATAGATGATGAGAAACAACTTCTGATTCCTGGCGGCATTGCGCAACGTGACAATATCCGCTTCGTGCGACTTTACAATCGACTTGTCGCTAACATCTCCGTTTGCATCTTCCGCATCGACAATTGCCTGGAGGCTCCTGTCGAGTTTCGCAATCAAAGCTTGCATCCGATTTTGGTGATCGATGATGTCGGCATCGAGTAGTTTCCGGCTTTCGTCAATTTGACCTGCGGCCGCTTGCGTCTCCGGCAGTTGGCCGGCACATAGCGGCGCTGTACTGAGCCCCAAAAGAACAACTCCGGTCACGATTACGAACAGCTTGCGTGTCATCTTCGTACACTTTCTGCTTGAATGGTTGGGCATCGCTGGTCGCCGTCAATGAGGCGGTGAACAGTATTCGTCATCTGCTACATCGGCATATCAGCGGGCATGTCTTGTTGCATCTCGTGGATCGAGATGACTGTGAGCGTTAGATCCTGGAGGGCTCCTTCGACCTTGACGTGCTTGCAGGCAAAGGGAGCAATGGTTTGTGGCTTACCCGCCAAGGTGTAGACATTGGCGCCAACCACAAGTGCGTAACTGGCTTTGCCCTTCAAGCAGGCCTTGATACACTGGGCGTCCGTCTTGCCCGGCAACATGTGTTTCTTGCCGCAAATGGTGTCACTGACAACTCCGTCGATGGTTGAGGCCGCGGCATAAAGCTGCCTGGCTGCAGGAATCATGGCGGCGGATAGAAGCGCGAGGGTGAGGATGGAGGTCTTTCTCATATAGTTCTCCTTTGAACGGGGTCCCGAACAGCCTTGTGGAAACGTGTGCTAACAGGACCCTGTTCCGCTGCGTGAACGGTGCGGCCGTCATTGTGGCTGCTTCGCTGCCATTGCCAGGACGTCGCGTGTCAACACTGTTAAGTCGCGATCTGTCTTCGTGTGCGGTACTTCGACAAGCGCGCAGCTATTTGTTCCCGCCTTCCGGTCTTTCGTCTCAAAATTCATCTGGCTATTGCATTCGCCGCACATCATCTGCCCATTCTTTGCGTAATGGCGATTGTGGCTGCGGTAACATATACTGCAGCTTGCCAGACCTACGTGAACAGTGTTGTCGTCAGTCCGCTGGACAACGACCCTCGCTTTCTGTCCCGCAGCCCTCACCTCGAACAAGTGGAGCTGCCGTAAATTCAGCTTGGTCATGTCCAGGTGAAGATCCTGATCCTTGCCCATCGCGACCACCGGGATGTCGCTCTTCTGCGGACGATCAGCGATGTAAACACTCGCAAGGGCAATGACGGACAAGAGCATTAGCCCGCCGCATAGCGCCCACACCGGCCAGAACGCGCACCAGTCGCCGCGGCGCGGAGCCTTGGAATGCTTAGGGCGGATCCGGTGATTGCTCATAATTGCACCTTAACGACTGCTGGGGGCGAAGACGGCTACCGCACCCGCTTCGTTGTGATGTTCCGCGAGGGATGACGTCGGGTCAAAGGACCGGATCGCAGCCAACACCCGGGGAACATAGTTTCTGGTTTCGAGCGGCAACACTCGAAGGTTGGTCAATTCATCGAAGTCTTGAGTGTGCGTTCTTAGGATCGCCGAGCCGACGTTGACTTCTCCCGTGTTGTAGGCGGCGAGTGCTAGCTTCCAATCTCCGAATTGCGCGTGCAGGTCGTGAAGATATTGCGCCGCAGCGTCGGTGGCCTTGA
>VFSW01007547.1_pt1 | contig 15767 bp, 9 predicted proteins | sample 5358111 | NCBI WGS metagenome assembly VFSW01 (sample SAMN11554181, study PRJNA540505) | mine drainage metagenome | isolation source: sediment from site ElyBrook_90M | place: USA: Ely Copper Mine, Vershire, VT | collected 2017 | reverse complement strand
GGCGCAGATCGCGCTGGATGTAGCGCGTGCGCGGCGTTACTTTGCATTGTGGAAGGCCCAGCGACATTCGTTGGCCAAGATTCGTTAGCGCATCTATAGCAGTCGCGCTTTTTTTATGCAGTGGTCGCAGTTGTGTTGAGAGTCGTTGCTGTTGCGCCGGGCGCGGCCTTGTTCCCTGAAAAGCGCGCGACGGCTTGTTCGACAACTTTGGAGCTGACCGGCTTGGTAATGTAATCGTCCATGCCCAGCGCCAGGTAGCGATCCCGATCTCCGCTCATCGCAAAGGCCGTCATGGCGATGATGGGAATATGCTCTCCGGTTTTCTTTTCGTGGTCACGAATTTTCACGGTCGCTTCGCCGCCATCCATCTCGGGCATCTGCACATCCATAAAGATCATGTCGAAGCGCTCCTGCTGCCACTGCTTCAACGCCTCCACTCCGTTGACGGCAACCGAAACCTGATGGCCCATCTTTTTCAGTAGCGCCATTGCCAGTTTTTGATTGATCACATTATCTTCTGCCACCAGAATGCGGAGCGCGCGGCCCGTCTGCGCGTGATCCTCCATCCGCACCGGCTCTGCAGATGCAGGCCGTGCGATTTGCGAGCCCAGACCGATGCGAATAATTTCCTGTAGTTCAGCGGGCCGGATAGGCTTGATGAGATAGGTGCTGACTCCCAAAGTGCGGCAGCGAGCGATGCTGGAGAGTTGATCGCAGGAGGTCAACATCATAATCACAACGCCCTGCAGACGCGCATCGGCTTTGATCTTTTCAATCACTTCAATGCCATCCATGCCCGGCATCTGCTCGTCCAACAGAATCAGCCGGTACGGCGTCCCCTGCTCGAAGGCAGTGACAAGCGCCTCCAACCCTGCGGGGCCTGACGATGCTCCCGCAGGAACCATGCCCCAGTGCCGCGTCATCTCCAGCAGAATGCGGCGATTGGTTTCGTTATCGTCAATGATGAGTGTCGAAATTCCATGCAGGTCTTCCAGGCTCTGCACCGGCAGCGATTCGTGATCCAGCGGCGGAGCTTCTTCCAGCTTTGCTGTAAAGGAGAAGGTCGATCCTGCGCCTTGAATGCTGTCGATCCAGATACGCCCGCCCATGTACTGCACAATGCGCTGCGAGATAGCCAGGCCCAGCCCGGTGCCGCCGTACTGGCGCGTGGTGGATGCATCGGCCTGCTCGAAGGCCTGAAAAACGCGCTGCCTGTTTTCCGGCGAGATGCCAATGCCGGTATCGCGCACGGCGAAGCACAGCGTGTAGAGATTATCTTTGCGGAACTCTGTGCGCACGGTGACGACGACCTCTCCGCGCTCAGTGAACTTGATGGCATTGCCCACCAGGTTCGTCAGCACCTGACGAATGCGAACCGGGTCGCCCATCATCGCCTGCGGCACATCCGCAGAAACGCTGTAGGTAACTTCGAGTCCCTTGCGATGCGCGGCCAGGGCAGCGGCGCGCAGCACCTCTCCCAGCACGTCGCGGATGTTGACGCGGATTGAATCAAAAGTGATCTTGCCCGCCTCGATGCGCGAGTAGTCCAGAATGTCGTTGATGATGACCAGCAGCGCGTCGGCAGAGGATTTGACCATGCTGAGAAATTCGCGCTGTTCGTGTGTCAAGTCTGTCGTCAGCGCCAGTTCCGTCATGCCAAAGATGCCATTCATCGGCGTGCGAATTTCATGGCTCATGTTGGCCAGAAACTGACTCTTGGCGCGATTGGCCTGCTCGGCTGCATCCGTCGCACCGCGCAACTCTGTGGTTTGCGCGCGTACCTGGCGCCGCAGCAACCAGACCCAGATCATGATGCAACTGGTCACCAGGATAAATACGGCAAGAATGTAAAAGACCTGCAGGCTGGTCCACCACGGAGCTGCGTGCAATACCGTAATATCTGCCGGCGTGCGCAGCAACAGGTGGAACGCATCCGGGTCTTCATTCATCACCTGGAACATCTCGTCGGAGTTTACCCGCACCAGACAGATTCCCGTCAGACGCAGCACGCTGCCAGGACGAAGTTTACTCAGGATGTGCAGCGAGACATCGTCATCAATTTGTGCATCGAAGATTTGCGCCTTCGACTCCATCACCAGCGTTTTGCCTTGCGGGTTGTCGACGATGCGAACCAGCCGTGCATCCACATCGACAAGCTGACTATCCAGCTTGCCATCGATCTTCTCCGGGAAAAGAATTTTAGGCGTGGCCGGAGCCCCGGCATGAATCCTGGAAACAAATGCATCGCGCAGCACGGGAGTATACGTCTGTCCGGATCGCACGTACCCTACGGCTTCCACCACGTCGCCCATTTGAAGATCACGCATTGGCGTCAATACCTGAATGCCACCCGTTGCATCCTCAATGTAAATCCCATGATCCATGGAATTCATGATGACCTTGCCACGAATGCGAACGCGATGCGTAAAGTCGATCCCCGGAGTGAACCGTAATAATCCAGCAATTGGAAGCAGGCGCGCTTGATACGGATTTTTGGGAGCTGGCTTGGTCACGACGATGTCGCTAAAATTGGGGACAAATAATTGATAGCCGATCAGTTGTTTATCCTGATTAAAAATTGTGCCCAGCACTCCGTGGATGCGTACATTTGCGTCCACCAGGGTCTGGAGCTGCGAAAAGGGAATGTCGAATCGTTCCACGATATGTACATTCCCCAACTCTCCAACGATGTCTATGTATTGGTCTGCGCTCACGGAATGGACCACGCCATCGACGCTGACCCATCGCGAATCGTCCGTTCCAGAAGCGGCTTCTTCCGCCGTAACTGGCTCGGCAACGGGAAGTTTCCCTACACCCAGAACCTTGACCTGGGGAGACATTACTATCGGTGCAAATTCACCCGAACTTGTAATTCCCCTGAGCTCTATTTTTTGACCGACACTGAGGATTGTTTCTACATTGTCTACAAAAATTCCGCCCGTCTGATCCTGAATAAACATGTACATCCATCGCCGATCAAAATAGGTCACCACGCCATGCAATTGAACACGCAACGCTCGATCCGCCTCGGCTCCGTTCAGCATGCGGATGGCCCGCACTGTTGTCAATGGAGCAGCGGTGCTTTTGGCATTGACGTTTTGCAGCACAGGAACCGCACCCGCTGGACCCAACGCGCGCATCTCCGCGTGTACGATAGTCGCTATCGCCCGTCTGGGAGGAACAAATCCAGTAACCTCGACCGGAGTACCCGGAACAATCGAAAGTCGAGTGTCCGTCATGATGCGCGCCACAACATTGTCGTCACTAATGAGAGACATTTGGCCCTCCGAAGAGGTGGGGTAGTCGCTGACGAGAGTTCCCCGTATCCGCACCAGATGATTATCAAATCCGTTGGAACGATGCTCCAAAAAGTCCTTGATCGAAGGAACAAGCGGAATGGTTGCAGGCGGCGGTACATTGACCACAACCCCCTTCATGTCGGGAACCAAAAACAATAGATCCTCTAAGCGGCGATCCTCTGCAAACGTAGCTTGCGGCACGCCGGAAAGCGTCACAGTGGCATTTAACAAATGGCTCGCATCCATCTTTTTCGCACCGGTGGGCAAGGGAATTTTTACGTCCACCTCGCGCTCATCCAGGTAAAGAATCATGCGAAGTTCAGAGGGGGTTTGTGTGACCCTTTGAATCACTCCATGCAGGCGGATGCGCATGTCGCTCACGGATCGGCTGGGCAGTGTCTGAATTGAGCGGACGTATGCCGTTGGCAGAAACCAGAATCCTGCGGGCCGCACCGTTGCATCCTGCAAAGCTACACTGCTTGGCCCAAGTTGCCAGTCGTACGCACGGCTCTTGCGCGCCTTGACCAACAAAATCTCGCCCGCCGGATAGATACGATGTGGTGTTGGAAAGCTGACTTGTACTGCGCCCGTGTCATCTTGAATATAAAGCTGAGTCGGATCGGAGTAAGTCACAATCCCCCGCAAATGTACGCGAGTCCCTATCGGCACCACGCGCAGCATGCTGATAGTATCTGCGTCTTCCAAAGCATGGGTATACAGCAGTCCCGCTCCTGCCAGAATACTGAGCGCAATCGCGAACAGAAGTCCGGCCCGAAACCACGGGTGGCTTCGCAGAAAACGGAGTGTTCGTACAAATGGACTCATACTCGCGGAGGACCTCTACCAGACTCCAGAACATTGTGTTACTTTGGCCTTCATCGGCAGCCCTCCTGAAGTGTTTATCGCGGGAGAGATGAAACCAGCCTAAATTTGGCCGAGGCATCCAAAACAGAAAAGCGTTCGTGAAGAATCGTGCAGGGGACGCGCAATGCCCAGATTGGGAATGCGCGCCATCCTCGCAATCCGCGCTCCTCTATAGCTCATGCGGTTTCGCACGGGGAACAAGAGAAGCGCCGCGTGTTGCATTGGCAAATCAAAACAGCAGCTTACGTGGCCCCGAACCTGCCTGCCGCAGCTTGTACATATTTCCAGCCTGCGCCTACAATTGCCGTGTTCGTAAACTCGGCTTGCGCAGGTCTTTTGATCTACCTTCTCTCGATCCCCAGATCCGACTGGCCGTACAGGATGATTACATGACGCCGTTGAACCGCACCAACCGCCGCGATTTTGTGAAACTAGCTGCCACCGCTGCCGCCTCGGCTGCCATTACGAGCCCGAGCCTGCTCCATGCTGGCATGTCGGGCGACACACCCACCGTGCACGCCTGGGTCACTACGAAAGACAAGCGCTATCAACCTATCGACGCGCCGCAGTGGCATCCCTGGTCTGCGGTGTCCCCCATCAGCATTGATCTTGATCCCAATCAGCGGTATCAGCAACTGCTTGGATTCGGCGGAGCCTTCACGGATGCAACCTGCTTCCTGATGCACAAGCTCGATGCAAAAAAACGTGCCGACCTGCTGGCGGAACTGTACGGCCCTCAGGGTCTGCGTCTCTCCGTCGGCAGAACCTGTATCGGCTCCAGTGATTACTCGACCAGCGCGTACAGCTTTGACGATAGCGATCAGCCCGATCCCGACCTGAAGAAGTTCAGCATCGACCATGATCGCGCCTACATTTTGCCGACGCTAATTGAAGCAGGCAAAACCAATCCGGAGTTGTTTCTGTTCAGTTCGCCGTGGAGTCCGCCCGCATGGATGAAGGCGAGCCACACCCTGCTGGGCGGCGCGATGCGTGACCAATACTTTGCTCCGTATGCACAATATTTCTTAAAGTTCCTGCAGCAGTATGAGGCCGCAGGAGTCAAAATTCGCGCCGTGACGGTGCAAAACGAGACAGACACCGATCAAAACGGCAGAATGCCGCAGGCCCTCTGGGGACAGCAGTATGAGATGGGCTTCGTCAGCAATTTCCTTGGCCCGGTGCTCGAAAAATCCGGACAGGATACGAAGATCTGGATTCTCGATCACAACTACAACCTGTGGGGCCGTGTGGTCGACGAGTTGAGTGATCCGAATGTTTACAAGTACGTGGACGGCGTCGCCTGGCATGGGTACGTGGGCACGCCTGACGCCATGACTCGCGTGCACGATATGTTCCCAAAGAAAAATGCCTACTGGACGGAGGGCGGCCCGGACTACACCGATCCCGCATACGCTACCAATTGGGCAATCTGGGGCGAAACCTTCAGCGGCATTCTGCACAACTGGGCGCGCTGCATTGTCAGCTGGAACCTGCTGCTGGATGAACATGGCCGACCCGATCTGGGGCCGTTCTCCTGCGGCGGCGTGGTCACCATCAACTCCAAAACCGGAGAATTGACGCGCAGTGGCCAGTACTGGGCCTTTGCTCACTTCTCCAAGGTGATGCAGCGCGGCTCACGCATCCTTGGCTCCTTCGGCGATCTTCCCGGCATCTCCCACGTTGCCGCGCAAAATCCTGACGGCAGCCACGCGCTGGTCGTCACCAACAAAGGGGCGGAGCAACATGTGCAATGCACGCTGGGTTCACAGGCCATCGACATGGTGCTGCCTGCGGATTCCATCTGCTCCTTCACTTGGTAAGACAGATAGCAACCAATAAGAAAGGCACCCACGCAGGGTGCCTTTCTTATTATGAAGAGTGATTCTTGAGAGAGGTCGCGCAGCGACCGAAGCGAAGAATCCAAGGTCGTGGGTCAATTTGAAAAATGAGGAAGAGTCATTCTGAATGGAGCGTAGCGAAATGAAGAATCCAGAAGGTTTTGGCCTCAATGATTCAGCTATTGCCCTCTGGATTCTTCGCTGCGCTCAGAATGACTCCGTAGGTTCTGCGATTATCTTCCCGTCGATCCAAAACCTTTGCCGCCGCGCTCGGCTGCAGACAGCTCTTCGACCACCTCAAACTCCGCGTGCGTTACGGCCTGGAACGGTGACATCTGGATGATCTTGTCGCCCTTGGCGATGGCGATATGTTTGTCGTCCTTCTTCTCCAGATGCACATCTTCAATCAAACCTGCAGCACTGCGGTGCACGCGCAGGCTGACCTCTGGCTGATTCAGATTCACAAGGCAGATGAGCAACTCGCCGCGATAGCCCGCATCAATTCTGCCTCCGGCATAGGTCACACCTCGCATCGCCATCGACGAACGATCCCCCAGTACAAAGCCGCAACCCGGCGGGCCTTCGATGGCAATCCCTGTCCGCACGCGCACAGGCACCCCCGGCGGCAACAACACATCTTCAATGGAATAGAGATCGTAGCCAATATCGGTGCCCGGATGCGCAACCGTCGGCACTTTGGCATCAGGATGGAGCAGTTGAACCTTAAACATTTTCTTCCTTCTTTTGAAAATCTTCTTTAGAAATCTTCGTGGAATCCAACTTCGCCCGCAACCGCAACCTGATAGGCCGAGACGCGCCGCTCGAAGAAGTTCGTCAGCTCCTGCACGTCTTGCAGCTCCATAAATCCAAATGGATTTTTGGCGTTGAAAACGGGCGCAATGCCCAGGCGGCTCAAGCGTGAATCGGCCACGTATTCCAGATATTGCCGCATGTCACGCACCGATAGCCCAGCCACGCCGCCACTCAACAGGTCTTCGGCAAATTGCGTTTCGCAATCCACGGCCTCGCGCATCATCTGGATCACATCGCGCTCCAGTTGCGCGTCGAAGAGTTCAGGATGCTGTTCGCGCACAACGCTGACCACTTCAAAGGCAAACTCCAGGTGGCAGCTTTCATCGCGAAACACCCAGTTGGTGCCCGAAGCCAAGCCGTGCAGCAGCCCGCGCGAGCGCAGGAAATACACATAGGCAAAGGCCGCGAAGAAAAACAGACCTTCAATCGCCCCCGCGAAACAGATGATGTTCAACAAAAACTGGCGCTGCTCATCGGGCGTGCTTAGCTCGTCCAACTGCTGAATGGAATCCATCCACTTCATGCAGAACTGCGCTTTTTTCGCGATGGAGGGAATATTTTCAACCGCAGCAAACGCCGCCTCTCGGCCTTCAGGCTCCGGAATGTAATTGTCGAGCAGCGTCCGATAAAACTGCACATGCACTGCCTCCTCATATAGCTGGCGCGACAGATACAAACGCGCCTCCGGGGAGTTGATGTGCTTGTACAGATTCAGCACCAGATTGTTCGACACAATCGAATCGCCAGTCGCAAAAAATGCGACGAGCCGCTGGATCAGATGAATCTCCGCCGTGCTCAGGCGTGATCGAATATCGGTCAAGTCCGTCGAGAAATCGACCTCCTCCACGGTCCAGGTATTGCGAATGCCGTCCTTGAACATCTCGTAGAACTGCGGATACTTCATGGGCCGCAGCGTGAGACAGAGACCGGGATTCAGGATCGAATCTGAGACGGCAACAGAGGTAGAGCGATCAGACATGGGTGCGACTCCTTCAACAACGATGAATCAAAATTTTACTGACAGGCTTCGCAGCTGCCAGGATTTTCAAGGGAGCAGGAGACCGCAGCCGCGCCTGACATCGCTGGCACAACTCCAGAATTCTCCGACGCGCTCGATGATTGCGCCACCGTGGTTTTGGCAATGCGTGTGGCCGGGCGCGAGCGCAGATAATAGGTGGTCTTCAACCCGCTCTTCCAGGCATACATATACATGGAGCTGAGACGGCCAATGTTCGGCGACTCGCTGAACAGATTCAGCGACTGGCTCTGATCAATCCACGGGCTGCGCTCTGCGGCCATGTCGATAACCGAACGCATCGGCACCTCCCAGACGGTGCGATAAATCTGCTTGATGTCGTCAGGAATTTCGGCGATGGATTGCACCGAGCCTTCGGCCAGCTTGATGCGCGTGCGCATCTCCTCATTCCACAGGCCGCGTTCCTTTAACTCCGCAACCAGGTAGCGATTGATCTGCATAAATTCGCCGGAGAGAGTTTCGCGCTTGAACATGTTTGAAATCTGCGGTTCGATGCACTCATAACAACCAACGATCGACGCGATGGTCGCCGTCGGCGCAATCGCAATCAACAGAGAATTACGCAGACCATGCTTGGCGATGCGCGCCTTCAGCGCGTCCCAGCGGGCGGTGTCGGCAGGCTTCACGTCCCACAGATCGAATTGCAGTTTCCCAGCGGCGGCGCGGGTTTCTTTGAATGCATCGTGCGCGCCATCGCGCTCAGAAATCGTGCAGGAAGCCGACAGCGCGTAGAAATAAATTTCTTGCTGGATGCGGGCGGAAAGCGCACGCGCCTCGGGTGAGTCAAAGGGGAGTCCAAGCTGGAAGAAAACATCCTGCAGGCCCATCACGCCCAGGCCCACGGGGCGCCAGCGCGCGTTGGCCACTGCAGCCTGCGGCGCCGGATAGTAGTTAATATCAATCACGCGATCCAGCATCGGTACGGCCACGCGCACCGTGTTGGCCAGCTTCTCAAAATCAAACGCGCCATCACGCACGTGCCGCGACAAATTGATCGACCCAAGATTGCAGACGGCGGTTTCAGCCGAGGAAGTGACCTCTGTAATTTCTGTGCAGAGGTTCGACAGGTGAACCACATTGCCCGGCGCGCCGGTCTGGTTGCACTTCAGATTGCAGGCATCTTTGAAGACCATCCAGCCGTTGCCGGTCTCTGCCAGGCAGCGCATCATGCGCGCGTACAGATCGCGCGCCTTCACCTGACGCATATAAAGTTTGTCGCGCTCGGCGGCTTCATACGCAACATCAAAGGTCTCGCCAAAGACATCAGGAAAGTGCGGCACCACCTTGGGATCAAACAGCGACCACATGCCGTCCTGATCCACGCGGCGCATAAACAGGTCGGGAATCCAATGCGCAAAATTCAGGTTGTAGGTGCGCCGCGCCGGGTCGCCGGTGTTATCGCGCAGCTCCAGAAATTGCTCCACATCCGCGTGCCACGGCTCCAGATATACGCAGCACGCGCCCTTGCGCTTGCCGCCCTGATTCACCGCAGCCACCGATGCATCCAGCGTGCGCAGCCACGGAATGATTCCGTTCGAAAGACCATTGGTCGCACGAATCAGCGAGCCCTCTGACCGCACACGATGGAAGGCGAGGCCAATGCCACCGGAAAATTTCGACAGCAGCGCCACCTGTTTATAGGTGTCGTAAATGGATTCGAGCGAGTCGCCGGGCGAATCGAGCAGATAGCACGAAGACATTTGCGCGTGCTTGGTGCCGGAGTTGAACAACGTGGGCGAGCTGGGCAGATAGTCGTGCTGCGCCATCAGGCGATAGAACTCAATCGCCTCATTCGGCGTTCCCGCAAGTCCACAGGCAACGCGCAAAAAGAAATACTGCGGCGTCTCAATCACCTGACGCGTGATGGGATGGCGCAACAAATAGCGGTCATACACCGTGCGCAGGCCAAAGTATTCGAAGCGGTCAGAGTCATCGTCCTGAATGGCGTGGTTCAGCTTGCGGGCGTGGGTGCGAACAAACTCCAGCACACCGCCGGAGATGACGCCTTCTGTCGCGCCCAATTCCACCGACTGCGAAAAGGAGTAGAGATTCTGGCCCGCGACCTCCTTCAAAATGGTCGAGAGCAGCAGGCGCGCCGCCAGCCGCGAATACTGCGGCTCCTCGGCGATCAGCGAGGCTGCCGTCTGAATCGAGATCGAGTCCAGTTCCTGCGTTGTAGCGCCGTCGTAAAGCCCGCCGATGGTCTTGCTGGCCACCCGCATCGCGTCCACATGCGTCAGCCCGCTGCAACTGCGCTGCACGGCGCGCACAATCTTGTTGACGTCCACCGGCTCCAGCGCGCCATTGCGCTTGCGCACCTGCATCACAGTTTCTTTTTGTACGGAGGGAAAGTCTGGGGTCAGGTCGGCAAGGGTGGTCTGCAGCATGGACATGGATCGATTCCTCTTTCACTCCGGGATTGCACGGACGAACAGCGAGAGCTTGAACAGGGCGCTGTCCCTCCACCTCCCCGCGGAGGTGTTTGGTATTGTCTGCGCGGCGGCGCAGGTGGCTGGCAGGTCTTCGGACTCACGGGCCTACCTACTAGCCATCGCTTCCCAATTCCAAGGAGGAATCAGTGCTGTGGATGGCGTTCGTTCCCGTTCACCGCTGCGGGGCAGTCCCGGATTTTCACCGGATTCCCTTTTCAACAGGAGCTTTGTGGGGTCTCATGTACCAGCAACTCCAACCCAATATACGGGCAGAGTTGCAAGCTGGCAACAAGATGTTGTGTGGATAACGTACTTTTTTTCTGGAAGACCCAAATTGACTTCCAGGCACAGGTCGCTGTGCCTGTCTGCAAGTTTACGTCCTTTGGGAGTCTATTTCCAGTTTTGCTGCAAGAAGAGATAGCGGTCGCGATGGTGGTCAGGCCGCGCCCCGGTCGGCGCCTGCGGCTGCCCGGTCAGATGCAACACTTGCCAGCCCGTCGATGCCCGGTAGACGGGCCAGTGCGGCAGATTGGGCCCGTTCGGGTTGCCGGTTTTGGCGAACTTCGTCAAGTAGCGCTGCAGATGCTCGGAAACTTTTCGATCCGCCGGAGGCCTTTTCGCGCCCGGTGGAGCATCCAGATTTCCAAAAACATATTCAATGTCGTCGGAGTGAAAGGTGCCAGCAGCCACGGGATGATGAACATCGACAGGAGAAGGTTCGTCAAAGTGATAGCGGTAGACGGGGGCCGCGCCGGTTTTTGCCTGATTCTCCAGCCACAACCATGTGGAGTAGGCAATAAATTTGTCGCCAGCAAAATCTTCGCTGACGCGGAGCGCCTGAGTGTTATTACTTGCAGTGTAGGCACGGAGAAACGCCGGAGCCTGCGCGGCAAATTCCTGTTGCGCCATTGCCTGCAGGCTTTTCACGGTGGACTGGACGGGCGAAAACATAATCTGCTGCGCGCCTTCATCCTTGTTCCATCCGGCCAGCAGCGGAATATGCGCCTGCTTGCCCGCTGCGTACATCGCCTCTACATTTTCCGGCAGAAAATAGCCATCGATATTGGGGCCAAAGCCATCAGAACCCATGTTTCTGGCACCGGGCGCGGCTAACAATTTTTCCGCGCTCAACGCGCGCAAGGCTTTCAGCTGGGTTGTCCCAAAGCTCTCGCGCATGTCTGCTTCGTCCATTTTCTTGCTGGTGGCCAGCGAAGGAAAGCGGAGGTTGCCCATCGCGCCTCCGCTTTCGCCCATCGCCCGGGCAAACAAGCCTTGCGACAATGGCGAGGCCATCTGCGCGCTCACCGACATGGAACCCGCCGACTCACCAAAAACGGTGACGTTATTCGGATCACCGCCAAAGGCCTGAATGTTTTTCTGGACCCATGCGAGCGCGGCCCGCTGATCCAGCAGCCCGTAGTTGCCCGCCGCATGGTGGGACGATTCGGCTGCCAGCTCAGAGCTGGCAAAAAATCCAAAAATGCCGAGCCGGTAATTCATCGAAACAACAATCACGCCTTTGTGCGCGAGGCGTTCACCATCCTGCCGCGGCTCAGAGCTGGCACCCACCACAAATCCGCCGCCGTGAATCCATACCATCACAGGGAGCTTGGCATCCTTCTTGCCCGCAGCGGTCGGTGTCCACACGTTCAGCGTCAGGCAGTCTTCACTTGGGCCGGGGTCGCGAAAAACAATATCGTTAAAAATTTTTGGCTGCACACAGTGGGAGCCAAAGCTGGTGGCCTGCCGCACGTCTTTCCACGCAGGCGCAGGCTGCGGAGCCTGCCAGCGCAACTTGCCGACGGGCGGGGCAGCATAGGGAATGCCTAGAAAATCTCGCACCTGGCCATCGGCGCTCATCTTACCCGCGACACCTCCCTTGTCCGTCTTCACGAGCAGCGCATCCTTTGTCGGAGCAGCATAGGCCGCGAGCGATGACAAACCAACTCCAAGAGCTGCGATGAGGAATGCTTTCTGAACCTGCTGCCGCATGCGGAGCCGCCTTTCGGTGGTGCCATTTTTTCGCCACCGTCATTCTACTTCTCCGCCAGCACGTCGACTTTTTTGATGTCCGGCGGCGTCGCCAGCAACTCCCCAGCCTTGGCCATCAGCGCCTTTGCAATTGCGCCGTTCAGGTGAGCATCCCGGCCAGCTTCATCTGCGAAGGTATCGTAAATGTGAAAGGTACTGGGGCTGCTTTTGAATGCGAACCAGCGGAGAGTTCCCGGTTCCTGCTGCGCCAGCGGCAGGGCAGACTTCAGAAAAGCATCCAGCTCTGCCTCTTTGCCGTGCTTCGCTTCTAATGTTGCGAGCAGTGCAAACTTTGCCGTCGTTATCATTTTTGTTCCTCCTTTTTATTCCCTCATAAGATTGGATGCGCTGGCTCAGAACAGACCTCTGCCGCCAGCCGCCTAAAAGCCTTGTAGACATACGACCCCATGTACCAGCCGTCGATAAATTTGAAAGGCGTTTCCCCAGTGGTGTAGTGGCCGCAGGGCAGCACCTTGGCGTCAAAGTCCAGGACGTGGCGTGTGAACTGCTCCACTACCTGCAGAGAAAACTCCGGCAGAAAGGTCAGGTCGTACGGCGCGTAGATCATGCGGGCGCTCTTCTGCGGCCACGGCGCATGTGCACGACGCGAAAGAATCTCCGCTCCTGTACCAGCAAAATTTTCCATGCAGGCCATGGGGCTGACGCCCGCCCACAGCGCGCGCAGGCGATCCTGCGTTAACCCGGCCTGTGCAAACGCAGCGCGAATGTGGCGCGTGCTCTGGCCCGTCCAGACCACATCGCCAAACCACGTCGCAGCATGATTAAACACATGCACGCGCAGGCGCGGATCATGCGCGCTGGCGATGAATGCATAGCAGGAGCCAAGACTGGTGCCGAGAATGCCAAACTGCTCGTACCCCTGTTGCTGCAGCCAGTCGAGACAACTGCGAATATCCACGACGGCCTGGCGACACGAAGCAGTCGTACGACCAATGTTCGCGCTCACCGCGTAGTCAGAGCGCTCCAGTTCCGCCGGTCGGCGAATGTCGTGAAACGGCTTGCTGAGTCGCAATGCGGAGACTCCAAACCGATTAAAAATTTCGCACAGCGCGTTGTGGCTGAACGCGTCGGCATTCCATTGCGGCAAAACGATCATCGCCTGCTTCGGCCTGCCTTTTTGTTTTTCAGCAGGCGCTGGATACCAGCGCGCATTCACCTGATCGTTCTCCGGATACGGCGTGCGCATCGGTGAAGTAAACCGCAAAAATTCCGCCGTGGCCAGGCGGCCCTCCGCAGCCAACCGTTGCAGACGCGCATCCTGCTGCAGCGTCTCCGGGCGAACATTGGTCGGAAATAATTGCGGATGACGCGTCTCGATACGGAAATCCGTCGGCGTGGTGTAGCTATAAAACTTGTCGCTATCGGCCACGATGCTTTGATTCACTGTAAGCATCGCCGCTTCCAACCGCGTCGGTTCCCCCGAGGCGATTGCGTTCTCAATCTCTACGCGCTGCGCCTCCGGCAGTTGCGCGATCCAGTCGGCAAGCCAGTCAAAGCCCCACTCCAGCGGGCGCACCTGACGATTGGTGTCGCGTGTCGTGAGCCGCGTCTCCCAGGCAAACATCCATTGTGCATACAATCGGCGCAGCATCTCTTCTCAGGGTACCGCAGCATCTGTTCTTGGAACCGAGCGGGAGTGCGATTACTGAAGCTGGGACGGGACGACAGTGGTACCAGCCGCCATGGGAGCAGGAGAAACTGGCATCTGGGTATCCGTCGGAATCACGCCGTCTGCAATTTTCAGCGCGCTATGCAACGTGACGGTGTGCATGCCCTGGAGAATCGGCAACTCCCTTTGCACCTTTGTCCAGGCGCGTTTATTTTTCTTGGTCGCGATCGGCGCATTCGGGTCAGCATAGTAATCCAGAAGATTTTGTTTCAGCTGAGCGGGCACCAGGCGATTGGGGTCTTTGGTAATCCGACCCAGTAATTGCGCGTAGGTTGTATCCGTCAAACGATAGCCGCCGGGACGAATTTTCGCGCCTGTATCCAGATCAAGATTCGGCAGTTGCAACACCGGATGATCCTGCTTCTGTAGCTGGGCCATCAGTTGATCAAATGCGTCATCCGTGTTGTTGAGGCTGGTGACGTATTTGCTCTCTGTGTCGGCTGTCGGGCCGCGAATCGCCAGCATGGAAAAGACTCCCACCTTGGGCACAACACGAATCGCGTAGTCGAGCAGATGCGAGCCGATTCCCAGCTTGTGTTGGTACTTAGTCCAGTCACCGGCAGACTCCGCCTGATTGATTCGGGTTTGCAATTTTTGAAACTCGGGGCCGGTATTGTCGGCGGGGAAATTGTGCCTGTGGATCAGCACCTCGGCATCGGCGACTCGCGGCAAAAAATGCCGTACGGATGTCCGGTAGCTGTGGAAGGCCGGCTCCTCGCGACCCAATTGCGTGCGCAGCGTCAGGCCGGAGGTCTCAAAAACCGCGCGCTCCCTCTGCCTGCGCGGCACGCGCAGGCCAATCCATTCCTGGTAGGCGGCGGGCGCAAAACGCTGCTGGCTCAATTGGGCAATGTCGAAGGCAAACTCCGTGCGGACATGCGCATGCGGGCTCTCATCATAGGTGACGGATGGCCCATATTTTTTCTCCAGACCAGGAAACTCAACCGGCGTGGAGAGATTGATGGCATTCTTGTGCCCGATATTGTCGGCCAGATAATGCGACAGCGCGCCCAGCGCGAAGGCGTATTCATTGACCGTATGCGCGTTGCGAAACAGCGCGTCAATAAAATCTCCGGTGCGAACGTAGTGCGTCAGGTCACTAAAAAAAGCGTGGCCAAAGGGATAGTAGCCCATGTCCTGAATGGCGCAGCCACCATAGGCAAAGGCGTGGGCCTCGCGCAATTGCGCCTCCGTGGTGCCAGGAAAGCGCTGCAGCAGCAGCCCACGGATGGATGTGTTCCAGGCCAGATCAACGACCTCCTCATGCGTGAGCAGGGAGTACGCAGAAGCATGAGGCGGCATGGACACAAATACAAATACGAGGATTAAAAAAAACAATCCGGCGCGGCGAAGCCGCAGAGTCAACGGTCGATGTTCGGCGTTCACACATACTCTTTCTGGCGAAATACTCGGCCTTTTTGACTCCACCTTGCACCCGAAAAAAGCTCGATGCCTTAGGCCGCACGGCAGCGTACGGAGGGGACATCGAGCTTAGATGCAACTTTTATTATTGCGTGCAGCGGGTTATTTGGACGCCATTGACAGCGCCAGTTCATACTCCGAGTAGGGGCCCTTGAAGTCGTCGATCTTGCCCCCGTCAAAGTGCCAGATGCGCGTGGCCACTTCGTCGATCAAATCCTGATCGTGCGTAACCAGCAGCACCGTGCCCTCATACTTCTGCAGCGGCTGATTCAGCGCGTTGATGGCTTCCAAATCCAAGTGGTTAGTCGGTTCATCAAGGATCAGAATGTTCGGCTTCTGCAT
>VFSW01007546.1_pt1 | contig 15769 bp, 13 predicted proteins | sample 5358111 | NCBI WGS metagenome assembly VFSW01 (sample SAMN11554181, study PRJNA540505) | mine drainage metagenome | isolation source: sediment from site ElyBrook_90M | place: USA: Ely Copper Mine, Vershire, VT | collected 2017 | reverse complement strand
CCGGGGGGGGGGGTATACTTCCGGCCGCGCCCCGGTTCGCCGGAGAATTTTTACCGGAACGGGCACCATAGTCTTCGAATGGCGCCAATCGTTTTCATGACAACCAGTCTTCTGCTTGGGCTGCTCTCGATGCTTCTGCACGAGGCCGGCCACCTTGGCGCCGCGCTGTTGCTCGGGCTCGGTGTCAGGCGCATCGGCGTGTCGTGGAAGGGTCTTTACATCGTGCGCGAGGCTGGACCGCCGTTGGCGAATCTGATCGTCACGCTCGCGGGACCGTTCGCGAATCTGCTGTTTGCGTGCGCGTGGCCCTTGTCCCACCGGTTCGCGCTGATGAACCTGATTGTCGGCCTGTTCAACCTCTTGCCAGTCGCCGGTTCGGATGGGCAGCGGGCGTGGATGCTGCTGACGCAGAGCGCGGAATCCTGACTGCACTAACGTCTGCCGCCGCCGCCGAAATGCCCTCCACCGCCGCCACCACCGAAGCGGCCTCCGCCTCCGCCAAAACCGGTGCGGCCGCTGCCGAATCCACCCATTCGCGGCGCGAAGCCGGCGCGGTTCCGGCCGAGAAACCCGCCAAACCGCCCGTACCCGTAGCCACCATAACCCCCATAACCGTACGGCGCATACATCGCATACCCCGGCGAGAAGAACGGATAACCGAACGGGCTATAGAAGTATCCGTCTCCCGGCAGCCACGACCACGCCGTGAAGTAAGGATTCCAGTACCAGCCATCGCCCCCGAACAGCCCGTAGCCCATATACACGTTCTGCGCCGTCGCCGCGTTGGCCTGCGCCAGATAATCGGATCGCACGCTGCTCCAGCGATATAAATCGTCCTCCGCCTTGCGGTCGAAACTGGCGACTTTCAACGGCTCGCCGTTCAGCGCGACCTCTTTGCCTTTGCCGAAGCTCTTGTTTTTGCCGTTCTCCGTTACCTGTATTTTGCCGTCGAGGACCGCAATTTCGCCCAGCGCGTTATCGAAGCGGTAGAGGCCCGCTTTCAGAATGGAAGCGTTCGCGTTCCGCATCAGAATGTCGATACGGGCGTCTTTGGGCTTCATATCGACTTCCACCATCGCCTCGCCCTGGACGACTTCAATGCGGGGATCGACCAGTTCGGGCGAAACCATACGGATCTCGCTGTTGTCGCCAACCCGGACAAACGCGCCGGGCGAGAGCAGGATCTCCGCCTTGCCGGTCCCCGTCGAAAGGATCTGATTCGCCCCGAGTTGAACGTTGCCGATCTGGCTTGCCGTTAACGGATTCCCGTCGATTGAAACCTGTCCTTCGAGATAATTCACTGTCCCGGGAAGGGCGGTCCCGGCCGGCTGGGCGCGGAGCGCCGGAGACAAAGCTCCGAGCAAACCCGCCAGCGCCGCCAAACTCAGAAACCATTGTCTCCGCATAAATTCTTTACCCGCTATATTGGATGCGGGCCGGTTGGGCAAGGTTCCAGATAGTGTTTTTTGAATCTTTTTAGAATCAGCTACTTATCCTGTGGAATTGCTACCTGACGCCGGGGTCGAGGTATTCGGTTCGGGTATGCACGATCAGGCGGCCGCGATCCGGAGACGTGGCCGTAACCCGGATCTTGTGCATCGTTCCGGTTCCGTTTCCCCGATCCGGGATGTAGCCGATGGTATACCGCTTGCGGATGTCCTCGGCGATCTTCCTGCTCGTGGGAACGATGTCCTCGTAGTGCTGGAGCAGAAAACATTCCCCTCCGCTCACGCTCGCAATGCGCCGCAGAACGCCGGGATTGTTGTCGGGATCGTCCGCGTCGAAGATCCCCACGGTGTAGACGGTTGCGTGCGACGCCTCGATCGCCTGCATCAATTGCGCGAGGTTATGGCTGCTCGCGTTGTCGCCGCCGTCGCTGACCACCACCAGCGTCTTCTTGTCGCGCTGCGCGGATTCCAGATGCCGGAGGCCTGCCTCAATCGCGTCGTACAGCACCGTCCTGCCTTCGGTCCGATGCTTTGTCAAAGCCGTCCGGAGCATGGCGACATTGTCGGTGAAGGCAACGCCTTCCGGCAGGCCGGGGAGCACCTTGTCGTTGAAGTCCATCACGAAAATCTGGTCCTTCGGGTTACTGGCGTCGACAAACGCCAGGCCCGCCAGGTTCACGTCGGAGCGTTTGGGCAGCATGCTTCCGCTGTCGTCCAGGATCAGGCCCGCGGCAACCGGAACGTCCATGCTGGCGAAAGAGACGATCTTCTGCGGGACGCCGTTTTCCTCGATCCTGAAATTGTCTTTGGACAGGTCCGCGACGTAGCCGCCTTTGGCGTCTTTCACGCTGACGTCGAGAAGAACGAGATCGACTTCCGTCGAAATCTGGAAGTCGTCTTTCTGCGGGAAAGCGAAAACCGGAGCCAGAACGAAGAAAAGCGGAATGAGGAAACTCAATCGCTTCGTGATCTTCATATTCGCCCTTCCTGTTCTTTATTATCGCGCTAAATCGCCGCGCGAATGGACGAAGGTTTCTGGAGCGGCAGTCCGTTACATCACATAAAAAGATCTTTGACCTTTTCGATCAGACCCTTTTCGTGAGGCTCGTTGCTGACGGGCAGCGATTCCGCCAGTTGCTCGAACAGCTTGCGCTGATCGCGCGTGAGCTTCGAAGGAATTCTCACATCCACGTGAACCACCAGGTCGCCCCGCCCGCGCCCCTGCACTTCGGGAACGCCCTTGCCCTTCAGGCGCAGCTCCGCGCCGCTCTGCGTGCCCTCCGGAATCTTCAGGGCGTGCGGGCCTTCGAGCGTGGGGACGTTGATTTCGGCGCCGAGGACTGCCTGCGCGACGCTGATCGGAACGCTGCAGTGCAGGTCGTTCTCGTGCCTTTCGAAGATCGCGTGCTCTTTGACCGAGAAAAAGATGTAAAGGTCGCCATTGGGGCCGCCGTTGGCGCCGGGCTGGCCTTCCGCCGGAACCCGCAGGCGATTGCCGTCGCCGATGCCCGCCGGCACCGTCACCCGCAGCCGCTTGCTCACCTGCTTGTAGCCCTCGCCCCGGCAATCGCGGCAAACCTGTTTCACGATCTGTCCTGCCCCGCCGCAACTGGAGCAGGCCCGCCGCACCGAAAGAAAGCCCTGCGAGTAGATCTGTTCGCCGCGCCCGTTGCAGGCGGGGCAGGTGATGCTGCCGCTGCCCGGTTCCGCGCCTTTGCCGGAGCAGCGGGCGCATGCCTCCAGCTTCGGCACCTGGATCTCGACGGTTTTGCCGAAAGCCGCTTCTTCGAACGTCAGCGTCAGATCGTAGCGAAGATCGTCGCCTTTTGTCGCGCGCGAGCGTCCGCCGCCGCGCTGCTGGCCGAACACGTCGCCAACCCCGAAGCCCTGTCTCAGCATATCGCCCAGATCCATGGAAGAAGGATCGAAGCCGCCGGAGCCGCCCATGCCGGAAAGCCCCTGGTGCCCGTAGGCATCGTAGGCGGAGCGCTTCTGCGGGTCCGAAAGAACGCTGTAAGCCTCGGCCGCTTCTTTGAACTTCTCCTCTGCCGCGTGATCCCCCGGATTGCGGTCCGGGTGATGCTGAAGCGCCAGCTTGCGATAGGCCGCCTTCAGTTCCTGTTCTCCCGTGCCTCGGGCAACCCCCAGCACCTCGTAATAATCGCGTTTTGTCACCGGCATTGTTTACTTTAAGGATTATTTAAATTAAAGACTATTTAAATTGAAGATTATCCGGATTCCCGGAGGGTCTCCGGACTCAGGCGTGAACCGCCACCTTCACCATGGAAGGCCGCAGCAGTTTGCCTTTAAAACGATAGCCGCGCTGAAATTCGCTCAGAATCGCGCCGTCGGGCGCATCCGCCGTTTCCACCCGCTCGACCGCCTGATGCAGGTGCGGATCGAACGCCTGCCCGGCAGTCTCGATGGGTTCAAGTCCCACTTTCTTCAGCGCTTCGTACATCCGGCTGTAAATCATCTCCACGCCTTTGACGTATTCCGGGCTGCCGCCCTCCACTTTCAGGGCGCGGTCGAAATCGTCCAGAATCGGGAGCATATCCCGCACCATTTCCATGCCCGCGTACTGGAGATATTCGGAGCGTTCCTTCTCCGTGCGCTTGCGGAAATTATCGAATTCCGCCTGCCGCCGCAGAAGAAGTTCCCGCACTTCGTCGCGCTCCACCCTCAGGCCGTCCCGCTCGATGCGCAACTGATCCGCCTGATCCGGGATCGAAGGCCCGTCTTCCGTCTTGATGTCGTTGTTTTCCAAATCCACGCCAGTTTCAGATTAGCATCGCCGGATGAAACATGGCGGGATTAAACATGGCGAAGCCGGATCGGGCCTACGACTGGAGAATCTCGAACGTCCGCCCGATCTGCATCACGGTCGCGATCACTTTTTCGTACTGCATCCGCATCGGCCCCAGAACGGCAATGCGGGTGCGCAGCCCCGACGGCAGAACGATGGTTACGCCGATGAGACTCAGGTCGCTCATGGCCGGATGCGCGTCCTCAAGCCCGACGTGAATGCCGATCTGCCCCTGCGAGGATTCGAGGAACCGGTCGAGCAGCGCCACCACGTGTTTCTTCTCTTCGAGGGCGCGGAACAATTCCCGCATCCGTTCGCGCGTCAGATGCAGGTCCAGCCCGACCAGATACGACGCTCCGTCCATTGCCAGCTGCGGGTCCTCGTCGGCCAGCAGCAGACCCTTCCGGCACAGCAGCGTCAGTTGCTGCAGAACCTCGTCGTACATGGCGCGTTCTTCGTCGATCCGGCGCAGCAGTTCGGTCCGGGCTTTCTCCAGCGTCCAGCCGGCAAAGTGGGCGTTGACATAGTTCCGCAGCTGAATCAGATCGTCCCGAGTCATCGCCAGATCGAGCGTGACGACGCGGTTGCGGATCATGCGGTCGCGCGTGGCGACGATCATCAGAACGCGGCGTTCGGAAAGCGCAATCAGCTCCAGATGCTCCAGTTCCTGCGCCGAAGATGGAAGCGCGGCCGCGATGCCGACGTTGCGGGTAATCTCGGTGAGCACGCGCGAGGCGATTCCAACGCGTTCCTGTAGCCCTTCCCCCGACTGCATCTCCTTGAATATGCGGTCGCAATCGGCCGTCGGAAGCGGGCGCGCCGGCACCGTTCCGGCGAAATCCTGAAAGGCTTTCCCGGTGGGAATCCGGCCGGCGGACGTGTGCGGCTGGGCGAGATAACCCCGGTCGGCGAGATCGGCCATGACGTTCCGGACGGTTGCCGGGCTGAGCGCGAGCCTGCGCATGCGCGAAATGGTGCCCGACCCGATGGGCTCTCCCGTGTCGATGTAGGCGCGGACGATGGAATGCAGAATGACTCGCTCTCTCGGAGACATCTCGTTTCCCGGCGACTGCATCCTGCGCGGCTCCTTTTTTTTCTGGCCTTATTTTTCTGGCCTTACCGTTTCCGACCCTGACGGCTCGACTTGTGCTATAGCCTACCTTTAACTATACTGTCACCCGGCGGGCGGCGGCAAGACGGCGAAATCCGGCACAACGCGATTGCGTTCGCCGCCGGGCATTGTATACACTAGTGGTTTCGTTTAAAACGCGAACGGTGGCTCCAGCCTCGCCTGGGCCTCGCGACCGGGTCCGACAGCAGTCATTGTAAAATAAACTCCGGAGAATACATGGCAGAAATTCATAAGCATAAACATCTGTTCACGTCCGAATCAGTTACAGAAGGCCACCCCGACAAAGTCGCGGACCATATTTCCGACGCCGTTCTCGACGCCGTTCTCGCGCAGGATCCCACCGCGCGCGTGGCCTGCGAAGTTCTCGTCACGACCGGCATTTGCATTGTCGCGGGCGAAATCACGACGACCGCTCAGATCGACGTGCCGTCGATCGCGCGCAAGACGATTGCGGACATCGGCTACACCGACGCCGCGTTCGGTTTCGACGCCAAGACGTGCGGCGTTCTGAACGTCGTGCAGACGCAGTCGCCCGATATCGCAATGGGCGTGGACACCGGCGGCGCCGGCGACCAGGGCCTGATGTTCGGCTATGCGTGCGACGAGACTCCCGAACTGATGCCGCTGCCGATCCAGCTGGCGCACCGGCTCGTCGAGAAGCTTTCGCAGGTTCGCCGCGCAGGCACGCTGGCTTATCTCCGTCCCGACGGCAAGAGCCAGGTCTCCGTCGAGTACGTGAACGGCCAGCCGACCCGCATCGACGCGGTGGTGATTTCAACCCAGCACGGTGACGACGTTTCGACCGAGCAACTGCGGGCGGACGTTCGCAAGTTCATCATCGACGTGGTCGTGCCGCAGAGTCTGGTGGATTCGAACACGAAGTATCACATCAACCCGACCGGCCGCTTCGTCATTGGCGGACCGCACGGAGACACGGGTTTGACCGGGCGCAAGATCATCGTCGACAGCTACGGCGGCATGGGCCGTCACGGCGGTGGCGCGTTCTCGGGCAAAGATCCGACAAAGGTGGACCGCTCGGCCTGCTACATGGCTCGCTACATCGCGAAGAACCTGGTGGCTTCCGGACTGGCGTCGCGCGCCGAAGTGCAGCTGGCTTATGCGATCGGCGTGGCTGAGCCGGTATCCGTCATGGTGAACTCCTTCGGCACCGGCAAGGTTCCGGAAGACGTGATGGAAGATATCATCCGCGCGAATTTCCCGCTCACCCCGAGGGGAATCATCGATCACCTGCAGCTTCGCCGTCCCATCTACCAGAAGACCGCCGCGTTCGGCCACTTCGGCCGCAGCGAAGACACTTTCACGTGGGAGAAGACGGACAAGGCGCATGCGTTGAGCGATGCGGCCCTTAAAGTCGCGGGCGCGGCCCGCTAAGGTCCGGAGTCGAATCGAAGAGTCGAATCGAACCGATTTGCCGGTGGCGTCCCAGAGACGTCCACCGGCATTTTTATTATGTGCGCCTGCGGGTGTTTCGTCCTTGCGGCTGTGGTGGCCGCTTTGGTTTACTGCGCGATGCACGGTTTGTGGCCGGCGGCGGCCGCGGTGATTCTGCTTGCCGCCGGGCTGGGCTATTTCGCGAAGAAGTTGAGCAGTGTCCGCCGGCGCCCGTGAGCCGCGCGCGTTAGTGTCAGCCCGCTATTCCGTGAGCGCTTCGGCTTCATCGGCCGCGCGCCGGCCGCCCTGGCGGGCTTCGCGGATCGAATGCATGGCTTCCTTCAACAGATGCGCGGGCACCTGCACCTGAAATTCCAGACTCGGCAACACGTGCGGTCCGACGATCGTCGCCGGAATGTTGTTGGAATCCAGCACCCCCTTGATTGCCAAAGCCTCCATCTCGGCGTCGTGATTCGAAGAACTGAAGACGGGTGTCATGCTCTCATCCATATCATTCACCATGATTCCACGATACTCCGATCGGGGCGAACCCATTAGAATATGTGTGAGGATCGAAACGATATGGAACAGAACAATAATCTCGGCTGGTTTCTGGCCGGGGCCGTCATCGGCGTCACTGGGGCTTTGCTGTTGGCCCCGAAGTCCGGTAAGGATACGCGAAAATATCTCGCCAGAACCACAAACGACGGCCGCGAGGCCATGGAGTCCAGCGGACGCGAACTGATGGACCGCGGCAAGGAACTCTACGAACGCGGCAAGAAGATCGCCGAAGACGCCAGCGATCTGTTCGAGCGCGGACGCAAGCTTGTACAGGGCTGAGACTGCGTTACATCTCGGCGATTGCCGCATCACGCTCGTGCGCGCCGGTTCGTACTGGTGGGACGGCGGAGCCATGTTCGGCGTGGTGCCCAAAACGCTCTGGTCGAAGCATCAGCCGCCCGATGACTTGAACCGCATCGAAGCCGGCTTCAACTGTTTTGTTGTCGAAGCGGAAGGGCAGCGCATTCTGATCGAAACCGGCGGCGGCGTCCGGCACGACGGGCGTGCGCTCGAGCGGATGCGTCTGGACACGCCTGACCTCGGGCCCCCTCGCCTCGGCGAAGTGCTGTCCAGCCACGGCTTCGACCCGGCGTCGATCGATCTGGTCGTCAACACGCACCTGCACTGGGACCACTGCGGCGGCAATACCGTGGACACACCGGAAGGCGCCGTCCCCGCCATGCCCAATGCGCTCTATCTCACCCAGCGCAATGAACTCGCCCATGCGCGCGAGCAGCATCCGCGGGACGCGGTCAGTTATCGCGCGGTGAACTACGAGCCACTGGTCGAAGCGGGCCGGATGCAGTTGCTCGACGGGGATGCAGAACTCGCGCCCGGCGTCGAGGTGCGCGTGGCGCCCGGCCACAACCGCGACATGATGGTCGTGCTGGTGCGCTCGCGCGGCGAAACATGGTGTCATCTGGCGGATCTGGTGCAGTACACTTCGCAGGTCACGCCCACATGGGTCAGCGCGTTCGATCTCTTTCCCCTTGAGACCATCGCCAACCGCACGCAGCTGCTGGAACGCGCGGCGGCGGAGGGCTGGTGGTGCAGCTTCGGTCACGATCCCGTGGCCGCCTTTGCGAAGATTGAAGTAGTGGAGGGAAAGTGGCGAGCGCATTCCGGAACGAGCCATACACAGATTTCACGAAACCCGAAAACCGCCGGCTGATGGAAGCGGCGCTCGCGAAGGTGCGAGGGCAGCTCGGGCGCGAGTACGACATCCTCATCGGGGGCGAACGGATTCGCACCGCGGACAAGCTGCGGTCGATGAATCCCGCGCGCCCGGACGAGGTTGTGGGCATTCATCAGAAGGCCACGCCGGAACTCGCGGCGCAAGCAGTCGAGACGGCCCACCGGAACTTCGCCGCGTGGAGCAGAACTTCCGCCGAAGATCGCGCCGGGATGCTGTTCCGCACGGCTGCGCTGTTGCGCGAGCGCAAGTACGAATTCAACGCCTGGCTCGCGTTCGAAGCGGGCAAGACATGGCCGGAAGCGGAAGCGGAAGTGGCCGAGGCGATCGATTTCTGCGAGTATTACGCGCGTGAAATGCTGCGTCTGGCCGGGCCGCAACCCGTGGTCCAGCTACAGGGCGAGCGCGACGAAATGCGCTACCTGCCGCTGGGCGTTGGCATCGTGATCCCTCCGTGGAACTTCGCGATTGCGATTCTGTGCGGCATGACGGGCGCGGCGCTCGTGACCGGAAATACGGTCGTGATCAAGCCTTCGAGCGAAACGCCCACCATCGGCGCGGTGTTTGCGGAGACGCTTCTCGAGGCGGGTTTTCCGCCGCATTCGTTCTGTTTCCTGACGGGCAGCGGCGGCGCGGTGGGGGACGTTCTGGTGGCGCACCCCCGGACGCGGTTCGTTTCCTTCACGGGGTCGAGGGACGTCGGCCTGCACATCAACGAACTGGCCGCGAAGCCGGGGAAGGGCCAGCTTTGGATCAAGCGCGTGGTCGCGGAAATGGGCGGCAAGGACGCCATTATCGTGGATGGCGATTGCGATCTCGACGCCGCGGTGGAAGGCGTGGCGGTGTCGGCCTTCGGCTATTCGGGGCAGAAATGCTCGGCGTGTTCGCGCGCCATCGTGCATGAGAAGGTTTACGACGAGTTCCTCGAAAAGCTCAAACTCCGGACCAGGAAGATTACCGTCGGCGAGCCCGATACGCCCGCCGATTACATGGGTCCGGTGATTAACGCGAAGGCGCGGAAATCGATCCAGGACTACATTGAAATCGGGAAGACCGAAGGCAGGCTGCTGACCGGTGGCGATGCCGATCCGCGGCCCGGCTACTTCGTGCCCCCGGCGATTATTGCGGATGTCGATTCCAGTGCGCGCGTGTTTCAGGAAGAGATTTTCGGGCCGGTGCTGGCGGTGGCGAAGGCGCGCGATTTCGACCATGCGCTCGCGATGGCCAACGACTCGCAATACGGCCTGACGGGAGCCATTTACTCGAACCACGCCGGGCACATCGCGCGGGCGCGCGAAGAGTTCTTCGTGGGCAACCTGTACATCAACCGCAAGTGCACCGGAGCCATGGTGGGGGCGCATCCGTTCGGGGGATTCAACATGTCCGGGACCGATTCCAAAGCCGGCGGGCCGGATTACCTGCTGCTGTTCCTGCAGGCAAAGTCCATCGCGGAAAAACGGTCATGATAGGATCGAAATACCCCGATTCGAAGGGGACTGAGAAATAACAACAATAGGGTCAAACCCGATCGACGCGGCGAACCGGGGCTTTCATGCCCCGGTTTTTATTTCAGAACAGCTAAGAACTGAGCCAGCCAGGCCGGATGGGCGGGCCACGCGGGCGCGGTCACCAGCTTGCCGCAGGTGTAAGCCTGAGTCATTTCCAGTTCCACGTAAGTGCCGCCGGCGTTGGTTACATCCGGCGCAACGGCGGGATAGCAACTGCACGATTTCCCTTTCAGAACATTCGCGGCGGCCAGCAACTGCGCGGCGTGGCAGATCGCGGCTATGGGTTTATCGGCCGCCGGGAAATGGCGGACGATATCGAGAACACGCGGGTCGAGCCGGAGATACTCGGGCGCGCGGCCTCCCGGGATCACGAGCGCGTCGTAGTCTTCGGCGCGGACGTCGTCGAACGAGGCGTTCAGCGTGAAGTTGTGGCCGCGCTTTTCGCTGTAAGTCTGATCGCCTTCGAAATCGTGAATTGCGGTGCGGACAAAGTCCCCGGCGCGCTTTTTGGGGCACACCGCGTGGACCGTGTGGCCCACCATTTGCAGCGCCTGGAAGGGCACCATCGCTTCGTAATCTTCGACGTAATCGCCGACCAGCATCAATAGTTTTTTATTGGACATAGGACCTCAGTATGGCGAACACGACCACTCCCGTGACCGATACATAGAGCCAGATCGGGAAGGCCCAGCGCGCGACGCGCCTGTGGAAATGAAACTCGTTGCGCAGCCCGAACCAGAGCGCCGCCAGAATCAGCGGCAACGCGACCATCGAAAGGCCGATATGGCTGATCAGGATGAAAAAGTATACGGGCCGGATCCATCCATGAGCGGGAAACAGCGTATCGCCATGGAAGAAGTGATACACGATATACGACACCAGAAACAGGCCTGAGAAGACCGTCGCGCTGAGCATGAACCGCTTGTGGATGGCGCGGTTGCCGCGGCGGATATTGATGTAGCCGAAGATCAGGCAGAGGGCGCTCAACGAGTTGAATGTCGCGTTGGCGGCAGGGAGGGCCGAGACCCAGTCCGGCGCCGCGACTTTACCTTTGAAATAGATCAGCCAGATGAGAAACGCGGCAATGACGGCGCTCAGAGTGACGATGGCCGGCATCGGTTTGCGAATCTGTTCGGCGTTAGTGGTCGACATCGCCTTCTATTTTAAGTAACGACCTGAGGAGCACGGCGGGGTGCATGGCGGTTTCGTCCGTGAAGTCGGCAATCTGGTGGCGGCAGGAGGTTCCGGCGGCCACCACGGCGGACGAGGGGTCCTTGGCGCGCACCTGCGGCAGCAGGCGTCTTTCGCCGATCTGGCGGGAGACTTCGAAGTGCTCCTTCGAGTAACCGAACGACCCGGCCATGCCGCAGCATCCCGCGTCGAGATCGACCACGGTGCAGCCGGGGATCTTTTCGAGCAGCGTCTTCGCCGCAGGCAGCAGGCCCATGGATTTCTGGTGGCAGTGACCGTGCAGCAGGATCTTCGGAGGGCCTGGCTTCAGCGGAATCGAGAGGCCGGAGGCGAACTCTTCGAACAGCACCGAAGCCTGCGCGACGACTTGCGCGCGGCGCTGCTCTTCTCCACGCAGAAGGGAAGGCGCGTCTTCACGCACCGCTGACAGACAACTCGGCTCGCAGAAGACGATCTTCTTTCCCGCAGCGGCGATGTCATACAGCGACTTCGTATTGCGCTGCGCCTGCACGCGCGCCTGCTTCAGGAGGCCTTTCGAAATCAGGGGCCGGCCGCAGCAGTGGTTCGGCGCGAACGCGATTTTCTGGCCCGCGGCTTCGAGCACGTCCCACACGGCGGCGCCGATATGCGGGTCGTAGAAGTTGGTGAAAGTGTCGTTGAAGAAGTAAACGCCGGGGTCCGGCGCGCTGCGTTTTTGCGAGGCGAAGGTCCGGCGATTGAGCGCGGGCAGCGTGCGCCGCCGGTCGATCCCGAAGACCGCTTCATTGAGCAGACGGACAGGCCCGGTCTCCGCCGCCCAGTTCACCAGCGGGGCAAATGGCCGGCCCATCTGCGCAAATGTGCGCACGTTGCCGAGCATCTGCGCGTGCAGGGGCGTTCCATACGTTTGCCAGTAGCGCGCAAGAAATTCGCTCTTGAAACGCGCCATATCCACGCCGACGGGGCATTCCGCTTTGCAGGCGCGGCATTCGAGGCAGAGGTCGAGCGCGCGGTAGACATCGCGATCGTCAAGTTCGTTCCGCAGCGCTTTGTTCAGTGTGCCGGCGCGGCCGCGCGTGGTGTGCATCTCTTCTCTGGTGACCATGAAGGACGGGCACATGGAACCTTCGAGCGTCTTGCGGCAGGCGCCGAGCCCGCTGCACATTTCGACCGCCGCGCCCATGCCGCCGTACTCGGAATAGTCGAAGAACGTCCGTGGATTCGCGCTGACGTAGCCCGGGCCGAAGCGCAGGTTATCCGTGATGGGCGGGCTATCGACGATCTTGCCCGGATTGAAAATCCCGAGCGGATCGAACGTGCGCTTGACGGTGCGGAAGGCTTCGTAGAGAACCGGCCCGAACATCTTCCGCATGAAGGGACTGCGGACCAGCCCGTCGCCATGCTCTCCCGAAAGCGCGCCGCCGAATTCCAGCACCAGATCGGCGACTTCGCTGGCGATGGCTTCGAATTTGCGCACGCCTTCGGCCGTCTTCATATTCACGACCGGGCGCACGTGCAGGCACCCGACCGAGGCATGCGCATACACGCCCGCCGAGGTCCCGTGCCTGCGGACGATTTCCATGAACCGCTCGATGTAATCGCGCAGTTTTTCGGGCGCGACCGCCGTATCTTCGACGAACGAGAGCGACTTCGCGTCTTCCTTCATGGTCATCGAAAGCCCGAGCGCGGCTTCGCGCAGGTTCCAGACGCGCGCCTGGGCGGGCAGATCGAGCGCGTGATGGTAGCGGTAGCCAAGGCCCGCGTTCGCGAGATCGCGCTCGCACGCATTGAGCCGGGGCGGCAGGCTTTCACTCGTATCGCCATGGAACTCGATGCACAGGATGGCGCCGGGCTCGCCTTCGATGAAGGTCTCGCGCACGCGCTGCAGGGTGGGGCTGAGGCGGGTGTGGTCGAGAATAAATTTGTCCATCACCTCCACCGCCGAAGGGCCGTGGCGCAGAATCAGCGGCGTTGCGCCGAGGGCTTCGAGAAGGTCCCCGAACTGGACCACCATTACGGCTTTGGCTTTGGGCAACGGAACCAGATTGAGCGTGGCTTCGAGAACCACTCCGAGCGTGCCTTCGGAACCGACCATCATGCGGGCCATGTTGAACGGCCGGCCGGGATCGGTGAACTCGTCGAGATTGTAGCCGCCCACGCGGCGCAGAACTTTCGGAAACCGGCGGTCGATTTCCTCCGCGCATTCCGCGCCCAGCCGGGCGACGGTGCGGTAACACTCGGCCTCGAGCGTATCGCCCTGCATGGCGGCTTCGAGTTGCGCGGCGTCGCGGGCGCCGAAGTGCACCACCGCTCCATCGGCGAGAACGACTTCCTGAGAGAGCACGTGGTCGATGGTTTTGCCATACAGCACCGAGCGCGCGCCGCTCGAATTATTGGCCATCATGCCGCCGACGGTCGCGCGGCTGGCGGTGGAAACATCGGGCGCGAAGCGCAGGCCGTGCGGCTTGAGCGCCGCGTTCAATTCATCGAGCACGATGCCGGGCTGGACGCGCACCCAACGCTCTTCTGCGTTCAGTTCGAGGATCCGGTTGTAGTACTTCGACGTATCGACCTGAAGGCCGTCGCCAATGGCCTGTCCGGCCTGCGCGGTGCCGCCTCCACGCAACGTAATGGGGCAGCGGAAACGCGTGGCGAGGCGAACGATGCGGATCAGGTCTTCGCGCGATTTCGCGACAACGACGCCGAGAGGCTCGATGCGATAGACGCTGGCGTCGGTGGAGTAGAGCGCGCGGGAGACGGCGTCGAACCGGATCTCGCCTTCGATTTGCGCTTCGAGTTCGCGCCGCAGCCCCTCGACGTCGACGAGCTTCGCGTTCGCGCGGGGAACGGGCGGGGCGGTAGTGAGAGCCACGAGATCGGGGCGGGGCACGGGTACGATTTTCCTCTTATCGGTAAGCTTCGAGCAGGCGCAACGCGGTCCCGCGGTCGATCGCGCGGATGTCCGCTCGGGCTTCATCGGAAAAGATAACCCGCAGGGCCATCAATTCCCGGTGCGGTCTTCCGGCCCGGGTTTGCCGCCGGCCATCTTCCGGAAGTCATCCATGGTACGCATGCACGTGCTGCCGCTGTTCGGTTGTGCTTGCCGGTTCCAATTCCATCCGATACTTAGACGATATCACCGATGATATATACTGGCGCGCTGGAGGCGTGTTCCGGATGCGGCCATTCCTGATTTTCTTACTCATTTGCGCAGTCCCCGGACGGGCGGCCGACGAGCGATCCTTCTCCGCGTGGACCTCCTACCTCGGCGGTCCCGATTCCTCGCAATACTCTTCGCTCAGGCAGATCGATAAGTCGAACGTGAAGCAGCTGGAGGTGGTCTGGTCGTATTCCGCGGGCGACCGGAATTACCTGTTCAACCCCATCGTGGTGGATGGCGTAATGTACGTTCTGGCGCGGAACAACTCGATCGTGGCGCTGGACGCGGCGACGGGCAGGGAGATCTGGGTTCATCCGAACACGGGCGCGGTGGGGACGCGCGGGATCAATTACTGGGAGAGCAAAGACCGGTCAGACCGGCGTCTGCTGTATCTGAATGCCGGTTTCCTCACGGCGATCGATACGCGCACGGGAAAGACGATCGAAAGCTTTGGCGACAACGGCCGGACGGACCTGCGCACAGGGCTCGACCGCGAGGTGGCGCGTCCGTTGCAAACCAACAACCCGGGGCGCATTTTCGAGAACCTGATTATCATGGCTCTGCCCGCGTCGGGCGCGAGTTACGACGCAGCGCCTGCGGACATCCATGCGTATGACGTGCGCACGGGCAAGCCGGCGTGGGTATTCCACGTGATTCCGCATGAAGGCGAATTCGGGTACGAGACGTGGCCGAAAGACGCGTGGAAGACGATGGGCGGGGTCCACAACTGGAACGAAATGACGGTGGACGAGAAGCGCGGGATTGCGTATATCCCGCTGGGCTCGCCCCGGTTCGATTTTTACGGCGCGAACCGGCCCGGGCAGAACCTGTTCGGCAATTCGCTGGTGGCGCTGGACGCGCGCACGGGCAAGCGGCTGTGGCACTTCCAGATGGTGCATCACGACCTGTGGGATTACGATATTCCGACCGCGCCGAAGCTGCTCACGGTGAAGCATAACGGGAAGAATGTGGACGTGGTGGCGCAGCCGACCAAGTTCGGTTTTCTGTATGTGTTCAACCGCGTGACCGGCGAGCCCTTGTGGCCGGTGGAGGAGCGGCCGGTACCGCAGTCGGACGTGGCGGGCGAGCAATCGTGGCCCACGCAGCCGTTCCCGACGAGGCCTCCGCCGTTCGCGCGGCAATCGTTTACGGAGAAAGACGTCAATCCTTACGTGACCGAGGCGGAACAGGCCGCGATATGGGAATTGCTGAAGGGTTCGCGGAACGAGGGGCTGTTCACGCCGCCCAGTTTGCGCGGCAGCATCGAGATGCCGGGGCATAACGGCGGGGCGAACTGGGGCAGTTCGGCGGTCGACCCGGTGAAGGGCACGATGTATATCGTCTCGAAGGAACTGCCGACGCTGTTGAAGCTGCAATTGCCGGGGCAGGGACGTGGGCGC
>VFSW01007545.1_pt1 | contig 15769 bp, 15 predicted proteins | sample 5358111 | NCBI WGS metagenome assembly VFSW01 (sample SAMN11554181, study PRJNA540505) | mine drainage metagenome | isolation source: sediment from site ElyBrook_90M | place: USA: Ely Copper Mine, Vershire, VT | collected 2017 | reverse complement strand
CATTCGTTGGATTTTGAGTCTTAACCGTTTGTCTCAAAAATGGGGGCAAGTCCAACCCTCGGCTTGCCATAGGTCAGCGTTCCTGTCTTGTCGACAATTAGAGTTCGGCAGGTATCCAATCTTTCGAGGATGGAGGGGTCTTTGATAATGATGCCTAACTTGGCTCCAACAGAGATGGCACCGATGATCGCCACCGGAATCGAGATAAGAAGCGGACATGGCGTCGCTATGACCAGCACGGCCAGGAAGCGCTCCGAGTCACCGCTGAAGTACCAACTTGCCAACGCTATCGCGATTGCGACCGGCGTATACCAGGAGCCGAGCCTGTCTCCGAGCCGCTGGATCTGCGGCCGATTCTTCTCCGAGGCGTGAAGCACCTCGACGATCTTCGCGTAGCGTGAGTCGCTTGCCACTTTTGTTGCTCTCAGTGTCAACGCCACGTTGCCGTTGATCGAGCCGGAGAGCACAGGTGTCCCCGGCGCCTTGGCAATGAGGAACGGCTCGCCCGTCAGATACGACTCGTCCATGCTGCCATCACCGCTGACAACCATTCCATCGACAGGACAAATCTCATGAGGATAGAGTAGGAGCTCGTCGCCAATGGCAATCGAGTCGATGGGCACGTCCCCAGCGGCGGTACCGGCCCGATGCGCCACCTGCGGCATTCGCTTTGCCAGGGCACTCAACACAGACGAGGCGCGCCGTGTCGCAAAGCCCTCCAGCGCCTGACCGCCCGAGAGCATCAAAACCACAATGGCCGCAACCCAGTATTGACCTAGAATCAGAGAGGTCGCAACCGAGAGCAGCGCCAGAATATCCACGCCGAAGTTGCCTTTGAATACCTGCCGCGCCAGTGAAATGAGCAAGGGAATGCTCGCGCCTGAAATCGCCACCAGCAAGATCAAACTCTGGATGTGCTGATCCCGCAGCACCAGCTTCGCAATCAACGCCGCAATTATTCCAGCAGCTATAAGACTCGCTGTCGCAATGTGCGCGCCAGGACTTTCAAGCCACTTGATGACGCCATCAGGTTCCTTCGCTGCGCACTCTTTCATGGGAACACCCTACAGCTCTTTCCTTGCCGGGGATGTGCTGTCTGGGACAGCAACTCGGGCCGAATCATGCTGATACTCGGTGATATGGGCGATTCAGACCTGAATGCGGGTACAAGCCTCAAGCACAGCTCACCGGCAACTCCGCTGTTTCTGGCCATCGGATTGGTGGCCATACTCATTCTGGCCTGGCTCGGAAGAGTCATCCTCCTGCTCTTCTTTGCCGCAATTGTGGTCGCAGCCCTCGTAACCGTTTCGGCTGATTGGCTTGGCGCAAGACTCAGAGTTGGGCGGAAGGTGGCCTTTGCGCTCATCCTAATTGCAGCAGTCTGTCTCCTCGGCTCCGTCCTCTGGCTCGTCGGCCCCAGCATCATCGACCAGTTCACCGACTTGCAAACAGACCTGCCTAACGCGGCCCGCCAACTCATGGAAAGGCTCACTGGCTATCCCTGGTGACGCTGGATGATCGCTCAGTGGTCGGGCTACTCTCAGCTTTCCAGCAGTGCCAGCTCCGCATTCACGCGTATCGGAGGCATCGTTCTCAGCACTGCAACGGTACTCTCTGGAATGATTGTCGTCGGATTTCTTGGCCTCTATCTTGGGGCCGAGCCAGAGGTGTACTTTTCCTACATCCAACGAGCGACACCCTTGGCATACCGGGCCACGCTAAACTCTTGCGCCGCCGCCGCGGTAAGAAATTTGCGCTGGTGGGTCCTCTCGCAAATGTTGTCCATGACCGCTGTTGGCGTCATTGTTGCGTGTGGCCTATGGGCGCTCAGCGTGCCGCTTTCGGGCACACTCGGTGTTATCGCGGCCCTGCTTACATTCATTCCGAATATTGGCCCGATCCTATCGGTTGTGCCGGCTGTGCTGCTGGCTATTGCCATTAGCCCGGCTAAGGGTCTTCTAACTGTGGTGCTCTTTCTCGCGGTGCACTTCCTGGAGGGCAACGTGATCACGCCCTTGCTGGAACGAAGGATCGTCCGCCTGCCTCCAGCCCTCACCATGACTGCCCAACTCTTTCTGACAGTCATCGCCGGTCCGCTCGGTCTGGCCCTCGCCGCACCGCTCACCGCGGCATTCCTCGGCGTCTTCGAAGTACTCATCCCCATCAAAGCCATCGACAAAGTTGAGGCCTGATCTGCTTTTTCGCCGCGCGAGCGCCTGCGAGCGCAATTGCTCAGACCGCGTCAAGCCCGCTCAATAGGATCAGAGCTACCGAAAGAGGATAGGCTCCCGCTGATTCCCGCGATTCGTGTGAACAATCTGGCCAATCTCACCGTGCAATCCTTAACCAGCGGCTTGTCAGGCAGAAGGGATTCTTGACTTATGGCTACCGCCGTCGAGGGGGTGCTCAGAACACCTGCTATAGTCCTGCCGATTGCCGTGCCTGCATCAAGTGACTGTAACGCAGGCGCAGTTACCTTGATCCGATTGAGGCCCTCCGCTACAACTAGAAGGATGGTTGGAACTGGCTTCTGCATTTGCACTTCAACCCCGGCTTGCAAATAACGGAAAAATAGGATGCGGATTGCAATGAAGTTATTCGGTTACTCGTCTGACCCAACAACTCTAGCTGTCATCGTTTCTACACTCGTGCTCTTTATCTTGTCCTTGACTGAAAAAGGATTTACTCACGAGGTGCTTCTCGAAGCGGCAGTCTTTCTTGTCTCGGTAAAGCCGATCATCATGGCAAAGAAGAGTTCTGAGACTGAGATTCGGCTGGAGAAACATCTGTCGGAGATCAGTGCTGTTTTGACGCGCAACGCGTTCTTGATCGGTGCGAAAGAAGGTGGCATTGAGCCCGTTGCCGCTGAGCCAAGCAAGCTATGATCTGTGTTTAATTCAGGCACTTGCTCCTGTCTTGCAGTAGTCGCCCGACAGCACTTCGGATTCTGACTGGGGAGTCTGAACTTCTGTCAGAAGAGTTTTCTGACTGGCGCGACCAGTCAAGCTGAGTCAGATCTCCCTTGTTGCCAAGAGGAATGGTTGATCTCAGGTTAGTGCAGGGGTACAGTAGCGGTACACTCGTCAGCTTCGCCCAACCTCGGGAAATTGCGCTAAACTGCGGTTGCTCAGCTACTTGCGACATTCCCAGATTCCGGCAGACCTCGCTTTATTATCAGCAATTTACAGTGTTGCAGCCCGACTCATAATCCCTTGGTCGGGGGTTCGAATCCCTCCGGGCCCACCATTTGGAATCAGAGATATATGTGATGCTGGACAGTGCTGAGTTCGTCTTGGTGTCGTGTCAGGCAGCGCTTCACGCCCGGGCTCTCTTCGCGGCGTCCCTCGGGGGGAGGCCGCTGATCGGCCCACAGTGCGCAGGCAACAACCATCGGCGATAAAAGGACTCATCCGGCTGGGCAGGCGCGCACTGCCACCGGCATTCTTTGCCAGCGGTCAACAGCAAAACATTCGGCGGTCCGGCCGGGCCCTTCATGTCCTGTGTCCGGATGGCCGCTTGCCTGTTCAACCCTTCCCAGTTGCTTTGGAGCGCTGGGGTTACAGAGAGTCTCTCTGGTAGCGGCGCCAAAGCTGCCTCCGAGCAGATCAGCGCGAAATGGCCTTGCGGCGGGTCTGCGGCGATGCGGTGAAGCGGCGTGACTAACCCGGAAGCCTGATGATCATCTTGCCGATGTTGCTGGCCCCGGAGTGCAGAAGATCGAGCAGTGCGCGGGGCGCGGCCTCCAGTCCATCCGCGGAGGTTTCGCGGTGGGTCAGCGTGCCTGACTTGAGGGCCGGGATGGCCTCTTCCAGAAACGCGGGCATCTCCTTCGCGTGGTCGGAGACGATGAATCCCTCCAGCCGCAGGCGCTTGCCGATGGCCAGCATGAGGTTGCGCGGGCCGGGCACGGGCGTGTTGTAGCCGGAGATGCCGCCGCACATGGCCACGCGGCCGTAGTTGCGCAGTGCATAGAGCGCGGCTTCCAACTGGGGACCGCCGGTGTTGTCAAAGTAGACGTGAATCCCTTCCGGAGCTCCCTTCTTCAAGTGTTGCAGCGGGTCGCCGTCGCGGTAGGTGAAGGCATAATCCACCTTGAGCTCGTCGCGCAGGAACGCCACCTTCTGCTCGGAACTGGCGCTGGCGAGTACCCGGCAGCCGTGGATTTTGGCGATCTGGCAGGCTGCGCTGCCCACCGCCCCAGCGCCCCCGGAGACGAAGACGGTTTCGCCGTGCTTGAGGGCGGCGACGCGGAGCAGGCCCACCCAGGCCGTGAGCCCGGTGACACCCAGAATGCCAAGATACGCCGAGGGCGGCGCCACCGTTGTGTCCACGGCCTTCAGACTCGAACCGGGCGCTACAAAGGCCTCCCGCCATCCATAGATGCTCTGGACAAAGCTTCCCAAGGGCATCTTCTGGTCCAGGGACTCGACCACCTTGCCCACGGCGCCGCCCTCGAGCGGCTGGCCGATTTGAAAGGGCGGGACGTATGACTTACCCTCGTTCATCCGCCCGCGCATGTAGGGATCGACAGACATGCACACGTTGCGGACCAATACCTCGCCTGGTTTCAGGTCGGGCAGTTCGACGGTTGCAAAGGAAAAATTGTCGAGGGAAGGCTCTCCCTGCGGGCGGCTGGCGAGACGAACTTCAACACTCTTGGCAGGCATAAGATTTGCCTCAAGCATAGCGCGTTCCGATGCGGGCTTGTCCAGCGGGACCACGGAATTTACCGCAGCCCTGCCCCGCGAAAGATGCCGCGGCGCGGAACGGCAGCCATTTCCCTGGGCCCGCGCAGGCGCCGCAAAGCAGGCTGAAGCTGGATGACGAAAGCGGAGATCGGCGTCGCCGGGCCACAGGTGTTCCATCGAAGAATCCTCGACCTCCCCGCCGTGCCCTGCGAATACAAGATGCCGTTTCTTCGCCGGGATTGCCAATGGAAGCCGGGAAGATGCGGGTCGCGTGAAAGGAGCACGATTGAAACGATTGGCTGGCTACCATTCTCTGCCGGCAACGATCCATTCATGGTGGGCAGTCAAGCCGCGGCACCGATCCGGAATCTGGCGGTGAGAGTTGAGGCTGCTGAATCAAACATGGGTATTCCGTATCCGTCCTTGAGTGCCCAAATCGGTCTCGATCGGTCTAGCGCTGCGGATTGCACGCTTGGCCAGCTCCCGAAGCCAAGGGCCCAAGGCACCGACACGGGCCGCGGCGCGGCTCCTAAGGCACACACTAACAGCGAGATAGAACGAACTCGATTGAAGTGCAGTGATTGCCGTCACATCCCAAGGAAGGTGAGCGGCATCACAATCTATTACTGCGGCTATTTTGTATTGTGATTTGTAACACGAAGACATCTTTCAGAACGCCAAACGTGTTCAATTGGCTGGATGACGGTAGTGATGAGGAGGCTTTATGAAACGTCTTATTCCGATTTGTATGGTTGCATTCTTCGCCTGCGCCTGGGCGCTTGTTCCCAGCGCAATGGCTCTTCCCAGTTATGCTCGCCAGACCGGTTTGGCGTGCAATGGCTGCCACACCACGCCGCCTGAACTGAACAATGGCGGGCGGCTGTTCAAGCTGCTGGGGTACACCGATCGCGCTCAGAACAAGAGCGTGACGGCCGATGGGGATACTCACCGCGCCCCCTTGAATCTGCTTGAGAGTTTGCCATTGAGCGTGTTTCTCGATGCTTCGATCACCGGCACCAAGACTCCCCAGCCCGGCACCCAGAACTGGAATGCGGAGTTCCCCCAGGATGTTTCCCTCTTCCTCGCCGGAGCCTGGGCCTCTCACGTCGGCAGCTTTCTGCAGATCACCTATGACCCTCAAGGCGATCACTTCAGCATGGATAACACCGACATTCGCTACGCCAACAAAGCAAAAATGGGCGGCAAGGAGTTGGACTTCGGCGTGACGATGAACAACAATCCGACCCTGGAAGATCTGTGGAACGCCACCCCGGCATGGGGCTACCCCTTCATCGCCAATGATTCCGCTCCGGGCCCCACGGCGTCGCCCATTATCAACGGAAACCTGGCGACGGATGTGGCGGGACTGGGCGGCTATGCCATGTGGGACCAGCATGTGTACGTTGCCGGAACTTTATACCGCTCCGACCACATCGGCGACACGCAGCCCACCACCGGCACGTGCTGTTCCTACAACATCCGCGGCGTAGCTCCCTACTGGCGAGTGGCGTTCCAGCAGAGCGGACGAACCGCAAACCTGGAAGTCGGCGCCTACGGCATGCATATGCAATCGACCCCTGGAGGCGTAACCGGTCTGGAGGACAGTTATACGGACTTTGGCCCGGATATCGATTACGAGCGGACCATCGGCAAGGATGTACTTTCCGTGCGCGCCAGCTATGTCAGGGAGAACGCAGACCTGGTTGCGAGCACGGCAAACCTCGCCGCAAGCCCTGGCCCGCACCACCTGAACGCGAGCAACGCCAACGCCGAATATCACTTTGGCGATCGCGTCTCAGGGGCATTGGGCTGGTTTCTGACCGATGGAACCAACGATCCCCTCTTGTACCCTCAAGCCGCGGTCTCGGGCAGCGCCAATGGCGGCGCCAGAAGCGAGGGTCTCATCTCAAATCTCTCCTATTGGCCAACGCAAAATATCCAACTGGCCGCCCAGTACACCAACTACACGCGATTCAATGGCGGGAACGCGAACTATGACGGCGCAGGACGCGCCGCGAGCGACAACAACACGTTATACTTGCTGGCGCGCTTTGTTTTCTGATACGGGCTGAAATGTCCGTTGGCGCTATTCCCCAACTCTCAACGATTCACCACCAGGAGATCCCATGAAACGCACTGCTTTCGTAGCACTCATGGCAATGACCGCTCTTAGCACCGCGGCCTTTGCCGGCACCATCCACGGCAAGGTTTCCGGAGTCAAAGGCGAGTCCGTCGTGTACGTGGAAGCCGTTGCCGGCAAGACCTTCCCCGCTCCCGCGCAACACTTCACCATGGACCAGAAGGGCCTGATGTTTGTGCCCCACATTGTCGCCATCCAACAAGGCACGACGGTCGAATTTCTCAACAGCGACAGCGTGGCGCACAACGTCTTCTGGCCCTCCATCAGCGGCAACAAGAAGCTGGGCCACAACCTGGGCACCTGGCCCCAGGGGCAGCGGCAGTCGTTCAAGTTCGACAACCCCGGCATCATTCCGCTGTTCTGCAACGTGCACCCGGATATGTCTGCGTACCTGATCGTCTCCCCCACGCCCTACTTTGCCACGACCGACAAGACCGGCGTCTACAAGATTGAAAACGTGCCCGACGGTTCCTACACCGTCACTGCATGGAACGAAGGCGCCAAGAGCAAATCCAATCCCGTGAAAGTCGCCGGCGACTCCGCTGCCGACTTCACCCTCAGCAAGTAAATCCGCGGGCGGCAGGGTCTTGCTTTGCCGCCCGCAACTTATTCCCCCAACGGGAGAGGTCCCCGGATGCTCGAACGCTTTGTCGACAAGAAAGTTGACAGGGATTGGCTGAACACCAACTTCCCCTGCATGATGGCCTGCCCCGCGCATACGAATGCCGGCCGTTATGTTGCGCTGATTGCAGAGGGCGATTTCGAAGAGGCTTACCGCGCCGCTCGCGAACCCAACCCCATGGCCAGCATCTGCGGCCGCGTCTGCGCGCACCCCTGCGAGACGGCCTGCCGCCGCGGAGCCATCGACAAACCCATCGCCATCCGCGCGCTCAAGCGCTTTCTCACCGAGCGCCACGGACCCGAGTCGCGGCGGCCCATCGATGTCAATGCGGGCCGTGTCCAGCCCAAGTTGCCTTTTCGCATAGCCGTCGTGGGCGCCGGTCCGGTGGGCCTGTCCGCGGCGCACGACCTGGCTCTGATGGGCTATGCCGTTACCATCTTTGAAGCGTCGCAGGTGCCTGGCGGCATGCTCTATCTCGGTCTGCCCGAGTATCGCCTTTCGCGCGACGTGGTGGAAGCGCAGGTGCGCGAGATTCTCGCCACCGGCGACATCACGCTGAAGCTGAATCAGGCGGCCGGCCGCGACTTCACCGTCGCCGACCTGCGCCGCGACTTCAACGCCGTGCTGATCGCCGTCGGCGCCCACCGCAGCCGCGATCTCACCATCCCGGGCGTAAACCTTGACGGCGTCTACAAGGGCATCGACTTTCTGCTCAACGTCAATCTCGGTTACCGGTTCACCATCGGCAAGAAGGTGCTGGTCATCGGCGGCGGCAACGTGGCCATGGACGTGGCCCGTTCCGCGGCCCGCGAAGTGCTGCGCCAGCATGCCGGCGGCGTGGAAAGCTTCGAGCCGTCGCAGGGGAGCATGGATGCGGTGGCCGCCCGCGAGATGATGGATGTTTCTCTCTCTGCCTTGCGGCTGGGCGCACAGGAAGTGCATCTGGTCTGCCTGGAGAACCGCGCCGAGATGCCCGCGGCGCTTGAAGAAATCGAAGAGGCCGAAGAAGAGGGAATCATCATCCATCCCGGCTTCGGTCCCAAGCAGATCATCGGAGAAAATGGCCACGCCGTCGCGCTTGAAGTGGTCAAGACAAAGTCGGTCTTCGATGCCAACCGCCGCTTCAGCCCCACCTTCTACGAGAACAGCGAGACGCGGCTGGATTGCGACACCATCATCATGGCCATCGGCCAGGCGCCCAACCTTCAGTTCCTCGGGCCTGACGATGGCGTGGATGTCTCGCCGCGCGGGCTGATCGCCGTGAACCCGCAAACGTTGATGACCTCGGCCAGCGGCGTCTTCGCGGGTGGCGACTGCGTCTTTGGCCCGCGACTCATCATTGACAGCGTGGCTGACGGCAAACGCGCCGCGGTGGGCATCGACGAATTCCTGCGTGGCACGCACCACCCCGATCCGATCGTGGAAGTGGAAGTGCTTGAGCGCCATCGCATGCCGCTGGAACTGCTGGACCTGGCGCGCCAGCCGATTCCCATGCTGCCACTCAATCGCCGCACCGGAGTCACCGAGGTGGAGATCGGCCTCGACGAGGAAGCCGCTATGATCGAGGCGCAGCGCTGCCTGCACTGCTGGATCAACACCGTTTTTGAAGGCAATGCAGCAGACGCCACCTCCTGCATTCTGTGCGGCGGCTGCGTCGATGTCTGCCCGGAGAATTGCCTGGAGCTGGTCTCGCTCGACCGCATCTCATTCGACGAAACTACCACCGGTCAGCTCGCCGAGGTCCGCGCCCTGCTCGGCGTGGAACTGGACGACATCCAGGCCGAAGAGCTTGGCATCATCGCCGGCTCGGCCATGCTGAAAGACGAATCGCGCTGCATCCGCTGCGGACTGTGCGCCGCGCGCTGCCCCGCCGGCACCATCACCATGGAATCCTACAACCTTGTCTCCGCGGATCCGACCGGTTTGATCTCCGTGGAATCCATCGATCGCTCATTACGCGCAAAACCACAACTGGCAGGCGCGCCCAAGGGGTAACTGATGTCCGACGCAACACACATCACGACGAACAAACTTCCCACGGAGTTCGACCGCCGGGCCTTCTTCACCAAGATCGGCCTCGGATCGCTGGGCATTGCCGCCGCGGGCACCATGGTCTTCTCCTACGAGTACCTTTCGCCCAACGTGCTCTATGAGCCCTCGCCCATCGTCAATGTCGGCAAGCCTGAGGGCCTCGCGGTGAACTCCGTCACGATGGACGTCAACTCCGGAATCTACCTGGTGCGCGCCGCAGAAGGCTACTTTGCGCTCAGCATGATATGCACGCACCTGGGCTGCCTGACCGCATGGAACCAGGAGTTGGGCATTATCGCCTGCCCCTGCCACGGCAGCGAGTTCACGCGCACGGGAGTAAAGATCGAAGGGCCGGCGCCCAAGCCGCTGCCATGGCTCAGGACCTGGGTCAGCGACGAAGGCGACCTGATGGTCGATCGCTCCACGGAGATTCCCCCACTGCAGTACTTGAGGATATGAGCATGCAACTGAATGCCGACCAGATGATCGATAAAGTACGCGCGAGCCGGGTGTGGCGATCGGTGTTCCGCAGCGGCACCGGCTCAAGCACGCTGCACCGCGCGCTGGCCATCCAGCAGAACATCTTCCTCCATCTGTTTGCAACCAAGGTCCGCAAGCGCATGGTGCGCTTCAGCTCCACGTGGTATCTGGGTACGCTGACCTTCGGCACCTTCCTGATCCTGGTCATCACCGGCATCCTGCTCATGCTCTACTACCATCCTTCGGTGCCGCAGGCTTATGCCGACATGAAAGACCTGCAGTTCGTTGTCTCCTCGGGGCTGTTCCTCAGGAACCTGCACCGCTGGTCGGCGCAGTTGATGGTCTTCCTGGTCTTCGCGCACATGTTCAAGGTCTTCTATCGCGGCGCCTACCGTACGCCGCGAGAATTCAACTGGGTCATCGGCATCGTGCTGCTGCTGATTACGCTGCTGCTCAGCTACACGGGCTATCTGTTGCCCTGGGACCAGCTTGCATTCTGGGCCATCACCGTCGGCTCCAACCTATCGAATGCCGTACCGCTCGTGGGCAGCAAGATCCACTTCCTGCTGCTGGGCGGCAACCAGGTCAATGCCAACGCGCTGCTGCGCTTCTATGTGCTGCACTGCGTCATGTTGCCGCTGGCGGCCATTCTCTTTATCGCCATCCATTTCTGGCGCATCCGCAAGGATGGCGGCCTCTACGTGCACCAGTCGGAACCAAAGCCTCAGGCAACCGCTGACAGCGTGCTCACCGCGAAGGAGGAGAAATGAGCGACCAAAAGGATTTCGTCGCCGGCATCGACTCAGACCAGCGCCGCTCGCCTACGCGGGTTGTCTTTGTCACCCGCCGCACCTCGGCGCAAGTGAAGGTCGCGCGGGAAGACGAGGTGCAGACCTTTCCGGAGGTGCTCTTCCGTGCGGCCCTGGCCATCGAGCTGCTCGCCATCTCGCTGGTCCTCTTCTCGCTGTTCTTTAATGCGCCACTCGAGGGCATCGCCGATCCAACGCACACGCCCAACCCGGCAAAAGCGCCGTGGTACTTCCTCGGCCTGCAAGAGCTTCTCCACTACTTCCCGCCTGTCGTGGCCGGCGTGCTAGTGCCAACCATGCTTATCGTCTCCCTGATTGTGATTCCGTACTTCAACATCAACATTGAAGCCAACGGCCTGTTTCTGAAGGACCGTGTGAAACGATTGCGGTTGTTCTATCTCGCGGCTCTGGGAATGCTGGTCTTCCTCCTGGTGTTCCATGTCTACGTCGCCGTCGCGCCCACCGTGCTCGTCGCGCTGGCCATGATCGTGGCCGCCTACAGCACGCTCGATTCGCCGTCGCGCCTGCGCCGCTACCTGGCCAACAAGCCGCTGGCTTACTGGATCATGACGTGGTTTCTCTTTGAACTGATTGTGCTCACCGCAGTGGGCACATGGTTCCGCGGCCCGGGCTGGTCCTGGGTTTTGCCCTGGAGGAGTTAAGTGCAACCCATCAGAAAGTATCTTTCCTCTGCATGGCAGGCGTTGTTTGGCGATCCGGTGCGGGCATTCGGCGCGGTCAGCCTGATCCTGCTGCTGGCGCTGGCCATTGCGCCGGCAAAGGACCACTTCAGCCAGTGGCACGGATATCAGCGGCGCTACCTGTCGCTTATCCGCGACCGCGGCGATGCCGTCAGCCTGCGCCGCCGCTTCGAACCCGGCATCCATCAGATCTGGCTGCCCGAACTGGGCGTCGTCGATCGCTGCACCACTTGCCACCTGGGCCTGAAGGAAGCCAGCCTTTCCGACGTAAGTGAGCAGCCCTTCCGCAAGCACCCAGCCGTTCCGCACGCGCTCGATGCATTCGGCTGCGTTATCTGCCATGGCGGGCAGGGACAGGCCACCACGGTTGTCGAGGCGCACAGGAGCGAACGCGCCGGCGAAGATCCGATTCTGCCTACGCGCTACATTGAGTCCGGCTGCGGCCAATGCCACCAGAACGCGCTCCTCGGAACACCGCAGCTCAACCTGGGCAGAACCATGCTGTCGCGCTACGGCTGTGTGCACTGCCACGCCATCGCCCGGCCTGACGGCAGCAAAGTCGAGGCCACGGACCATCCTCCTTCGCTCGTGCACATCGCCGACAAGACGACGCGCGAGTGGATATTCAGCTGGCTCAAAGATCCGCAGGCGTATGCGGCATCCGCGACGATGCCCAACTACAAGCTCAGCGATGCCGATGCGAGCGACATCTCAGCTTACCTGGTGAGCACCAGCACGCCGCATCCGGGCGATACCGCGGCGCCCAGCGCCAAGCCTGTGGCCGCTGCCAATGCCTCCGCCGGCCCCAGCCTCTACGGCGAGTCGTTCTGCGCCTCCTGCCATGCGGTGCAGAACGCGGCCGGCAACCTGGTGGGTGGCGATCTGGGCCCTGAGCTGACGCGCATCGGCAACAAGGCAAAGCCCGAGTGGCTGGCGGCGTGGCTTGAAAACCCGCGCGTCTACGATTCCACGACGCTCATGCCGCACTACCGCTTCACGCCGCAGCAGATCACCACGCTGTCTGCATTCCTGCTTGCAAAATCGGACTCCGACTATGGCACGGGCGTTCATCTGGATGCAGCCGGCCCGCAGCAGATCGCCCGCGGGCGCAGGCTGATCGTCGAGCTGGGATGCGCCGCTTGCCACGAAATCAACGGCGTGCAGAAGCCGGAAAACTTCGCGCCCGATCTCAGCACCGTCGGCAGCAGGCCACTGGCGCAGATCGTGTTCCTGCCCGGAATGGATCACTCGCTGCCCAGTTACATCGCGGCCAAGATTCGCCAGCCCCATGCCTTCGGCCCCAGCGTGAAGATGCCACAGTTCGCTCTGACCGCTTCGCAGACAGATGCGTTGACCACGGCGCTGCTCGCGCTCACCGCCCGCAGCCGGTCCATGCCCGACAACCTGCGCGTCGCGGTGGTTCCGGACACCAACTACCAGCCGGGCGGACACGCCGGCAAGCTCATCACGGAACTGGCCTGCTTCAGTTGCCATCGCTTCAACGGCAGGGGCGGCGACATGGCGCCCGACCTTTCATGGGAAGGTAGCTCAGTACAGCGGCAATGGCTGACCGACTTCCTGCGCAACCCCAACACGCTCCGCCCGTCGCTCATCCGGCGCATGCCGCGATTCAATCTCAATGACAGTGACAACAAGGAGCTGACGGACTACATTCTTACCGTCTACCAGTCGCCGGCCATCGATACGGATCTGGCGGCCGCGGCAACGAATCCTCCTGAGGCCGTTGAGCACGGCCGCCAATTGTTCTATTCCAAGTACGCCTGCCAGTCCTGCCACATCGTCGATACCAAGGCCGACAAGGGCTATATCGGGCCGACGCTCACCCAGGTTGGCTCGCGCTTGACGCCGGGGTGGGTCTACGCGTGGCTGAAGAATCCGCAGGCGCTGCGGCCAGGCACGACCGAGCCGAACCAGAACCTGAGCGATGACGACGCCCATGCGCTGACAGCCTTCCTGATGTCGCTGAAGGGCTCGGGCGGGCGAGGAGCGAAGCAATGACGATGCGATCCACTGCACACACTACCCTCCGAGCCTCCGCGGCGGTGGCGCTTCTCTCGCTCGCCATGCTTGCCGGCTGCAAGCACGCCGCTCCGCCGAATGCGGGGTTGAAAGCCACGGCGCAGGGAACCGCGCTTGTGGAGTCAAGCGGCGGCCACCAGGTAGGCGACACCGGCACCGCGCTCAAAGATCCGCTGGTGGTCCAGGTCAACGACGATCAGGGAGCCGCAGTTCCCGGCGCGCTGGTCGAGTTTCACGGCCCTGCGGGCGTCGGCTTTGACCCGGCTGCGGTGCTCACCGACTCCAGCGGTCAGGCTACCACCGCAGTCACTCTCGGCTCCATCGCTGGCCGATACCAGCTCAGCGCCGTAACGCCCGGCAAGGCCAAGCCGGTGTCGCTGGATATTGTGGAAACGGCGCTCGGCTACCAGCAGCGCGTTGGGGCCATCCTCGCGGACAAGTATTGCAACCGCTGCCACGATCCCGATTCATCGCCGCAGCGCGTCTCGAACTACGACAATCTCGCGGTCAAGCCGCACCCGTTCAACGACGGCAACACACTGAACAAGATGAGCGATGCCGATATGACGTCCATCATCCAGCACGGCGGACCGGCCCTGAATCGCTCCGCGCTCATGCCGCCCTACGGAAATACGCTGAGCGCCTCGGATGTCAAAGCGCTAATCGCGTACAGTCGCACCGTCTCTGATCCGCCCTATCAGCCGGCAGGGACGGTTTACGCGCGCAAGTAGCACCGCGGCCATGTTGTCCGCGGGCAGAGCAAAGCGCAACAGCCGTCCAGGCGCTGGAATCAGCGCCTGAACAGGACGAGAATCGCGAGAAGCATGGCCAGGGCCGCAACTTCAGCCGTGAGGTTGAGGTCGATGTGAAGTTCCGAACCGAAGACGGCGGCCTTCACAGGCGGGATGCCGTTGGGATCGGAAAGCGCCCCGCCGTAGATCCCGCGAAAGACAAATGCGGCCAGGCAGCTCAGCATGGGAATGCCTGCAAGCATGGCCGCCAGATAGAAACGCGGCTCCCGGTATGGGCCTGGAGCCGCGATCAGCACTATCTCCACTACCGACAGCAATGTGTAACTGATTGCCTGCCATACAAGATGAAAGCGTGCGTGCCGCGGCCACAATGGATTTGTCGCGTGGGTGCGACTCAAATCGATCGCCAGGGTCGCGGCTCCTTGCACCCCGCACAGAAGCGCCAGCAACCACCGGGCAACTGCCGCATGCGTCATGGACACCTCGCGGTCACTACTCCCTGCTCTCAGCCGCGGCGACTGGCGCCCCCGCGTGCTCCCTGGCTGCGTATGGAAGCGACACTTCAATGCGCACTCCTCCGCTGACGCGGTTGCGGGCGGTAACGGCGCCGCCATGGGCTCGCGCTACCGCATCGATAAATGCAAGGCCAAGCCCATGGCCGTTGGACTCTCGCCCCTTCACCCGCCGCTCGAACAGATGAGGCATCACTTCGTCTGAAAACCCGGGGCCGTCGTCCTCGCAAACAAGCAATGCGCATTCACCGTCAACCTTCAGCTGCATGGTCACCGTGCGGCTCGAGGGCAGATGCTTGAGCTCGTTGTCGAACACATTCGCAATCATCCGATGGATCAGCGCCGCATCAGCCTCGATGCGTAAGGGCCCTTTGCTTTGCAGTTGAATGTGCAGGCCCTTCTCCGACATCGAGGGTTCGTAAAGATCGATCATGATCCTGAGCAGGTCGTCGAGGTCGACTTCGCTTCGCGTCAGGCGAAGCGCATCCGCCTTCGACTCGGCCACATCCAGCGACTGGTTCAGAAACTCCGTCAGGCGGTCCAGTTCCTCGATTGCGGCAACAATCGGCTCCGCCTGCTCACCTTGCGTTGCAGCCGATAACGACATCTCCAGCTTTCCCCGTATCGCCGTGAGCGGGCTGCGCAAGTCGTGGGCCAGCGAATCCGTGATGGTGTGCAACTGGTGCATGGAGCTCTCAATCCGGTCGAGCATGCGGTTCAGAGTACGGGCCAGATGCCCCACTTCGTCGTTGCGTTCCGTCGTCGGAACCCTGGCATTCAAATCGGAATGGCCGATTCTCGACGCGGCTTCTGTAATCTCCTTCACGTGGCTCAGCATCCGGCGCGTGGTGTAGAACACAATGCCGAATCCAAGACAAACCAGCAGCAGCCAAAGCAGGATGAACCTCAGGCGCAGACTCCGCAGCACCCTGATTTCATCTCTCTCGGAGAGGCCCAGATAGATGTTGGACCCATCGTCGATGCGGATTGACGC
>VFSW01007544.1_pt1 | contig 15770 bp, 10 predicted proteins | sample 5358111 | NCBI WGS metagenome assembly VFSW01 (sample SAMN11554181, study PRJNA540505) | mine drainage metagenome | isolation source: sediment from site ElyBrook_90M | place: USA: Ely Copper Mine, Vershire, VT | collected 2017 | reverse complement strand
TAGCTAACTGGTCCTAATCACCCGATAGAGTTCCATATACACACACATTCAACCAGCCCCCATACACAGCAATCATTCATCGGGAACTTGTCCTGGCGGCGCATTCAGCGCACGTTCGCTGCGCTTCGGTGCTCACGTACTTAATGTACGCTCCGCTCCGATGCTCGCTAACCCACACTGACTACACCACCATTACAAGTTCGAAGAGTTGCTCTCAGAAAATCATCATCCGCACCAGAACCTTCCGCACCCACCAACTAGCTTGATAGGCTGGACGACCTGGTGGCTTTGGCGGGGAGCCTACACCCGATCCCATCCCGAACTCGGCCGTGAAAATCCCCAGCGCCCATGGTACTGTGTCTTAAGGCACGGGAGAGTAGGTCGCCGCCAGGTCCTCCAACCTATCAAACTATACAAATACAAAAGCCGCTCCTCTGCATACAAATGCAAATGAGCGGCTTTGTGCTCTCTCAAGAGCACAAATCAACGTTCAACGCGGGGTGGAGCAGCCCGGTAGCTCGTCAGGCTCATAACCTGAAGGTCCCTGGTTCAAATCCAGGTCCCGCAACCAGAATTACAAACCAAATCAATAGCTTGAAGCCACCGCAAGGTGGCTTTTGGCGTTCTGACGCCCTAGGGCAGTGTTAGGGTAATTTAACTCGAAATCCCAAACCTGATGGGCTATGGTCGTTGCCTGACTAGATCCTCAACCGCAGCGCAATATGTGCCAAGGGGGCGTCATGCCGACCATCGAGTTGCTGGGCGGAAAGGTCCAGATTTATCAGCGCGGCAATAGCCGCTTTTGGCAGGCGCGGGCGTCTGTCGGCAACAAGCAGCGGCAGTTCAGCACCAAGCAGGAAATCCAGGATCTGGCGGCCAAGGCCGCCGAGACATGGTATTTTAGCCTGCAAGGCAAGAGCCAGGCCGGCGTGCTGAATGACCGCCCGACCTTCAAAAAAGCGGCCGATCAGTTCCTCAAGGAATACGGCGTTATCACAGAAGGTGAGCGTTCCGAGAAATGGACCGAGAGCCACGCGATCCGGTTGCGAGTGCATCTGCTCCCGTTCTTTGGCAATTTGCCGCTCGACAAGGTAACACCCGGCAAGGTGCAAGAATACCGGGTGCACCGGATGACGACCTACGGCGCACCAAACGCGCATTCCAAAAGTCAGCATAAGCCCAAGGCCAAGCCGCCGGCACGCAGCACCCTGCATGATGAGGTGGTGACTTTGCGGATGGTCCTTAAAACCGCCATCCGGCATGGCTGGCTGGAGCATCTGCCCGATCTGACACCGCCTTATCGGACGCAGGGCAAGATTGTGCACCGGCCTTGGTTCAGCCCTGAGGAATATAAGCAACTTTATGAGGCGGCGCGGGCGAATGCGAAGGCGCCGGAGCGGGCTCATTACAGATGGAATGCCGAACAGGTCTACGATTTTGTACTGTTCATGGCGAACACCGGCCTGCGGCCGGACGAAGCTTTCAACCTCCAGCACCGTGACGTGACGATTGCCCAGGACGAAAGCAATAAGCCGGAAATTCTGGAGATCGAGGTTCGCGGCAAGCGCGGTGTTGGTCATTGCAAGAGTATGCCGGGGGCTGTGCGCGTCTATCAGCGGCTACTTGCCCGCGCGAAGCCGGCGCATGGCGAGTCTAGACGCGAGCGGCAATTGCGGCGCAAGAGCGGCGGTCCACCGCCGGCGATGCCGGAGTTCGAATATCCTAAGCCAACTGACCGCGTGTTCCCGGGCAATCACATCAAGCTGTTCAATAATTTGCTTGAGCGGGCAGGGCTGAAGATTGATCGCGATGGCAAAGCCAGGACTGCCTATAGTTTGCGCCATACCTATATCTGCATGCGTCTCATGGAAGGTGCGGATATCTATCAGGTCGCGAAGAATTGCCGCACCTCGGTCGAGATGATCGAGAAGCACTACGCCGTCCATCTCAAGAACACGCTTGATGCGGCGGCGATCAACGTGGTGCGAAAGAAGGCTGCGAAGGGGAAGCCGAAAGCAAAAGCTGCCAGTGTGGATTCCGATTAAACGTAAATTGGTTGTGGTGGAAACACTGTGCGCAATGCCGCTAGGCTGAAGCCGGCCGCAGGCCCGGCCAAAAAGCGATCCGCTTGGCGGATCGCCCAAAAGCGCACCCCTTGCGGGTGCGCAATCAGGGGCTTGGCCCCGCTTAACTTATATTCATTGCACATCTGCAATTCCCTCAAGCAGCCGCGCCGTGCTCCTCGCGGGCTGCGATCCAAACCTCGTGGGCGGCATCGGCGTTCATGGCAGCGATGCCGAGGCCGACTAGCAGGTCGGGCCACGCGGAGCGCCACAAATACGCTGTCACAGCCCCCGCGAGGATAATGGCAATGTTGGCCAATACGTCGTTGCGCGCTGAGAGATAGGCAGCTTTGGCGAGGCTACCGCCGTGCGCGCGGTGGCGTGCCAGCATGAGCGCGCAGACGGCGTTGACAAGCAGCGCGCCAGCGGCCGTCACCGAGAGTACCACCGGTGACGGCGGCACGGGGTGCAGGAATTTCTGCCAGGCCATCCAGAGCGTAGCGAGGCCCGGCAGAAGCAGGATGCCAGCGAGCACCATCCCCAAATGCGCCCGCTGGCGCAGGCTCCAACCCAGCGCCAGCACGATGAGCAGGTTGACCGATGCGTCCTCCAGGAAATCAATACTGTCGGCGAAAAGCGAGACCGAGCCGATGGCTAATGCCACAGTGAACTCGATGCCAAAGTAGGCGAGGTTAAGCGCGCCTGCCCAGAACACGGTACGGCGGAATCTGGATTTTGTGATGGCCTCGCTCAAGGGTGATGCTCCTGTCGGTTACGGGCGGGTATCTCGAAAACATTCGCCCCTGGAAGTCTGGAAATTACCATTACTCAGGCCTTAGGGGCAGCCCAGAGCTGTTGCCATCACAAAAATCGCTGTTTGCCATATTGTGGAAATAGAGCGTATTGGGCCGCTCCGCACTTTCGTCGCGAGAGTCAAGCTTTTTAAGGTTGTCCGAGTAAAACCACGCCATTCCAGTTTGGCCCTGGGGGGATTCGGGCTTCCGGCTGTGTTCCTGGCAGTGCGAATTCGAGAACTTGCATAGGCTCGTCGACACCGTCTTGCTCATCGACCAAAGTGCCGAGTGGTTTCAGGTGTTCGATCTTTTCAGCGACCACGGTTCCGATCCAGAGCGGTTGCGTATTCCCAGCATCGGTAAGTGCCGTCCCAGACGGCCAGACCCGTAAAATCAACCGCTGACCGTGCGGCACATCCTGGCCGGTTTTAATCATCAGCAGAGCTTCCGCGCGGCCATTCTCGAGATGTGGCAACACGGGAAGCGCGTTTGCCTTCGCATCTGATAACAGCCATTCTGCGGACGACGACAAATTCCACGCTACCGGCACTTGCCAGCCATGGGCCAGCAATGCAGCTTTCAGCGGCGGCAACGGCCCTGCCCATTGCAGGATAAATGGTTCCTCGTAGTCACCTGTCAGATCGACACGCCATACCGGCATGCTGGCCCATCCGCCGTTGCGCCAATCCGTGAGGGACATCTCCCGCACCGGCAAATTGAGCGCGTAGCGCCGCATATCCGCGGCGTGTTTGGTTCCGATATGCAGCCCGGCGGCCAAAAGCAATGTGGCCAGCGCTGCCGCCCCGAGGCCGGGGGCGCGAACCTCCCTGTGCACATGCTGCAAATAAACGATTCCCAGCAATGCCACCCAGGCCACACCGAAAGCCAATCCCGCCGTCACGTCCGACAGCCAGTGCGCACCGAGATAAAGCCGCGAGAAGGCAATGGCGCCAACCAGTAAGGCCGCCGCCAGCGTGACCAGCACGCGGGCGCGCGCTCCCACCTCCCTGCAAATCAAAATCACCAGAAATCCGTACAGGGCTGTGCTGGCCGTAACGTGGCCGCTGGGGAAGGAATAGGCGTCCCACCCCGTAAAGCCGGCTGTGGGTCTGGCATACTGCAAGGTGATCTTCATCAGAAACGCAAACAGGCTTGCCCCGGCCACCGCGGCAATCCCATAAAACGCCGCACGCCACGCACGCCGCCAGGTGAGCCAGGCCAGTGTCACCAGAAATACAGGGATGACGACAGCCGCATCACCCAGCTCAGTCATGGCGACCATCACTTGGTCGATCACTGGCGTGCGCAGGGATTGCAGAAAATGGAAGATCGCCGCATCCGCGCGCACCAGCGGGTCTCCGGCGACAACATCCTGCAGCACACCGAAGAACAGCCAAAGTCCGCCGATGAGAGTGGCGCCCAGCGCCAGCACGCCTAGCGTTTCTGGCCGCTCCGGGTCGAGTGCCGAGAGGACCAGCCTCCGCGCCCGGCCGTCTCCCGCCGCAGCCCATTGTCGCACCGGCCCGCGCAGGCGCGCCATTAGTACAACAGACCACCGGATAACCCGCGGTGTAAGCCACACAACCAGCGCCAGCGCGGTAGAGAGAATCAATGCCAGCACCATCAGTCGCCCGGCAATGGCGTGTAAAATGGTCAGAGAGGCGCCAAGCGCCATGCCAAACCAAATATGTGCCAATGCGTACAAAGCAGCGGCGACAATGTCGACGATATAGAACCTGATGGCGGACATACCAGCCATTCCCGCCACCATGGGAATCGCGGCCCGCACGCCAGGCAAAAAGCGGGAAATGAGCACCGCCTTGCTGCCATCGCGGGCGAAGAATGCTTCCCCCGCCCTCAGAAGGCCAGGCCGCGCGCGGAACGGCCACAATCCCATGACGCGTTGCTTGTAGTGTCGGCCGAACTGATAGGAGAGGCCTTCACCTGTAAGAGCGCCGAAGGCTGTGAACCCGATCAGTGGCCACATCGCCAGGGCGCCGCCTGGCACCAGCGCGCCAAGCCCCACGATGACCGCCGTACCTGGCACCAAGGCGCCGATAACCGGAAACGTCTCCGCGCCAGCTATCAGGAAGGCCACGCCATAAGCCAGCAGCCGATGTGCGGCTGCAAAATCGATGATGGCGGTAATAAAAGCGTGCAGCAGGCCCATGGGCGGGGCGATTCCCTTCATATTCTAGCGAGTTGCTCAGTCGTGAACGGGCAAGCCGAGCCCAAGCAGTACGGCCAAGGACAGTTTCGCCGTTTGCAGTTGCGAGCGTAGCTGTATCCCCTCGCGCTGCCGTTGTCCCGCAGCAATGATGAGATCGGTCTCTGCCCGGGCATCCAGCCCGCCTGCAACAAAAGCGCGGCGAGCATTGGCAGCGATGCTGACGGCCTGCGCGGCAGCTTGATCCGCCTGCATGCTCTGGCGTTGCAGTAGCGCGATGCTCTGCCCCAGCGCCTCGGCGTCGTTCCTTGTATCGGCCAGACTGGCTTCATATTGCGCGTGCAGGGCAGCGCGCGCGGCCTCGTCAGTTTTGATCGCTGGACGGTTGCGGTTAAACAGGGGCAAGGAGAGCGTGACCTGAGGCCCGGCGCTGGTCACGCCTGATGTATCGCGTCCGCCTTGCACGCCGAGGCTGATCGGCAAGCACTGGCTGCGGATCGCCGCACGGAGTTTTTCGTCAGCCTCGGTATAGCCGTAGCGCAGGGCCAACAGGTCCGGCCGGCGCTGCGGCAAGGTCGCCAGAGCTTGTTGCAACTGCGCTGACGAAATCGCCGCCACATCAGGCGGCGCCAACGTTATCGTGGTGCCGGGTGGCAGTGCCAGCAGCGCGTCGAGCTGGGCTTCATCCCGCGCCTGAGCTTGTTCCTCGCTGTCCTGCGCCGCTCGGAGAGTGGCCAGTGCGGTTTCCGCGACAGACTCATCCTGCTGGGTGAGATTGCCCGCCGCGGTCTGTGCCTGCACATCCTGGCCCAGCACCGTGAGCGCTTGCTCATCGTTGAGCAGGCTCGCCAGTTCGGCGGCCTCGCCGGTCAACGCCACGCCAAGCTGTTCCGCCCGCGCGGCCACCTGCCATTCCTGCCAGAGGATGCCTGCGTTCACCTGCAACAAATGCGCCTTGGCGGCGTTTATATTGGCTGAGCGGGTGATAAGTGGCGAGACATCCTCCACCAGGCTGCCCGCAAGGGAAGACATGGAGGCCGGGCCGCCGAGCAGCGCCTCGAACCCGATGGAAAGCGAGGGATCGGGCGGCGTTCCGGCCGCCAGCAATTCAGCTTGAGCAATGCCGGCCTGCGCGCGCGCGGCCATCAGGTCCGGGTCTCGCTGGACGGCCAGGGCGGCAAGTTGCGCCAGCCTCAAGGGTTGGGTGGCTGGCAACGACGACGCAATCGGCGCCGTATCCTGTAAGGGGGCGGGATGATAGGCGGCACAACCGGAAAGCCCGGCCAAGGCCAGCCAGATCATGCGCTTCATGGCTGGCCCTCCGGCTGCCGCTCGCCGCGCCCTGTCAGATAAAGCGCCGGCAGCAGATTGGTGCAAAGCAGCGCGCTCCAGAGAATGCCACCGCCGATCACCACGGCCAGCCCCTGCTCCGGCGCGGCACCTGTGCCGAAGCCTAAGGCGGTGGGTAGCATGCCGAGGATCGCCACGGCGGTGGTAAGGAAGATGGGGCGGAAGCGCACGTTCAGCGCCTCGTCGATCGCCGCTTCGGGACTCATGCCTTCGGCCTCATTGCGCCGGGCGCGGTCCAGCAGCACCACGCCATGATTCAAGCTCACCCCCGCCAAAGCTAGAAAGCCGATCAGCCCGATACCGTTCAGCCCCAGCCCACTTGCCGCCAGGGCCAGCCCGCCGCCGGTCATGGCCAATGGGATTTGCGCCAACAGCAGCAACGGCACGCGAAGTCCAGAGAAGCGCAGGAATAGCACCCAGGCGAGGGACGCGATGGCGGCGAGGGCGGCAATCCCCAGCCCCAAAGCGGCGTGTTCCAGCATTGGGTACAGACCACCGAACACGATCCGCTCGTCCGGTGGCAGCTTCAACCCGGCCAGAGCACTTTTCGCTTGGGCAATGGCGAGGTTGGGCGCGGTGGCTGGCGTGGCCAGAATCTCCAAAGCGCGGGCGCCGTCGATATGCATGAACTGGTTGGGGCTGGTGGTGAGAGAGACATCTGCCAGCGCCCTCAAAGGTGTTGCGCTGCCAGGCCCCACCGGCAAAGCCCGCAATTGCATCAGCGAGAGCAGGTGCGGGTTAGGCAGGCGCAGATAGAGCGGTAGCGGTGCAGCGCCATCAGGTAACTCTGCGACAACTTGCCCGGCCAGCAGGGCAGAGACCTGTCCGCTTAATTCTGCCGGCGTCATCCCCGCCGCCGCCAGTGCGGCTGTTCGCGGGGTGATGCGGATTTGCGTCTCGGGATAGCCCTCGTCGTTGAACAGGTTACTCAGACCCGGCACATGGCTCAGGCGCTGCGCGATTGCCCCGGCACTGGCGGACATCTGGCTGAGATCATCGCCGTACAGGTCGAGCGCAAAGGGCTGGGGCAGGCCGTTCAGGCTCTCGCCCAGCCGCTCGATTGTCGGGGTGTCTATGCCTGTTTGCAGGGAGGGGAATTGCGTCTCGGCTTGCACACGGCTGGCGATGGTATCCAAGCTGGCACCGCCTTCTCCGGGTTTGAGACGGATGGTGATCTCCCCCGCATAGGCGGGTTCGGTATAAGTAGAATCGGCAGCAGAACCGATGCGCGCGAGTACATGCTCGACCGCCGGGTCGCGTGCCAGCCGGGCTGAGAGGCGGCGCATCAGCGCATCCGTATCCGCCAGAGAGGTGCCGGGGCTGAGCGTGAAGGATTCCAGCAGCACGCCCTCATTTGGCAAGGGCAGCACGTTCACCGAGACGAGGCTCATCGCTCCCACGCTGAGTAGCAGCAGAACCACGCAGCCCAGCACGGCGCGTTTGGGATAGGCCAGAGTGAGACGGAACAGGCGGCGGTTCCAGCCCATTAGCCGGATGAGCAGGGCGTTGGCTGCACGCGGTGGGCGCACGGTATGGCGGGGCAGTAGCCCCAGGCCCAGCGGGATCAAAGTGAGCGACACCAGCAGTGAGGCACCGAGTGAGAAGATCATGCCCAGTGCGAAGGGTACGCAGAACAGCCCCGCCAGCCCGCCGGTGAAGAGCAGCGGTACGAAGACGAGCATCGTGGTGAGCGTGCCGATGATGTCTGGCGCCATGATTTCGCTAACCCCCCGCCAGATGCCGGGCCATGTATCGTCGCCGGCTTCCCAGCGGTGGAAGATACTCTCCAGCACGATGATGGCGTCATCCGCCACCAGCCCCAGTGCCACGATGATGGCGCCGAAGGTGAGCAGGTTGAGGCTCTGCCCGGTGGCATACAGCCCGGCTATGCCAAGCAGTAGCGAAGCAGGGATGGAGAGCGCCAGCAGCCAGGCGCCGCTGCTCACCCCCAGCACCGCCAGCAGCCCGGCAATGGCCAGCACCCCGCCGATGACCAGATTACGGCGCAGATCGGCGCTGACGGCACCCACCAGATGGCCCTGGCTGTAGATACGCAGTACCGAGACGCCGGATGGCAGCGGCACGGCTTTTACGGCCTCCGCAAGTGCCTGGGTGACGGGCAGAGTAGACGCGCCCTGTTGCTTGAAGATGGTGAGCGCGATAGCGGGTTCGCCATCCAGCAATTCGCGCTGACCCACCGGCACAGTGCTGTGCAGGATGCGCGCCAGTGCCCCCAGCGCGATCGGCCCGTGCGGGCCCATTACCGGCATTTGCGCCAGGGCGGCGACGCTGGGGGCGTTGGCGAACGTGACAAGCAGATCGTCATGGCCGAGGCTGAGAGACCCGCCCGGTACCAACATGGCCTGTCCTGCGAGCGCCTGGGTCAGCGCCTGCATTGTTACCCCGGCCTGTTCCATGGCGGTGAGGTCGGGCTGTACCCAGAGCGCCTCGCTGCCCAGCCCTGCCGTGTCGACGAGTTGCACCCCGGGCACGGCGCGCAAAGCGGGCACCAGCCTTGTTGCGACGGCACGCGCCACCTCGGCCTGCGATGTGCCGGGCGCGTAGCGTACTGCATAATCCGCCACCTCGTTGATGGCATTCCCCATGATCTGCGTGAAAGGCTGCGCGCCAGGCGGCAGGCTGGTACGGGCGCGCTCGATGGCGCCGTTCACGGTCTGCAGATCAAATTCTGCGTTGGTGCCGGCGGCGAAGCGCAGATCGGTCTCGACCAGCCCATCGCTGATCGTGCTGCGAATATTGGAGACGCCGGGCAGGCCGAGCAACACGCCCTCGAGCGGCGTGGCGGCCATTGCCTCCATATCCGTGGCCGTGGTGCCGGGCAGATGAAGTGTTACACTCACCTCGGGATAATTGAAGGCGGGCAGCACCTCTTCGGGAATGTTGAACAGTGCGAACAGCCCGTAACCGAGCAGAGCGGCATAGATCATCAGCCACAAGGCTGGGCGGCTGAGCAGGCGGAGAAAAGAAGCTGGCATGGCTTAATTGGGCGGCTGGTAGAGGGCGGCGATGCCGCGATGGTAGAGCAGGGCGGCATCCTGCACGATGACCTGGTCCCCGGCGGCAAGGCCCGAGAGGATGGGGGTATGCGCGCCCTGCACCTCGCCAGGCACCACTTGCACGGCGCGGTCACCCTTGGAGTCATGCAGCATCACCCACCAGCGCCCGTCATCCAGCACCAGCGCTTCACTTGGCACCAGCAACACCTGGCGAGGCGGCAGGGCGAGGCTGAGCGTGCCCGCCTCGTTCTGTTGCAGCGCCAAGCCTGAAAATGCCAGGACAAGCCCGCCATCCGCCTGCTTGTTGAGTACACCGCGCAGTGTCACGCTTTCGGGGGGCTGGCCATCTGCGGGAATAAACCGCGCCGCTGTGCCCGGGACGAGTGTAGTTGCCTGCGCACCATACAAAACCGCCCTCACCCAGGCGCCGGAATCGGGCTGCACGACCGCCACCGCCTGACCGGGCAGCAAGGCCGCCCCAGGCCCGGCGGCCAGGCTTTGTATCTGCCCGGCCACGGGGCTTTGCAGCAATGTGGTGGCTTGCAACGCCGTCAGTTTGGCTTTTGCGGCCTGCGCATTGGCACTGGCCTGCGCCACCGCCGCTTGGGTAGAAAGATGGTCCGCGAATTTGCTCAGCTCCGCCGCTAGTTTAGCGTTCGCGGCATTGCTGGCCCCTTGCGCCTCCACCAAAGCCGCTGCGATCTCCGGCCCGCCGAGATGTCCAATGAGCTGGCCCTGCTTCACGGACTCGCCTTGTGCTACAGAAAGGCTTGTGAGTATGCCGGGCTGCAAGACATTGATGGTGACATCCGTGCCGGGCTGCACAGCGGCGAAGCCAGAGAGAACCGGCGCCTGTTGCGTGGCATGGACCGTAATCCAGCCGGGCGGCGCCTCACCGGTGAGGGTAAAGGCGGCCAGCATCAGCCAGATTGGGCGTTGTGCGTACTTTAATAAGCTAGTCATCCGGCTCCATTAGGCGAGGCAGCCCACCAGAACGGCGCTAATTCGATGACAATTTTATCATTTTCACGCCTCCAGAGGCGGAAAGCGTAGCCGCACGACCGTACCTTTGCCGACCTCGCTCTCGATAGTCACCTGTCCGCCATGCAGATCTAGAATCGAATGTACGATGGAAAGTCCCAGTCCCGAGCCTTGCGCGGCTTTATGGCCGCGCGCCGGGTCAGTCTGGTAGAAGCGATCGAACAGCCGGGGCAGATGTTCGGGCGCGATACCCGGCCCCTGGTCGGCGATGGCAATTTCCACGCCGCTGGCGGGCGAGCCGGAAATGCTCAGCGTGATCTGCGAGCCAAGCGGCGCATGGCGCACCGCATTGGCCAGCACATTCCCCACCGCCTGCCGGAAAAGCAGCGTGTCGGCATAAAGCGCAGCCGCACCCTCGGTGCGGATAAGTAAATTTCTAGCGTTCGCCTGGGCGTCATATTGGGCGATCACCCAGGCGCAAAGTTCAATTGCTTCGAAACGTTCATAACGAAGCGCATGACTGGGGTTCTCCACGCGCGCCAGGAAAAGCAGGTTCTCGATTAACCCAGTCAGGCGCTGACAATCTTCCAGGGCTGAGGCAATCGTATCGCGATACTCCTCGCCGCTGCGTGGGCGGGTCAGGCAGACTTCCAGGCTGCCATTGAGGTTCGAGAGTGGCGTGCGCAGCTCATGGGCGATGTCGGCTGAGAAGCGTGAGAGGCGGCCGAAGTTGGAGTCCAGATTGTCCAGCATCTGGTTGAAGACCTGCACCAGCCCGGTCAGCTCGCGCGGCCAGGGCGGGTCAAGCGGGATGCGCCGTGAAAGCTGCGCCGACGTGATGCTCTGCGCCACTGTCGCGATACGCGATACCGGCGCCAGAGCGTGGCTGGCGGCAAGTCGCCCCGCGCCCATCAGCAATGGTGCCATAAGTATAAAAAATATCGTCAGGGCACGGTGGAAATCTGTTAGCAGCGCGGTGTCTTGTGTAATGTCCAGTGCGATCTGCAGCTGTACATCCTGTGGCCCCTTGATGCCGCGCAGGGGCAGGCTGGTCAGCAGCCAGGTTGAGCTGCCAGTCTGGTACGGGGTGAAGAACCAGGTGTCCGTCTGTGCGGGGGCCGGGAAAAGCGTGGCTGGCAGAGACCGGCTCATGCCCGGCGTCTCGCCTACATTCCGGTCCGTCACGAGCACCCGAGCCTCATACTGACGCAGCTTGGTGCCGGCGGTTTCCTGTAGGATTTCAGCGATTAGCACCCGCACGCTGCCATTGCCGTCATTCAAGTCATCTTGCAGCTCCGCCGCCTTGGCTTGCAGAAAATCCCTGTGTTCGGCGGTGAAATTCGACTCCAGCTTCCAGTTGGCAAGCAGGGCAAACAGCCCAACCGCGAGCAGGGCGCCCAGCGTATAAAGCAGTGCCAGTCCCCCACTGATGGAAGTTGGACGGAGCCCGATTTTCATGACTCCAGAACATAACCGGTGCCGCGGATCGTGTGCAGCAGGGCGGTCTCGAAGGGGGTGTCCAGCTTGGCGCGCAGGCGGCGCACCAGCGCATCCACGGCGTTGGATTGCTGGTCATAAAACATGCCCCAAATTGCCTCCGCGATAATTGTGCGGGACAAAACCCGCCCTTTGTTGCGCGCCAGCAGAAGTAGCAGCGCGTACTCTTTGGCGGTGAGCTGCAATTCCTGCCCCGCCCGGCAGACACGGTGGCGTAGGGTGTCGATCTCAAGATCGCTCACCGCTACAACGCTGCTGTCTCGCGCGGCCTTGGGCTGACGTGCCAGATTACGCAGCCTTGCCAATAATTCCGCGAACGCAAAAGGTTTGATCAGATAATCATTGGCACCGAGATCAAACCCGCGCACGCGGTCCTCGACATGATCCCGTGCGGTAAGAAACAGAACCGGCGTGGCGCGGCCTGCGGCGCGCAGGCGCGTCAGCACCTGCCAGCCATCCAGGCCTGGCAGCATGACATCAAGAATGATGACGTCGAATTCATGGCGCAGTGCCAGCTCCAGCGCGTCCGCGCCATTACCCGCCGCATCCACGGCATGGCCATCCTCACGGAGCCCCCTGGTGAGGTAATCAACCGTTTTCTGTTCGTCTTCGGCCAGTAGAATCTGCATGTCCGTTCTTTGATAAAGCCTGCCGGTCAATCATAGATCGGGCAAGGCAAACAGGCCAACGATGGCCCCTTCTGGCTTTAGAATCCATTGCTGTGGCGGCGTTCTGTCGGGCTTCACGCGTGTTTCGTCTTCCGTCTGTTTGGTCACCACTGCGCTGATGAAACCAGCAAGCACCACCGGCCATAGTTCAAGTCGAAGCTTTTTGATAAAAAACTTGTGAGCCCGGATAAACAGGTTTCCATCCACTTTTGTCTCGGTTCCGGGCCAGAGAGTAAAAGTTGGGCTGGGCGCTTCATGACAGGTTTTAGTCCGGAGGAGAGGCTTCCGGCGCCTGTCATGGAGAAGTGCCATGGATATCAATACGTCTACTGCGGTGGCGGTTGTAGGGGCGAACGCTGGCCGGGCTGGGTTGGCGGGTTTTAAGGTCGATGTCAGCCGGGGTGAGCGGCTGGGGCGGGTGTCGTCGGAATGGTTTTCGCGGCCCGACGATGAGCGGTTTCTGTCACTGCCGGAGTTGTATGACGCGGTGAGGGCCCGTGCGGAGAGGGCTGAGGCGCGGACCGTGGAGAGCCGAGCCATCCGGGTGGAGGCGCGGCGTGACGATGGCGATCGGCTGGCACTGATTGTGCCAGGACAGGAGCGGCCGGTGGTGCCGACCCATTGGAGTTTTGCCCAGCTTTGCGGGCTGGTGGGTGCGCCGACGGGGTATATGCGTGAACTGCCCGCGCCGCTGGCGGGGATTAATCTGCAACATGGACTGCTCAATCACCGCGCCGAGCTGGTGAAGACGCTGGAGACCAACGACGGGCGGGTAGAACTGCGCGCCGTTACTGGTCCGGATTATGGGCGCATCTGGGACCACGAGCTTGTCTCGGCGGTGATGCGGATCGCCGGCAATGGCACCGGCGATACCGCCTGGAAAGTGCCGGGCGTGTTGGACTGGGCGACCATGACGCACAACCCGTATGTGGATGTGACGAAGGAGACGACAACGCTTTATGCCAGCGACCGGGATGTATTTCTGTTTCTGGTCGATGATACGCACCCGATCGAGGCGGGGCGGTTGCCGAATGGTGAACCGGATCTATATTTTCGCGGTTTCTATTGCTGGAACAGCGAGGTTGGCTCGAAGACCTTGGGTATCGCGTCGTTTTATCTGCGCGCGGTTTGCGCCAATCGCAACATCTGGGGCGCCGAGGATTTTCAGGAGATCAGCATTCGCCACAGCAAATTCGCGACGCAGCGTTTTGCGCATGAGGCAGCACCCGCGCTGCGGCGATTTGCCAATTCCTCGCCCGCGCCGTTCGTGGCGGGGATTAGAGCCGCGCGGGAACAGATTGTCGCGCGCAAGGATGATGAGCGCGAGAGTTTTCTGCGTAAGCGCGGTTTCAGCAAGGGCGAGACAGGGAAGATTATCGCCACCGTACTGGAGGAGGAAGGTCATCCGCCGGAGAGCGTGTTCGACTTCGTGCAGGGCATCACCGCGCTGGCGCGCTCGCGCCCGCATCAGGATGCCCGGCTGGAGCTGGAGGGCAAGGCGAAGCTGCTGTTGGAACGGGCGGCGTAACGGGCGCGTTGTTCTTCGTGGTTATGTTTGCCGTGGGCCGGTTTTGGTCCACGGCATTTTTTATGGAGCCGGGCAGAGAGGCAGAGGGCGGAGCAAAAATTCGTGACGGGTTATAGGTCAGGAGAGTGGCTCCGGGCCGCCCGTCATGGAGTTTTTCCCATGGCCAAAACTGTTCAGAAAATCACGCTCAGCGCCTCGCGCGATATCCCATTCGATCGGCTGGTGCTCGCACAATCGAATGTTCGGCGTATAAAGGCCGGCGTTTCCATCGAAGAATTAGCGGCGGATATCGCGCGGCGCACGCTGCTGCAAAGCATCACCGTGCGCCCGGTGCTCGATGACAAAGGTGCCGAGACCGGCATGTTCGAAATCCCCGCCGGTGGCCGACGCTACCGGGCGCTGGAATTACTGGTGCGGCAAAAGCGCCTCGCCAATACCGCGCCGATTCCCTGTGTCATCCGCACCGAAGGCATCGCAGAGGAGGATAGCCTGGCGGAGAATGTGCAACGCGCACCTTTGCATCCGCTGGATCAATTCCGGGCGTTTCAGGCGCTGCGCGAAAAGGGGCAGAGCGAGGAGGAGATCGCGGCGGTGTTTTTTGTTGCGGTCTCGGTGGTGAAACAGCGGCTGCGTCTCGCCGCCGTATCGCCTAGCTTGCTCGCGGTCTACGCCGAGGATGACATGACGCTGGAACAGCTGATGGCCTTTTCGGTCAACCCTAACCATGAGCGCCAGGAGCAGGTGTGGGAGGCGCTGCAGCGTTCCTACAACAAAGAGCCTTACCAGATCCGCAGGATGCTGACAGAAGGCGCAGTTCGCGCGTCCGACAAGCGGGCGCAATATGCCGGCGAGGATTATATCGCGGCGGGTGGGGCCATCATGCGCGATTTGTTCCAGCAGGATGATGGCGGCTGGTTGCAGGATGCCGGATTGCTGGCGCGCGTAGTGGCGGAGAAATTACAGCGCGACGCCGACGTCCTCCGCGCCGAGGGCTGGAAATGGGTCGAAATGGCACCCGAATTTCCGTATGGTCATAGCTACGGCATGCGGCGCATTCCGGGCACGCGCCGTCCGCTGACGGAAGGGGAGATCGCCCAGGTTGAGGCGTTACGGGCCGAGGCCGAGCAACTCGAGGAAGAAGCCGCCGCGGCGGATGAGGTCTCCGATGATGCCGATCAGCGGCTTGGTGAGATCGAGGCGGAGATCGATGCTGTGACCCATCGCCCGCCGGTGTATGACCCTGCCGAGATTGCCATGGCGGGTGTGTTTGTCAGCATCGATGGTAATGGCGGGCTGCGGGTGGAACGCGGCTATGTCCGCCCCGAGGATGAGCCGCCGGTGGTTGAGGACGCCGATGAGGCGGCTTTGGCAAGCGAGGGCAGTGGTATCGCAAATGATGATAGCGATCCCGCCATGCCGGAAAGCCGCATCATCGTTGCGCATGCCGGTGATGCGGGCGAACCGGAGGTGGAGGAGGAAGATGGCATCAAGCCCTTGCCTGACCGGCTGCTGACGGAGCTGACGGCATATCGCACACTAGCGCTGCGCGAGGCGCTGGGCAATGAGCCCGGCATTGCTTATCTCGCCCTACTGCACGCGCTGTGCCTGCGGCTATTCTATCGCTACGGCGCCGAATCCTGCCTGGAGATCGAGGCGAAGAGCGTGATGTTCGGCGCGCAGGCGCCGGGCCTGGCTGATACGCCGT
>VFSW01007543.1_pt1 | contig 15771 bp, 10 predicted proteins | sample 5358111 | NCBI WGS metagenome assembly VFSW01 (sample SAMN11554181, study PRJNA540505) | mine drainage metagenome | isolation source: sediment from site ElyBrook_90M | place: USA: Ely Copper Mine, Vershire, VT | collected 2017 | reverse complement strand
GGGCGTCACCGTCGGCGGGGGGGCTGCGGCGGCGGGCTGCGGCGCGGGGGCGCCCTCCTCGGTGACGGTCACGGGAGGGGCCGCGGCGCTCTTGGGAGCCCGCGCGGGGCGAAGCAAAAGGACGCTGCCGCCGAGCATCACGAAGAACACCACCGCGACCGCCGCCTGGGGCTGCATCGCCCAGCGACCCGCGATGGAGATGGCGTCGGCGACGCGTCCTCGCAAGGGGACGACCTTCTGCGTGTCGCGCGCGGCGGTGAGGATTCGCTCTTCGAGCTCGGCGGGCGGCTCCACCGTGGGGAGCGATGCCACCCGGCGCGTCGCTCGGAGGCCGCTCATCAGGGCCGCGCATCGAGCGCAGCCTGCGATATGGCGCTTCGCAGCGGCGCTCGTCAGCTCGTCGAGCTCGCCGTACAGCTCCTCCATCATCGCCGATTCGAACTTCGCGCAGTCCATTGCGTCTTCTTCTTGCGCCTTCTCTCGCTACCTAACGCAAAGCGCGTGCATACTCCTCGAATTCGCTGAGCGCAGCTTGCAAGCGCTCGAGCGCATACCTCATCCTGCTCTTCACGGTGTTCTCCGGGACCCCCACGATCTCGGCGATCTCTTTGAAAGGCAAGTTCGAGACCTCTCGTAGGAGAAAGACCTCGCGCTGGTCGTCGGGCAGTTCCTCGACGGCCGCGACCACCCGCTCCCGGATCTCGACGGCCACGGCCACCCGCTCGACATCGGCCTGGGAATCCACCGTCCTCTCCCCGAGGGTGGCTCCATCGCCCTCGCCCCGGTCTCTGCGGGAAGGCTCGTCGAGCGAAGGATGGCGGCGGAGCGCTTGCCGCCGGAGGTGGTCGATGCAGAGATTGCGAGCGATCGCGTAGAGCCACGTGGAGAAACGCGCTGAATGTTCGAACTCGTTGGCGCTCTGCACCGCCCGCAGGAAAGCGTCTTGCACGACGTCCTGTGCGGCCGCGGAGCTCCGGAGATGCCGGAGGGCGAAGTTGTAGAGCGGTGTCCGATGACGGCGTACGAGGATCGCAAAGACCGCGTGATCGCCCGACTGGAGACGCACCATGAGCGCCTCGTCGGTCGTCGCGTCGGTGACTTCGGTGCGTTGTCGTGACACCCAGCCCCTCGAATCGGCGATGCGCGCGCCCGTTTCCGGCCCCGCGCCGCATGGCCCCAGCGTACCCCGGGCGTAGCCCGATGAAAACGTTCTCTCTTTCCGGGGACGTGGGCCGGGATGGGCACCGTGCGAGGGGAGCCGGGCTCGTGCTCTCCTCGCCGGCCCCACGGGACTCGAATCGTCCGCGCTAGAGGTGGGAAGCGCATGACGTAGGCGGCCGCAGTTGCCAACGGCGCATGCTGCCACATACACTCTCGCGCGTCGGTAGCTGGACCGCTCATCGAAGGGGTATTTGAAATGCAACGTCGGGTCACGATGGGTCTTGCCTTGCTGCTTCCGATCACCGTGCCTGCCTTCTTCGGGCTGGGCAACGACGCTTTCGCCCGACCGACCAGGCCCGCGGCTGCAGCCGCGTCGGCGTCTGCCTCGGCGTCCTCCTCACCCGCCGGTGCCGCGAGCGCGGCACCCTCGACGGACGCCGCGCCCTCGGCGTCTGCCCCCGCGGCTTCTCCGGCGCCCGCCTCCAGCAAGGCGATGGATGGAGCGACGTTCTCGGTCAAGCTCCACGACTTGGAACAGAAGGTCGATGACCTCCAGGACCAGATCCGCAGGAGCCACACCCGGTTGACACTCCTCAGCGAGAACATCATGGGCGGCGCCGGGGGCGCTCGAGCCGAGGTCGAGTTCAAGAACGAAATGTCGAGCGCGTTTCTCTTGACGCGCGCCCTCTTCGTCGTCGACGGGCAGGTCCAGTACAGCCGGCAAGAGGACTCCGGCGCGCTCGCCGAGCAGAAGGACATCCCGATCTACAGTGGCTCGGTGCCCTCGGGGGACCACGTGATCGGCGTCGCGTTGACGTTCCAGGGGAATGGATACGGGGTCTTCTCCTACCTTCGCGGGTACAAGTTCGAGGTCAAATCGAGCCATTCCTTCACGGCGGCGGACGGGAAATCGATGACGATCGTTGCCACGGCCTTCGAAAAAGGGGGAGTCATGACACCCCTCGAGCAGAGGCCGGCCGTGCAGTGGCAGGAGAAGACCCAGAGCCTTGCGTCGGCCCCGGCCGCGTCTGAGTCGCCGGACACGGGGGGGGCGAAGAAGTGAAGCGTCTGCGACTCGGAGCCGCTGCGCTCTGCGCCGCGTTGCTCGCGCTGTTGGCGTCGTCCGGGCTCGATGCCCGCGCGGACACGGTCAGCTCCGCCGAGGGGGATCTCGCGGAGATTGGCCGCGAGATCCCGGGTGTTCGCGCTGCGGTCGCGCACGCTCAGGCGGCGCAGCATCAGACGGCGGAGCAGCGCCTTGCGAACGGCGAGATGCTCTACCGGCTGAACGACTTTCAGCACGCGATCGTCATTTTCGACGAGATCCTCCTCGAGTATCCAGACACCCCTGCCTATCCGGACGCCCTCTGGCTCCTCGGCGAGACCCAATACGCCGCGCACGACTATCTCGCCGCCAAACGCGCTTACCAGGAGCTCGTCTCGCGCGCAGCTGCGGCCGAGCCCCGGTTTCAGCCCTACTTCGGCAGGGCGCTCGCTCGCCTGGTCGACGTGTCGATTCGGGTGAAGGCGTCGCAGGCGGAGCTCGCCCTCCTTCTCGGGAAGTTCAACTTGGTGCCGCCTGCGCAGGTCGACGCTGCGTTGCTCTATGCGAAGGGCAAGGCGTACTTCCTCGAAAGATCGTGGAACGAAGCGGCGCAGGCGTTCGCCCAGGTGGGCGCCGGCACGACGTACGCGCCCCAGGCCCGCTACTATCAGGCGCTCGTCCAGCTGAAGGTGAGCGGGGCGGACGACCCCGGCAAGACGGCGACGAGCGGCGCGTACAACCAGGCGATCGATGCGTTCCGCGCCGTGACGGCGCTGCCTCCGGATACGCCCGAGCATCGCCACGTGATCGATCTCGCGTGGATGGCGATCGCCCGCCTCTCGTATCAGATGGAGGACTACGACCACGCGAGCGAGGCGTACGCGAAGGTGGGCCGGGAGAGCCCAGAGTTCGACACGATGCTTTTCGAGCTCGGGTGGGTCTACGTGAGGATGGGGGATGTCGACCGTGCCGAGCGAGCCCTCGAGCTCCTGATGGTGACCAACCCCGACAGCAAGCACATCGCCGACGGCACGCTGCTGCGAGCCGACTTGCTGCTGCGCGCCGGGGCGTTCGACCGTGCGCTGGAGCTCTACCGCAGCGTCATCGCACGATACGACCCGATGCGCGCGCAGGTCGACGCGTTCCTCGGTTCCACCAAGGACGTGTCCGCGTATTACGAACGCATCGCGCAGCAGCAGCTCGATCTTCTCGATCAGAAGGATCAGCTGCCGCCGCTCGCCCTGAAGTGGGCCCGGGAGGAGGGAGACGGGCCGCTCGCCTTCGCCGTGATCGACGACGTCGGCGACTGCAAGGCGCTCATCCGCGAGTCGAACGACATGGTCGAGAAGTTGACCGCTCTCATCGCGACGACGAACCGCGCCAGGGTTCGCGCCTTCCCCGCGCTCCTCGCGGGCGAGGAAGCGGCGCTTACGCTGCTAAACCGGATCGCTCGCGATCGGTTGGCGATCGCCCGGGAGCTGGACGGCGAAGAACCGGGTGACCTCGGGGGCGAGATCGGTCAGGTCCGTCAGGAGCGCCGCGCGCTGATGCAGGACATCTCGGAGCTGCCGTCTTCGTCCGACGATTTCGCGAAGCGAGACAAGACTGCGACGGAGCTATGGAACAAGGTCTCGCAGAAGCTGACGCGCACCACGATGCAGGTCGACGCGTTGCAGGCGACCATCAACGCACTTCGGCGAATGCTCGCGGAGGGCCCGCAGCAGGGATTCGCTCGCGATCCGGCGAAGGTGGATGCCTATCAGGCGGACATCGATCTGACGGAAAAAGAGATCAAGAACTACCGCGACGTGGCGACGAGCGTGCGTCGCGAACTGGAGATCGGCCGCGCCCAGATCGGCCTCGGAGACCAGCGCTATCAGGACGACTACGCGTATCGCACGAAGTTCATCCAGGCCCTCGAGCGCGAGCTACAGCTCGCCTCCGGCGGCGCGGCGGGGGGCTCGGCGCAGCGTCTTGCGGCGCAGGTAGGCCCTCTCATGGCTACGGCACGAGAGGACGAGTCGCAGCTGTCGGCGGCGCTCGGTGAGCTCGAGTCCCAGGTCTCGTTGCGCGCTGACGACCTGCAGAAGAAGATCGACGCGGAGCGAGCCGCGCTCGCGGGCTTCGAAGCCCAGCGCATGGCGCTCGATGCAGAAGCCCACGACGTCGTAGGTCAGGTCGCCGAGACGAACTTCGAGAAAGTCCGTGGGCGGCTGCGCGACATCGTGCTCAGAGCGGACGTCGGCATCACGGAGCAGGCCTGGGAGGTGCGGGAGGAGGAGCTCGACCGCGTTCAGAGTCTGCTCTCCGAGCGCGCTCGCCAGGAGCAGCTCTTGGACGAAGAGCTCAAGGAAGTGCGTGACGACGGCGTCGAACCCGGGCAGCCGGCCAACAAATAACGGCTAAGGAAACACCGATGGCGAGGCGAGCTTCGAAGTGGTTGGGTTGGCCAGGCGCCCTTGCGGGGGCTATTGCGGCGCTTTCGCTTGCATACGCGGCGGTCGTTGGAGCACAGACGTCGAGCCCGTCTGCGCGCGCCGGCGCACGCGCGCACGGGGGTGCCGTGGCCGCCATGAAGGACGCCGGCGCACCGACGAGCGTTGCAGCCGTGGCGCCGGACTCGGGAGCTACGGTGAACACGGCGTTCGCGGACGACGCGGGCGTCGAAGCCCCCTCTTCGCCGGACGCCGAGGCTCCGGCGGCGGACCTGACGGCATCGATGCCGACGTCGCCCATTCCGACCTTCAAGCCCCGCTCCCCGCCGCTTCCGCCGCCGACCCCCGAGCAGCAGACATCGTACGACCAATTGCGGCAGGAGGCCGAGGCGTATTCCGCGGGCGCGCGCGACTACAAGAAAGCCATCTCGACCATCATCACGCTCCACTACGAGCAGAAGAAGAAGGCGATCCTCGGCGGACTGGACAACGAAATCGCCATCGAAAGGGGCGAGCTCGATGATGCTCGGACGAAAGCGATCAAGCGCCTCGAGGAGTTCGTGGCCAAGTACAGCGGCCCGAACGCGCAGCCCGAGGCGACGCCCGACGCCATGTACCGCTTGGCGGCGCTCTTGGAGGAGCAGGCGCGCAGCAACGAGGATCCGGCGAATCCGGCGACGGACCTCGCGATTACCCTCAAGCCCGCCATCGCGTACTACAAGCGCATCGTCCGCGAGTTTCCCGACTACCGGGATGTCGCCGGGATTTACTTCTTCCTCGGCTACGCCCTGTCGGATGCCCGACGCAACGACGAGTCGCAGCAGGTCTGGCGCTCGCTCGTCTGCCACAACCACTACGCCTATCCCGTCGGGACGGACCCGAAGGACCCGGACGTCGACAAGATCATCGGCATGCCTCAGGACCACCCGGAGGCCTACTGGAAGGAGTGGCGGTCGAGGTACTACACGCCGGAGTCGCTGAAGAAAGGCCCGAAAGAGGATACCGTCTTCGACGACCCGTACCCTGCCGACTGCCAGCCTGTCGCGCAGCTCGACACCATCCCCGGCGAAGATCCGAAGTATCTCGCGGAGATCTGGTGGCGCATCGGGGACTGGGAGTTCGACCAGTTCGACCTCCCGGGTGGCGTCGTCGCGAACGACCCGTCGTTCGCCGTGTGGGACTTCAACCGGGCGGCGAGCGCCTACACGCACTCGATGCAGTTCCGGAAGAAGCCTACGATCTTCGGGATCGCGCTCTACAAGCACGCGTGGACGGAGTTCAAGGAGCAGCGGTACGAAGCAGCGACTCGCGAGTTCGTGAGCCTGCTCAACTTCACCGACGAGCAGGAGAAGCTCACGGGCGACCCAGGGGCGGACTTCCGCCAGGAGGCGTTCACGTACATCGCCGGGTCGCTCGACCAGTACGACTTCGCCGGGCCAGCGCCAACGGAGCCGTACGTCAATAGGCCGGATATCCTCGACACCGCGAAGAGCCCTGCGGAGGCCGAGGCGAAGCTGCGTGTGGCGATCGACCGCGTGCAGGATCCCAAGCTCATTCCGCAGGACAAGCCCTGGACGATCGAGATCTACAAGGCGCTCGGCCTCGAGTACCGGACGATCAATCAGTTCAAGAACGCGCTCGCCGTGTATCAGATGACGCTCGACAAGTGGCCGATGGACCCTTCGGCCCCGCAGACGCAGAGCGCGATCGCGGACGTCTACGAGCTCTTGGCACGTCAGACGAAGATCGGCGACGAGAGGCACGGATACGAGCAAAAGGTGCTCGAAGCGCGCACGGCTCTCGCGAAGTACATCGGGGAGACCGCCTGGGTCGACGCGAACAAGGATAACCCCGGCGCCATCCAGGCCGCGGAGGAGCTCGTGCGAAGTGGCTTGAAGGGCGCAGCCGTACAGCACACCCGAAACGGGCAATCCGCGGAGGATCTCGCGGGACAGCTGTCGGACCCGAAGGAGCAGATCCGCCAGCTCGCCTATGCCTTTTCCGAATACAAGCTCGCGGCGATCGGGTGGCTCGGGTACCTGAAGCAGGACGAGAACGCGCCCGACGCGTATCGGAGCCGGTACTTCTATGCAGACTCGCTGCACCAAGAGGTGCGACTCGAGATGATCCTGCACAAGGTGGACGCCAAGCTCTATCCCGAACCGTCGTCGCAGGAGATCGCGAGCGCGATGAAGGCGGCCGTCGACGTGCGGGATTCGGACGAAGACGACGAATTCATCGACAACGCGGGGCTCTTCGTCGTCGACCTCGCGGACGCCGATCGTGACCTCGCGTTCCAGCGCTTCGCCGACTCGGGCGGCACCCAGGGGGTCGAGGAGCGGAAGGACGTGAAAGTCGAGGGGCCGTCCGGGGCGCAGAAGGTCGTGGTCAGCGACATCCCAGCCGTCATCCGGGGCTCGATGCAGGCTCGCGACGAGTACATCGAGCGCGTCCCGCCTGAGCGCGACAAGCAGAACCACGCCCAGGACTACGCTTACTACGCCGCCGAGCAGTACTACCTCTACGGCCATTTCCCGGACGCCGAGAGTCGCTTCCAAATCATCTACGACCAGCACTGCGGGAAGGACCCGCTCGGCTACGAGGCGTGGAAGCGGCTCATCGTCATGAGCAACATCCAGAACAACACCGAGCGTTCGAAGATGCTCGCGGCGGCCGAGCAGAAGAAGTCCTGCGCCGTCTCCGACCTTCAGAAGGAGGAGGACAAGAAAGGCGAGCTCACGACGAACGTGCTCATCAACGCGTCGTTCGAAGACGCGAACAAGGCGTACGAGGCCGCGAAGAACGCGCCCGAGGGGCCCGAGAAGGCGAAGCTCTGGGAGAAAGCCGCGAAGATGTACGAGATGGCCTTGCGCGCCGCGCCCGCCCACAAGGACGCGCCTGCGGCTGCGATCAACTCGGCGTACTGCTACAAGCAGATTGGCAAATTCAATGAAGCCATCGACCTCTACAATCTCTTCATCAACAGCTACGGAAGCGACGCGATCCTGAACCGCCTCGATCACGGCGGGATCGACCCCGAGACGAAGCAGAAGGTCGCGGCGGACCCGAAACAGTACAAGGAGCGCATCGACTACCTGGGGAAGGCGTACGACGCTCTGTCGACGACGTATTATGGCTTCTTCGCCTACCAGCAGGCGGCGCAATCGTTCGCGAAGATCGCGATGAATCCACGCTTCGACGACGACCGCCGATCGAACGCGGCGAACATCGCGCTCACGCTCGACTCGAACCTGGGCGACCGCGCGGACATGAACAAGATGTACGACGTCCTCGTCGACCCGAAAATGAGGCTCGACGCGGACAAGCGCGCCCAGGCTGACTACCTCAAGGCGAGCTTCGACTACGGGCAGTGGAACCCAAACGCCGGCGAATCTGCGGCGAACAGCGCCGCGCGGAGCCAAGCGGTCTCGTCGCTGTCGCAGTATCACGACGCGGCTCGAGGCAAGCCGGCCGCTGCCCGTTATGCGCTCGAGGCTGCATACCGCATCGCGAAGATGGAGCAGGCCGCCGGTGACCCGGGATTCAGGAACTGGCTCCATACCGTCGTCACGGACTGGGAGTACTTCAAGAACAACCCGGCGACGATGACGAGCGGCGACAAAAAGACGACGATCACCGCCGCCGACCCGCCCTTCAACAACTACGCAGGCGAGGCGGACTACACGCTCGTCGACGAGAAGGTGCACGCCGAATGGGACTACGACACGGGGCACCACCGGTACAAGGGCACGGTCGTCGAGGTGAAGAAGGCCGTAGACAAGGACCTGGCCGACCTGAAGAAGTGGCAGGACGAGCTCCTGCGAGTGAATAAGACGTACAAGGGCGCTTCCCAGGTATCCGCCCTCGCCCGCATCGGCACGCTCTACGACTCAGTCCGGACGGGGCTCGACCTCGCAGCGCCCTCGTACGTTTCGCCCGAGACGAACGCGAAACTCGCGAAGTTCCAGAAGCTGGCAGACCTGCTCGATAGCGGGAAGCTGAAAGACGCAGACTGCCAGGCGCAATTGCACGTGTCGTGCGCGAATGCCGGCGACATGATCCAGCAGCAGATCGACTCGACGAAGGACGCGCTCCGCAGCGCCTGGCGCGGGACGAAGGACGACTACCTCAAGCAGATCACGCAGGAGATGGTGAACGACTACGCGGGGGCGGCGGTTCTCGCTCGCAATCTGAATCTCAAGGACGCCGCCGTACAGAACGGCGTCGCGAGGCTCGCGTACTTCACCGATTATCTGGGAGACTCGACGATGGGCTCGTACGTGCAAAAGGCCCCGGATCCGCAAAACCCCGGCACCACGCTCGCGTACGTCCCGGGCGAGTTCACTCGGTGGCGCTCCGGGGTGCTCGGCACTCCACCGCCGAGCGGGGAGCCGGCGCCCCTGCCGGAAAAGCCGTGAGGAGAGCATGAAGCGACGAGATGCATTGCGGCGCGGGTCGGCGGGGGTGCGGAGCGTCTGTGTGTTCGCTGGCCTGTATTTCGTCATGGCCGGATCTGGAGCCTGTGGCGGCAACGAGACGCCGGCCAAGGCGCCGTCCGGGTCGGCCCAGGTCGACGGGGGAGCAGCGGCCGTTGCGCCGAACAACGCCTCGGGCGCCCCCGTCGAGGCCGCGGAGGGCCTTCCCGTGGGAGACGAGCTCTCGGGGGCGGCGAAGGACGCCTATAGGAGCGGATGGGCGGCGTGGTCGTCGGGGGACCTCGCGGGAGCCAAGGCGGCCTTCCAGGATGCCGCCTCCAAGGCGCCTAAGGCGGGAGGCCCGCGGTATTCGCTGGGGTGTGTGCTCGAGCGGCTGGGCGACAAACAGGGAGCGCTGGATGCGTATCGCGCAGCGTTCACGGCGAACCCTACCAAGTACGTCGAGGCGGTGGGGGCGTACGCTGTGCTCCAGGCCGGGATGGGCCGGGGGTCGGACGCGGAACAGCTGCTGACCGACAAGCTTTCACAGAAGCCGGACGACCTCGCGCTCATGACGTACCTCGCGGAGGTGAAATCCATCGACGGCGACAGCGCGGGCTGTCAGAGGCTCGCGCAGCAAGTTCTCTCGAAGAGTCCGAGCTACACGGATGCGATGATCGCCATTGCGCGCGACTTCTACCGCGGTCACAAATGGGACCTCGCGCAGTACGCCTTGAAGGCGATCCTCGTGGGCGATTCGTCCATTCCGCCGCGGGACAAGGGCAATCCGCAAGCGCTCCTCCTGCGTGCGCTCATCGAGCGCGACCTCGGGTCGCGCGAGGCTGCAATGAAGGACTTCGCGCAGGCGCTTGCCAACCGCCCCGACATGTTCGAGGCCTACATCAACCTAGGCGAGATGAAGCTCGAGGCCGGGAACGCGACCGAGGCGCAGGTCCCGCTGGAGAAGGCCGTTCGATACGCCCCGAACACGCCGACCGCGCACCTCGACCTGGGCGACTGCTACCGTCTTCTCGGAAGGTCCGCCGACGCGAAGACCGAGCTCGACAAGGCCTTGAGCCTCGATTCCACGCTCGCGGGCGTGCACTACAACCTGGGCCTCCTCTATCTCTTTTCGAGCAAGAGCGACGTCCCCGGGACGGCCTCGGACGACGACCGCATCGCGAAGGCGATCCACGAGCTCGAGACGTACCAGTCGATGCGCGGCGCGAAGGCCCCCAAGGGCAAGGGCGACGACGTCACGGAGCTCCTCAATACCGCCAAGCGCAAGCAGAGCGACCTCCAGATGAGCGAGCAGGCCGCGGCTGCCGCTGCCTCCGCCGCTACGGCGGCCACGGCGTCCGCGCCTCCTTCCGGGTCGGGGGCTTCCCCCCCCTCGGCACGTCCGAGTGCCGCCGCACCCAATCCTGGGGCGAGCGCGTCCTCGGCCGTGGCGGCGCCGGTACACTGAAGCTCGGCAAGGGTGCTATGGTCAGGACATGAGCACGAAGGCGATCCTTGGGCTGTTCCTCCTTGCTGCGTCGGCCTTCTCCACGCCGGCACTTGCGCAAGACAAGACGCCGCAGAGGGCGACCAAGGCGAACGCCAGCGTCCTCCAGATCGGTGAAATCACCATCGTGGGTCGTGTGCAGAAGCCGATTGCAGCGGTGGACGTCGCGAAGATCCAGCCGAAGCTGACGCTTTCGGAGCTCACGAAGACGTTTGTCGGTCAGATCGAGGCGGCGGTGAGCAAGGACCCGTTCTGAAATTCGCGCCGGGGCCAGCGCGGATGGCGATGGCGCGCGGTCCCTCCCCGAGCACGAGGGCCCTACACGCGTTCGCCACGCTCGTGTAAGCTGTCGAAGCCTCGCTCGAAGGCGGGGAACTTTGGGCCACGGGTCGCGTCTAAGCTGACAAGGGTCGTTCGCCCATCAGGAAGGGTAGCCATGAATCAGGGCACGGGCACGGGAGCGCAACCGCCGGCAGGACGTCCCGGTCAGATGACCGCGGTCATGCGCGCCATGCAGCAGGTGAGCGGACCGAAGGTCCTTCGCATTGGCTTGCTTGCGTCTGGGCGCATCCTCGAAGAGCGCATCGTCAAGCAGCGAACGAGCGTCACCGTCGGCCCGAGCGAGAAGTCGACGTTCGTCGTGCAGGCCAACGTTCCGCCCCAGTTCAAGCTCTTCGAGCTCATCGGCAACGAATACCATCTCAACTTTCTGGACGGGATGACGGGCCGTATGGCGCTGGCTTCCGGCATCAGTGATCTCGCCGCGCTCAAGGGCCAGGCGAAGCGCGTCGGCCCCGCCTACCAGATCCGGCTTACCGAAGAGGCTCGCGGCAAAGTGGTCATCGGCGAGGCCACTTTCCTCTTCCAGTTCGTAGCTCCGCCTCCCGTGCAGCCACGGCCGCAGCTTCCGCTGTCGGTCAAGGGAGGTCTCGCCAGCCAGATCGACTGGAATCTGACGATCATCGCTGCATTCAGCTTCCTTCTCCACTTCGGCCTCATCGGTGCCATGTACAGCGACTGGATGGACCCGGTCGTCAACGACGATATGTCGGCCGGCCTCGTCAACCTCGTGAAGGACCCGGCGACCCCGCCGCCGATCGACACGGCGGACACGACCGCTTCGACCTCGACCTCCACGGCGTCGACCGCGACGACGCCGACGACGAAGCCGAACCCCAACGCCGGCAAACCGCATGACCCGGGCAGCGCCCCGCCGACCGTTACGCAGGTAAACACGATGCTGGGCGAGCTCGCTCAGCTGAAGGTGGCCACCATCGGCGCTCTTTCGGGCGGTCCTTCGATCTCCGGCGTCATGAAGGGAGAAGGCGCTCCCGTCGATATCAGCGGGGTTCTGAATACCGGCGGCGTTAGCAATTCCACGGGAGGGCTCGACCTGCCCGGGGGCGCCGGAGGGCCCATTCAGCCCGGCAAGGGAAACCAAGGCATCGAGGGTCTCCGTGGAGGGGTGACCAACGGGGCCGCCAACACCAACACTGCGGGGACCGCAGCCAAAGTCGTTCCCGTAGGCGAAGGTTCGACCGGCCCGGCTATCGCCAACGTCCCGATCGCGAACATGGAATCCGTCATTCGGAGCCAGATCTTCCCCGCCGCCAAGCGTTGCTACCAGCGCGGCCTGGAGGCGGATCCGACGCAGTCGGGCAAGGTCGTCGTCTCGATCAAGGTCGACCCGAGCGGGGAGGTGAGCTCGGCGACCGTCGTCAGCAACGCCGGCCTGTCGAGACAGGTCACGAGCTGCATCATCCGCGCTTCCCAGAACGCGAAATTCGGGCAGAACCCCGGCGGCGTCGTGCAAGTGCCGTTCAACTTCGTGCATCAGTAGTTCCCCATAGGAGGGGGCACATAGGTGTGAGAGTGTGCGTGAACGCGGCGCAGTGAATGTCCGTCGTCACATCGGCACCTCATCCCAACGCGTTGCCGATTTCGATCGGAAGCGTCTCGCGCGTGCGGCACGAGGGGATGTCGTTGACCTGCACACTGCCGCTACGCTAGAGTTCTCGCCGATTAGGCTTGGCGGAGGCTGCTACGCATGCGATTTCGAGCGACGATGGGGTTGATGGCTGTCGCGTGTGTCTGCGGCCTGAGCGGTGCGGCAACCGCCGAGCCGCAGGCGCCGGCATCGCCGACTCCGCCGTCATCGACGGCCATGCCCGAGCTCGACTTGAGCGCGGTGGAGAAGAACCCCGCGATTCTCACGGAAATGGCCGACCACGGCCGCGTCGCCGTCATGGGTGTCGCAAGGATCCGCGGAGCCGTCGAGGCCCACCTGAGGGACGCGAGGGAGAAGCACGACTCCGTCAAGATGAACTGCGTCAACGATGCACTCAACCGCATCGACGCGCTGAGGACGAACATCACCGCCCGGAACGATGCGCTTCAGAGGGATAGCAGGGCGGCGGTGGGCCCTACCGGCGCAGTGTTGAAAGAAAACGCGGACCAAGCCTACCACGACTATCAGATGGTCGCCGAGTACGACCGGCAGGGCATTCAGATCCTCGCCCAGGCCAACGCATGCATCGGCTCGGAGCTGTCGTTTACGGGCGCGGGCTCGACGCAAGTCTTCGCCCCGGACGTTCCACCTCCGACCGACCTGCCGGGCGATTTCGGCAACGGCGATTTGGGGGGCAACGTTTCTCAGGCGTGTCTCGAGGACCCGGCGCTCTGCGCCTGGGTCGCGCCCCCGATCTGCGTGAGCTGTAACCACTAGTCTCGTTCAGGGGGAACGCGGTCCGTTGCCCCGAACCACGAGCCCCGAGGCGAGCGAGCTTGAGGACCCCGTCCAAGTCCCCCCGGCGCTACGTGTTTCGCTTCAGCTCTGCCGTGGATCGTGTAAGTTCGCTCACGCCGATGATCCCTAGACGCCTCCCTGGTCTCGCGGCTGCAGCCTTCGCCTTATTGGTTGGCCGTGTTGCGAGCGCTCAGCAGCAGTCGTTGTCTGCGGGAGGAGATACTCCCCAGTTCATCAAGGATCGACGCCTCGGCGATGGTATCGGCGTGCGCACGGGGGACTTCGAGCTTCACTGGTCGCTCGCGGGCGAAGTGGGGTACGACTCGAACTACTTTCTGCGGAGCTCGTGCTCGACGTGCGACGTCGCGAACAGTGCGCCGACGGCTCCGGTCATCCCAGCCCTCGAATTCCGGCTCTCTCCGTCGCTGACGATCGCGACGCTGAGCCCTCAGCAACGAGGAGTGGGAGGCGACGGGCCTCCACTGGCTTTCAGCGCGGGCGTCGGGGCGACCTACCGCGACTTCATCGGCCTTTCGAATGCGCCCAACGCGTCGCAGCCGCAGAACGACGTCTCCGCTCAGCGCAACGTCAGCGGCGCAGCGAACGCGCACCTCGACGTGCTCCCCGGGCGCCCCTGGGCTGGCGCCGTCAACCTGAACTACTCGCGCGTCATCCAGCCCAACGTCATCGACGCGAACCCCAACAACAGCTTCAACACCGACACCGTGTCGGGGACCGCCGAGATCATCACGCAGCCCGAGAGCGGGACGCTGGACTGGCACCTGGGCGGCGGATACACGGCCATGCTGTTCGAAGGGTCGAACGCAGCACCGTTCACGAACGCCTGGGCGTCGGCCTATACGCGCGGCCGCTGGACGTTTCGGCCGCGCTCCGTGCTGCTCTACACCGGAACGATGTCGTTTCAGTCGTACGCCAACGCGGCTGAGGCGGCGCAGCAGGGCCTCGTCGGGTCGACCCCGATCCGGTCGACCCTCGGCCTCAGCACGCTTTTGACCGACCGCTTCGCCCTCCTCGTCAGTGCGGGCTGGGGCGCCACGTTCCTCGACACATCGACCAACAGCAAGTTGCCGCAGTACGACAGCGTCATCGGGCAGGCCGAGCTCAAGTGGTTTCTTTCCGCGAGCCCCGGCATCCAGCAGGCCACCGACCTTACCACGTCGCTTTCGTCCATCGCCATCGGCTACACGCGTGACTTCCAGACGAGCTTCATCGGCAACTTTTACGGGAGCGACCGTGGCTACCTGGGGCTGAGCTACTTCTTCGCCAACCGCGTCACGCTGAACCTGCAAGGGGGGGTCGGCGCCGTCGAGTACCCGACCCTCTATTTCGACCCCGCGACGGTGCGCCACTCTGCCTTCACTGATGTGCGCGCAGACGCAACGGCATTCGCCGAGTACCATGTGCTGGACAACGTTGGCATCAACGCCACGGTTCGATACTCGCAGGAGCTCAGCGACGTGAAGCTGCAGGTGACGAACCCCCTCCCGATGAATCTGCCTGCGTCCGAAAACACCTACGACATGGCGTGGACCCGCTTCGAGGCGTTTCTCGGCGTCCGCTGGTTCATGTAGCCGCGGTTCGGGAGACGCTGCGACGGCGGATGCGCCGAGGTCGGCGCGCAACCAACAAGACTGTCGTGCGAAGTCTCTTCCTCGCCTTCGTGTTCCTCCTCCTGTCGAGCGGGTGCGTCCGTGCGCACTCCGGCCCGCCGAAGCTGCCTGCGCCCCTTCCGAGTACGACGGTCGGCCCCGGCGATCTCTTCGTCGTTACCGTCCTCGGCGAGAAGGAGATCCCCCAGGAGTTCCGCGTTCAGCCCGACGGGACGGTCGACTTTCCGTACCTCGACCGCATCAAGGTCGACGGCCTCGAGCCGCAGCAAATCGAGGAGCTTCTCAAGAAGGAGCTGGTCGAGCGGCGAATCCTGCGTGACCCGCAGGTGACCCTCGTCGTCAAGCAATACTACTCGAAGCGCATCAGCGTCGTCGGCGCCGTCGCGAAGCCGGGGATCTTGCCCTGGTCGGAAGGGATGAAGCTCGTCGATGCAATCATGCTCGCCGGCGGCCTCAGCTCGCTGGCCGACGGGGATCACGTACGGATTACGCGCCCGGTCCCCGGTGCGAAGTCGGTGACGGCCACGGTGAGCATCGATGACATCACCGACGGCAAGCTGGGCGACGTGCCCCTCCAGGCCGGGGACACGATCAAGGTCGATCAGCGCATGTTCTGACCGGCGACGGTCATCTTCTCCTGCCATGGGGGCGTGAGGCGGGGTAAGCCATGGACATGAGCGCCATCGCGGGTAGCGTGCTCGACCTCATCGGGGGGACGCCGCTCGTCCGCCTCGCGCGTATCGCGCCGTCCGGTCAGGCGGCGATCGTCGCGAAGCTCGAGGCCAAGAACCCCGGCGGCCGCGTCAAAGATCGGCCGGCGCTCGCGATGGT
>VFSW01007542.1_pt1 | contig 15771 bp, 17 predicted proteins | sample 5358111 | NCBI WGS metagenome assembly VFSW01 (sample SAMN11554181, study PRJNA540505) | mine drainage metagenome | isolation source: sediment from site ElyBrook_90M | place: USA: Ely Copper Mine, Vershire, VT | collected 2017 | reverse complement strand
CGGTGGCGGGCGCGCGGCCGGCCGGGGGGGGGGGGGCCACAGGGGTGGGCGCGCCGCGCCCCGGCTATATGACGAGCGTTCGCGATCTGCAACTACACATCGCACGGCTCGACCAGATCGAAGCCGACCTTATCTGCGAGGCGGTGAGAATCGCGGGCGATGCGCACGGCTTGCTGTACGCGTTCACGATCGGCGGCGAGGAGCCCGCATCCCGTGGCGCGCTCGTCAGCGGCCGGTTGGCCCTCATGCTCGAAGCCGGCCCGACGGGCGAGTTCGCATGAGCGGTGCACGGCGCCTTGCCTTGGTCACCGGCGGCAGCGGTGCCATCGGCGCGGCGATCTGTCGGCGCCTCGCGGCTGCCGGTCACGAAGTCCTGGTGCATGCGAACCAGCGCATGGACGCCGCGGAGGCGACAGCTGCCGAGATTTGCGCCGCCGGCGGCTGCGCGCGCGCGCTCAGCTTCGACCTGACCGACGCCGAGGCGGTGCGCGCCTCGCTCGAACCGCTCGTCGAGCAGACGGCGGTGCAGATCCTGGTGAACAACGCGGGAATCCACGACGATGCCGTGTTCGCAGGCATGAGCCCCGTCCAGTGGAGAAGCGTGATCGACGTTTCGCTGCATGGCTTCTATCACGTCACTCAAGCGCTGCTGCTGCCGATGATCCGCACGCGCTGGGGCCGGATCGTGAACGTCACCTCGGTCGCCGCCCTGCTCGGCAATCGTGGCCAGGTCAATTACGCGGCGGCCAAGGGCGCGCTGCACGGCGCGACCAAGGCTTTGAGCCTCGAGGTCGCCAGCCGCGGAATCACGGTCAATGCGGTCGCGCCCGGCGTGATCGCAACACCGATGAGCGGCGGCGCATTCGACGCAACGCGCATCGCCAATCTCGTGCCGATGCAACGTGCCGGCACCCCGGATGAGGTCGCGAGCCTGATCGGCTATCTCGCGTCCGAGGACGCATCCTACCTGACCGGTCAGATCATCGCCGTCGGCGGCGGTCTCGGTTGATTCAAGCGTAAGCGTCGAGTGCACCCAGCGACGAACGCGCCGCGCGCAGCGGCGCGGCGACGATGGCCGCGGCCGCGGCGGAGCCCTCGGCGAGCGGCGGCGGCGGCGGGTTCGCCTGCGCGTACGCCGAGCCGCCCTGGAAGGACCGCTGCGAGACGTCGACGTTGACCTGTCCGAAGCCTTGTCCGCCGAGCAAGTCACGCAGCGACGGCGCGCTCGACTGCAGCGCATCGCGCGTCGCGGGGCTCTGCGCGCTCATCCAGACGTCGGTACGGCCGCGCTCGATCGAAACACGCAGCTCGATCGGGCCGAGGTGGGGGGGATTGACCTGCAGACTGGCGCCGTTGAGATTGTGGTCGACGAGCCAGCTGACGTGACCGGCGAGCGCGAGCGGCAGTTCGTGCGAGCCGATGCCCGTGCCGAGGGCAAGGCTCGGCATCGCTGGGGCATTCTGCGGCGCCGACGCGGCGACGGCTGCTGCGGTCCCGGCCGCGGTGCCCGCCGCGCTCGGGCAGGCACCGACACTCATCGCGGCACCGGCACTCATCCCCGTTCCGGCATGCAGCAAGGTACCGGCACTCACCGCTGAATCCGCGCCGGACTTCAGCCCTGCGGCCGCCGCGGTCGAGGCGGCGTGCAGAGGCTTGGCTGCGCTGATCGGGCTCGGCGCGGCCGGAAGATGGGTATCCGCGGCGATCGCCGCCACCGCGGGCGGTGCGCTTGCAGCCGGCATCATCGTTTGCTGGGCGAGCGCGCTGAGCGGGGAGATCGACGCGGCGCCGGACTTGCCGGTGCTCGCGCCGGCCGGCTTCGGGAGGATGCCGCCGAGCTCATTGAAGGCAATTCCTGCGGAAACATCCTGATTCGAAGGCGCCGAGGCGGGCGGCGCGCCAGAGGTATTCAGACGAGCGTGCGCGGCAACGACCGCAGCACCCGATCCTTCAGCGGTGGGCACCGGTGGCGAAGGCGGGTTCGGCACGGACGCCGGTGCCCCCGCGGCTGCCGGGATTGCGCCAACAGAGGCCGTGGGACCGCCCAGCGCATCCGGCAACATGGCCGCCGATACCACCGCTCGCGAATCCGTTGCCACCGGCGCGCCGGCAATGGCCGCCGACGCCGACCCCGGTGCCGACTGCGGCGCCGACACCGGCAGCGCCACCGGCGCCACCGGCGCCGCCAATGGCAACGACAGCGGCAACGACAGCGGCAACGGCGTGGGGGGCGGCGGCGGCACATTGCCGACGACCGGCAACGCACCGCCGGTAGCCGGCGGGCCTGGACGCTTGGCCGCTGCCGCCTTGCGCGGCGATTCCTTGCCGGCTGCATGCAGGGCGGTCGAGAAGTCCCCGGCCTTGCCGGGGCCCGGGCCGGCGCCAACGGCGCCGGCCGCGGCCCCCAGCGCGGGCGCAAGCGCCTGTGCCGGTGGTGTTGGTGATGCTGCGATTGAAGCGGAAAAGACGGGAATGGATGCGTTCATGCCCTGCGAGTTGCAAGGCACATGCCAAACAAGCTTGCCTTCGATCAGTAGCCCGGCGAGTCGCCGCGTGCGCCGAGCGCAAGGCGCATCGCCGCCTCGTCGCTGTCACGCTGCTCGCGCTGCTCGTCCACCCGGCGCTCTTCATCGCGAAAGCGCGCGATGGCGCGGCTCAGGGATTCGGCTTCGACGCGCTTCGCGCTCCATTGCGCGCGCCGAGTTTCGTATTCGGCGCGGGCGAGGCCGAGATTCTGTGTCTGCAGGCGCAGCGCATCGCCGAGGCGATCGAGAAACGAACGGTAATTTTGCAGACTGACCGCGTCCGTCGATCCGGCGGACTGCGCCGACTGGCGCGCGTACTCATCGCGGTAGCTGCGCAGCTGCTCCATCTGCCGCTCCATGTCGCGCACCTTGCCCTCGGCTTCGGCCATCGCCCGGCTCAGCGCCGTCGCCGAGTTCGCGGCAATCTCCTGGATCGGTTCGAATCGCTTGGATTTCATGGTCTGCCTCGGACTATCGGACTGGAACGTGCGGCGGCGCCGCGAACTGCGTCACGAGATTCTGCAAATCCGCTTGGCTGCGCTCGATCCCGACCGGGTCGTACATGTCCTGACGCAGGAATTCGAGAATCCTCGGCCACTGCTCGATCGCGAGGTCGACGCGCGGATCCGCACCGCGGCGATAGGCGCCGACCGCGATCAGGTCACGATTCTGCTGGTAGGTCGAGTACAGCTGCTTGAACTTGATCGCCAGGTCGAGCTGCTCGCGGGTCGAAATCTGGTGCATCGCGCGGCTGATCGAGGCCTCGACGTCGATCGCCGGGTACAAGCCGCTCTCGGCGAGGCGCCGCGAGAGCACGATGTGCCCGTCGAGGATCGCGCGTGCCGCGTCGGCGATGGGATCGTTCTGATCGTCACCCTCGACGAGCACGGTGTAGAAGGCCGTGATCGAGCCCTCGCCACGATCGCTGTTGCCGGCGCGCTCCACGAGTTGCGGCAGCCTTGCGAACACCGACGGTGGGTATCCCTTGGTCGCCGGCGGCTCGCCAATCGCGAGCGCGATTTCGCGCTGCGCCTGTGCGAAGCGGGTCAGCGAGTCGAGGAGCAGCAGCACCTTGAGTCCGCGATCTCGAAAATACTCGGCGATCGCGGTCGCGAGCCATGCGCCGTGCAGGCGCATCAGCGGCGGGTTGTCGGCCGGTGTCGCAACCACGACCGCCCGACGCATACCGTCGGGTCCGAGCGTGTTGCTGACGAAGTCCTGGACCTCGCGCCCGCGTTCGCCGATCAGGCCGACCACCGTCACGTCCGCCTTCGTGTAGCGCGTCATCATGCCGAGCAGCACCGATTTTCCGACGCCGGATCCGGCGAACAAGCCGATGCGTTGGCCGCCGCCGACCGTCATGAGCGAATTGATCGAGCGGATGCCGACGTCGAGCGGCTCACGGATTGCACGCCGCATCAAGGGATTCAACAGCTCTCTGGCGAGTGGCAAACGCTCCGTGCAGCGCAACTCGCCAAGACCGTCGAGCGGTCGGCCGGCGCCATCGAGCACCCGCCCTAGAAGCCCATCGCCGACCGGGATGGCGGCGACGCTGCGCGTCGGGATCACGCGTGCGCCGGGCATCAGGCCGCGGATATCGCCGGTCGGCATCAGGAATAATTTATCCCCGGAGAAGCCGACCACCTCGGCCTCGACCTGCTTGCCGTCCGCGGTGTCGACGAGACAGCGGCCGCCGACCGCGGCTTCGCAGCCGACTGCCTCGAGCGTCATCCCCACCATCCGATTCAGGCTGCCTTCGACGACGATCTCGCTGAACTCACCGAACCGGCCGCGTGCCTGGGCGAGAAATTTCGCCCATTCCCGGGGTCGCGGTCGGTCGGCCGGTGCAAGGCTCATGGGACGACCTGCCGCGCGCTCGCCGGCTCACGCTCAGTGCCGAGCAGTTCGCTCAGGATCGCACCGATGCGCTTTTCGAGGCGCGCATCGATCCGCGAAGACGAGGTCACCACCTGACATCCGCCGCGCGCCATGACCGGGTCCTCGACGATCGACCACGCCCGCTCGCTCTCGGTGGGCGCAAGGTGCCCACGCACCACCGCGGCATCCTCCGGATGCAGATGCACCCGTACATCGCGCGCCGCAACCGGCAGGGCCGCGATCGCGTCGCGGATGATGCCGATGATCTGGGTCGGATCCGTCTTCAGTTCGCGGCGGACGATCTGCCGCGCAAGCGCGATCGACAGTGCCAGCAATTCCTGCTCGACGTCCTGATCGAGCGCCTCGAAAGGCTTCGCCAGATCGTAGAACATGCCTTCGAGCCTTTGCACCTGCGCACGTACCTCGGCGCGGCCGGCTTCACGGCCCTCGGCGAGGCCCTGTTCGAAGGCCTCTTGGTACGCCTCGGCCTGCAGATCGGCCAAGCCCGCCGCAGTCGCCATCGGTTTGCGGGTCTCGGCCATCTGCGGCGGAGCCCAGGCCCTGGCCTCGCCCGCCACGGGGGTTCGCGGCGGCTCAGACATATTCGCCCGCATCCTTGCCGCCGAGACTGATCGTCCCCTCTTCGGCGAGGCGCTGCGCGATCGCGACGATCTCCTTCTGCGCCGCCTCGACCTCGACGAGCTTGACCGGGCCGCGCGCCTCCATGTCGTCGCGCAGAATCTCGGCCGCCCGCTTCGACATGTTGCGCATGATCTTCTCCTGGACCTCCGGCTCGGCGCCGCGCAGCGCAAGCGCCAGCGTGTCCGAGCCCACTTCACGCAACATCGTCTGGATGCCCCGATCCTCGATGTTCAGGAGATTGTCGAAGACGAACAACAGATCCTTGATCTGCTGATGCACCTCGCCGTCGGCCTGCTCGATCTTGCCGAGTTCCTCGCCGCTGCGATCCTTCGGCATCGCGTTCAAGATGTCGGCGACCGTGCGCGCACCGCCAATCTGACGCATGGGGGTTTGTGGCGCGATGTTCGCCTGCTTTTCCACGAGATGGTCGAGTTCGCTCAGCGCCGATTGCGGCACTTCGCCGAGCGAGGCGATGCGCATCAATACCTCGGTGCGCATCGCCTCCGGCAGCAACGGCAGAATCGCGGCCGACTGTTCGGCCTCCAGGTGGGCGAGCACGATCGCTCCGATCTGCGGGTGCTCGGCGCCGATGATCTGCGCGACCGCCTTGGCCTCCATCCACTTGAGCGCCTCGATACCCTGGCCCTGGTCGCCGCTCGCGACGCGATCGACCAGCATGTCCGCCTTCTGCTTGCCGACGGCCTGTGTCAGCACCCGGCGCACGTAGTCCGTCGAACCGGCCGCCACGTCCGCTTTGCGGTCGACGATGCCGATGAACTTGTCGAGCACCTTGGTCATTTGATCGCGGGTGATCTCCTTGATACCGGCCATCGCGAGACCCAGCTTTTGCACCTCGCGGGCGTCGAGTTGCTTCATGAGGTTCGCGGCGTCCTGCTCGCCGAGACTCATCAGCAAAATCGCTGCCCGCTGCGTGCCCTCGAGCTCGTCCGTCTTGTCAGCCATCGGCGACCCATTCCTTGACGACCTGGGCGGCCTTCTTCGGATCCTGGATCACGAGGGACCGGGCGGCGGCGATTTGTTGCTCGAAACTCGGGGCGAGCTTGATCGCCGTGCCTTCGGCCTGCGAACTCAAGCTCAGCTTGTCATGTCCGAGCTCGCCGCCGACCCGGCGCAGCGGCGCTGCGGTCAGGGACTTCATCAACGGTCGCAGCACGATGAACGCCACCAACAGCACCAGGGCGACGCCCACGATCTGCTTGGCGAGTTGCAACACCCACGGTCGCTCCCATAACGGCAGGGGCGCGATCGGCGGCAGGGGCGCGTCCGTCTTGAAAGGCTGGTTGATCACGCTGATCTGATCGCCGCGGCTCTTCTGCAGACCGATCGCATCGCTCACGAGCTGGGTGAAGCGTGCGATATCCTGCTTCGTCATCGGTGTCGAGGTGAGCTTGCCGTTCGGACCGGTCTTCTGCCAGTTATCGAGCACGACACCGACGCTCAGGCGTTTGACCACACCGAGCGGCTGCTTCGTGTAGGAAAGCGTGCGGTCGATCTCGTAATTGCGGATGCTGCTCTTCGAGCTCGAAACCGGCGTCGCGGGCGCGGCGCTCGCCGCGGCGCTCGCCGCGGCGGGCACCGGCGGCTGGCGCCGGCTGGGTCGGGCCGGAGGCGCCGGGAATGGCCGGTGCGCCGGTGGTTCCGGGCGGCTGGTTGCTGAGCGCGCCCGGAATGCCCATCGAACCACCGCCGTCGCTGCTCATCTGGCTGCTTTTCTGCTCGCTGCGCACCGCGGTGTTCTTCGGGTTGTAATTCTCCTGCGTCTGTTCGGCGACCGTGAAATCCACGTCCGCCGTGACGGTCGCGTGGACGCGGCCGGGACCGACGATGGGCTCGAGGAGAGCGACGATGCGCCGCTGATAGCTATCGTCGAGTTTTCGGGTGTAGGCGAACTGGCGGTTCGCCTCCACGGCGACGGGGTTTTGATCCGGGGAGTTCAGCAGCGTGCCGGACTGGTCGACCAGCGTGACATCGCTCGCGAGCAGGTTCGGCACACTCGAGGCGATCAGATGCACGATCGCGGCGACCTGCCCGCTGTCGAGCTCACGCCCGGGGTACAGCTGCAACAACACCGAGGCGGTCGCGCGATGCGAGTCGCGCAGGAATACCGAAGGGCTTGGGATCGCCAGGTGCACGCGTGCACTCTCGACTCCCTGGACTTTTGCGATCGTACGGGCAAGCTCGTTCTCCAGCATCGCCTGGTAGCGCATGCGATCGATCATCGAACTGGTGCCGAACGAGGAGTCCTTCTGCAGCATCTGCATGCCCATCGCATCGCTCTGCGGGAGCCCCTGGCTCGCGAGTTTGATGCGCGCATCCTGCAGCTTCGCCTCCGGCACCATGACCGCACCGGCCGGGTTCAACTTGAATTCGATGCCGGCCGCGGTGAGCGCGTCCATGACCTGGCCGCTCTCGCGCGCGCTCAGCTGGCCGTAGAGCACCGTGTAGTTCGGACCCTGGGACCACATGACCAACCAGATCGCGACCGCGATCGCCGCGGCGACGCCGACCAGCAGCCCGACCTGTTTGAGTCCGGGAACGGCATCGAGAAGGCTGCGAGCCGGTGCCGGTAGCGTTTCAGCCATGATTCAGTCCTCGCGCGGCGCTCATACCGGCATGTTCATCACTTGGTTGTACGCATCGATCAGCTTGTTCCTGACCTCGGTCATCGCGCGGAACGCGAGACCGGCCTTCTGCACCTCGAGCATCACCCGAGTCAGATCGACGTGCGCATTGCCCCTTTCGTAGGCCTCGGCGAGCGCGTCGGCGTGATGCTCCATCTGCGCGACCCCGTCGATCGATTGTTTCAGCAGACCGGCGAAATCCGCTCCCTGCGGGGCGCTCACGCCGGGCGCCGTCAGCTGCGGCGCCTCGAATTGCAGGCCGCCGATGCGCGACTGCATCGCCTTCATCTCGCTGAGCACCTGGGAAATCTGCACGCTGCTCATGGTTCAAACTCCCGCCCACTGCGGCTCATGGCTGCCCGGCACCGCGACGCCCGCCGCCTTCAAGCGCTGCAGCTTGTGGCGCAGGGTGCGCGGGCTGATGCCGAGCCGCTCCGCGGCGAGCTTGCGGCTGCCCGCGGTGACCGCGAGCGTGGCGAGAATGAGGTCTTTCTCGCGATCCCGAAGGCCGCGGTCCAGATCGGCATCCGGTGCCGGTGCCGGTGCCGGAGTCGATCGCGTTGCGAGGACTTCGACCGCAGCGGCTTGCGGCCCCTCCGCGGCGTCGAGTTCGAGCGCGGCGGCGGTGATCGGCCCACCGGTCGCGAGCCAGGCGGCGCGCTGCACGGTATTGGAAAGTTCGCGCACGTTGCCCGGCCAATCATGGCTCAGCAGCCGACGCTCGGCGTCCACGCTCAGCTCGAGCACGCGCTGATCGGCACGGGCGCACCCCTGGATCGCACGCCGCGCGAGCGGCAGGATGTCGCCGCGCCGCTCGCGCAGCGGCGGCAGCCACAACGGCATCACGTTCAGACGGTAATACAAATCGGCGCGAAAGCGGCCGAGACGGGCCTCCTCGGCCAGATTGCGGTTCGAGGTCGCGATCACGCGCACATCCAGACTGATCGTACGGGTGCCGCCGACGCGTTCGACCTCGCGTTCCTGCAGCACCCGCAGGATCTTCGCCTGCAAACCTAAGCTCATCTCCGAGATCTCGTCGAGCAGCAGCGTGCCGCCCTGCGCCTGTTCGAACTTGCCGGCGTGCGCGCCGAGCGCACCGGTGAAGGCGCCCTTCTCGTGGCCGAACAGGGTCGCTTCCAACATGTTCTCCGGAATCGCCGCGCAGTTGATGGCGACGAAGGGCGCCTGGCGGCGCACCGATTGGTCGCGGATATAGCGCGCGTAGACTTCCTTGCCAGTGCCGCTCTCGCCGGTAATGAGCACGGTGGCGTCGGCTTCGGCGATCCGTTTGGCGAGTGCCGCGATGCGCCGGGACTCCGGATCGACCGCAATCAGGTCGTGCGGCGCGACCCGGTTGGCGAGCTGGCGGCGCGCCAAATCGATCAGGGATTGGGCATCGAAGGGCTTGACGAGGTAATCGGTCGCGCCGTCGCGCATCGCGGCGACCGCCTTGGCGACGGTACCGTAGGCGGTCATCAACACGACCGGCACGTCCGGCCGGCGTCGGCGGCAGGTGGCGAGCAGCTGATAGCCGTCCGCCCCGGGCATTTGCACATCCGAGATCACCAGCGCGACTTCTTCACGTTCGAGCATCGGCACGGCCGAGGCGACATCCGCCGCCGCCAGCGTCTCGATGCCGGCCGCGTGCAAGGTGTCGATCAACGCATCTCTGAGCACACCGTCGTCCTCGACGACGAGCACCGCATCGTTCCCCTGGCTCATGCACCCTCCTCCGCCGGTAGATCGATCACGAAACTCGCACCGACGGCGCCATCGGCGAGACTGACGTGTCCGTGGTGGGCCTCGACGACGGACTTGACGATCGCGAGGCCGATGCCGGTGCCGTGCGAGCGCGTCGTGAAATAAGGCTCGAAGATGCGCTCGCGCAAACCCTCGGGTACGCCCGGGCCATCGTCGCTCACGAGGATCTGGGCGCGGCCCGGCGCACCGCGGCGGGCAAGGATCTCGAGCGCGAGCGGGCCGCTCGCGGCCTGCAGGGCGTTGATCGCGAGGTTCAGCACCGCCGAGGTCAGCGAGGAGGCATTGGCGCGCACGCTGAGCGTCGGCGCCTCGGTGCGTATGGTGAGCGTCAGGCGCTCGCGCATCGCCGGTCGCAGCCACTGCGCCACCTGCTCGAGCAAGGCGCTGACGTTCACCCGCTCCCGCTCGGCGCCACCGCGCGCAAAGGCGAGCATCTCCGTGACCAGACGGTCGAGTTGCTTCAAGCTCTCGGTGGTCTTCGCTCCACATCGGGCGAGATCCTCGGCGCCGCGGCCGGGCAGGGCCATCTGCGAGGCATAGAGCAGCGCCGCCGCGAGCGGCGTGCGGATCTGGTGCGCAAGACCCGCGGCGAGTTCACCCAGCGTGAGCAGCCGTTGCTGCCGGGCGATGAGCACCTGCATCAGGTGCGACTGCGTAATGTCGGCGAGCAACACCACCTCACCGCCATCGCCGAGTGCGCGACGCGCGATGGATGCGAAGCGGCCGTTACGCAACTCGACGCGCTCCGGGGTTTGCACATCGGCAACCGCCGCACGGGCAAGCGCCTCATCGAACTCGAGACCGAGCAAGGGCTCCCCGAGCAGTTGCAGGGCCGAAGGATTGCATTCCTCGATGCGCCGCTGCGCATCGAGCACCAGGACACCGCCCGGCAAGGAGCGCAACAGCGCGGTGAGTCGTGAGGACAGCAACGCGTTGCCGCGGCGCGCCTCGGCGAGTTCCGCGCCGAGTGCCGCGACCTGCGTTTGCTGTCCCCGGAATTCGGCGAACGCAGCCTGCAACTGCGCGCGTCGATCAGGGCTGGACTGGGGAGCTTGAGTCTGCATACAGGGGAAGTGGAAGCAACTTCCGTGCCGTAAGGAGATTGTGCCGAAAAATCAGGTGGTTAGGCGGATACAGGCGATCCGAAATCGGCGAGCGTCAATTTCTCGTCAGGCACTCAGGTGATACTTGCGCAACTTTTCGACTAGCGTCGTGCGCCGCACGTTGAGCAAACGCGCCGCCTCAGCGACCGTGCCGTCGGCTTCCTCGAGGGCCTTGCGGATCAGGCCGACCTCGATCGTGCACAAATGATCCTTCAGATCGATGCCGCCGTGCGGCAAGTCGCACCGCGCCGACACGCCGGAGTCCTCCTCGCCGTCATCGAAGCGCTCGAGCGCCGCGTCAACGGCGATTGCCGCGCTGCCCCGATACCGCTCCGGCAGTTCGGCTTCGCCGATCGTCTGCGCCGGATACAGGATCGCGAGCCGCTCCAGCAAATTGGCAAGTTCACGCACATTGCCGGGCCAGGGGTTCGAGGCGAGACAATGCATCGCAGAGCGGTCGAAACGGATGCGCCGTGCGGCGCCGTGCGTCTGCCGATCGAGAAGATGCTCGACGAGCACCGCCAGATCATCCAAGCGCTCGCGCAGCGGCGGCATCTGCAGAGGAAACACGTTCAGCCGGTAGAACAGATCCTCACGGAAACGGCCGGCGGCGATCGCCGTCTCCAGATCGCGGTGGGTCGCGGCGATGATGCGGACGTTGCAGTGCAGAGTGCGATTGCTGCCGACCCGCTCGAAGCTTCGCTCCTGCAGCACGCGCAGCAGCTTTACCTGCATCTGCAGCGACATGTCGCCGATTTCATCGAGGAACAAGGTGCCGCCCTCGGCGAATTCGAAGCGGCCGATGCGCGTCGACAAGGCACCCGTGAACGCGCCCTTCTCGTGGCCGAACAGTTCGCTCTCGAGTAGATCGGCCGGTATCGCTCCGCAATTCACCGGCACGAAAGGATGCGCGGCGCGCCCGGAGAGTTCATGAATGTGACGTGCCGCCATTTCCTTGCCGGTTCCGGACTCGCCCAGGATCAACACGTTCGTATCGAACGGCGCGACCTGCTCGATCAGACGATGCACCTGGCGCATGGCGCGCGACTTGCCGCTCGGACGGAAGTGATGGCTGCCACGCTGCGTCGGATGATCCTCGCGCACGCTGCGCGCCTGATCGAGCACGGCCGACAGGCGGCGCTGTTTGAGCGGTTGTTCCAGGTGCAACCAGGCCAGATCCGGCGCGCACTCCGCCGCTTTCGGCGGACCATCCTCGCTCAGATAGATCACCGGCATCGGCTGCGACATCGCCCGCACGATCTCGACGAACTCGCCGGCAGCGGCGTCGATGACCGGTTTCGAGACGAAAACCCCGAGCCACTCGACCTCCGGGCGCACCGCTTCGCGGGCGAATTCGCGCATGTCGTGGACGCGGCAGGGCTCCAGATCGAGAAAGCGCAGCAAGGTCATCGCCAGCTGTGCCGCCGAATCCGCGGGTTCGATCACGAGAATTTTAGTTTCGGACACTTTTCAGGCTCCTTCCGCGCCAAAACTGTGACGGGCCTCACAGAATCTCGGGTACCGTCTCAAACTTTATTCGTAACTCATTGACATTGTTCAATCAATGTCGCCAAGGAATTGATAGTAGTCGAGATCGAAGGGCAACGAGGAGTTGGCAAACACCCCTATTGAGTGTAGGGGGTTCCCTAAAAAGGCCCGCAGTGTTTTGCCGCAGTGGGCTAGACGGGTGCCTGCCGCGCACCGGCGACGAGACGCCGATGGTGTCGGAAAATCAGCCGGTTGATCGCTTCCTCGACGGCCTCGCTCAGGCCGACGAATTGCAGGCGCACGACGCGACGGCCATCGATCTGCCGCTCCTCGAGCACCCGGCACGGTAGCTTCAGCGACTGCGGCAAGGCGCGGTTGATGTAGAGAGTCGCCACACCAACCTCACCAAGCTTGGGTGCGTCCGCGCCGATCCATTCGATGCCCGCGGACGAGAGCCGCACGGTTTGCAGCGCCGGCAGTGCGTTGTGCTGCATCGACAAGTCGGCGGTCAGGCGCAGCAGGATGTTGAGCTTGTACTCGAGACGCTGCAGTTCGTGGACCAGCGCCGGCGATTCATCTTTGAGCCCCTCGTGGACCCGCGCCTCCTCGAGCGAGGACTCGGCGGTGAGCAACTGGTGATTCTCGGCGTTCAGGCGGGCGAGTTCCACGCCCTCGACGAGCGGTGCGACCGCCCATGAAAGCGGCAGCGAGTCTTCGAAGGTCAGCCCATCGCCCAGCATCCGGTCCGCCACGTGCGGCGCGCCGCCTAGCGGCCAGCCGGGCCGGTCGCCGCGTAGGCCCGGACCGCTCGCACACCCGCGACCGCCATGTCCAAGTCGCGCGCCACGGCACGCTGGCGGTGTTCCAAGGCACCGATCGAGCGATCGTTCAGCTCCCCGATTTCCCGCAACATGCTCCGCCCCTCACTGTCGATCGCCGCCCGATCGAGGCGCAGCGACTCTAACAGGCGCCGGCGTTCGGCGTCGAGATCGGCGGCGCGTGCCGCCTCACCACCGGCCGCCGCCAGCGCGAGCTCCTGCGAGAGCGCGAGCGCGCGTCTCAACATCGCCGTCGCCTCAGCCTCCGCGGCGTTCATCGGCCATCCGCGACCAGCTGGTCCCAACCGCTCTTGATCTCGCGCACGAGCCCGGCCACCTCGATGACGATCGCCGCCTCGTTGCTGGCGTTGGCGACCGTCAACCGATCGAGCATGTACAGGTACAGATTGTGCAGATTCTCGGCGATCACGCCGCCCTTGTCCCGGTCGAGACTTTCGTCCAAATGACCGATCAGCAGGACGGCCTTGCCGATCGCCGCGCCCTTCGCGATGACCTCGGCGAGCGGCAGGTTGTTCTTGATCCGTTGCATGCACCCCTGTGCAACCGCCAGATGCGACAGGATATTCTCGAAGGCGATCTGGATCAGCCGCGTCGGGCTCGCCTCGGCGACCAGGCCGTGGCCGCGCACACTGCGATACTGCGCGGCGCCGTTTTGTGCGTACATCGTCATCTCCTGCGCTTCAGCCGCCCGACGTGCTCGTCGTGCCGCTGCTCAATGAGCTGTTGGTCTGGTTGTTCTGAATGATGCCCTGGTTGAACTCGGCGGTCAGATAGGTCTGCGTCTGCTTCAACGCCGCCACCGCGGTATCCATCGCGTTGTACTGCGCGGTCAGCGTCGCCGAATAGGTCGCAAGTTGGGCATTCAACGCGGTCTGCTGGGTCGCGATGGTCGACAGACCCGTCTGCAGCCCCTGGGTGATGGTGTCGAGCAAACCACCGACCTGGGTGTAGCCATTAATAAGGTTGTTGATCTGCGTCGCGAGCCCATTGCTGCCACCGAGCAGGCTGCCGACCGACGACAGATTCGCGCTCAGCGCATTGCCGAGCGTTGTCGTGTTCGAGTCATAGGTGCCCTGCGGGTTCGCACTGATGCCGAGATCGGACAGCGACTGTATTCCGCCGAGGTTGCCGCTCTGCACCTGGCCGAGGATGTTCTCGAGCTGATTCTGGAACGACTGCAGCGTCGCATTGCCATTCAGCGGCCCAGACGTCTGCGTGGTCGGATCGTAGCCGGTCAGGCTTTGAATGCTCGTCAACACCCCGTTCAGTGCCGTCACGAAGGTGCCGATCGAGGTCTGCGCGCCGCTCGTGTCCGCGGCGACGTTGAGCGTCGTCGATACGCCGCTCGCGGTCGGCGCGATGAGGTTCAAGGTCACGCCGCTGATCGCGCTGCTGACGACATTGCTCGCGCTGGTGGCCGCGTAGCCGTTGAGCGTAAAGGCCGCATCCTGCGCCGCCTGCGTCTGCGTCATGGTGCTCGTGCCAGCCGCCGGATCGTAGACGAGTGCGGCAAGCCCGCCATCACCGCCCGACTGGGTCACCGTGATCGCGTTCGCCGCGCCGGTCGCGGTGCCCGAGAGCACGAGCCGCGCGCCGGACGTCGTCGTCAGGATGCTGGCGCTGACGCCCGGATTGTTCGCCGCCGTGTTGATCGCCGCGGCGATGCCGGCAAGCGTGTTGTCGGTCGAATTGATCGTGATCGAGGTCGAGGCACTGCCGACGCCGAGCGTGAGCGTGCCGGTGCCGACCACCGTACTCGAACTACTGAAGGCGTTCGAGGTCAGGATCGCCGGAGTCGCCAGGTTCTGAACCTGCAGCGTGTACTGCCCCGCCGTCGCGGTGGGCGAGGCGCTCGCGGTGGCGATGGTCTTGTCGGCGACGCTCGCCGTGAAACCGGCGAGCGCGCTGGTCGACAACAGCGGCGTCACTGCCGCCTGCAACGTCGACAGGGCGCTCTGGAAGGTACCGTAGGCGGAGACTTCCGTCGTCAGCGTGCTCTTCTGGGTCGCCAGCTGATTGGTCTGCGCCGCCCCGTAGGCATTCGTGAGGGCCGAGACGATCGCGCCAATGTTCAGGCCCGAGCCGATGCCCTGGGAAGTCACCAAGGCCGAGGCGGCGGACGCGCTGCTCGTGGCCGCACTGGTCGTCGAGGATATTGCTGAGCTCATGGAATCTCCAAACCTTCAACATCCGGCACCGACATGTGTCGGTTTATCGACCGGATCGATGAGGACTTAAGCAAGACTCGTACCAACCCCAGGACGGCGCGCGCGCCGTGGCGCTTAAGCAAGCCCGCTGATCAGCAGCCCGGAAGCGCCGAGACTGCGGGCGAGCGCCGGGAATTGTGCCGCCGAGAACTCGCCGATCACCTTGCCGTTCGCCGGATTGATCTCCTGGATTACTTCGGCGCCGTTCGCGATGCCGACACGGTACTGATTCGGCCGACCCGAGTCGTTCAAGGCTTTGTTCAGCAGCGCGACCAGGGTTTCCAGCTGACCCGGCACCGTTCCCTTCGCGCCTGCGGGCGGGGGCGGGGGCGGCTTCGCATGCGCCGGCGCCGACTGCGCGACCTGCGCATCGCTGCCGGTCGGCATCGGCTGGCCGCCGGGCGGCAAGGACTTGCCGCCGAGCTCGGCCGTTTGGGTCTTGATGGGCACCGGGTGCGTTGGCACGCTCGCCTGCACGAGGCGTGTCACGGTTGTACCGACTGATCCCGCATCGCTCGCCATGAAATCACCTTTGACGATGAATCGAGGGCGTCCTACCTTTCGCTCGGCGCGGTCATTTGCACCAAAAGGATCCGGTCCGGGCGCTCGCGCACCCGGACCGGATCACTCCCCCTTGCGACGCTCGCCCGCTCATAGCGGGTTCAGCGTCAAGAGCAACTGCGGCG
>VFSW01007541.1_pt1 | contig 15772 bp, 12 predicted proteins | sample 5358111 | NCBI WGS metagenome assembly VFSW01 (sample SAMN11554181, study PRJNA540505) | mine drainage metagenome | isolation source: sediment from site ElyBrook_90M | place: USA: Ely Copper Mine, Vershire, VT | collected 2017 | reverse complement strand
CCGCCGCCCGAGGAGCTTCCGCCGAACGAGGATCCCGACGAGAACCCCGGGTCGTCCGTGGACAGCGGGATCAGAGGGATGAAGGAGAGCGCGTAGATGCGCGTGATCAGGTTCTCGGCCTGCTTCGAGCGCTGGGTCACGACGTACGTGTTGCTCTTGCCGATCTGCTGATAGGTCAGGCCCTTGATCTCGAGCAGGACCTGCAGCGCCTCCCGAACGGTGACGTTCTGGAGAAAAGCGGTCACCCGCTTCTGCTCCAGGCCTTCGGTGATGATGAAGTTCACCTTCGCCTGAGCGGAAATCGTGTCGAGGAACGTCGCCAGCGGCGCGCCCTTGACGCGGACCGTCACGCGCGTGTCGAGCGGAGCCGTCGAGGAGACCGTCGGCGTTCGCGGAGCCGGCGCCGCGCCGATCTGGACGCTCTGCACGCTGCGCGACTCCACCAGCTTTTCATCGCCGCCGGGCGCGGCGCTTCCCGCCGCGTCCGAGGCTCCGGAGGTCGAGGGCTCCGTCATGGTCGAGCCGCCCGCGTCGCCGATCGGCGCGCCGCCGCTCTTGTCCTTCATCTGGCTCTGGAAATCGGGGTTGGCCTCGGGCTCGGCCTGGCGGCGCTGCGCGAAGGCCGGCGCGCCCTCCAGCATGAGCGCGAAGGCAGAGAATACGGCGACCGCCGCGCGCGCGAATCGAGTCAGCCGTCCCTGCTGGCGAGAAATCATGATGCCTCCTGCCTATTCCGCGTTCACGTTGAGCTTGAATTTGCGGCCGCCGTATTCCAGCGTGACTTCCGTCGAGGTGATCTTGAGGACGGCGACCTTGCCCGGGTAGCCATCCACCGTGAATTTTTCTCCCGGATTGACCGTCGAGCCGTTGATGATCGCGAGGTTGTCGCCGTCGGGCTTGGCGACGATGCCCTGGAGCTCGATCTTCGTCTCGATCGGCCTCAGCTTCGGCGCCTTGGGGCGGCGGTGCGGCGCGTGCCGGCGGGCCTCCTCGTCGAGAAGCGCCTGCGCCCGCGCCTGCGCCTCGATCTCCGCCTCCTGAAGGCGCACCAGGTCCAGCGGCGACATCATCGGATCGCGCGGCAGGACGACCGTCGCGGCCGAGGACATCGCCACCGCCCCGGGCGCGGACGAAATCGCCGACGCCGCCGAAGCCGCCGGGGGCGCCCCCGGCCCGGCGCCCGCCGCCGCCGGGGGCGCCGCGGGGGGCGCCGCCGCCGCCGGGGCCGCGCCCCCCGGCGCGGGGGCGGGGGGGCGCCGCGGGGGGGGGCGCCGCCGCGGCCGGCGCCGCGACGGCGGGCGCCGCGGGGGGGGCCGCCGCGGGCGCGGTGGCGGCGCGCGCCGCAAAGCCGGCCGCGGCAGCCGAGGAGGACGCCATCGGGTTGACCAGGCGTCCGGTCGTCGGCGGAGACTGGAACACTCCGCCCTCCGCGCGCGTGCGCGCCTTCGACGAAACCCCGCGGTCGTGCTCGGCCTTCTGGTGCGACCACCAGTTGTAGAACAGGAAGCCGGGCACGGAGAGGGCCGCGGCCAGGATGACCCAGCCCAGTCCGCCGCGCGAGCCGCCGCCCCCGGAAGCCATCAGCGGAACCTCTTCTTCGGGATCACGGTCGAGACGTCGCACGTCGCGCTGTTGTAGCCGAAGCGCGTGTTGGACTTGGTGATCGCGATGGCTTGGACGTGCATCAAGGGCTTGGCGTTCTCCACCCGCAGGAGCCAGTCATAGAACTCGGAGAACTTCAGCGTCAGGGACACGGTCGAGATTTGGTAGATGAGGCCGTTGATCTCCTGCTCCTTGACCGGCGTGAAGTTCTCGGGATCGAGGCCGCCGACGAGGAGCGAATCGCGCACGGAGTTGGAGAGCCATTGCTCGCGGTCGGCCAGCGCCGGCAGCCCCGCGTAGGCCAGGTTCACCTGGTCGCGCAGGTCCTTGAATTGGGCGCCGTAGTTGGCCAGCATCTTGGCCTTGTCGATCTCGGCCTGCAGCCGCTCGCTCTTCTGCTGGGGCGGAAGATACACCAGGACGTACGCGCCGAGCACGACGCCGGCCGCGGCGCCCAGCGCGCGCCCGAAGCGCTTGGCGCCCTTCTCTTTCAGCGTGCCGGCGACGATGCTGACTTCCTCGCCGACCGCCTCGACGATTTTCTTCCCGTCGAACTTGGGAGCCATCAGCGCTTCATCTTCAGTTCAAGCTCGAACTGAGTCCTCTTTTCCAGCTTCTCGCTGAGCGCCTTCGGATCCAGGCCCGACTGGTTCGCGCCGTCGTCCATTTCGGGTCCGGTGCTCACCTTCTGGACGGAGATCGTGATTTCGAAGTCCTTTCCGAGCACGGGGTTCCGGATCAAGGCCTCCTTGAACTGGAAGGCCAGCGCCTGCTCGTCGGCCACCGTCTTGTCCTGCACGTGGCCGCCCAGGAGCACGTCGAAAGGATTCTTGTCGCTGCCCGCGCCCAGGAGTGCGTTGGTGATCGTGATGTGCTCGAGCCAGAGCTTGTCGGGCATCGCCCCGATGATCTCCCGAAGCACGGTCGAGATCTTGAGCCGCCGGCTTCCCGCCGTGACCGCCCGCAGTTGGTCCAGCTGGGCCTGCATGTCCTTGAGCATCGCGTCGATCGCGGCCGCGTCCATGCCCTTCAAGGAGGCCCCGACGGCAGGGTCGAGCTTGCGCTGATACTGGTGCAGCTCCTGGGCGCGATAGGTGTAGGTCGCCGATTTGAGGAGGCCCGCGCCCGCGAAGAACAGCGCCGCCAGCGCTCCGGCGATCAGGATGTCCCGCGCGGTCTGGCGCTCCTCGTCGGTCACGCGGTCGGACGCCGCCAGATCGAGCGGCGCGGTCTCCGGGTTGAGGGAGAACGCCGACGCGCCGAGCGAGGCGTAGCCGCCCCAGTCGCCGCTTTTCACCGAGAGGAGCTTGGGCATGTCCTGGACCGACGTCTTGAGCCCCGTCTCTTCGCCGAAGGCGTCCGCCATCGCGTTCAGGTTCGCGATGGCGCCGCTGACGCGCAGGCGCGAAACTCCCCCGAGGCCGAGCTGCTTCTGCACGAAGGCCAGGCAGCCGGACAAGTCGATTTTGCGCAGGTCCGAAAGGCCGGCGTCCTGCGAGAGGAAGACCTCGCGGAAGAACACCGGCACGCCGCGGTCCACGACCATGATGCGCACGGCGCCGCCGTCGATGTGCACATGCGCGTACGGCGCGGCGTCCTTCTGAGGATCCGCGGCGCCCCAAAGCCGGAGGACCGAGCAGGGCGCGACTTCCAGACCCGTGAGCTTGAGCCCGAGAGCGGTCAGCAGGCCCTGGACGTTGGCGATGTTCTTCTTCTGCGTGACGGCGATCAGGACTCCCAGGCGCTGCTTGCCGGCGGCGTCCGGGGGCAGCTTCGCGGCCTGGAAATCGTGCTGGAGCATGTCGAAAGGGATCGGGATGTACTTCTTGGCCTCGAGCGGCACCGCGCTGCGCAGGAACCGCCGCTCCATCAAGGGCATCGGGAAAAAGCGCAGGAGGCCCAAGTGGTGCGACAGCGTCACGCGCACGTTCTTCGATTTCCAGCGCAGCTGGGACATCGACTGGCGGATCAGGCCCGCGATCTTCGCCGGGTCCGAGAGGAAGTCCGTGTTCATCGTCGCCGTCGCGCCGGCGCTTTTGCCGTCCGCGGGCGCGGGAATCGGGATGCGCACCATGTGATCGACGACCAGCTTGCCGCCGCTCATGTGCGTCTCGGACAAATAGATCACGTCGGGTCCCAGATAGAGCCCGAGGCTGCTCGCCGCCTTCGGCGTTTCGGAGCCGAACGCGATCGATTGAACGAGCTGGTCGAGATTGGCCATCAGTCGTTCCGGGCCATGACCAGTTCGACGGTCGCGCCGTCGCCCGCCGAGGAGGAGACCGCGATCTTCTTCGGCTCCACCTGGTAGCGGTTGATCAGCAGGCCGGCCACCATCTTCGCGCGGCGGTCGGCGAGCGCGCCCGCGTCGGTCTCGTCGGGAGCCGCGTGGCCCACGACTTGGAGCGTCTCGAGCGGATAGGAAGAGAGGTCCGCGGCCGCCTTCGCCAAAGCCTTTTCCGCGGCGGCCGTCATCTGGTGCGTGTTCTTGTTGAATGCCAGCTGATAACGACCGGGCCTCTCCGCCGCCGGGGCCGCCTCGGCCGCGGGCTTGGCCGCCGCGTCCGAAGCCTTGGGCTCGCTGGCCTTGGCCGCGGCGCCCTTGTCGCCCTTCGCGGCTTTCCGAGCGCGCGCGGCGCGCTTGACGACCTTGCGCTTGGACTTGGCCTTCGGCGCGGAGGCGAGCTCCAGCGCGGCCTTCGGCGCGGCGGGCTTGACGCCCTTGACCAGAGGCTTGGCGGCGCTCCCGGGGAGGTCTTCGCTCGGCGCCGCCGCGGCGACCTTCTCGACGGCGACCGCCGCGGCGGGCGAAGGCGGCGCCTTGGCGGTCTCGGGGCCCGCGGCGAGAAGCTTGTCCCCGTCGCCCTCGTCCGGCAGAACCTGGATCCAGCGGTGCAGCGTGCGTTGGCGGTTCTTCGCGTCGAGCGCCGACAGGACGCACTCGTAGCGTCCCGGGGGCAGGGAATTGCCGAAGTAGTTCTGCCGGCCGTTCCAGAAGATCTGATGGAACACCGGTCCGCCGCCGACCACTTCCTGGAGCGGCGCCAGCTCCGCGCCGTCCTTCGAGGGCTGCATCAGCTGGAACTTCCACGACACCAGCCCCACGGGCGGATCGGAGACGGAAAACTCGATGATCGCGCCTTGGTTGCGCGTCGGGCGGATCTGCTGGGGGAACACCCCCAGCGAGATCGGCGGGCCGAGCTCGTCGCCGACCGCGCTCTCGACGGCCAGCGTCATGGGCTGGTCGTACTGGAAAACGATCACGACGCCCTTGAAGTCGGACAGGGACTTCGGGATGTCCACCTGAGTGTTCAGGAGGTTCACGCGCACGCGCGGCGGCGCGACCCCGGCTTGATAGAACGCGGCGGAGATGCCCATCGTGCGCCGCATGTCGAGGACCTTCGCGTCGCCCAGCGCGGTTCCTTCCGGCAGGATCAGCACCTGCGTGCTGCCCAGCGCGAACACGAGCTTGGTCAGCGGGTCCAGCAGGCGCCCGGCGTCGCGCTGGAAGGCGATGCCGGCCTGGAACAGCAGCGGCGAAGGTATGCCGATGGCCTCGGGGTCGCCGTTCTCGCGCATCGCCACGCGCACTCCGTCGACGGACTTGAGGTCGGCCAGGCTGCGCTCCTGCGCCGCGTGCAGCCGCGCCTTGATCTCTTTGCGCATCAGAGCCTTGTTGGACGAGGTCATCTCGTCGGCGGGCGCGCGCGAGGGCGCGAGCTTGGCCTTGCGCGCGTTCGGCTCCGTCTCGTCGATGTCGACGGTCGGAGCCTTCTTGGGCGCGGCGACGGCCGCGGGGAGCTTCTCGCCGACCGCCGCGGGCGCGAGCGGCTCGGCCGCGGCCACGCCCGCCTTCGGCGCGGCGGGGTTGCCCCCCGCGCCGCCGCCGCTGTTCATGCGATGGGTGATCAGGTTGATGTACTCGTTGGCCATCGATCGTTCGGACGGGTCGCCCTTCGTCAGAATCTCCATGAAACGGTCCATCGCCTGGATGTCGTCGCCCTGCTCGTAAAAATGAACGGCCGTCCGCATCGGACGGCTGAGGCCCGCGCGCGCGTCGTCCTCCTGCCCGTGCGCCCACGGGAGGATGGAAACGACGACCGCGACGATGATAAACCTTTTCAGGGACGGCATTCAATCGGATCCCGACCGCAGGACCTCGCGAACGGGATGATACGGGAACGGGATTACTGAATTATTACGGGGCCTTTAACGGTTTTTTAATCCGTCGCGCCGTCACCGCGGCGCGCCGAGGGCCTTCAGGCGCTCCAGGGCCGCCGCGTTGCCCGGGTCCGCGCTCAGCGCCGCGCGGTACGCGGCCTCGGCGTCCGCCGTCCGGCCGACAGCGGAGTAGGCGTTTCCGAGATTGACCCGGCCGGACGCCCGGCCCGGATCGCGCGCGACGGCGGCCTCGAGTTCGGGGACCGCCTCGGCGGCGCGGCCGCGCGCAAGCAGGAGGCTGCCGTAGACGAAGCGGGCCTTGGCGATGTCCGGCGGGCGCGGGGCGACCGCGCCGGCTCGGGCGACGACGGCGTCGGAGTAGTCGCGCCGCCCGATGGCCGCGTCGACGGCGCGCATGTCCGCGAGGACGTCCAGGATCTTGGCGCGCGGTCGGCCCGACTGACCTGCCAGGCCCGCGAGGTTGCGTTCGGCCAGGGCCAGGTCGGGCGCGATCGCGAGGGCCCGGGAGTAGGCCCTTTCGGCCTCGGGCCAGCGCTTGGCCAGGGACAGGGTGTAGCCGTAGTTGTTCCAGTCGTTCGGATTGTCCGGGAAGTCGCGCACGGCCTCGCTCAGGACCGCGAGCGCGGGCTGCAGGTACTTGGCCGGCTCGCGCAGGTAGAAGGCGGTCAGCGCGTTGTCGAGATCCTTCGACAGGGGATTGATCGCCCACGACGTCTGATAGAACTTCAGCGCGAGGTCGGGACGGCCCAGATTGGAGTTGTAGACGGTGCCGAGGTTGAAGTAGATCTCGTCGTAGCCGGCGTTGGCGTCCAACGCCTCGACATAGGCGCCGGCGGCGTCGGCGAAGCGCCCGGCGCGCGCGTAGGCGTTGCCGAGCTCGTACAGGGCGTTGACCTCGCGCGGGCCCCACGCGCGCGAGCGCTCGAGCGCCCTCTGCGCCCCGGCGAGGTCGTTCATGCGCACGAGCTTGAAGCCGGCGAAGTACCAGGCTTCGCGCTCCCAGAAGCGGACCTGCATCCAGGCCGTTCCGAGCGCGAAGACCGTCAGCGCCCCCGCGGCCGCGCGGCGCAGGGCCGGACGCGCCGTCCAAACCGCCGGCTTTCCGGCCTCCCGCGCGCCCCGGCCCATCGCGAGGCCCGCCATCCACCAGAACAGGAAGGCCGGGACCGCGAAGTGCAGCGACACGTTGAGCATGTTGTCGGCCAGCACGCCGGCGCAGGCGGCGACCGCGCCGATCCACAGGGGATCGTCGCCCGCGCGGCCTTTGGCCCAACGGCGCGCCGACTCGAAGAACGCCGCCCAGAACGCGAGGAACGCGCCCAGGCCGACGAGGCCGGTCTGCGAGAAGACCTCGAGGATCTCGTTGTGCGCGTTGTTGGCGTGCGTGCGCATGTTGTGGAAGAACGGAAGAGCATGGAGCATCGTTCCTTGGTAGAAGGGGTAGAAGAGCTCGAACAAGCCGCCGCCCTTGCCGAGAACCGGGGACTCCGAGCCCATCAGCCACGCGCTGGTCCAGATCAGCACGCGCTGGTGGAACGGGCTGTACGAGCCGTCGCGCTTCATCATCGAGGAGAACTCGGTCAAGCGGCCGACGACGGTCGGCGTGTAGCCGGTCGAAATCGAGCTCGACGGCCACAGCAGCGCCATCGCCAGCGCTCCGCCCGCCATGAGGCCGAGCGTGCGCGGCTCGGCGCGCGCGCGGGCGCGCAGGCGCGGCGACAGGCCCAGCGCCGCGCACGCGACGAGCGCGCCCCCCCACGACGAGCGCGTCAGCGTCGCGAAGAGCGCTCCCTCGAAAATGAGGAACAGGGCGCCGTAGGCCAGACGGCGCGCGCCCGGCTTCTCGACCAGGAACAGCGCGAGCGCCACCGGCATCAGGGCCACGTCGAAGCTGGACAGGAAGTTCGGGTTGCCGAAGGTCGAGACGGCTCGGCCGCCGTAGGGGTTCAGCGTGTACGGCCAGATGAACTCCATGTTGAAGTACTGGATCAGGCCGTAGGCCGAGGCCAGGAAGCCCGCGCACAGCGCGAGGTGGACGAAGTCGACGACGCGGCCGCGGCGCGTCAGCCAGCCGGCCCCGAGAAGCCCGGCGATCCACAGGCAGGTGCCGTACGGGTCCCAGATCAGCGCGGAGAAATCCTCGGGGCGCCCCACGACGCGCGCGCGCGCGGCGGCGTAGCCGGTCCACAGCAGCCCCCAGCCCAGAGCGAACGCCAGCCACGCGCCCAGCGAGACGTCCGCGCTCCCGTCGTCCTCGTTGGCCAGCGCCGCGGAGACGACGAAGGTCGCGACGCAGACGGCGAGCAGGAACAGGCCGTTGCGCGCGCCCTCGGCGACGATCGCGGGCCGGAAGAAGGCGGGATGGACGGCGTAGGAGCGCAGCCAGCTGGCCGCCCACGCCGCGAGGAAAAGCCCCAAGGGAATCGTGACGGGCAGCCGGGGGACGCGCCAGCCCTCGGGGCGGGAAGCTTCGGACCACGCCCACGCGCTCAGCGCCAGAGCCATGCCCGCGTTCACGATCGCGATCTGCGTGACGTAGGGGTTGCGCGTGAGGTTCGTGAAGAAGAGAAGCGGCCCGACGAAATGGCAGGAGATCAGCAGCCAGCGCCGAATCTCGGTCATCGAGTCCTTCACGGTCAAGAATGATACGAAATACGGAGACGAAATCGCCCGCCGCCGCAAAAAAAACGAAGGCCGACCCCCTCGCGGGATCGGCCTTGCCGGACGCGTCTCACGGTAAAAGTGAGCCGGGGATGGGATTCGAACCCACGACCTGCTGTTTACGAAACAGCTGCTATGCCGCTGAGCTACCCCGGCGTCGGGAGGAGTCTACCAAAAAAAACGCGCCCGGGAAAACCGGCGCGTCAGTGAAGGCCGAGGTACGCCTTCTGCACCGCCGGGTCCTCGAGCAGCGACGCCGTGTCCCGCGCCGCGACGATCTCCCCGGTCTCCAGCACGTAGCCGCGCGAGGCGGCGCGCAGGGCGCGCTTGGCGTTCTGCTCGACGAGCAGGACGGTCACGCCCTCCTTGTTGATCAAGCCGATGATCTCGAAGATCTTGTCCACGACGACCGGCGCCAGGCCCATCGACGGCTCGTCGAGCATCAGCAGCTTGGGCGCGGCCATCAGCGCGCGGCCCATGGCCAGCATCTGCTGCTCGCCGCCCGACAGCGTGCCGCCGAGCTGCGTGCGGCGCTTGCCCAGCACCGGGAAGAGGTGGAAGACGTGGTCGTACTCGCGCGCGAGCTCGGCGTTGCGCGGGCGCGCGTAGGCGCCCATCTCCAGGTTCTCCATCACGGTCAGGCGCGGGAAGATGCGCCGGCCTTCGGGCACGAGCGACAGTCCCATGCGCATGATCTGGTCCGGCGGCAGCCCCGCCAGGTCCCGGCCCTGGAACGTCACCGAGCCCTTCTCGGGCTTCAGCAGGCCCGCGACGGTCTTCATGATCGTGGTCTTGCCCGCGCCGTTGTTGCCGATCAGCGCGACGATCTCGCCGGCGCGGACCTCCAGGCTCACGCCCTTCAGCGCGCGGATCTTCCGGCCGTACACGGCGTGCACGCCGTCGAGGCGCAGCATCGAGGCCTCGTAAGCCGGACGCGTCACGCGCCCTCCTGGCCCAGGTAGGCCTCGATCACGCGCGGGTTTGCGACGACCTCGCGCGGAGAGCCCTCGGCGATCTTCACGCCGTAGTCGAACACGAACACGCGGTCGGAGATGTCCATGACCACGCGCATCTGGTGCTCGATGAGCAGGACGGTCACGCCGCGGTCGCGGACCCGGCGCACGAGCGCGACGAGGTCGCGCGACTCCGTCGGGTTCATGCCCGCGGTCGGCTCGTCGAGGATCAGGAGCTTCGGCTCCGACGCCAGCGCGCGCGCGATCTCGAGCTTGCGCTGGGCGCCGTAGGGCAGGTTGCGGGCGCGCTCGTTGCCCAGCGTCTTGAGGCCCACGAAATCGAGCAATTCCTTGGCGAGCGCCTCGACGGCGGCCTCCTCGGCCAGGAAGCCCTTCGTGCGCAGCAGCGGGCCGAGCAGGAACTGGCGGGTGCGGCAGTGGCGGCCGACCATCGCGTTCTCGAGGGCGGTCATGTCCGGAAACAAACGGATGTTCTGGAAGGTGCGCGCGATGCCGCGCGCGACGATCTCGTGGCTGGGCAGGCCGCGCACGGACGCGCCGTCGAAATGGATCTCGCCGCGCGTGCCCGGGTAGACGCCGGTGAGCACGTTGAAGAACGTGGTCTTGCCCGCGCCGTTGGGGCCGATCACGGACACGATCTCCCCTTCGGAGATCGTCAGGTTGACCTGATCGACCGCCTTGAGCCCGCCGAAATGCTGGGCCAGGTCGCGGACCGTGAGCAGCGCGCGCGGCTTTTTCGAATCGCTCACGACGACAGCTCCGCCTCGCGCCGCGCCGACGGCAGGAGGCCCTGCGGCCGGAACAAGGTCGCCAGCACGAGGATGAGGCCGAAAAAGAGATAGCGGTAGTTGATCCACTCGGTCGACAGCGTCGCCTGCATCAGCGGCGGCAGGCCGGCGAGGATCAGCGCGCCGAGCAGCACGCCCGAAATCGAGCCCATGCCCCCGAGCACGACGATCGAGACGACGAGCACGGACTCCCAGAACACGAACGACTCCGGCGTCACGAACTGCTCCCACAGCGCGAACAGCGAGCCCGCCAGCCCCGCGAAGACCGCCGAGAGCGTGAAGGCGAGAAGCTTGTAGCGCTGGACCGGGATGCCGGACAGGCGAGCGGCGATCTCGTCTTCGCGGATGGCGACCCAGGCGCGGCCCACGCGCGAGTCCTCGAGGCGCCGCGAGGCCGCGGCCGCCAGCGCGACGGCCGCGACGATCATCAGGTAGTATTGGACGTTGGGGTCCTTGGCGAGGAACGCCAGCGGCCGCCAGGAGCGCACCTGCATTCCCTTCGGGCCGTTGGTCAGGGAGTCCAGGTTGTTGACCGCCAGGCGCGCGATCCCGCCGAAGCCCATCGGCCCGACCGCGAGGTAGGCGCCGCGCCGGCGCAGGAGCGTGCCGCCCCCGAGAAGCCGCGCGGCGACGGTGACGGCGACGGCGACCGCGATCGCCAGCGGCGCGGGGATGTGGGCGCGCATCGCGATCGCGGTCGCGTAGGCGCCGATCGCGTAGAACGCGATGAAGCCCAGGTCGAAGAGCCCGACGTAGCCGAGCGTGAAATTGAGGCCCAGCGACAGCAGCATGAAAAGACCGACCACGCCGCCGACGCGCACCAGGTAAGGGAACTCGACGAGGCCGGCGACCGCCGGCAGCGCGGCGGCCGCGGCGACGAGGACCCAGAACAGCCGGCGCTCCTTGACGCGCTTGGCCGTCACACTTTCTCCGCGAGCTTCTCGCCGAGGATCCCCGACGGCCGGAAGAGCAGGACCACGATCAGCACCGTGAACGCGACCACGTCGCGCCACTCCGCGCCGTTGGGGATGTAGCCGGAGGCCAGGACTTCAAGGATTCCGAGGAGGAATCCGCCCAGAACCGCGCCGCGGATGTTGCCGATCCCCCCCAGCACGGCCGCCGTGAAGGCCTTGGCGCCGGGCAGGAAGCCGAGGTTGTACTTGATCGAGCCGTAGTTCATGCCGTACAGCACGCCGGCGGCCCCCCCGAGCGCGCCGCCGACGAAAAACGTGACCGCGATGACGACGTCGGCGTTGATGCCCATGAGGCCCGCGGTCTGGATGTCGTCGGCGCAGGCGCGCATGGCCTTGCCCATGCGCGTGCGCTCGACGAAGAAGTGCAGCAGCGCCATCAGCCCCAGCGCCGCTCCCAGGATCACGAGCTGGAGCGAGCTCACCGACGCGCCGCCGATCGAGATCTGGCGGATCGCGACCGGCTGCGGGAAGGAGAGCGACTGCGTGCTGACCCAGAGGAACACGGCATTCTGCAGGACGATGGACACGCCGATGGCCGAGATCAGCGGGGCCAGGCGCGAGAGGTCGCGCAGCGGGCGGTAGGCGAAGCGCTCGATCAGCACGTTGAGCAGCCCCGCGCCGAGCATGCCCGCCGCGAACATCCCGACCAGGCCCGCGGTCCCCGCGCCGAACGCGGCGGGCGCGAGCGTCGCCAGGCCCAGCGCGCAGAACGAGCCGAGCATCAGCACCTCGGAGTGCGCGAAGTTGATCATCGAGAGGATGCCGTACACGAGGGTGTAGCCGAGCGCGATCAGGGAATAGATCGCGCCGAGCGTCAGCGCGTTGGCGATCTGCTGGATCAGCATGGCGCGCCCATCACCGGACCGACGGGAACGAGCGGTCCTTCGCGCGCGCGCGCGTCATCGTGACGATGTGGTTCAGCGTGTCGCCCTTCGCGTCGAAGATCGTTTCGCCGAGTATTCCTTTATAACGCACCCCGGGCAGGGCCGCCAGGACCTTCTCGCGGTCCGGCTCCCCCGCGCGCGCGAGCGCCTCGAGCACGATGTTCGTCGCCTCGTAGGCGAAATGGTCGAAGGGCTTGAGGTCCTCCGACGCTCCGGTCCAGCGCTTCTTGTACGCCGCGATGAAATCGCGCGCGCTGGGAAGCTCCTCGACGGGAACGCCGACGGTCGTGAGGTACGCGCCGTCGGCCGCGTCGCCGGCCACGTCGTAGAGCACCGGGGACTGCGCGCCGTCGTCGGAGATGAAGACGAACGGGTCCTTCATGCCGAGCTCGCGCATCTGCAGAATCAGCAGGCCGGCTTCCGTATAGTAGCCGCCGAAGTAGATGCCCTCGGGGCGGCTCGCGTCGTTCTTGATCTTCGTGAGCAGGGCTTTGAAGTCGCGGTCGCCGACCGAGACCCCGTCGAGGCTGACGATCTTGCCGCCCAGGGACTCGAAGGTCGCCTGGAACTGCTCGATGAGGCCCTGGCCGTAGGGGGTCTTGTCGTGGATCAGGGCGATCCGGCGCTTGCCCAGGCGCTTGTAGGCGAACTCGGCGGCGTAGGCGCCCTGGACGTCGTCGGTCGGCACGTCGCGGAAGACGACGCGCGGCCCGATCCAGTCCGGGGAGAGCTGCTGCGCGGTGACCTCGGGGTTGGTGGCGCCGGGCGAGATCATGGCGATCGGGGCCCGCGCGTACACCTTCGCCGCCGGGATCGAGCAGCCCGAGGTGTAGTGCCCGACGACGGCGACGATGCGCGGGTCCGAGATGATCAGGTTGGCGACGTTGACGGCTTCCTTCGGATCGGCGCGGTCGTCGAAGGGCGCGGCGGCGAGTTTGAAGGGAAAGCGATGCGAGGCGTTGGCCTCCTCGACGGCCATGATCACCGCGCGCTTGACGCCCTGGCCCTCGGCGCCCGAGTCGCCGGTCAGCGGGGTCGCGACCGCGATCTTGACGACCTTCTCGCGCGGGCCGCACGCCGCGGCGGCCGCCGCGCAGGCGAGCAGGACGCCGGCGCGGCGCAGGAGGCGGGGGGCTCGGTTCGTCGTCTGCGTTTTCACGAGGCCCGATTATGCCTCATTGCCGCCCGCGGCGCAAATCGGTTGACGCTTCCGCGCCGATTTAGACTAGAATATGCGCCGGCCTCGAAAGCGACGGACCATTCTCCGCTCCCCGGAGCGTCCCCCGATGAAAAAGCTGTTCGAAACCAAGCCGCTGGCCCTCCTGCTCGAAGAGATGAAGGGCGAGAACCGGCTGCACCGCGTACTCGGCCCGCTCCACCTCACGAGCCTCGGGGTCGGCGCCATCATCGGAACCGGCATCTTCGTGCTCACCGGCGTCGCCGCGCACGACAAGGCGGGCCCCGCCCTGATCCTTTCCTTCGTCCTGGCCGGCATCGCCTGCATCTTCTCGGCGCTGTGCTACTCCGAGTTCGCCTCGATGGTCCCGATCGCGGGCTCCGCCTACACCTACGCCTACGCGACGCTCGGCGAGCTGTTCGCCTGGATCATCGGCTGGGACCTCATCCTCGAGTACACCGTCGCCTCGAGCGCGGTGGCCCACGGCTGGTCGGCCTACTTCCAGGATTTCCTGAGCGTCTTCGGCGTCCACATCCCGAAGGTCTTCTCCAGCGCTCCCTACGATTTCATCGGGGGCCACCTGGTCCCCATGGGAACGTGGTTCGACCTCCCCGCCATCGTCATCACCGCCATCGTCGCGACCGTCCTGGTCATCGGCATCCAGGAGAGCGCCAACTTCAACACGACCATGGTCATCACCAAAGTCGTCATCGTCCTCTTCGTGATCATCGTCGGAGCCTTCTACGTCAAGCCCGAGAACTGGCATCCCTTCGCCCCCTTCGGCTGGACGGGCGTCAGCTTCTTCGGCAAGACTTTGCTCGGCCAAACCGGCGCCCACGGAGAACCTCTCGGGATTTTCGCCGGCGCGGCCACGATCTTCTTCGCCTACATCGGCTTCGACTCGATTTCCACCCATGCCGAGGAAGCGATCAACCCGCAGAGGGATCTGCCCATCGGCATCATCACCTCGCTGATCGTCTGCACCATCCTTTACATCCTGATGACCGCCGTGCTGACCGGCATGGTGCCCTACGACAAGATCAACATCAACTCGCCCGTCTCGGACGCCTTCCGCCAGGTCGGCCTGCCTTGGGCGCAGTTCCTGATCTCGCTGGGCGCGATCGCGGGGATCACGTCGGTGCTGCTCGTCATGATGCTCTCCCAGCCGCGCGTGTTCCTGGCCATGGCGCGCGACGGCCTGGTCCCCGAGAGCTTCTTCGGCGCCATCCACGAGAAGTTCCGCACGCCCTGGAAATCGACGATCCTGACGGGCTTCATCGTCGCCGCGATGGCCGCGCTGGTCCCGCTGCGCATCCTGGCCGAGCTCGTCAACATCGGCACTTTGCTGGCGTTCGTCATCGTCTGCGGCGCCGTTCTGATCATGCGCAAGACCAATCCCCAGGCCGACCGCCCGTTCCGCTGCCCGTTCGTGCCGCTCGTGCCCATCCTCGGCATCGCCTTCTGCCTCCTGCTCATGTTCTCCCTGCCCGTCGAGAACTGGTGGCGGCTCATCATCTGGCTGGGCATCGGCTTCGTGGTCTACTTCTCCTACGGCCGCCACCACAGCGTGCTCGCCAAGCGACGCGCCGCGGCCGGCCGAAAGTAAGTCGTGCCGAGTATTCGCGACGGCCTGCTGATCGCGCTGGGCCTGCTCACCGCGGTCTTCTCCGTTCTTTGGGGCCTGCGCCTGCGCGCCGAGTCCCGAAGGCCGGCCGCGCGGCCCGACGACGAGGTGCGGCGGCCGACCGCGGCCGAGCTGGGCATCGGCTTCCTGACCGACTTCCTCGACACGCTCGGCATCGGCTCGTTCGCGGTCACGACGGCGCTGTTCAAGCTTCTCAAGACCGCCGCCGACGAGGACATCCCGGGCACCCTCAACGTCGGGCATTCCATCCCGACGTTCCTGGAAGCCCTGATCTTCGTCGCGATCGTGGCCATCGACGGGCGCACGCTCGTGCTGATGATCCTCGCCTCCGTGATCGGCGCGTGGCTGGGCGCGGGGGTCGTCGCTTCCTGGCCGCGGCGCAACATCCAGATCGGCATGGGGATCGCGCTCCTGGCCGCGGCGGCCTTTTTCCTGATGAAGAACCTGGGGCTTTTCCCGCCCGGCGGCGACGCGCTGAGCCTGACCGGAACGAAGCTGGCCCTGGGCCTGATCGGCAATTTCATCTTCGGCGCGCTGATGACCCTCGGCATCGGCGCCTACGCGCCGTCCATGATCCTCGTCAGCCTGCTCGGCATGAACCCCGTGGCGGCTTTCCCCATCATGATGGGCTCCTGCGCCTTCCTGATGCCCGCCGCCAGCGTCCGCTTCATCACCCGCCGGCGCTATGCCGTCGGCCCGTCCTTGGGGCTGACCTTGGGAGGGGCGCCCGCCGTCCTGGTCGCCGCCTACGTGGTCAAATCGCTGCCCATGACCGCCCTGCGCTGGCTGGTGATCGTCGTCGTCCTTTATACCGCGGTCACCATGCTCAATTCCGCCCGGCTCGAGTCCCCGGGCCCAAAGACCCCTTAAGGGCCGGGCCCCCAGGCC
>VFSW01007540.1_pt1 | contig 15773 bp, 12 predicted proteins | sample 5358111 | NCBI WGS metagenome assembly VFSW01 (sample SAMN11554181, study PRJNA540505) | mine drainage metagenome | isolation source: sediment from site ElyBrook_90M | place: USA: Ely Copper Mine, Vershire, VT | collected 2017 | reverse complement strand
CCTATAGAGGGAGGACTTCTTGATCAAAGACTTGGTGTAATTGACCCAGGCCTTGTATGCAAGACCTGTGGAGCACGTGCAAAGTCATGTCCAGGCCACTTCGGAAGAATAGAGCTTGTAAGGCCGGTAATTCATTCAGAATTTTCAAAAATAATCTACATGATGCTTCAATCAACATGCAGAAACTGCCACAGAATACTTCTAGGAGATGAAAAGATTTCGCAGATTGCAGGAAAGATAGGAGACCTTGTTGAAGTTGAAGAAGAAGTAATTGAGGATGACAATGTTTACGAAAGAGGATCTGCAGGAATACTCAAGAAGCTTAAGAACATGAAGAAGTGCGAAAGATGCGGATTTGCAAAGGGCAAACTAAAGTTTTCTGCACCTACCTACTTCTATGTTGATGAATACAAGCTTAAGCCAGATGAAATACGGGACCTACTCTCAAAGATAAGCAATGAGGATCTTGAGATACTTGGAATTGACGGAAATGTGAGCAGGCCTGAGTGGCTCATACTTAGCGTACTACTTGTTCCACCAGTAAATGTTCGTCCATCAATTACACTGGAAAGCGGAGAGAGAAGCGAAGACGACCTTACACACAAGCTTGTAGACGTAATGCGTATTAATCTAAGACTTGAGCAGAACCTTAATGCAGGTGCTCCTCAAATAATCATAGACGACCTTTGGGAGCTGCTTCAGTACCACGTAACAACATACTTCAACAATGAAACAGCAAGTATTCCTCCAGCAAGACACAGATCCGGAAGAGCACTTAAGACACTTGCACAAAGACTAAAGGGTAAGGAGGGAAGATTCAGATACAACCTCAGCGGTAAGAGAGTCAACTACTCTGCAAGAACAGTAATCAGCGTTGATCCTAACATAAACATCGACGAAGTAGGAGTTCCATTTGACATAGCTTCAAAGCTTACAGTGCCATTCTATGTAACAGCATGGAACATAGAGAGGGCAAAGGAGCTTTTGTTGAGATCAGAATACCCAATGGTAATGAATGTTATCAGCAAGGACCACAAGAGAAAGAGAGTGATCGACCTCAACAGAGAGGAGCTGATAAAGGAATTGCAGGTTGGAGACATACTTGAAAGACAGCTAATGGATGGAGACATCACACTTTTCAACAGACAGCCATCACTACACAGAATTTCCATAATGTCTCACAAGGTAAAGGTGCTTACAGGAAAGACATTTAGAATGAATTACTGTGTAACTGCTCCATACAACGCAGACTTCGACGGAGACGAAATGAACCTTCACGTTCCGCAGTCTCTTGAGGCTCAGGCAGAGGCAAGATACCTCATGAGCCCTCAGAACCAGGTCTTCTCGCCTAGGGATGGAGAAGCGGTTATAACAAACAACGAAGACGGAATCACTGGAATGTATTTGCTTACTAAGGATGACACATGGCTTACAAAGGAAGAGGCAGTCTACATACTTTCAATTGCGCAGGTATACGAACTTCCAAAGCCAAACAAGGATGGAAAGTACAGAGGCAAGGACATATTCTCTGCAATACTACCTAAGGAACTAAACTTCTCAGGAAAGTCTGGAAGACAGCCATTTGTTATAAAGGATGGAAAGCTCATCGAAGGAGTAGTAACAAAGGACACTTATGGAAGAGGAGACAACCAGCTCATGATAAAGATTGGAATGGAGCTTGGTCCAGAGGTACTAAAGGAGTTCATATTCGTATCTTCAAAGGTTGCAGACGCCTATGTAACAATGATGGGAGTAACAGTAGGAGTCAAGGAGTACACCACAAGCAACAAGCTTGCAGAGGAAAGAGTGAAGATGCTTGACGAGACATTCGGAAAGATAAACAAGCTCATTGAGGAATACAAGTCAAGAAAGCTTGAGCCTCTTATCGGATACACGCTAAGACAGTCACTAGAAAGAATGATCATTGCAGAACTTAACTTGGTAAGAGATAAGGCAGGAGAAACTCTTCTTAAGTACGAAACTTCTGAGAACGCAGCAGTAGAGATGGCCCGATCTGGATCAAGAGGATCAATACTTAACATTGAACAAATGACAATGTTCCTTGGACAGCAGGCAACACTTAGCGGAGGAAGAATCAGGAGAGGGTACTACACGAATAGAGTCTTGCCGCACATAGTTCCTGGAGACGTAAGACCAGGAGCAAGAGGATTCGTAGCAACATCGTACTACTCTGGGCTAGCGCCAACAGACCTGTTCATGCACGCTGTAGGATCAAGAAGCTCTGAGGTTTACAAGGCACTTCTTACTGCTAGATCAGGTTATCTTTACAGAAGGCTTTCAAACGCACTGCAGGACTACTCAGTAAGTCAGGACTACAGCGTAAGGGATGCAAACAACAACCTAATCCAGACAATATATGGAGGAGACAGAATAAGTCCTGTTGATGTGCAGTTTGCAAAGATGGCGGCAAAGGAAGCAGTAGAAGAGGAGGAGTAATATGGCAAAATCAAATCCACAAAGCACGAAATACCTGGTCGAATATGGAGATCCAGTAGGGATAATTGCAGCGCAGTCAGTAGGAGAGCCAGGAACCCAAATGATCCTTAGATCATTCCACTTAGCAGGTATTGAATCTACCATTTCCACTTCGGGTCTTCCAAGGATCATAGAGCTTGTAGATGCCAAGAAGAAGCCTTCAACCCCAATAACGAACATCTACCTTGATGAAAAGGTGAATAAGAAGTTTGAGAAGGCAGAGGAGATGCTCAAGAAGATCAATGAGGTAAGGATGGACAGCGTTGCAAAGAGGATACTTGAGAACTTCTCAAAGGGAAAGATCAAAGTAACACTTGATATTCAGGAACTGCAGTCAGAGGACCTTACATCAAAGCAGATAGCGGCAAAGATTTCAAAGGCACTTGAAGTAGAAGCGAAGGCAGATGCTGCAAATAGCGTAATAGTAAGCATGCATACAAGGAACCTCAAGGAAATCAGAGCAACAAGCATAAAGATAATGAAGATGCTTGTCAGCGGAGTTGAGGGCGCAGGAAAGGGAACAATAAGAAGGGATGATAAGACTGGCGAGTTCTATCTTGTTTCAGCAGGCAGCAACATCGAAGGAATAATGACGGTTGAAGGTGTAGACAAGACAAGGACTACTACAAATGACATATTTGCAATCTACAGACTCTTTGGAATAGAGGCTGCAAGGAACTCTCTTGCTCTTGAACTTAAGAAAACACTCAAGGAGCAGAAGATTTCAGTTCAGGACAGGCACCTTAACCTTATTGCAGATGCAATGACAGGAAGCGGAACGATCAAGGGAGTAGGAAGGCATGGACTAAGCGGTGAAAAGAAGTCAGTATTTGCAAGGGCAGCATACGAAGAAACACTTAAGCATTTGATTCATGCAGCTGCATTTGGCGAAGTAGACCCAATGAAGGGAGTAACCGAAAACATACTTGTAGGAAAGCAGGTTCCAATTGGAACAGGCTCAGTTCATCTTGCAATAAAGAAGGAGGATCTTGCAAAGATAAAGCCTATAACAAGCGGAAAGAAGGATTAATTCTATTTTTCAAACTCCAGAATGTATTATGGGTTTTAATACCTTTTCCTCTCAGTATACTACAGTATTTGGTGAATTTTGATGACGAATGAAAGGCCGTTTGATTTGTTGAACAAGGCCATTGGACAGCAGGTAATGATAAGATTGAAGAATGGAACAGACATACGCGGAAAGGTCGTATCTTTTGATGCGCACATGAACATCGTGATAGAAAGCGCGGAAGAGCTCGATGAAGGAAACCTCAAGGCAAAGATTGGTACAATTTTGCTAAGGGGAGGGAATATACTCTTCATTTCTCCTGCTTAACCTTTTTGTAAGGCTTTTAAAAGCATTGGCAGCAATGTTATTTCTAGCTGGAGATGACATGGGCTCCTGGCGCAACGGTAGCGCGCCTGCATGGCATGCAGGAGGTTGCGGGTTCGAATAAACTCTTGTTCACTCAAGGGTTCGAAAATCCCGCGGAGTCCACTATCCAGCTATTAAGCTTTTCACTTCCTAAAAACCAGTATGGGCAATGTAAAGAAGGCTGTAGCAGTAGTTGTCGGGATATATCTTGTCCTTTCAGTGCTTTTCATAGCTCAAAAGCAGCTTGTTTCATGGGACCAGCAGCAGGTTATGGCTTTTACTCAGAACCAGAATGAGATTGCATTCAATATAACAGCTCTTGCACAGTCAGATTCAAATGGAAATGGCCCAGCATACCTTGTAAACGGGCTTTCGAATACTGGCTACTGGTACCAGATAGGCATTGCATATAACTGGTCATGGGCTTATGGCAATAGTAAGGGATTCTCGCTTGTTTACGATATCTTCAACCCTAAGGGACAGGTGGTATATCCAACCGGTGGAGGAGGTGGAATACTTACATTCAATGGAATAGTAAAGCCTGGAGACAAGATACTACTTGAACTTTATTTCCAGGGTAGCAATGTAACGCTGCTCGAAAAGGATTGGAACACAGGAAACATAACCGCATTTTCTTATAGTGCAGAGAACGCAACCACATTTCTAGGAACTGGTGGTAGGACAGATATCAACGGCACGTTCACCGGACTTATGACCGAGTGGTATCATCTTGGTCCAGGATTCAAAGGCGGTGAACCAGTTGTATATGCACCTTATGCCAAGACAAATTCGACAGTTTGGCTTTTTGCTGATGATAATGTAAACCTGATGAGAAGCCCGTTTCTGCCTTCATTTATAGCAAATACCACTGCGCCGGTATCTCAAAATCAAAATTATACATTGGTTTCGCATAATCTTACTGAACAGTACAGATCTGATGGATCCTTTGTAACAGGATATCGATAATGCTTTATATGATTTATTAGAGATGATTAACCCATGACAGAAATCCAAAAGATAGGAATGTTCTCACTAGCCAAATATTTTGGGATATATCTTGCAATATTGGGAGTGGTGCTAAGCATAATTCTGATTGTAATACCAACAAGATACAGCACTCCAGAGTTTATACTGTTTCTACCTGGAATACTTGCATTAATTGGAATGCTCAGTGGATTTATTGACGCAGTTATATACAATGGACTTTCTGTGGGATTAGGAGGTATAAAGCTTGATTACTCGAATGGTGTAATAAAGAAAATTGATCCTCTGTCTGTTGCGAAGATATATGGATTGTTAAATGGTGTATGGGGAGCAGTAGGTTCAAACGTGCTTGGATTTATATTGTATTTTATCGCAGGATTTGTTGCAGCCTATGTAATGGCATGGATCTATAATCTCGTATCCGGTTCTATAGGAGGAATTAAGATCAATATACAGGACAACAAGCTTGTTGGAGTAGAATGGGTTTCAGTTTCGAAAATAGCTACAATATTCATAGTCGTTGGTGCCTTCTTAGTTGAAATTGCAATTGGAATCCTCTTGTTGTTCCTTCCGCAGATCGGCGCCATATCAAATCCAACATTAATTACTGCGACGTTAATAGTGCTAATTGCAAGTGGAATTGCAGTTCTGTTCTTTGCACTTGTATTTGGATTCATATTCACTGCATTCGAAGCGAGTTTTTACAATATACTATCAAGGAATATCGATGGGATAGAGGTATACTTTTCAAATTCTTAGAAAGGTAATGTGTTGGCTGGCTACTATCTAAGTGGAGAAGAAAAATTTGGTCCAGTAACTTCAAGATTTTATGAATTCATTTCGCGTTTTGGAATGGAGGGAGGACTTTATGAGTTCGTTTTGTGGGATTTGAGGAAATCGAGCGCAAAAAAGTTCCTAGATGTTGGAAGCGGACCAGGATATGTGCCAATACAGCTTGCACAAAACAAAAATTTGGAGATTTATTGCATTGATCCTTCAAAAGATATGCTATACATATCGAGGAAAAAGGCACAAGGACTCAAAAACATAAAGATTACGCAGGGTTCCAGCAGATCTGTGCCGTTTAAGGTTAAATTTGACATCATTTACACATCGATTTCGTTCCATCACTGGCAAAAGAAAGCAGAATCTCTGAAATATTTGAAAAAGTTCCTTGCAAAAGGCGGGGAGATAAGGATATATGAGTACAAAAGAGAGAGACTTGGTGCACTTAAGTTCCTTGGACTGGGAACGCACTCGCTCGATGAGTCTGAGTTAAGAAAAATACTTAGGCATATTCACATGAAGATGGCAGGAGAGGTGCAAAGAGATGCGTTTGTAAGGGTTTCACTGCGCTGATTCTTTCCCAAAGGCTTATAAAAACTTACGAGTAATAGTATTAATGGGAAGCTTTACAAAAAAGTTTGATGCAGCTCCGCTCGCATTGAATTTCGACGACTTAATCCTTCTTCCTGGATTTTCGGAGACTAGGCCAAGCAACATACCGCTTCACACTTATTTTTCAAAGAGCATTAAGATAAAAACGCCAATATGTTCTTCGCCTATGGATACTGTTACGGAGGCAAACATGGCGATTGCGCTTGCCCAGCTGGGAGGAATTGGAGTAGTTCATAGAAACTGCTCTGTTGAAGATGAAGTAAATATGGTTAAGGCCGTAAAGGAGGCCAGTCCGAAGGGACAGGATGCCACTCTTGCAAAGGATGGAAGGCTTGCTGTTGCTGCAGCAATATCGCCATTTGATTTTGACAGGGCAAAGGCGCTTTTGGAATACGCTGATGCTCTTGTGATGGATGTTGCGCACTTCCATACAAAAGGAATTCTGGAAGCTACACAGAAGATAATTGATTCTACTGACAAAGACATAGTAATAGGAAGCATGGGAACAAAAGAGGGCGTAGTTCATTCTGTGAAAACACTTGAAAATGTAGCTGGACTAAGGGTCGGTATAGGAGGAGGTTCCATATGCATAACAACTGACGTTACAAAGGCAGGGTCTCCAACAATATTTGCAGTATCTCAGGCAGCAGATGCTCTTGAGGAGCTTGACAGGGAGATACCTATTATTGCAGATGGTGGAATTAGAAGTGCAGGAGACATGGCACTGGCATTTGCTTTTGGTGCAGACTCGGTAATGCTTGGTTATGGGCTTGCTGGAACAGATGAATCCCCGGGAGAGATAACAAAGATAGGCAATGTTCAGTATAAGGGATACAGGGGAATGGGCAGCAAGGGCGCCAGAGAGAGGCGTGCAATTGTTGACAGGTATGCTGATACGGGTGGAAAGAAGATAGAGGAGGGAGTAGAGGGCTATATTCCTTACAAGGGCAAACTTGCAGAAGTTGTAGAGCTACTTAATTCTGGGGTAAGAGCATCGATAGGGTATGCTGGTGCAGATGACATAGAGAGCATGAAGACCAAGGCAAAAGTTGCAAGACTTGGGATGAGAACAATCAAGGCCGAAATCAAGCCGAAATAACCAAAGTTTGCAGATAGGATATAAATACCTGTTAAGGTCTATCTATGATATGCTTAAGGAGCGACCGCAATTAGGCAGTATTCCTCATTCTGATGTTAAAATCCGCGATAGTGAAGATTTATCTCCTACAATAAAGATTTATGGTATAGATGTTGTAAGGCCTCAGCATAGACCAGATATTGCAGAAGAAAAGCTGCTCAGAAAAGATACGGATGTGAAGAGCCAGTATGAACAAGCACTTAAGGAGGTGATGCTCGAGATGGAAATCACTGCTTATTATGAACCTTTGACATTCAAGCTTAAGGGAAATGACATTTATCCACCTGATTTTATTACTACATTGACTGTTGGAGGAAGACAGGTTGTTTTTGAAACGCATAACCTTCACTCAGATAAGGAAGATAACGACAGATTAAAGCTAAGGGGGGATAGGTACAAGCTTAGAATGTCGAACTTCAGGAAGAATTTTGGACAGTTTTTCTATTTTGTCATAATAGAAAGCAATGATGGGGTAACGAATTTCCCTTCCACAGAACTAAAGCCAGTTTCTATAGTGCCTTTCAGAGAGCCTAAGGGCATAACGGCAAAGTATGCAGATGAACATTGGCATATGCCACGAGTAAAAACTGAAGAAGGTAAGGTAGATCGTGAAGATTATCTGGAATGGAAGAGGGATATTAAGATTTTGCTTACTAAGTTTATTGAAAGACGTGTTGACAAGACTGATGGTGAATCGGCACATCAACACGAAATGGAATTGGTTCAGGCTGCCGGCTGATATTTGCTGGTTGTGATATATTGCAAGCGCAGGTTTCGTATAGACTAGAGAAGAGCGGGCACATAGTAGAGCTCATAGACGCACATTGCCACCTTGAGCTTTTTGAAAACTACAAAACAGCCATCTCCGACGCATATATGGCAGGGGTTAAGTCAATAATTACAGCAGGCGGAAGCAAAAAATCCAGCATGTCTGCAATAAAAATAGCAGAGGAGCATAACGTTTTTGCAGTTATAGGTGTTGATCCTTCGTTTTCAGGAACTGATGCTGAGTTTGTACATGAACTAAAGAAAATAATCAAGTCAAATAGCAAAATAGTTGGAGTTGGTGAGATTGGGCTTGATTACAAGCTTCCAAAAGTAGACAAGGAGCTACAGAAGACGGTCTTTGCCGAGCAGATCGGCATTGCAAATGAACTTGAAATACCAATTGTAGTGCATGCGCGTGGCGCAATAGATGACGCAATGGCGATGGTTGAGGAGGCAAAAGTGAAAAAAGCAATGTTTCATTTCTTTGAGGGTAGTGAGGTGCAGGCAAAGCATCTTGCAGAGCATGGATACTTGATTTCTATACCTCCGCTTGAATCCTCAAGAAGGAAAAAGATCATATCTGCACTTAAGCTGGATGACATTGTCGTTGAAACAGATTCTCCTGTTGTAGGCAAAAGTCCTATAGATGTAATAAAGACAGTAGGCTGGATAGCCGAAATAAAGGGTCTGGATTTCAAGAATGCGGCACATGGCGTAACGCAAAATGTTAAAAGGCTCTTCTCCATATGATTAGATGTTATTTGGGCTCGTAACTCAGCTTGGATAGAGTAGCACCCTTCTAAAAACATTGAAGAAAGGTGACGGTCGCGGGTTCAAATCCCGTCGAGCCCGTAAACACACGATAGTATTAATATAAAAAGGTGCAGCGCATAAGTTTATTCGATATACTCTACAGTGTGTAATAAGGGATAAGTATGCCAAGTAATCCGGATTTTGACAGTAAAATAACGAATATAAAACAGCAAATTGACATGTTGCTTAATGACAACAGTGTTCCTAGGAACGTGAAAACAGCACTAGGCGATGCAAGGAAGGCACTTGACCAGCCTGAAGCAGGATATTCGGTGCGATCCTCTGCTGCAACCTACAAGATAGATGAGATCAGTAACGACATCAATCTTCCTCCTTATGCCAGGACGGTAATTTGGAACCTGCTGAGCCTTCTTGAGTCAATAAAGGAATAAACAACCGCCATATCATTATAAATGTTGGGCGGAATAATAATCTGCTACTACTTTGGGGATCTTATGTCGGAGAAAGCTTTAGTTACCGAGCTCGCCGGAAGGCTAACTGGAGTGGCAATAATAAGTTCGGACATAACTGATGATGACCTCAAGGGGAGAGACACTGAAGCGCTTGTTGGGAGCATAGTAAGCTCGCTAGAAACAGTAGAAAAGCCTGCACTGCTCACAAAAGAAATGCTTGTTAAAATAGTAAGCGAAAAGGTTCCAATAACTCCGCCAAAAGTTGAGATAATAAGGGCACCCGATTTCAGGTCGCTTGCAAAGGACACTGAATCTCAGTACTCAATACGCAATGTTGATGTTGAAAAGACCGCGGGAACCGTATCGGATTTCGCGCACTACTTCAATGACAGATTCAGGAAGATACGAGACTACATAAGAGAGGGACAGTACAGTAAGATGTCAGGTATGATGAAGAACCTTGACAGCCTCAAGCAATATGCAAACGGTAAGGATGTCACTGTAATAGGAATGATTTACGACAAGATCATAACAAAGAATGGACATAATTTAATAACGATAGAGGATGAAACAGGTACTGCCAAGGTACTTTTCATAAAACCAGATAAGGCAGGAGGCAGGGGATCTGATCTTTTCACATCTGCCGGGAGGATGGTAACGGATGAAGTGGTGGCAATCAGGGGTAAAATATCAACTCCGTTTGTTATAGCTAATGAACTTGCGCATCCAGACATACCGGTGCACAATAGAAAGGCGACTTCGGATGATATTGCAATAGGATTCATGTCAGATGTTCATGTAGGAAGCAAACTCTTCCTTTCAAAGCAGTTTGACAGGTTCCTTGAATGGATTAATGGTGGTCTTGATTACAGAAAGGAGCTTGCGCAGAAGATAAAGTACATAACAGTAAGCGGGGATCTCGTAGATGGAATAGGAGTTTACCCAAATCAGGACAGAGAACTTGCAATAGATGACATTTACAAGCAGTATAAAGAGATGTTTGAGCTTTTTTCAAAGGTTCCTGAGTATATTGAGGTATTCCTTTTAACTGGAAACCATGATGCTGTGCAGCGAGCTGAGCCTCAGCCTCAACTTCCGCATGAGTTTTACAAGGATTTCAAGCTCAAGAACATACATCTTGTTTCAAACCCAGGCTATGTAACGGTGCATGGAGTTAGGATTCTTGGTTATCATGGCACTTCGCTAGATTCTGTTATACAAGGAATACCTGGATGCAGCTATGCAAAGCCAGAAGGTGCAATGCTTGAGGTACTAAAGAGAAGACATTTGTCGCCGATATATGGAGACAATCCAATCGTACCAAGCAAGAATGATCCGATGGTTATCGATCAGGTGCCAGATATACTCCATATGGGACATCTTCACAAGAATGGATATGCGGAACATCATGGAACCTTGATAGTGAACAGTGGAACTTGGCAGGGAAGAACCGGATTCCAGGTAAGAATGGGCCATCTTCCTTCACCAGCAATAATGCCAGTGTATGAAACAAAGGCAATGCAGCTTCAGGCAGTTGACTTCAATGTACAGATATAGGTGTGATCTTGGATAACGACGAATATTTTAGCTCCCTTTCAAAGACCTTTGATACAGCCTATGTTGTTGCAAAGGCAGCAAGAAAGATGGGTTATGATCCACGTGAGACAGTGGAGATCTATCCAGCTCCTGATCTTGCAAGTAGAGTTGAGGGACTCATTAATGTGCCTGGACTTGCAGAGATAATAAGAAGTCATGATAAAGGAAAGTCAAAATCAAAGCTTGCATTCAGCGTAGTAGAGGAAATTTGCAAGAACAGCAATTTTGACAGCTATGAAACAATAAAGAGGATAGAGCTTGCAGTGCGTGTAGGCTCTGCAGTACTTACTGACGGAGTTCTTGTGGCTCCTACCGAAGGTATAACAGGAATAAGGCGCTACAAGAATGCCGATGGAACGGACTACATATCGATAATGTATGCTGGACCAATAAGAGGCGCAGGAGGAACAGCTGCTGCGCAGTCAGTTGCACTTGCAGATTATGCAAGGAGGATATTCAGCATAGGCCAATACAAGCCTACACAAGATGAGATAGAGAGATATGTTGAGGAGGCAGAACTTTACCATTCAAGGGCTGCAAGGCTCCAGTATAAGCCCCCAGATGATGATCTTAGGGTGATTGTGAGCAACTGTCCAGTATGTGTTGATGGAGTTCCTACTGAAAGCACTCTTGAAGTTGGAGTCCATGCTAATCTTAAGCGCATGACTTACGAAGGAAAAGAAGTTCCCATAACAAATAAGGTAAGAGGAGGAGTTCCGCTAGTCCTTTGTGAAGGAATTGCACAGAAGGCAAAGAAACTTGTAAAGGAAGTTAAGGGAGTAGGACTTGATTGGGACTGGCTTAATGGAATAATAAAAGTAGATCTTAAGAAATCAGACAAGGATAAGACACAGCAGTCAACATTTCTTGATGAACTCGTTGCTGGAAGGCCTATACTTGCATATCCTGGCTATGTGGGTGGATTTAGACTAAGATATGGAAGGAGCAGAATGACTGGAATTGCTGCAAAAGGATTCAGCCCTGCAACAATGATACTGACAATGGGTTTCATAGCGGTTGGAACACAGCTAAAGATGGAATCTGCAGGAAAAGGATGTATTGCAACTCCTGTTGATTCAATTGAAGGACCGTTTGTAAGGCTAAAGAACGGTGATGCATTAAGGATAAATGATATCGAAACCGCACAGCAGCATAAAGACGACGTAGAAAAGGTCATCTCTCTTGGAGACATACTTATAACATACGGTGACTTCAAGAAGTCAAATTCGCAGCTTAAGCCTACAAGTTATGTTGAAGAGTACTGGGAAGAGCAGCTCAGAGGCGCAGGCCATAATGAAAAAATAGAAAATTCTGCAATAAGCTTCGATGAATCGTATAAACTTTCACAAAAGTATTCACTTCCAATACATCCAAAGTATCTTTTTGAGTTCCAGGCAGTGAACAAGAATGATTTAGTTGATCTTGCACTTGTTCTTATAAGAAATTCCAAGATAGAAGGTGAAACCCTACATGAAGTCAGTAAAATTACAATTGAAAAGTCAGAACAAGTAAAGCATATACTAGAGGAGCTGAATGTGACGCATAAAGTGTCTGATGGAAAGCTGATAGTTGAAGGAGATTATGCAAAAAGCCTTCTGGCATCATTAGGATTTGTAGGCGCAGAAGGAAAACTTGGAATAAATGAACTTGTAATAGATAAATATGATTTAAACGCAGCAGATACGCTTGCACTTCTGAACAAAGTGTCCGCTTTCAAGATACCGAAGCGCTCAACCTACATAGCAGCAAGGATTGGGAGACCAGAAAAGGCAAAGGAGAGGCTGATGAAGCCTGCGCCAAACATACTTTTCCCTATAAGTGCATATGGCGGCAGGGACAGGAACATAACAAGTGCATATATTTCAGGATCAAAGAAGTTCAAGTCAGAAATAGAGGTAGAGATTGCAAACTACAGATGCCAAAACTGCAAGAGACTTGTTGCCTCGTCATACTGCTATGATTGCAATCAAAGGGCAATAGTAGAGCGTACATGTCCTAACTGTGGCAGGATGACTTCAACAATTACATGTCCAGTTTGCAAGGTGGAGACTGTTGCTTTTGCAAAGAGAGACATAGACCTTACAAAACTGGTTTCGGATCTTAACAAGAGGCTTGGAAACGGAAGGATGCCGAATGTGATTAAGGGAGTAAAGGGTATGACAAACCGTGATAAGTACGTTGAGCCACTTGAGAAGGGAGTACTTAGGGCAGATAATGGCGTGTATATATTCAAGGACGGAACCGCAAGGTTTGATGCCACAGACGTGCCAATAACTCACTTTTATCCTGCAGAGGTAGGAGTCTCTGTGGAAAAGCTAAGGGAACTAGGTTATACAAAAGATTATCTTGGCAATGAGCTCACTGATCCTGGCCAGCTTATCGAAATGAGGCATCAGGATGTAATACTTAATGTGAGGGGAGCAGAGTACGTGCTGAAAGTGGCAAAGTTCGTCGACCAGATGCTTGTGAAACTGTACGGATTGGAGCCTTATTACAACGTCAGTACCACTGAAGACATGGTAGGCAAGCTTGTGATAACACTTTCTCCACACACATCATGCGGTGTGCTTGGCAGAATAATAGGATTCACGCGGGCTAATGTTGGATTTGCACATCCATACACTATATCTGCAAGAAGGCGAAACTGCGACGGAGACGAAGATACAACAATGCTGCTTCTAGATGCACTGATAAATTTCTCAAGAGAGTATCTTCCTACAACAGTTGGAGGAACAATGGATACCCCACTTATACTCACCCTTAATGTAAAACCAGAAGAGGTGGATGATGAAGTCCATGCAATGGAAACAGTTGCAAATTACGGGCTTGAGTTCTACGAAAAGACTTTGAGTTATCCATATCCATCAGAAGTCAAGATTGGATTAGTTGAAGATCGGCTTGGAACCAAAGAGATATACTATGGACTGGGATTTTCACATGGTGCCTCAGCACTTGCAGTACCAGGATCCCCGAAAAAGAGCACTTATACTACACTTAAGACCATGCAGGAGAAACTCGATGCTGAATTCAAATTAATGGAGATGATAGAAGCAGTTGACATAAGAGATGCTGCAAGAAAAGTCATAATGAGCCACTTCATCCCAGATCTTATAGGTAATCTTCACTCATTCTCGAGGCAGATTTTCAGGTGTTCTACATGCAATTTCAAGTACAGAAGGGTTCCACTTTCAGGAGTTTGCCCTAGAGACGGCGGCAAACTGCTTCTTACAATATCTAAAGGCAGTATTGAGAAGTACCTTACAGTTGCAACAGTTCTCGCAGACAAGTATAGCCTTGACAACTACATAAGGCAGCGACTTTACCTGATAAAGAACGAGATCAATGACATATTCATCAATGCAACAGACATTGCAGGAGAATCAGGAGACAAACAGTTCAGCCTGCTTAAGTTCGTTTAGGCTGCTTTGTTGATTTTTGCTATAGAATCCTCAAGTATGTCAAGGCCTTCATTGAGTTTCTTCGGTGATATAGTTATTGGTGGGGTTATCCTTATTGTTGACTGGCCTGCAGGAAGCATTACAAGCCCATTGTTGAATGCTTCTTTTATTATCTGATCTCTCTCCTTATTCGCTGGCTCTTTTGTCTTTCTGTCCTTAACGAATTCAACGCCGACCATGAGTCCTATTCCTCGCACGTCGCCTATGATTTCATACTTGTCCTTCATCTTATTGAGCCTCTGCATTACTGTCCTTCCTTTTGAAACTGCCTGCTGTTCTATGCTCCTTATGTTGTTCTTTACGTACTTGAGCATTGCTTCTGCCGCAGCAATGGAGACAAGGTTTCCTCCGAAGGTGTTTGAGTGCGCACCTGCAGGGACATCGCCAAGGGATGATTTTGTTATCGTAACACCTATTGGAAGTCCTCCTCCTACTGACTTTGCCATTGTGACAATGTCAGCCTCAACGCCGAAGTGCTGCATTGCAAGGAACTTTCCGGTTCTCATGTATCCCGATTGAACTTCATCTGCAACAAGAAGTATGCCATGGTCATCAGCAAGTTCGCGAATTCCTTTTATGAACTCCTTTGGAGGCACTATGTATCCTCCTTCCCCCTGTATTGGCTCCACGAATATCGATGCAATTTCCTTTGGAGATACTTCCTTGCTAAGCGGGTACTTGCTTATGTAGTCAACACATTCCATGCCGCATGAAGGATACTCCTTTCCAAATGGACATCTGTAGCAATATGCGTATGGAACATGAATCACTGAATTAAATGGACCGAAATGTTCCCTGTGCACTGTCATTGATGATGTAAGGCCAAGAGACCCCTGCGTCCTTCCGTGGAAGGCACCGTAGAAAGCCAGTGTGTACTGCCTTTTTGTGAAAAGCTTTGAGTATTTTATAGCTGCCTCATTGGCTTCTGTGCCCGAATTTGAGAAAAATACTTTTCCAAAAGACTTTGGAAACATCTTGAGGAGATTTTCTGCAAATGTTACAGGCTCCTCTGCGTAGAAATCAGTGAATGATGCATGCATCAGCTTTTCTATCTGCTTCTTTATCGCCTCCCTTACGTGCGCGTTGTCGTTTATCCTTATATTGTATACAGCAATGAAGGATGAGAAGTCTATGAATTCATTTCCTGAAATGTCGTAAACGTGGTCTCCATTTGCCCTGGATACAACAAATGGGATGTCGAGCCTTGTTGTTGTAAGCATTACCTTCTTGTCCCTTGCAATAACGTCGTGTATCTTTTTATCAATGATGGGCTTGATTTAACCAGTTTACACTCAGGTTGCAAAGTATTTATTCTTTGTGCAATGCACTAGGAC
>VFSW01007539.1_pt1 | contig 15773 bp, 21 predicted proteins | sample 5358111 | NCBI WGS metagenome assembly VFSW01 (sample SAMN11554181, study PRJNA540505) | mine drainage metagenome | isolation source: sediment from site ElyBrook_90M | place: USA: Ely Copper Mine, Vershire, VT | collected 2017 | reverse complement strand
CCGGCGGGTGGGGGCGCGGCAGCATGCACTTTTGCCAGAACCAGGCGGCCGACGCTTCGCTCCCGACGCTCGCGGACGTGGCGATGACGCTGACGTCCGGCGGCAACGTCGGCGTCGGGACTTCTTCACCCGCGTACAAGCTCGACGTCGCCGGCGCCATCCGCGCCACCGGCGGCCTGGTCGCAGACGGCGGCGTTACGGTTGGCAGTGGCCGAAACATCTCGTTTATCACTAACAACTCCTGCAGCATCTCGGAGGGATGGGGTGTCACGATCGCCGGCAACAACACGTCGCCCGCACGCGTGGCCGGTGCATCGCTGTGCGTTGGCTACGGCGGCAACGGCAGCGACTACGGCACCAGCAACCTCCTCGTCGCCGGCAACGTCGGCATCGGGACTGCTTCACCCGCGTACAAGCTCGACGTTAGCGGCAAGACGCGAATCAACAACGGGCTCAACAACAAGGCGCTCGTCCTCTGCGACGATGCCCCGACCGAAGCGGACTCATCTGCCGTCGGCTTCTATGGCTTCGGCGTCAACCCCGGCGTTCTCCGGTACCAGGTATCGGCTGGGCATATGCACTCGTGGTACACCGGCTCGAACAACACGATGACGCTCGACGCCAGCGGCAACCTGACCTGCGCAGCCGACGTGATGGCCTACTCCGACGCGCGGCTCAAGAGCGATATAGTTGCAATCGCGGATGCGACTTCTAAGATTTCCAAGATCGGAGGATACACATTCACCCGCACGGATCTCCCTGACAAGGATGAACGGTTCGCTGGCGTGCTTGCTCAAGAGGTCTCAGCGGTCCTGCCCGAGGTCGTCAAGACCGACGAGGACGGCTTCATGAAGGTCTCGTACGGAAACCTGATTGCGTTGCTGATCCAGGGCTTCAAGGAGCTGAACGAAAAGGTGGACAACATCATCTCCGGGACAAAGTGAGCGCCTCTTGCCCGTGCGCGACGGACAGAGCGACGGCGCAGGCGGTGGCAATCGACACAACTATCGACGTCTCACGTTCGACTCCACGCCGCCCTGGGCTTCCGTCGTCGAGCAAAAAGGCAACAAGGGCACCGGCGATGAATCCCGGAACGAACGATAGAACGACGTCGCTGATCGAGGTCGGTTGGTCGAGCCCGAACATGTGACACGCGATCGCGAGGTACACGCATAGGAAAACTATCGAGGTGTGCAACCTGCAAAATGAGAGCACGACCACAAGGACGCGGTGCAACACACCGCCGGCGTCCTCGCACTCGACGAGCCCTCTCACGACGGAACATATCGGATCGGCCGGCTCTGGCCCGGGGACCCTGACGCTTGAGGCGACGCGATAATGCAGAGCGATCCCGACCAGGCTCGTTCCGAGAGCGGCAAGCACACGGAAGCCAGAGAGCGAAAAGGCGGCGATCAGGGCCACGCTGCCGATCGCGCCAAACACGTATGGTTGTGGCATGCTGAATGGAAGAAGTTACAAATGTGGACATTTTTTTAACTTTGAAAAAATTGACGCGGCTGTTCCAAATCAATAATAGGTGAGAAAACCAACCATGGACAGCCTCAAGATCAAGGTGCCCAAGCCTGTCGACTCCGACGCGCCCCCGGCTCCTCGCGCATGCGACATGCGCAGGCGGTTCTCTCCTTCATGGATGGACTACGTGCCGCTGCATCTTGGGAACATCGCCGTGGCCATTTGTACAGGGGACGGCGACGTGATGGGTCCACACTTGATCGAGGAAATGATGATGTTCATCCATCAACGCATGCGTTCGGATGGCAAAGTGGACTTGGAGGACGTCTTGCAAGTGTACATGCAGATGATCGTCACGTCGACGTCCTCTGTCTCGGCACGCGCGAGAGAAGATCTCAACATCCAAGACAACATGATCCATGATGTGTACGTGGCGATCGAGCGGATTCGTTCTGGCGAGCTGCTGGAACTTCGAAACGAGTACCTGAGCTTCGTGGATCGGCAAATCACGTTTGCCAAGGCGGTTGTCGCGAATCAGTCGCACCAGTTGCTCGATCATGTGGCCGCCGACATCGAGCGCATTCGTTCGGAGTGTTGAACGAACTGTGTTGAATTTTCATTTTCAAATTGCAAAAAAATTGACAGTGTTGCCAAAATTCCAGTTGGATGGCAAAAGCCCCTTGGACAACAAAAGAGGCAGAAATGACAGACGATTCACAGACCCCGCTGCGCATCGCGCAACCTTTCCGGACGTACACGGACCACGACTTTCTCCGCTTCATGAATTGGCATCTCGAAACGTTGGTCGAGTTGCTTGTCAAGTGGGCGATGTGCGACCCGACCGCCCCTGTGCGGATCGCCTCCAAGATCGGCATCATGATGACAATCATCGAGCACATGCGGTCACGAGAGACGACCGAGATCGACATGGACCGGTATGCCGCGGATGTGTGGGTGCTCGTGGCTCGGATTCACGCGTTCTTGAATGAAAACCGTATCGGCAACGAACCCCAAAAAAAATGTCCACATTTGTAATCGGAATGCTGTCGACGATCGCAATGATCTTGTTGTCCGGTTTTCTGCTGTACGTCGTCGACATCATGACCAAGGTACAGGCCGATGTCAGGTTGGTCGCGGCTTACGTGCAGCACCAGCAGCAGCGTCGGAGCGAGGCCAAGAGGGACGCCATCGAGAGCTCTTACCCGGCGGCACCGATGAAAAACGGGCTCGGATGGGCACCGCGCGCACCGTGAGGGACGTGCACGCCCGAGACCTTTGTGGGCGCGGACAGGTGCAGGACGTCCCTTGCACGCGTCATTGCCACGTAGCAGAGTCGCCGCTCCTCCTCGATCCGCGAGCGCGAGTCAGGGAACACACCCTCCACGCAGCCGGCGACAAAGACGTGCTCGAACTCGAGGCCTTTGGACGCGTGGATCGTCATCAGTTGCACCGGGGCCGCGACCTCCGAGTCCGTGTCGGCGTGCAGTTTGCACAAGTCGTAAAACTCGCTCAGCGTTGCGCTGCGGCCAGCCATCTCGACCAGCTCGGTGACGTTTTCGACGCGCGCGCCTTCTTGGGCATCTTCGAGGTGCCGCTTGTATCCCGAGAGCTCGAAAACGGTCGCCACAGCCGCGCGAGGATCGGAGGCAAGCTCGGTGGCCGCGCGAGAGATGCGTCCAATGTCGGCCACGAAGCTGCGAACCTTTTCCGTCTTGGCCTGGACGCAGGCCTGCCAGAGTCCGCCTTCGCCGCTCAAGAGCTCTGCGAGCGTCTTCGGACCGATGCCCCTCGGCGGCACGTTGATGATCTGCTCGAGGCCTCGTCGGTCAGACAGCGCGGCGCCCAGGTACCCGACCATGACCGAGATCTCCTTGCGCTCGAAGAACGCGGTCGACTTGCTGACCGTGTACGGCACACCGGCGACCCGGAAAGCCTCTTCGAACGGCGCCGCGCGGTTGTGCGAGCGGTAGAGCACTGCAAGCCTCTCGCCGACCGGCATCTCGAGCGCGATCGCGACCGCCTTTGCTGCTTCGGTCTGCTCATTCCACGGCCGCCACCGCTTGACGCATGTTAAACCTGCCGTGGGCCGCATGGGGACGAGCCGCTTGCGCACCTGTGCCTCATTGTGGTCGATCGTGCTCTGCGCGACGTCGAGGATCCGAGGGCGCGAGCGATAGTTGCGGACCAGCTTGACGACGCGGGTGCCTGGGGTCGTCGCCTCGAACTCGAGGATGTTGCGTATCGTCGCCCCACGCCATTCGTGGATTGCCTGGTAGTCATCGCCGACGACCATGAGCTCGGCCCTGGCTGCGATCATGCGGACAAACCTCATCTGCGCAATGTTGGTGTCCTGAAACTCATCGACGAGCACGTGGTCGAACTTTGCGGCGATGTCTGGCCTCCGCTCGAGCAGCGCCAGCGCGTGCATGATCAAGTCGTCAAAGTCGGTGCAAGCGTCCGCGACACACCGATCTCGATACAGGCGGTAGGCTATGCCCGCGAGGTCGGACATCTCTCGCCTGCCGGCAAGGTTCAGTGGAAGTGTTGGAGGCTCGTGCCCGGCGTTCCGGTAGTGCTCCGCGATGCACCTTTGCAGAGCGCCGACGTCGACCTTGACCGGCGAGGCCCATCCGTACCTGCCCGCGAGGTCGACCGCTTCGTCGACGACGCGTTCCAGGCGCTTGGAGGCCTCTCCGGGCTCGACGATCGAGAACGAGTCGCCTAAACTTGTATCCAACGGATGTTCTCGTAGCAAGGAAAGGCAGACCGAGTGGAATGTCCCGATGCGCAACCTCTTGTATTTGTTAGAGTCGTCTGCGCCAAGCATCGAGACGACCCTGCGCTGCATCTCTTTGGCCGCCTTGTTCGTGAACGTGACGGCCAGGATGCGGCTCGGGTCGACGTGATCGTCGCGTATGATCGAGGCAATCCTCGAAGCGAGCGCATGCGTCTTGCCAGTGCCAGCGGCGGCGAACACGAGCAGCGGGGAGTTACGATGGCGGACGACTTCGAGCTGTTCAGGATTCAAATCAGCCATATTACAAGTGTGGCAAATGTAAAAAACGCCAGCTCCGACGCGCCCACTCATCTGTCCAACCGAACCCAACCAACAAATTGCAATGTCAATTGTCAATGCAATTAATTGCGCAATTGAAAATGGTCGAGACTCATGCAACTCTGGCGAAGTTTGCCGATGCTCCGATCAAGTTCGCCAAGGTCTCCGAGGCTCGCGCAGATTTCGCCGAGGCTCATGCAAAGATCGCCGGGGCTCGCGCAAAGATGGCGGAAATCGAGTCAAAGGATGAGGAGAGGAGGCTCCGACTGTTGGAACGCCGGATGACGACCCGCGGCGACGGCGGCCTTGAAGAGACGCGTTTTCCTTCGAGAAGGATCACTCCGATTTCGGTCGAGGCAAAGAGATGAACTGTGAATTGATCAGTTAACGGAACCGCGTCGTGGTAAAGAAAAAACTCCGTTCGATGCCCGCGTCGTTTCCGTCGCTTCCGTCGCTCCCGCGCCCAGACGCTCGATTGTTCGTTCTGCCGGCTCCGCTTCTTGGGTGCGCGAATCTCGTACAACGTTGTCTTTCGCCGCGACAAGCTCGTCGATACGGCGATTGAGCATGTCGATGCGTTGTCCGAGCAGGTCGATACGAAACATGATGATTGCGTGATTGTTGGTGTCCATTTTGGTCGTTACGAATAATTTGTTGCAAGAATGAAATGCGATGCAGTTGAGCGAGCTGCTCGCCGTCGGGGTGATGTGTGTCATCATCGTCGCGTTGGCCACGAGGCTGCAGGCCGACGTCGACGGTGAGATGAGGACGTCGGGCATCGACGGTCGCCGATACCGCGTGTTGCGGTTCGCCGACGCCCAGGACGCGGCCGACTACCTCGCGAGCATCAACGTCATGCTTCTCCGGCTGGTGCACCACGCGGTCGCCAAGTTTCCCGACAACCCCGGGTGCGTACGCTTGTACCAAAAATATGACCCCGCCAACGTCGCCGAGGGATCACCCGACGGCGGAAACACGTCGTATTCGGTCAACAAGGGCGAAAAAATTGTTCTTTGCATTCGTCAAAAGGGGACACACGAGTTTGTGGACAAGAACGTGCTCATGTATGTGGCGATCCACGAGCTCGCGCACATCATGACGCTCGAAGTGGGGCACACAAACCTCTTCTGGGACAACTTTCGTTTCTTGTTGTCCGAGGCGATCTCGATCGGCGCATACGTGCGCGTGGATTTTGACAAGGATCCCGAAGACTATTGTGGGATCCAGATCGCCTCCTCGGTCATCTGAATCACGCCGCGGCGTTGTTCGTGGCGTGGTCGACGCTCGTCCAAACGTGGTTGCAAAAGCAACAGCAGTACGCAAACGTCAGGTTGACCGCGTCTCGCTTGACATAAATGACCCGGTTGTCGCTCGACACTGGCTTCGTGCATGCCGAGTTGACGCAGCGAATGTCGTCGACCCTCGGTAGCGTCACGTCGTTGACGGAACTCTCGTCGATATGAACCTTGTACCTTTGCTCGTCCGGATCGTTGACCGCCATGTCCGTGACGGGCTTGGAGAGGCCGACATCGTCGCTGTCCATCGAGTGCGCACAGTTTTTGCAAAACATCTTGAGGGTCAGGTTGTCGTCGGTCTTCATGTACATCATGTTGTCGCAGAGAGGGCAGAACAACATCGGAAACGCTCTTTCTTTCCGGAGCCAGATCTTTACGGGGGTTGCGCGTTCCCGTAAAGCAAAAAGAACGCGATGACAAGAATAGTAATATGGACATCTCGGCGGTATTCAACAAGGCGTTGACCGACTTTGTCGCCGACATGTCGACGGTCTACGAAGGGGCGCACAGCCTCTCTGCCGCCTTGAACCTCGCGATCGTCGTGGATCGACACATGCCGATGGCCATGTTCAACGAGCACGTCACAAAGCCGTACGCCGCGCGCATCGAGACACGCGACGAGGCGTTCCTGCTCGAACGCGACTTCACGTCCCAGCTCAAGACCGTCGCCGCTCAACCTCCGGGGCTCGTCGACATCGTCGGACAGCTCAAGACCGTCTGGAGGACTCTCTCGGACGAGAACAAAGAGGCCATCTGGGCTCACCTGGCAAAGCTGGTGGCGATGAGCAAGTTTGCTCAAAAAAATCAAACGTAGAAGAAATGGAAAGCGCCTATTCGTTCATGACGCACGACGCTTCGCGTCGCGCCCCGCTCGTCAACGAATCGATCTACGACTACGTGCTGGCATCGGCGCCGCGCCCTCCTCGCGTCGACCCCGATTTTCTTGCGCAAAACACCAACCTGAACCGCGTCGCCTTTGGATCTTCGGCGAGCGCCTCCGAGATCGGAGCGCTGACCCGCGGCCGCAACCGCCATGACTCGGATTTGACGTTCTCGAGCCGCGATCTTGAGCCCATCGGGGAGAGCCATAGGGAGCTCGCGCCCGACTCCCGAATCGCGCCGTATTCCTTGACGAGCCGGCGCGACAATAGGGGTGGGGCAAACGCATCCGATTTTTATCAGACCCCGTTGGTCCCGGCGATGGCCGCGTTTATCAAACATGACGTGCCGCTTTCGAACGCGATAGGCATGCCCTCGTGGCGCAGGTCGGAGGGCTTTTTGGCGCCGGATCGAAATCATGGTGGCGAAAAAAGAAATTCGTAACTTCAATGGCTGCGATCGACGACGGTGTCCTGCTGCGGACTTTGTCTGCGCTCGAGGTGCGCGAGACATCTGCGGGCATCGCGGCGTGCAAGGCGCATGTCGAGCATGCAATCGCCTCGCGCAACGCGCCTTTGAAGCTTTTCCGGACGGTCGACGAACTTTGCTCGATGACGAGGACCGTGTCGACGAGAGCGCCAACGTACGACGAGATCAACGCCGTGTACCCCGAGGTTGGCGAAATGTCGCGATCCAACTGCCACAACGGGCAGCGAAAGCTGGCTTTGGCGCTGCTCGAGTTCATCGCGCTCGCGATATCGACACTCCGCATCGACGAATCCAAGGTCACGGTTCTATACCCGGGCGCGTCGGGCGTCGCCGCGGCCGCTGCCGCCGAAGTCTTTCAGCATGCGCGCTTTGTGCTGTATGACCCCGCCCCGAACACGCTCGACCTGATGCCGCCCGCTTCTAGGTCAAAGTTCTTGATCTTGAGAAAGAGGACCGCGACCGTGCCCTACGGACGCCTCATACTATTCACAGAAGGGGGCGGACTCTTCGATGACCGGGAAGCCGCCAAGTACGCCGGCATCGAAAACTTGCTCTTTGTATCAGACATTCGGATGTACCGAACCGAGAACCGGATTGCCAAAGACATGTGCGACCAGCAACGTTGGGTCGTGGCGACGAAAGCCGCTGGCTACATGCTCAAGTTCCGCATGCCGTACGCGTGGAACAAGGAGGTCGAGGAGCGCTACTCAGAGGCCGCGAGCGGCCCGGGCGTCCAGAGAGTGCCGGCGGCCGAAGCCTCGCCCGATTGTATCCCCTACCTCGACGGGAAGCTCTTCCTGCAGCTGTACCCGAAACAAGCCTCGGCCGAACTCCGACTGATCGGGTTCCCACGTCGATCCAAGTACGTCGTCCGTCCCTACCACACAAAAGAGATCGAGGACGCCCTCGCGCTGTTCAACGCCGTGTATCGCGGCCACGCGACGTTCTCGGCCTATCGGAGCACGGGGGGGTACGAGCGCGTCGTGGAGCACCGGATCGCGTTCCAGCTCCTGTCTCACCTCAAACTGACAAAGAGCCGGTATAACGTCGAACAGATGATGGCGTTTGTCGCTTCGGTGGCGTGCTGACGCGTGGCCAAGAAAATTGACCGAGACATGAAAGGGAACATGCACCTTCTCGTTCCATGGGCGGCGTTTTTCGCTTCTCGCTGGGCGTCAGAGCTCTTAGCGCTCACGCTCGACAAGCGTGACATCGAAAGAGTGGCGGTCGTCGTCTACCTCGTGATCGCGCAACTCGGCTGCGTGTTGACGTCCGACCTCTCGACATGCTTTGCCGACGGCGTGTCCGTCGCCGCGACCGCCTCATTGCTGGCCTGCGCGTCGGCAACGGCTGGGCTGTCGGTCGTCGAGCTCATCTTCTCCGTCCACACGGCGGTGACATTGACGCGATTTGCGAGGACACAGCGAGATTTTTCTCATTGTAACACAAGATGACGACTACCACCGGATTTGTGCTATTTGCCATCGGCGTGTCCATCGTCGTGATGACCACGTACATCGTGTCCGCTTGCCACGAGGCCAAGCTCGATTACCAAGAGTCGTTCGCGGTGTTGCCGAATCCGCCGCTGAACCCGACCGCCAACGCCAACCTCGACTACAAGAGCTCGCTGGCAAACGCCACCGCGATCAACGTCAAGCGCATGATCCTCGCCAGGTACGGCTCGAAAATCTCCGACGGAGACGTCTTTTTCACCAAGCCCGACACGTTTGGCGTCAAGCTCTTTCCCTATTCCAGGTCAACGGAGCCAGGCATCTGCTCGCCCGTGCTGCGTCTGCAAGGTCAACTCGCCATCGCGACCGATTCCGACTCGTCAAAGGTCAGGGTGGCGGACGCCATCTACGACGTTTGCGTCGCTTGCACCGAGTCTTTGAGCGATCTTCCGCCGGGTATCAACCGATGGCCGCACGTGCTCGCGGTGAACGGTGGGATTGCGGTTTACCTCGACTACGTCGAGCCGACGATCGACTTTATACGCGCTAGCGATGCCGCTCGACAAGGCGCCACGTTCACGACCGTCGTCGACACTGGCAGCATCGTTGTCAACGCCGAACAAAGCACGATGTTCGTGTTGCCTGCAAAAATCGCCGGCGGCCCCCAGTCCTTGCTCAATACGGGGATCTACCCCGGAATCCTAAACATGTGCGCGATATTCAACGCGGTCGACGCGATCGATGTTCGGATGGTCTGATCACGTACGTGGCCACGTCCGTCGCGTTCTTTTTTTTGTGTCGCCATGTTCAAAAATGGCCGGCGGCAAGCACGCGTTGTTCTACAGCCGCGACCCTGTGTGCGAGTTCTCGAGCGAGATCGTCGACACGATTGTCAAGCGGGGACTCCGCGACAGGTTCACGTTTGTTTGCGTCGAGGCGTATTCGGACAAACTACCGTCGTTCGTCGACTGCGTCCCGCTACTATACACGACCAACCATGAGGTCTTGACGGACGACGATTTGGTCTTTTTCGTCGACAACCTCCGGACCCCCGCTGCAGTGCCGCAACCTAGTCGTCTGCCGACCGCAGCGGCCTCGACCGACTCCGTCGGCGACTCGTTCGACGGCTTTGATGGCCTTGCAGCGGTGGGCTTTTCATCGTACGATGGCTCGACCGACGACTTTGTCTCGACGCCATTCGAGACTTTTTCGAACCAAGGGAGTCGCGTCGTGTCTTCGCTTGGGCCGCCAGTAGACACGCGGGAAAAGGACCACTTTGACGGCGACCTTGAGCGCTACATGGCGCAAAGGGAGGCGGACGACGCGATCATCGTCGCGCGGTAGTTTTGGAAGTCTTGGCCGCCTTTTTTGGCTTGCCGCCACCAGACTTTGCCACGCGCGTGTTGACCTCGTTGGTGACCGCCTTGACGAGCGCGAGAAAGGTGGCCGAATCGAATAGCGAGTCGAAAAAAGCCGCCGTGTCTTCCTTGGGCGGGCACGACGTGGTCGAGTCCAACTGGATGATCCTACGCATGTCGCACATGACGTCGTCCATGCTGACCTTGTCGTTCTTTCGGGTTTTGGCAACATATTCGACGAGCAAAATCTGCAGCTGCTTCCCCTTTTTAACGAGCTTTTCGTCGTCGAAACTCTCTTCCTGCAATTGTGCGCGATGCACATAGGCCAAGATCTGCACCGTCGTGAACCTGATGAGCCTCGAAAGCGGGCAGACTTTCAGGCCGTCCGCGTTGGCGACCTCGTGGCCGTCGATCTCCCGGCTGTACAACTCGAACGCCTTTGCCGGGTTCTCTTTGCCGTCGATCATGTACTTTTCGTCGTCCACTCTGGGGACGGCCACGTCCAGGAAATTGACGTGAAAGTCCTTTGTGGCGTGCCTGCCTTGAACGCTCGCCTTTTCCTCCTCGCTCATATCGCGGACGATTCTCATCGAGATGCGAAATAAGTCGAAGCTCGACTTGAGATCGATTCTCGAGTTCTCCAAGTTGGTGTTCATGAACGAAATGGTGTAATTCGCGCTGAATTTGGTCGGAAAGCACTTGTCCATCTTTGGAATGTTCTCGACGCGGATAACCTTGTCGCCCGAGCGATTGATTGACACATTTCCGCGCGAGCAAGCCATCTCATACCTCTTCCCATCTGTGTTCGCGCCTCCGGCTTTTGCGATCCATCTGTCGATCTTGTCTTGCAGGATCCGCTTGTTCCCGTCATCATCGAGCGAATCGTTGAGGGCCGTCCTGAACCCCCTGAGCGCGGCGGTCACCGCCCCGCGCACAGTGCCCTTCTTGTTGTCTTCCGCTTTGGCGTCTTCCGTCGGCGGCTTCTTGCTGATCACGATCAGGTCCACGTCCCCCTCGTCGTACTCGCCCCCTACGTGGGCCGCGATCGCGCGACTTCCGACAAGCAAAGCGATGTTGTCACCGTCGTTGTCGATTTGTTCGGTGAGCTTTGAGTACGCATCGGGCAGCTGCTCGCGAATGTATTCGTTGACCGCCGACGAAACACACGAGTCGACGGCCTTTGCCTCATCTTTTCTCACGACGACGGGACTGCTCTTCAACACGCGCACTTTGACAGAAGGCATTTATAATACGACGGAAATATTTTCGCGTACCACCCGACGCAGATCATCGGTGGCGCTCCCCGCGGTCCCCCACGCCTCGATGACCCTGGCGAGTGCCGAGTAGAGGACGCGCGGCGTGCTCGCATCTCCGAGCTGCCGCTCGATCTCGAGCTTGATCACGTCCTGGAACTCGAGCGAGCGGGCGAGCGCGCGCTCCACGTCTTCCGACGTCCCTCCGCGTCGGAGCTTCAACACACATTCGGCAAGCTCGACCTCGTCGGGGAGCCGGCCGAGGACCCGCTCGAACGCTCCGCGGACCGCCTCGATGAGCAAGTCGCGCTCGAGCTTGAACTCGCATACGAAATCCTCGAGCCTCTCGTCATCCAGTTGCACGCCAAATTCGACGACCCGCTGGCACAGAAACTCCAGCTCCTCAGGGTCGATGCATGCATCGTACAAGTCGCGGTGAATCTCCGAGAGCCGTTGCGTCATGGCTGCCCGGTACTCATGCGAAGCGACGAGCTCCCTCTTGAGCGTCTCGTAAAAGCCGTCCTCGTCATCACGGTCGAGATACAACGTCGCGAATCGGTACTCGTCGAGCTTCTCGTTCAAAAAGGCGCGGTGCATCTCGCGGCATCGAGACAGACTGGTCTGGTGGCGCGCGTGCCAAGCACGGACGAATTCCGCGGCCTCCTCGGGCTTTGCCGAAGCCACCGGAGGAAAGCTCTTGGAGTGCTTGAAATACTCTTGCACGTACATCGGGCGCCCGAACGTGCCGAAAAACGCGTCGAGCATCCCGACGTCGAGCGTCTTTGTCGCGTCCTTGGCGTCCTCCGCGTCGCGTGCAATCTCGGCGACCAGAGATTCGCGGTCGAACTCGGGGTCGTCGATCCAGCGTCGAGTGTACCGCTGGACGGCTTGGTCCGACACGTCGACGCCGAGCCCGGCCGCGACCGACAACACAGCATCCTGCCAGGACGACGTGCATCGGCCGAGGTTCCGGACATACTAGACCACGTCTTTGCGCGCGAGCGGTTGCACGTTGCCCAGCGAGGACTTGAACGCCCCGACGTCGGCGTCGCTTGGAGAGGTCCCGACGTAGGACATGAAGATTTCGGCAAATTCGGCGGTCTTTCGGTCACGGTACTCTTGCATCGTCGTCACGTGGGCGAGGAATTCAGCGATCGTGCGCTGCCCGCTCCGCATCATCTCGCTCCAAGTCGAGAGCACTCGTCGAGGGGCGGTGTTGGCGGAAAAGGTCGTGTACGTCGAGAGGATCTGCTCGAGCTCTGACATCTGTCTTTTCTCAGTCGCAGCCTGCGAGCATTGTCTTACGGTGTGATTTTTTGTCACATTGTACAAATCATGAACATCATCAAGCAGTCGGCGACCATTGTGGCCAAGTACGGCATCTTTGTGGCGCTCATCATCCTCGTCGCCACCGCTGCAATCGTCCACGACTTTCGTTACGTGTCGCGGCACCCGTTTGTGTTTGCGCTAGAGACGCTGATGGTCGGCATCTTTCCGGCCATGATGTACGTGATGGTCGTCAGGTACACGCGCTGCATCGACGGCGCAAACGGGTTCGTCTTGTTCAGCTTCATGGCCGTGCACTTTGCGGTATTCCACGCCCTGCTCCAACTGTCGGGTGCATACGAACGCGTCCTGTGATTTTTTTCGTGATTGGAACCAAGGAGATGGAGCTGCACAAGACCGCTTCCCACATCAACCTGCGTCGCCTCACACCCGATTACAACCACTTGACCGGTGAAGGGCCGCGACCGACGAAACAGGTCGGCAAACTGTCCTTTCAAAAGTCGCGCAAAGGGCTGATGCTCTCGCGGGACGGGCATCGTCCCTGCAGGGACGAGGAGGCGGTCGCGCTCGCGTGCCGCAAGTTCGTTCGAGCCGCCAAATTGTCGTCGAGCGGCGGGAGCGTCGAGGTCGAGTTGGTGAGGTACAGGAACCGCGTGCGAGGCGATGTCTTGTTCACCGCTCCCGCCGAAGGAAAGGTTGGCGTTCTCTGCGTCTCGAGAGAGAACGCCGCGGGCGGGGACATCGTGGCGCTGGACTCGGTGGACAAGGACGCGTACGAGATCGTGGTGACGCTCGAGGAGTCAGACCTTTTGATCATGGACTCGCGGCAGACCGTGCACCTCGCACCGATCCTTCCGCTGGACGCGAACTTTGACGCGCTCGTCGACCTCATGACGTTTCGGTGTACCGACGGTTTGCCGTCGCGTTTTTTATGAAGCAGAATCAAGTGTGTCAAGAATGTCTCCCGGAATTGAGGCCGCACCACAAAAGCCATCATGCGCCTTCGACATCATCGTTGCCATCAACAACCAATTTGCGACGAGCCTCCACCAGCTCTATAAACCTTCGCATGCCCACAAGTTTTTGCATTCCGTTTTTCACAATCACCCCGCCTCGAATTGTTACAAACTTTATATCGAGTACCTTAGGATCACAGATCCAAAAAAACCAGTGACTCAAGACCAACGAAAATTGAAAAAAGAATTGCAACAACAGTTTTTGAAGTTTATCGACGGACGAAAAAACCTCGTTACGCGCGAAAAACACGCGGTCATCGCATTGTATCAGCTGTTGCGAGAACAGGGTTTAGGGATCGACAATAATAAAGATGGAGTTTTGGACGACGAAATTTTTGCAAACATCGACGATGAAATACACTTGCCGACAAATTTGATCAGCGACCTAGAGGCGCTTTACAATCGCGCCGACGGAATATCGTTCCCGGAAGCGTGCGCGGAGAAACTCGAGAACATAAGGAAAGTCTCCTCGGTGCACCATGGTGGCTCGAGGTCTCATGAAACCTCGAGCCATGGCCTTGAGCAGCCGAAACAAGAGTGTAAAGGTGACTGTAACGGTCAAACATCACTCATTATCGAACATCTGAAAAAAAATCTGAAACTTGACAATGTCTTTTGCACAAGGAAAAACACAAGTTTGTTAAGCACAAAATCGGCCAAGGATGAGGGACGGAACTACGGGAACTATGACTACGGGAACTATGATGATGGGAAATCTTTGCCCCGAACGTCATGGATGACGTCGATCGGCAACGCCTTGTTCGGCTCTCGTGATGGCGCATCCAAACCGGCGCCGATGTTCGATGTCGGCGGCTTTGGCTGGGGCCGCCTCGGAGTTTTACATGGCCTGGAAGCCGAAAACAAGTTTGTGATGCGTGTAGACCAAAAGATGATGGCCGACGGGATACAGGACCTGCGCGTCGCAAAGACTGAGGAGCACGTCATTAGCAAGCTGATCCTGGCGGCCGTAGAGGCCGACGTCTTTCGAGCGAACAAAAACATGCGAGGAGGCGGCAGCGGGGACGCGCCGGACGGACAAACCCCGGACTTTGAGCGCAGCGAGAGGTGGGGCAAGGCGTGCGAGCGGTTTTACCGACGCCTCGAGAGCAGGGCGGACGAATACTACAAGTTTCACGAAAACCTGTTCAAGTCCCGTATGCGATGGGCGATCAAGCACGAGATGCAGTTTCCGCCTGCCAACAAGTTTGCCAAAGAGAGCGACGCCGTGCTCATCAAAGCCTTTCGTTCGGAGCTGGCTGAGTTGGCATCGCGATCGAGCGCGTTCTACGCCAAGTTCGGAGATGCGTTTTCGAGGTTCACAGCCGCTCCGGCGGACGCAAAGGCCTCGTCTGAGAACAAGCGGAGCAAGCTGACGATGACGTTGGCAAGCTACCCCGAAAAAATTGTCGCGCTTTACCAGAACAGACGGGGCATGTCGCAGATCGTGGATGCTTCGTTCGGGATATTATGTGCGATTCGCATCGTCCGGCTATGCATCGCTTACGGGGCATTGTCGCTGGCGGTCAAGCTCTTTACCGAGACATACATGATTCAAGTGTACACAAAGTCCAAACCCCCGCCTTCGCTGTACACGTTCATCCTATACTTTCTCGCGATCGACGCGGCGCTGAACGGCGTGGTCTTGCTCGTGTTGGTTTTGATCAACATGACGACAAACGTAACTGAGTCGACCGGCTACATCAACTCGGCCCTGATCAAGCGGAGCATCATCGACTACGCCGCAACCAACGCGGCTCTGGTCGCCTTGTCGGCGGCGGTCATCAGCGTCGTCGTGAGCAAGCGGTACTTTGCGTATGAGCTCGAGGGGGCACGTGCGATCAGAGCAACGAAGGAGATCATGATCAAGCTCCTGGTCCTTTTGAATCTGGTTCCATTCTTTGTGTTTTTCTAACACAGCAAAGCGGTTTTGCAAAGGATGACGACCGAGATTGCATTTGGCGTCTGTTGGACAGCGATTCCAATGCCGATCGAAACGTTCGTTGACTTGTTGGTTATAAACAAGCACTTTTCGTTGGCTGTGACTTCCATCGGGTTGAACGAAAACAAGTCGTTGTAACTGTTGCCAAGGATCAATCTCGAATGTAACACCGTATATAACTCCAAAAGACAAATCATCGACTAACTACGTTTTCGGCATGATTTCCGATAGTTTATCAATGCTGTCCCTCTTTGCTCGCCGTTTGGGTGTTAAGCGCT